>OBIA01000018.1_pt1 | contig 150999 bp, 129 predicted proteins | sample 1519911 | NCBI WGS metagenome assembly OBIA01 (sample SAMN04209236, study PRJEB22552) | human gut metagenome | biome: gut; material: feces | host: Homo sapiens | place: USA: Oklahoma | reverse complement strand
GATAAATGATAATTTAGAGCAGCAGACTCAGGCAATTTTTAAATCTTGGTTTGTGAATTTTGAACCGTTTAACGGAATAATGCCGTATAATTGGGCAGCCTGCACCCTTGGTGACATTACCGAAATGGGGGCAGGTGGAGATAAGCCGAAGGAATCTTCACCCGTCAAAACACTTTCACATCCGTATCCAATTTATTCAAACGGCATAAATAACCACGGCTTATACGGTTATACCAACGAGCCAAAGATTAAAGATGAAAGCGTTACCGTCTCTGCGAGAGGCACGATTGGCTACGTCTGCTTGAGGCATCACCCTTATGTGCCAATCGTTCGCTTGGTAACACTGATTCCGGATGTAAATGTAGTAAGCGCAAAATATTTATATTTGTACTTGTGTCAACTTCACATTGCCGGAACGGGAACAACTCAGCAGCAGCTCACTGTCCCTGATTTTCGCAAAACAGAGATCGTCGTTCCTGACAAAACAATAATGAGCGCTTTTACGGAAGCTGTTACCCCGATTTTTGAGCAAATTTGGGTAAACGAAGACGAAAATATCAAACTTGCTGAAATCCGGGATTCTCTTTTGCCCAAACTGATGTCCGGCGAACTGGATGTATCCTCCGTCGAACTTTAAAACCGCTAAATTATCATTTACCTACTTATCAATAGCCCTTGCGAGTGGCGGGGGTGAAAACGAGGATACACCACTCCATAGTTGTTCTCAATAAAAAGGAGAGTTCAACTATGAAGCAAAAAATAGTCGCTGCTGTTGTGCAAGGTATGCTCCCATATCTGAACAACGCACAAACCGAAAAACTGCAAGAGGTTTTGCTGCACACTCTATGGGATTATGACATTAGCGTTTCTGATGGCAAAGCCGAGAGGCAAGAGCAAGATCTTTTATCACTTTTTCTCGCCGCAAAGCGTATTGAAGGTTGTTCTGAAAAGTCGTTGAAATACTATCAGGCCACCACACAGGCAATGCTTGACGGTATCGGGAAACCAATCAAAGAGATTGTAACAGAGGATATTCGCCAATACCTGACGAATTATCAGCGGGAACGGCATTCCAGCCGAGTAACCATAGATAACATTCGGCGTATTCTTTCGTCGTTCTTCTCTTGGCTGGAAGATGAGGATTATATCCTTAAAAGTCCGGTGCGCCGGATACACAAGGTCAAAACAGCGTCAAATATCAAGGAAACCTACTCCGACGAAACCCTTGAGCTGATGCGGGATAGCTGCTCTGAAATGCGGGATTTGGCAATGATCGACCTGCTGGCTTCAACCGGAATGCGTGTCGGAGAAATGGTACTTCTGAACCGTGATGATGTGGATTTTGCAGAGCGGGAGTGTGTGGTGTTCGGTAAAGGAGACAAAGAGCGAATGGTCTACTTTGATGCCCGAACGAAGCTGCATCTGCAAACCTATTTAGACAGCCGCAACGACAATAATCCGGCACTGATTGTTTCTCTGAAAGCGCCTTTCAGCCGTCTATCCATAGGCGGTGTCGAAACAAGATTGCGGGAATTGGGCAGGCAGTTGGGCGTACACAAAGTGCATCCGCACAAATTCCGCCGAACACTGGCGACAATGGCAATAGACAAGGGTATGCCCATAGAACAGCTTCAGCAATTGCTGGGACACAAGCGGATTGACACAACTTTGCAATACGCAATGGTCAAGCAGAGTAATGTAAAACTGGCACATAGAAAATATATTGGATAGAGGGAGTGTTAAAAAATGCAATGGGGTGATTTGATTACCTTAGAATACGGAAAGCCGATTAAGGATAAGGAGTCTGCCAATGGGCCTATTCCCGTGTATGGCACTAATGGACAAATAGGAACTTCCCATTTAAAGCCACTGTGTGAGCATCCGTCTTTTATTCTTGGAAGGAAGGGCGCTTATCGGGGGGTTCATTATTCGGATACTCCTTTTTCTGTTATTGACACAGCTTTCTACGCCAAGCCCATTAGTGATAAGGTTGATTTGAAATGGGCGTACTATAAATTTTTAACCTATGACATTAATCGTATGGACAGTGGCTCGGCGATCCCATCTACCGACAGGTATGAAATATATTCGATTGATGTTGACTTGCCAGACTTAGTTACGCAGCGTAGAGTAGTTTCCGTCCTTGAACTGCTTGATAATAAAATTCAAGATAATAACAAGATAAATGATAATTTAGAGCAGCAGACTCAGGCAATTTTTAAATCTTGGTTTGTGAATTTTGAACCGTTTAACGGAATAATGCCGTATAATTGGGCAGCCTGCACCCTTGGTGACATTACCGAAATGGGGGCAGGTGGAGATAAGCCGAAGGAATCTTCACCCGTCAAAACACTTTCACATCCGTATCCAATTTATTCAAACGGCATAAATAACCACGGCTTATACGGTTATACCAACGAGCCAAAGATTAAAGATGAAAGCGTTACCGTCTCTGCGAGAGGCACGATTGGCTACGTCTGCTTGAGGCATCACCCTTATGTGCCAATCGTTCGCTTGGTAACACTGATTCCGGATGTAAATGTAGTAAGCGCAAAATATTTATATTTGTACTTGTGTCAACTTCACATTGCCGGAACGGGAACAACTCAGCAGCAGCTCACTGTCCCTGATTTTCGCAAAACAGAGATCGTCGTTCCTGACAAAACAATAATGAGCGCTTTTACGGAAGCTGTTACCCCGATTTTTGAGCAAATTTGGGTAAACGAAGACGAAAATATCAAACTTGCTGAAATCCGGGATTCTCTTTTGCCCAAACTGATGTCCGGCGAACTGGATGTATCCTCCGTCGAACTTTAAAACCGCTAAATTATCATTTATTCTTTGAATATTAATCGTACTCAACGCACATAATATATAAAATATGCTTGAGGGTGATCTAAATATGCAAAAATATATTCTGAGTTGGCTTTTTTCGACATTAGACGAACTTATAGATTGTGAATATCAGCCTGATATGGAGGATAAAGTTGATGATGCAATTCGAAGAAAAGGATCTGCTCCGCCTAGCGATGATACTGGAGAATCAAGGAGCAACAACTAGGGACCGATACATCTGCAAATTTGTTGAGTATGTTCTTTTCGACTCGGAGAAGAGCGAGTTATCATCTCTAGAAATTTGCACTTGTATTAAAAATAGGTTTCAACTTGAATTTGATCTTACTGAAATTGAAGCAGCTGTTAAAAAAAGAGGTATAGGGCGACTCGAAGAGACACAGGGATATTATCGTTTAACGCCCAAAGTCGCCAACCAGCTGTCAAGCCAAAAATCTTCATTAGATCAATTGCGAAGCTATTTGACGCTGTTCTCTCAAGATAGGCCAAATGTCGACATAGAAGCCACATTGATGCTTGTTCAGAAATATCTTTACTTTTGTTTTAATTCAAACGCAAGTAATTTGTTGTCGCTCATCGGCGAAAACCCGAAACACATAGACAGCACCACTTTTACTGCTGAATTTAACCCTTCTCAAGAAGAGATAGACATTATCAACGATTTTATTCACTGGGAAAACGCAGAAAAGAATAAGTTTATGTATTCCGTCGTATCTTCTTGTTATGAGTATTGCCTTATAACAGCCAATAAAAGCCCTACCATATCCAAATCCATCTTCAGAGGCAAGAAGTTCTTTTTAGACACGAATATTATATTTAGAATCGCCGGATTTAATAAGGACGAACGTAGGTTTGTCTCGAAAGTATTCGTGGAAAAATGTCGCGAAGTTGGCGTAGCATTATGTTATACAAGCGCAGTGTTGACTGAGATATATCGTGTTATAGATTCTCAAATCAAATATATAAGGGTAATAACTAACGAACAAGCTCCGGTTGATGCTAATCTTATCTCAAAGCTTTCTAGCAATTATGAGGTCAATGATTTTTATACGCTTTACTATAATTGGTGTAAAGAACCGCAGAACAGATACAACGATTTCCCTTCATTCCGAAACTATTTGACCGGTATGATTAGCAACGTTATTAGCAATTTTGAGTATATTGATTCTACAATAATCAAGGACTATGACGAAAACGAACAACAACTCTTTGACACCTTAATGAAGTTTAAATCCGAGAAAAGACCCTATAAGAAAACAACCATCGAATCGATAAAAACTGATGTAAAGCAAGTCCTATACCTCAATTCCATTCGGCCTAAAAGCGCCAAAAGCTTATGGGATATGAATGAATACATAGTCTCTGCAGATCAACTGCTCATATCTTGGGCAGAGGAAACCTTTAATGGTGTCCCAATTGTGGTAATTCCCAGTTTGTGGTTATCAATTATTCTGAAGGTGTCAGGCAGAGCAACAGAAAACGACTACAAATCTTTCTGTATGTTTATGACATTAAGACATTCCCGAACAGATGATAATACCATACACATTAATGCTGTGGAGCTGCTATCTAAACTATCCGAGAAAACTATTGACAGTAGTTTAAAGGAGCAGATTATTGCAGAAATATTATCTAATAGAGGGAAATATAGTTTTAGTGAACCCGATGATTATGATTCTTCTGTCGATCTAGCTTTTGATGCAGTTTTAGCAAGAGAAAAAGACTTACAAAAGGAAGAATTACTGCTAGCTGTCAATGCAGAGAAAGCCAAATCAAAAAAGCGAGCAGAGGAATATGAAGAAAAACTTAAAAGTAAGATATCTGCAGAAGAGTATGCACAAACATATTCCCAAAAGAAAGCCCAAGCAAAAGTTGAACGATTTTCTCAGCATGCGCAGATCCCACTTGTAATAAATGGAATCATCTTTATTGTAGCAGTTGGGATATTGCTGTGTTGGATATTCAAGTTGAAGCCAATCAGTGACATATTGACAAACATTTTTGATAGTGATGACAAAGGTGAGAAAGTTGTCAGTGCTATTGTCTGGATTTTCAATTTGTTCGTAATTACTATCCCTACATATTTAGGGAAAGTGTGGGATTATTTATCTTCTGACAAACGCAAGGACAAGCTCTGCTCAAAATATTTTAAACAACAGCTAAAGATATTGAATAGTAAATAGAGAGTACATCAAGGAGCTGAATAATATGCCGGGATATAACACAGAAGCGGATTACGAAAACGCAATCATCGAGCTTTTCAGAAACGATTTGGGCTATGAGTATGTCTACGGCCCGGATGTGGAGCGAGACTTTAACAGTCCACTCTATGATTCTGTATTGGAGGAGTCTTTGTATCGTCTGAACAAGGGCTTACCTGCTGATGCAATTAACGATGCTTTATTCAAGTTGCGCAACTTTGAAAATGGCGAGCTTGTGCAGAAGAACGCCGAATTTATGGAGTACCTGCAAAGCGGCATTCCGGTCCGCTACTTAGAAAAAGGCGAGGAGCGTTCCGGCATTGTGTATCTCGCTGACTATTCCCACCCCGAAAACAACTCCTTTATCGTTGCCAATCAATGGACCTTCATTGAGAACAGTAACAAGCGTCCGGATGTTATTCTCTTTCTCAACGGCTTGCCCATTGTTCTTGTGGAGCTGAAATCTCCCTCCCGTGAGGAAACGGACGCTTCCGAGGCCTATCGGCAGCTCCGGAATTATATGCAGGAAATTCCGTCGATGTTCATTTACAATGCCATCTGCGTGATGAGCGATCAATCTACTTCAAAGGCAGGAACGATCACCTCAGGTGAAGATCGTTTTATGGAGTGGAAAACGAAAGATGGCAGTTATGAAAATACCCAATATGCACAGTTTGACACCTTCTTTGAAGGATTGTTCCAAAAAGATCGCCTGCTGGATATTATCAAAAACTTTATCTGCTTTTCAAACGAGGGTATCAAGAGCTTCAAAATTCTTGCCGGATACCATCAGTATTTTGCGGTAAGAAAAGCAATCGAATCTACCAAGCACGCAACCGTGACGGACGGCAAGGGCGGTGTTTTCTGGCACACGCAAGGCAGCGGAAAGTCGTTGTCTATGGTTTTTTATGCTCATCTGCTGCAAGACGCCCTAGACAGCCCCACAATCGTTGTTCTTACCGACCGCAACGATCTTGACGATCAGCTTTACGGCCAGTTCGCCAAATGTAAGAAGTTTTTGCGTCAAGAGCCTATCCACGCTGAAAGCAGAGAGCATTTGAAGTCGCTGCTTGCCGGCAGACAGGCAAACGGGATTATCTTTACTACAATGCAGAAGTTTGAGGAATCCCACGAGCCGCTTTCTGAGCGCCGCAATATCGTCGTGATGGCGGACGAGGCCCACCGTGGGCAGTACGGACTTGCGGAAAAAATCAAAATCACAACAAACGAGGATGGCGAAGAAGTCGCCAAGCGTGTTGTTGGCACGGCTCGTATTATCCGCAACAGCTTGCCCAACGCTACATACATCGGCTTTACCGGCACGCCGATTTCCTCCAAGGATCGCAGTACCCGTGAAGTGTTTGGCGATTATATCGACATCTACGATATGACGCAGGCTGTCGAGGATGGTGCAACACGCCCGGTCTACTACGAAAGCCGTGTTATCAAGCTACATCTCGATGAAGCTACATTGCACCTCATTGATGCAGAATATGACATTATGGCCAACAACGCCGATCCGCAGGTTATCGAGCAGAGCAAGAAACAGCTCGGCCAGATGGAGGCAGTTTTGGGCAACGACCAGACCATCAATTCGTTAGTCTGCGACATTCTTGACCACTACGAAAATAACCGTGCGAACCTACTCACAGGTAAAGCGATGATTGTTGCATATTCCCGTGCCATCGCTATGAAGATATACAACCGCATTCTCGAACTGCGTCCGGCGTGGACAGAAAAAGTCGCCGTTGTAATGACCGAAAGCAACAAGGACCCAGAAGAATGGCGTAAAATCATTGGAAACAAGCACCACAAAGACGAACTGGCACAGAAATTCAAGGATAATGACAGCCCTCTGAAAATTGCCATTGTCGTAGATATGTGGCTGACGGGCTTTGATGTACCATCTCTTGCAACAATGTATGTCTATAAACCGATGCAGGGCTACAACCTGATGCAGGCCATTGCCCGTGTCAACCGAGTCTTCCGCGATAAGGAAGGCGGTCTTGTCGTCGACTATGTAGGTATCGCTTCTGCCTTGAAGCAGGCAATGAACGACTATACAGTACGAGATAAAAAGAACTATGGCGATACCGATGTCGCAAAGGTTGCATATCCCAAGTTCCTTGAAAAGCTCTCTATATGCCAAGATTTGTTCCATCACTACGACTACTCAAAGTTTATGTCCGGCTCGGATCTCGAACGAGCAAAAACCATCAGTGGTGCTGTGAACTTCATAATGGGTCGGGAATTGGAAGAAGAACGGGACACTTTCCTCAAAGAGGCACTGATGCTTCACCAAGCACTGTCTCTCTGCTCTTCCTTGGTAGATGAGCCGATGCGGTTCGAAGCAGCCTTCTTCGAGTCTGTCCGTGTCCTTGTCATTCGGCTGACTAATCAGGGCGGTGGGCAAAAGATTTCTCTCCCGGAGATGAACGCCCGGATCAATGAGCTTTTGAAGCAGAGCATCAAGAGTGACGGCGTCATCAATCTGTTTTCTGATGTTAACTCCGAATTTTCTCTGTTTGATCCGAAGTTCCTTGAAGAAATCTCCAAGATGAAGGAAAAGAATCTCGCCGTAGAATTGCTGAAAAAATTGATCGCCGAGCAGGTTCAGATTTACCGCAGGACAAATGTGGTCAAATCCGAAAAATTCAGCGAGATTATGCAGCGGGCGATGAACGCCTATCTGAACGGTATGCTGACAAATGAGCAGGTCATTGATGAGATGATGAAGCTTGCCAAGCAGATCGCCGCTGCGCACAACGAAGGCAAAGAACTTGGCCTCACGGCGGATGAGTTAGCATTCTACGATGCGCTGACAAAGCCACAGGCAATCAAAGATTTTTATGAAAATGATGAATTGATCGCCATTACCAAGGAACTTGCTGAAACCCTTCGCAAGAACCGCACGATTGACTGGAACAGGCGTGAACAGGCAAGGGCAAGAATGCGCATGCTGATTAAACGCCTTTTGAAAAAACATAAGTATCCGCCCGAAGGGATGGACGATGCTGTTCAAACTGTTATGACGCAGTGCGAGCTTTGGACGGATAATATGGAGGAATGAGTATGGACACACAGAATCTTTCTATAGCAATTCAGGCGTTTATAAAAAAGCAATCCACCAATGCCGCATATTACGAAGAAAACTGGAATGAACGGAAAGAGCGAAAAGCATACTACCAATCCTTCACCAAAGATAAGCTCTTGGCAATGACCGAAGAAGATTTCCTTGAGTATATCAGCAGGCTTTGGGCAGTGCTAATGTGGGGAAACAAAAAATATGTTGTCGATAAGCTGATTGAAGATAATGGCTTTTCTACGCTTAAAAAGCAGTTAGCCGACCTGTTGTACGGATCTGCCTCTGTAGAGAAACGGTGGGATATTTTTCTGAAATCTGTAAAAGGTATGGGACCTGCTACGATCAGTGAACTGCTTTCCTATATGAATCCGCAGGAGCACATCGTATTCAACAAGACAACAATTCTTTGTTACGGTTACTTGGGGATTCCGAATATGCCCAAGTACAACTACCAATACACCGGAAAGAAATATACTGAAGTGTGTACGATTGCAAAGGAAATTGCATCCAGTCTGAAGAAAGCAGGCGCTGCTGATTCGGATTTGCTGGCTGTTGACTATTTCCTGTGGGATGAAATTCTCCCTCTCGCAGAAAAGGATGTCCCTACCACAGATGCGATTTCTATTTCTCAGGAGCCCATTTCTGCCAGAGATTCAAGATCGCTACACGATGAGATTAAGGACAAGCTGGTGGATATAGGAAAGTTGCTCGGCTTTGACAGCCGCTCTGAAGTAAAGATTGCAACGGGCGCAGTTGTGGACGCTGTCTGGGAAGCTAAAATCGGCAATATGGGGAAAGCAATTTATGTTTTTGAGGTACAGTCCAAAGGTTCCATCGATAGCCTTATTCTAAATCTGAAAAAGGCACAGAGCAATGCAGCGGTTCAAGCTGTTGTCGCCGTTGCAGATGAAGAACAGCTTGCGAAGATCATTCAGGAAAGTGCCGGTGTGATTGATGAAAAATCTCTGCGAACTTGGGACTCCGAAGATGTTTTGGCAGTTTATGATGCGCTCGTGCGGGCACACGAATCAATCAACAAACTGGCGCTTGTACCGGAAAGCTTCTGACCTCTTGCTCTGATAAAGTTCGGAACAATATCAAATTTAGTTTGACATAGTTCCGATAGAACAATGACATTGTTCCGGAAATTTTTGATATTGTTCCGAACATTGTTCTTTTTCATTCGACCGGAGCTGTATATAAAGCAAGCGGAGGTCATCGACCCCCGCTTGCTCGTTACCCATATACAATTTCCTGCATCACGATCTCGTTCGCTCGGTTTCGGATGCCGTTCATCTTCCGCACCCACGACTGCGGTTCGCTGGCCTTCAACCTCTCCGTCACACCCTCGGCATCTGCGTATTGTTCTACCAGTCGAAGAAAGAGTTCCTGCGCTTGCTCCTCGATGTCTGCAAGGTGTCCGTCCAGCGTCCCGGCGGTCAGCAGGTTATAATACAATACCCGATGATGTTCCTTCAGATAGGCTCGCCGCCGCTGCCCGTAAATGCCGATGGGACGTTCTTCTTCGGGCGGTAAGCAAATATTGGGTAGGCAATAGTCGCCCTGCCTTGTGTAAGTACCGCCCAACTGCTCAAATAGCGATTTCATATGTGATCCTCCCATTTGCAATTCTTCCGGCAAGTACACCAGCGATGCCCCAACAACACAAAGCGCACCTGCCTTTCGATTACAGTCTAACAGAACCGAAAAGCAGGCGCGAGTGTGCGAATTTCCAAAACGCAAGGTCAGTGCCGTATGATAGCGAGTTGTGGGTTTTAGGCCAAAATACGATGCACCTGCATTTTAGCCTAAACGGGGATTTTGTGCAGCTGTAACGGGCCTCCACCTTGTCTCCACAAAAAATGCAGCGAACTTTTGCTGTGCGGACACACTTTTTATAGCGAACTTTGCAAATAACCCTCAGATATAGATCACTTCCGCTTCATCTTCCTGCTGAATTCGCTCAGCGTCTGGATATGCCAGAGGCTTTTGCGGGTGATGGAGCGGAAGGTCAGGGAGCAGAAGAAATCCACAAGAAAGATTTTCGGGATACAGAACTTCAGTCCCTTTTGAAAGGCTTTCAGCGACCCGCGGCTGCACCAGTTGTGGACGGTGGTCAGAGTGTAGCCGGTCAGGGCCACCACATCCTTTACCGTGACCACATCCGGGTATTTGCGCAGCAGCTTTTCATAGTAGCCGTGCATCTGCCGCAGCGTGTCCTCTGGCAGCTCCTTGGAGAGCCTCGCCACATAGTGGGTGCCGTACCAGCCCTTCGGCGCAGAATAGAGTTCGGGGAAAATCGCCCGCTCCTCCAAGTATGCTTTTACATCCTCTTTCCGGATTCTATAGCACCGGGTTTTCTTGCCGGACCACTCGCAGGGCACCTTGCCGCTTTTGAGCAGGTGCAGCGCCGTGGACTTACTGATATGGCAGATGCGGAAGAATTGCTCCTTGTTCATCACCTCGGGAACGCTGTCCCAGTTGACGGGAAATACATCCATTTGTAACACCTCAAAAATAGATTTTCGTCGGTTGGAAGCTCTATTCTGCGGTGTATGGCCGTCTCCCGATTTTTCTCTCCTATCTTCCCGCATTTCTCTCCAAAATCGGGAAAAATGCCGATTTGAACCCACTTCCAAAAAAGCCTGTCCCGCAAGGCTTTCCGGGCGAAAAAGCCTGATTTCAAGCGGCTTGCGGCGGGTACGGGGCTTACAGAAACGACCCCAAAACGGGCATCCCCGTCGCAGTTGCACAAAAGACTCGAAATGCCGCGTATGGAAAAACAAAACCAGGGACAGGCAGAGTCACACAGCTCTTACCTGTCCCTGCTGCCTGTTCCGGCGTCCCGAAACCGGCGTTTGCGCAAATTTTGTTGACTATTGAGAACGGAATCTGTATAATGAAAGCAAAAGTATTCTGAGCAGGAGGACGAAATGCATGGCGACGATCAAGGATGTTGCTAGGATAGCGGGCGTGTCCGTGTCGACCGTCTCTCACGTGGTCAACGGAACCCGATACGTTAGTCCTGAGAAAGTCCGAAGGGTCGAGGACGCTATTCGCCAGCTGGACGAGCTCCCGAATTTCATCGCGAAACGGAGTGCATTGAAGAGCAAACTGTCCGAAAGCCGCTATGTGCTGATCTTGCTGTCGAAAAAACGCAGCCTGTTTCAGAATCAAGTCAAAGAAAAGCTGGAAGAAATCGTAGAGCAGAAGGGTTATATCGCCATTTCGCTGGCGTATGACCTCGATGAAGACCGACTGGCGGCCATCCGCGCACTGGCAGGAACGCTGGATCTTGCGGGAATGGTCGCTTTCCCGGACCGGGAAGATGTGCTTTCCGGAGCCTTTTTCAAAGGACTCCGGTTTCCGGTGGTTCTGATTGGGAACCCCGTGGATCGGTTTGCCGCAGACACCCTGCTGCCCGACACCTTTGAGGGCAGCTACCGCGCGGTGCGGCACCTGATTAAAAACGGGCATGAGCGAATCGCTTACCTGTGTGAGTCGGAAGTGTACGGCACCCAAAGGTTTGAAGGCTACAGGAAAGCTCTGGAAGATTCCGGCATTGCGTTGGAAAAAGTGCTGGTCCGCGCGGGCTTGAAAACCGAGGCGTTGGCCGCCGAAGCTATGGCGCAGATCGTCGCGGCAGAGCCTGCGCCCACCGCGGTCGTGATTGCCGACTCGCTGCCTCTGATTCCCGCCATCCGGTATGGAATCGGCCACAACATCGCCGTGCCCGGCGACCTCTCTGTCGTCAGCCTGAACGATCCGGAATGGGCCTCGCTGACGACGCCGGAGCTCACTTGCGTGGATAAACAACCACGGCAGTTTGCGCTTTCCGCCGCGGACCTGCTGTTCCGGCGGATTGACCGCGGCGAAATTGCAAACCTCTCTTCGCCCGCGCATGCGTACTGCACGAAAACTCTCCCCTCAATCCTCAATGTGCGCAACTCTACCTGCGGAATCGGCCGGGGTCCCTTCGGGGAACGGGCAGCGAGTGCAGGCGGCCTTGCCTTATCCGAGGTGGAAAAGGAAAAGATTCGGCAAAAGCAGTATACGGCGGCGATCTCATTCCACTATACGGGCAAGGCGTGGATGCGCCTGCAGGAAAAGGGTATCAAAAAAGTCTTCGACGAGCTTGGGATTTCCATCATCGCCGTCACAGACGCTCATTTCAACGCGGCGCTGCAATGCAAACAGTTGGAAAGCATCAAATTTCTGAAGCCGGATCTCCTAATCTCGATCCCCGTTGATACTAGGGGCACCGCGGAAGCCTTCCGCTCGATTGCGGACAGCGACACCCGGTTGGTGCTGATCACCAATGTCCCGGAGGGACTCACCCCGAAGGATTACATCTCCTGTATCTCCGTAAATGAGCGAGCCCACGGGGACAGTATGGGCCGCGGATTGGGCGAGTACATGGTACGGCACGGCCTGAAATATGCGGGGCTGATTTGCCACGGCGAGCAGAACTTCTTTGCCACAAAGCAACGGGACGGCGCGGCGGAACAGGTTCTGACGGAGGAATACCCGGAAATCCGGGTGTGCGGAAAAGTCAATTTCCTGACAGAGGTGGACGTCTACCAGAAAACACGGAAGCTCATCGGGATGTACCCGGAGATTCAGGCTCTGTATGTTTCTTGGGACGGTCCCGCGCTGGAGGTGATAAAGGCCCTGACGGAGCTGGAGCGCACGGACATCGCGATCGTCACGGGAGATCTGGACTATGCCATCGCCATGCAGATGGCACAGGGCGGCATGGTCAAAATGATTAGCGCGCAGTGCCCCTATGAGCAGGGGGAAGCCATCGCAATGGTGGCGGCCAACGGCCTGCTGGGAAAAGCGGTCCCCTCCTTCATCGGGGTGGAGCCTATCAGCATCGACCGGGAGAACCTGCTGAAAAACTGGAAGGCGATCTTCAAGGAGGATCCGCCGGCGGCGTTGCGCAACGCGATCAACCGCAGCGCCGGCGCACTTTAACGGCGGTTCGCCGCGTTCAAACCGACCGACAGAATATCAAGCGGATAGGCATCTGGAAGCAGGGCTTATCCGCTTTTTACATAGCGCCCGCACAAGCCGGGTTCCCGAAATTTTTCATTGCCCCTATCCCCCGCGCGGCTTTTCGGCCGCGTTTTTTTGGCGCGGTAAAGAAAATTTGCGCAAATATACACGAAAGAATGAGAAGTCAAGGCGTTTTCCAACGAGCAACTGGCCCGGACAGCCTAACACAGGTGTCAAAGCATTGCAAACAAAAAGAAAGCTTGATTGGAAATGCCTAATTTTGTCCTCTGTATTTGGCGAAACAAACGAATTTTCTCAAAATTGCAAGTAGAAATTGACAATCGCCGCAGTGCAGAGTATCATAATGGAAGTAAAACTAATTTGCGCAAATTTATAAAAATAAGAAAGGAGCAGACATGAAACTCGGTTATATGACAAACGCGTTCGGCCCTCTGGTAGGAGAAGGAGGCGGCGTTACAAGCATTAAGGACATCCGGTATCTGACCCTTTGCGACGACGAAGCGGTGCTGAAAAAAATCACAAATGCAGGCTTCCGGTATATTGAGGTGTTGGAAGGGAACCTGACCAAATACGGTTCGGACATCCAAGTGCTCAAAGACATGCTGGCCCGCTACGGTGCCGGCATGATGAGCGTCTGCGTGGGCGCCAATTTTATCTACCCAGACGCGCTGGAGGACGAGATGTTTCACATGGAGACAGTCGCTGCTCTGGCGGAACAGGTAGGCGTTTCCTACGTGGCGTTCTGCGGCGGTGCCATACGCGGGAAAGGCGTCCAGACGGGCGACTATGCGCTTCTGGCCAAAGGGCTGAAGGAGGCAGAAAAGGTCTTCGCCGCCCACGGCATCGAGGCAAGCTACCACCCGCACCTCGGGTCCATGGCGGAAAAGCCGGAGCAGATCGACCGACTCTTTTCGGTGAGCGACATCAAGATCTGCCCGGATCTGGCGCATCTGGCTGCCGGCGGCGGAGATCCTCTGGAGATCGTCAAAAAGTACTACGACAGAATCTCCTTCGTCCACCTGAAGGATTTGGACGAAAACGGATTTGCCCCGCTGGGCACCGGGCACGTCGATGTCGAAGGGGTTCTGCGGTTCCTGAAGGAAAAGGGATATGCAGGAGATTATCTGGTGGAGGCTGACGGCTTTGCCGGCGACCCGGAAGAAGCCTGCCGGACATCGTACCGTTTCCTGCAGGGCAAGCTGATCTAAAATTCCTCCCGTCCGCGGCGTCGGTCAACGGCGCGCGGCGCAGGAGGGCATCTTAGAATGGGAGGATTTTACAATGAAAAAACTGAATGTGGGCCTGGTTGGTGCCGGGTTCATGGGAAAAGCGCACTCAATCGGGTATTCCGACATGCCCAAGTATTTCTGGCCGGCCCCGGCCGTGCCGGTTTTAAAAACAATCTGCGACATCGTCCCGGAAATCGCGGCAGACGCGAAAGAACGCTTCGGCTTTGAAAAATGCTGCACGGACTGGCGCGACATCGTCAACGATCCCGAGATCGACGTGGTAAGCATCTGCACGCCGAACAATGTCCACGCCGAAATCGCCATCGCTGCGCTGAACGCAGGGAAGCACGTACTCTGCGAAAAGCCGATCGCCTCGACATTGGAGGACGCGAAGGCCATGGCGGAGGCCGCAAAGAAAGCGGCGCAAAAGGGGATCATTGCCATGAACGCCTACCAGTACAGGCGCGTTCCGGCGATCGACCTCGCCAAGAAATTCATCGATGAGGGATCCATCGGCAAAATCCTCAACGTACGGTGCACCTATCTACAAAGCTGGTCGGCCGATCCTGCCTCCCCGCTCTCCTGGCGGTTTCAGAAAGACATCGCCGGCGCGGGGACGCTTGGCGACATCGCCTCACACGTGATCGACATCGCCCAGTATCTGGCGGGTGACATCGAGGCGGTGACCGGCATGATGCAGACCTACATCACCGAGCGGCCGGTGCAGGAAGGCGGCACAGACCTGCTGGGCACCGTAAAGCTCGGAGCCGACGCGAAGCGGAAGGCCGTAGACGTGGATGATGAGGACAGCTTCCTCGTGAAGTTTAAAAACGGCGCGGTAGGCAGCATCGAGGCCACGAGAAACGCCTGGGGTCGCAACAACTTCATCACGGTAGAGCTTCACGGCACTCTGGGCAGCCTCTACTTCAACTACGAGCGACTCAACGAGTTGCAGGTGTGTTTGGCCGGCGACCCCGACGACAGAAGGGGCTTTAAGACAATCTACACCGGCCCCGCGCATTTTCACGGGGAAGTGACCTGGAACATTCCCGGAATGAACATTGGGTACGGCGAATTGAAATCCATCGAATCCTACGAGTTTATCAAAGCGGTGGTAGAAGGCAGGCAGCCGTCTACCAGCTTCGCAGAAGGGTATCGAGTGGAACGCGTTTGCGATGCCGTGAAACGGTCGGCGGAAACCGGACGTTGGGTAACGGTGAACGATTGATGGAAGTGCCTGTTTGACACGCAACCCAAAGCCACATGTCATAAGAGTGACCCACAACGGTAAAGAGCAGATTTTCAAAATCGTGCAGACCATTGCCGACGACGAGATACGCCAGCTGGAAGCCCGAGAGGGTATCTGTCTAAATTTCAAATTTGCCAAAAGTCCACCGCAATTTTCGTGAAATTGCGGTGGACTTTTCCTTGATACCGGCGCAGCAAGCTCACCCTGCAGCTGCTCGGAAGGCGCTCTGCCTTAAACGTTCCATATGGATCTGAATCTTGACAAATTTTGGATTTAGAGGTATGCTATTTTGTGCTTAGAGGGTACCTGTTTACCTAATCATTACAATATAGAAAGAGAGAGGTACAACATGAATATTTTTAGTGATGCAATCGAGCAGCTCGGTATATTCACCATCGTCGGCGGAATTTTGGCTATCGTCGCCACAGTTTTGGCCTATGTGTTTATCGTCCCCGAAAAACGCCGCGAAAAGCTCAATGCTTTCGGCAAGTTCCTCCACGATACCTGCAATTTCAAGTACCTGATCGTAGAGAAAATTCTGCAGGCTCTGTACATTTTCTTCACGGCAGATATGATCATTCTGGGCTTCTTCATGCTCTTTGCCGCGCCTAAAGACTACTTTGGCAATCGCCACTGGCTGGGCATCTACGGCATCCTGACCATGATCCTCGGACCCATTATGATCCGACTGGTGTATGAACTGTTGATGATGGCAGTCTTGCTGCTGAAAAACGTAATCTCCATCAACAATAAGCTCCGCAGCCAGAACGGAAACGAAGAGAAGAACGGCATTTTCATGGCCCCCGACATGAGCGACCTGCGCCAGCAGCTTCGGTCTAAGGCAGCACAGCCTCAGAATCCGCAGCCCCAAGTCTCGCAGAGCGCACCCGTAGCCAAATTCTGCGGCAAGTGCGGTTCGCCGTTGAACGAAGCCGGCAAGTGCCCCAACTGTGACAACAATCAGCCTCAGGCTTAAACGCAAACATTAAGATTATGCCCCGAGCGGAAGTAATGCCGCTCGGGGCTTTTGGTTTTGTCCGCTTCAGCAGAACGACAACATTGCCCTGTGCAGCTTCAAAGTTGCACGGGGCTCTTATTATTTCTCATTTGACTTGTCTTTTTCGGCTTTGATACGTTCGATTTCTTCCGCTATTATATTTCCGATCGTATGATCGTCCATTTTTATACTTTCTGCCGCTGCAACGGACTTGTCAGCAAACGCATCAAATTTTTCCTGTTTATCTTTTAATATATCCATAATTCTTTCATCGATCGAATTCTCACAAAGCAACCGATAAACCAGTACATTTCTTGTCTGGCCCATACGATACGCCCTTGAAATCGCCTGATTTTCAATAGAGGGCTTAAGCTGCGGTTCGCACAAAATAATCACACTGGCAGATTGAATATTCAGACCTGTCCCGCCCGACTGTATTTGTGCTGCCAAAACCGCCCCGGCAGGAGCCTTATCAAAATCGTCAATGATCTCTTGTCTTCGCTGCGGCGAAACGGAACCATTTATCGGATTCATACAGCGGTCACCCAAAAGCTGCACAACTTTTCGGATCGTATCCAGAAAAAACGAGAATATAATCACTTTTCGCTTTTCAGATTCGGCCTCTTCTATCAGCTCCATCAATCGCTTCGCTTTGCAGGAATCCTTTATATTTTCTGCATTCCATGACACACGCCTTGTTTCTGCAAAATTCTTACCGAACACCGCTTGTTCATATATATCCTTTTCTGCCTGTCCGAGTGTGCACCATTCTTCACTTTCAATAAGTTCAGGGAGCTCCGTCAGCACGTCTTCCCTCTTTCTGCGGTAATAAACCGGCGCAACTGCCTCTCTAAATTGTGGCGCCGCGGTCAAAGCAAGCATGTGTTGTATTCGCAATGCAATATCAGGACGTAAAATATGGATAAGCGCAACCATTTCCTCCGGCTTATTTTCAAGTGCCGTGCCCGTCATAAACAGCATGCGCTCTGCACGTTCACAGATTTTCTTCACATTCATCGTACGTCTTGCCTCTGAATTTTTAATGTAATGTGCCTCGTCTACAACCAAAAGCGAAAGCTCAAACGATTCCGGCAAATTAAAATGTGCTGTTGTCTCGAAGGTTGTTACAGCTACACCACCAGCGCTTATCCATGAATTCAGTGCTTCTTTTCTGCCCGCACCATGAATTTTTACAACCTGCAATCGGCTCATTTTACGAATTTCTCGGCACCAATTTGTAACGACGCTCGCCGGGCACACAACTGCAAAATGCGATGCCCCTGTGTTTTTCAAAGATACCATCGTGGCGATTGCTTGTACGGTTTTACCAAGTCCCATTTCATCTCCGAGAAGAACGCGCTTTTGGTGCAGTGCATATTTAACGCCCCATTCCTGGTAACGACGCAGCTCGCACAGCAAACCATCCGGGAAAAAACATTCCTCTTGTACTTCTCTTGCGAGTTCTTCCGGCAGTCCGTATATTGAATCATCGTTACCGAGTGTTCCCGGGACAATATTTTCAAGAGCATTGAAAAACGAAACCGAATGTTCGGAAAATTCTTTCCAAGCATCTATCCCGTTGATCCGCTTTGTGTTTTCAAATATTGTCCTTTGTTCCCGAACTCTTTGACCATAGTTTCCATTTCTATAAGAATCCAAAAATTTATATGCATCCACTGCTTTTTGTTTTTTAGCTGATGATGCAAATATCCACTTCAATCTTTTCTGAGATAATAACAAATCTTCTATCGCATATTCGATTTGTCTTCTATTCTCAGTAATCAAGCCACGACATTCTTTTGTCGTTTCCCTCGCATAAACATATTTAGATAATGCTGTCACTAAAGCTGTCGATTCCCGCGTTTTGTTATCAACACTCAGTTTGATCTTTGCGCCTTCTCGCACCTTGTCTGCCATATTATTCGCTATACGCTTTATGGAATACGCTGCATCTTCGCTGATACCATGCACCGAACTGATCGAATACACATTGGCCGCAACAATATCTGCGATCGAACGAAATCCGTGGTCTCGAAGTGCTTTCACTCTAAATCCGCCTTTTTCACGATTGATCTCTTCTACCGGAATATCTCGAAGCACGTCTAATACGTTTCGGGTCACGACCAGATTTGCTGCTTTTTCAATATCTATCTGCACGTTGTCTTCGTACTGTGCAATCTCATCCAGTTCTTCCAGCATCATGCGATGTTCCTGTATCAACCGCTCTGCATCCGCCGTATCAAAAAGCTTTGCCAACTGTATTCTCTCCTTTTCTGCCGATTTCAGCTTATTTAAAGTATGACGTAACAGTTCTTATTTGTCAATATTTCTCTATGCAAACCTCAAAACTTCTCATTAAACATTAAATACATATTTTTCCGAATATTGCAAATGATTTTCTACCCCACCCCGCCTGTCGCTTTTTCGCTCACCTTACTTATTTTCAAATTTAGCATATTTACATTGTACTTTTCCCGTGCTATGATGGTCTTAACAAAGACGAAAAGGTGATTTTATGGCGAAAAAGCTGGCACATATAAGTGAAGAGCATTCCCGCGAGCAAACCGTATACGAACACCTCACCGGCACGGCAGAGCTTGCAAAGCAGTTTGCCGCCGCATTCGGCGCGGAGGAAGACGGCTATCTGCTCGGTTTACTGCACGACATCGGCAAGTACAGCGATGCCTTTCAGCATCGATTAGACGGCGGCGTGCGCGTAGACCACTCCACGGCCGGCGCAAAAGAAGCTTGCGCGCACGGTGTCGGGTATCTGGCGCTCGCCATCGCAGGCCATCACGGCGGCATACCGAATTTCGGCTCCCGCGCCGATACCAAAAACGACGCTACCCTCTCGGGCCGCTTAAAACGCGACCTCGAACCGTATGACGATTGGAAAACCGAAGTCACTCTGCCGCCGGTCAAGCCCTTTAACATGCGAGAATTCAACACCGGGTTTCGTCTCTCGTTTTATATCCGCATGCTGTTTTCTTGCCTTGTTGATGCCGATTTCATCGACACCGAAACCTTTATGGACGGCGTAGTTGCCCCGCGCGGCAACTACGATGCGCTCCCTGCGCTGCTCGACCGCTTGGAAACGTACATCGCACCGTGGTATCCGCCCAAAACCGAGCTCAACCGAAAGCGCTGCGCCATTTTGGATGCGTGCAAAGCCTCCGGCAGCACCGCCGCACCGGGTGTTTATACGCTTACCGTGCCGACGGGTGGCGGAAAAACGACCGCTGCCATGGCATTTGCGCTGACCGCTGCCGTGCAAAACTGCATGAGCCGCGTCATCTACGCCGCGCCGTACACGTCCATCATCGACCAAAACGCCGATACGTTTGAAAAAATCTTCGGCACGGAAAACGTCATTGAGCACCACAGCAGCGCGGAATATCTCTTTTCCGAAAGCCCGAACCCCGCAGAATACCGCAAAATGCTGGCCGCAGAAAACTGGGACGCCCCCGTCATCGCCACGACCACCGTGCAGCTGTTTGAATCCCTGTTTGCGAGCAAACCCGCCCGCTGCCGCAAGCTGCACAACCTCGCCAACAGCGTGCTCATCTTAGACGAAGTGCAGACGCTGCCCATGCCGTATCTAAAGCCGTTCACGGCGGCGCTTGCCGAGCTTGCCCGAAAGTACGGCGTCATCGTCGTCCTGTGCACCGCCACGCAGCCCGCGTTAGACGGTATTTTTGCCGATTTGAAAATCGACCTGCCGATCAAAGAGATCTGTCCCAATGTCCCTGAAAATTTCGAGACCTTCCGCCGCACGAAAATCACGCAGCACACATTTGACAGCACAGAATCGCTCACCGCCGAGCTCACCGCGCTGCCGCAGGTGCTTTGCATCGTCAACCGCATCGCAGACGCACAGAAAATCTATCAAGCGCTGCCAAAAGACGGCGCGTACTGCCTCACCACGCACCTGTGCCCTGCCCACCGTAAAGCGCGCATTAAGGAAATTCGCGAGCGCCTAAAAATCGGCCTGCCCTGCCGCGTCGTTTCCACCTCGCTCATCGAAGCCGGTGTCGATGTGGATTTCCCGCGCGTTTACCGCGAAGAAGCCGGGCTTGATTCCGTCCTGCAAGCCGCCGGCCGCTGCAATCGCGAGGGCAAGCGCCCGTTAGATGAAAGCCTCGTGACCGTCTTCACCGTCCAAAACACCACCCCGCCGCCCTACATGCGCCAGCCCGCCGCAGCCATGAAGAACATTTCAAAACGCATGGAGGACATCACTTCGTTAGCTGCAATCCGCGCGTATTTTGAGTTCTATCGCGATTTGTACGGCAAAGAAGATCTCGACCGTGAGAAGATTCTCATAGCGTTCGAAAACGAGATGCTCCCGTTCGCCTCCGTTGCGGAAAAGGTACGGGTCATTGAAAGCTGCACCACGCCCGTGTATATTCCGATCGACCAAGGCGAAGCCCTCGTTGAGCGGCTGTATCGCGGTGAACGCAGCCGCACCCTGTTCAGAAAGCTCGGGCAGTACAGCGTGAACGTCTACCCGCAGCAGCTCGCTGCCCTGCGCGAAGCCGGCGCCGTGCAGAGCATCGACGGCGGTGCACTCTATATCCTCGCCGATCCCCGCCGCTACGACAGTGCCCTCGGCCTCACCCTCGACCAAACCGAAACCGCTCTGTTTATATAAATATAGAAAAGCCGGTAAGGCAAACCCTTACCGACCTCTCTATACAAATAAAACGTAGTTGTTTCTACCCACAGTTCAAGTTTGAACCGACCTTACTCTCCTATTATACGGTTCTTTTCAAAATTTGCAAGAAAAACTCAACTTAACCTATTGACAATTATTTTCCCTCGCATTATAATCAAATTAACAAATAAAACTTAGTTGAAGTTTGAAAGGAGTTGATCTTATTGATTCAGTTGGAAGTCTGGGGCCCGTATGCGTTATTCACACGCGGAGAGATGAAAGTCGAGCGTGTAAGCTACGATGTCCCCACCCCGTCCGCTGCGCGTGGCATAGTTGAATCTATCTACCTGCATCCGGGTATGCGTTGGGTAATCCGCCGCATCTACGTTTTGAACCCCATCGAGTTTACCACCATTCGGCGCAACGAGGTAAAAAGTAAAATTCTCGGGAGCACCGCCATGCGCATCGCGCAGGGCAAGGAAGATGAGCCGTACCTCGTCACGACGAAACAAATTGTCCAGCGTGCCTCCATGGTGCTGACAAATGTCCACTATGTCATCGAAGCGGAGTTCGAGATGCTGCCGGAAAAAGCCGCACCCGGCGATAACCCCGGCAAGTTTCAGGACATCGTCACGCGCCGCATGAGAAAAGGCCAGTGCTTTTCCACCCCGTACTTCGGCTGCCGCGAGTTTCCTGCACACTTCAAGCAGTGGGAGGGTGGCCCGATCCCGACGATTGACGAGACGCGCGACCTCGGCTTTATGCTGTACGATTTCGATTATTCCGACCCACAAAATATCACGCCCCTGTATTTCCGTGCCAAAATGGAGCACGGTGTCATTCAGGTGGCCGGCTGCGAGGTGTTCAAATGATCCTGCAAGCCTTAGTTCAGTATTACGAAGTGCTCCTTGCCCGCGGTAAGATCGACCGCCCGGGCTGGAGCAAAGTCAATGTCAGCTGGCGTCTGGACCTAAACCCGGACGGTTCCCTTTTCGATGTTTCTCCTCTCCAAAAGCCCTCTCCAAACGGTAAAAAGATGCTGCCGCAGCAACTCGCTGTGCCCGCACAGGTCAAGCGCTCTTCCGGTGTTGCGGCAAATTTTCTGTGTGATACGTCTTCCTACCTGCTCGGCGTGGACGACAAGGGTAAGCCCGAGCGCACCAAAGCTTGCTTTGAAGCGAGCCGCGAAAAGCATCTGGAAATTTTGAAAGATACCCCCGGTGAGGCTGCCGCGGCCGTCCGCGCGTTTTTCGACACATGGAATCCCCCCTCTGCCGTCGAGCACCCTGCTTTGCAGCCCTATCTTTCGGAAATTTATAAGGGCGGCAATCTGGTCTTTTATTATAACAATAAGCCTGCGGCAAACGACTCTGACATCGCCGCCGCGTGGCAGCAGGCCTATGATTCTGCTTCAGATTCCGACACGCCCACCCGGTGCAGTGTCACCGGCAGGCTCGCCCCCGCCGCGCGTCTGCACGGCAACATTCAGGGCGTGCGCGGCGCACAAAGCTCCGGCGCATCGCTCGTTTCGTTCAACGCCGATGCCTTCTGCTCCTACGGGCACGAGCAGGGCGAGAACGCTCCCGTCAGCACCTACGCCATGACCGCCTACACGCAGGCGCTAAACTACCTGCTGCGCAGTGATAATGTCCGCCGCATCGGCGACGTCACCGTCGTATATTGGGTGGAGAATGCCGATCCTGCCATCGCCGCATTTGCGGGAGCTATGCTTTTCGGTCCGCAGGAGCAGTCCGATTGGAGTGAAAACGACATTTTAGGCGCAATTCAAAAACTTGTATCCGGCAGAACAGCCGACCTACAGGACATGCACCTCAGCCCCGATACACACTTTTACATTCTGGGGCTCGCGCCGAACGCCGCGCGTCTTTCCGTTCGCTTTTTCTGGCAGGATACCTTCACGAAGCTCGCCAAAAACGTGAACGCCCATTACGAGCGTTTGGAGATCACCCACCCGGCCAATGAAAAATTCGACACGCTTTGGCCCTACACCCTCGCGCGCTCTGCCGTCCGCTTTTCCAAAGACTGGAAAAAAGCCGATGAAGAGCTGCAAAAATCCTTCCCGCGCCTTTCCGGCGACCTGCTCACTTCCATCCTAAACAATACGCGCTACCCCGCCACTTTACTAAACGGCACCGTGCAGCGCATCCGCGCCGAGCACGATGTCACCTGGGCGCGCGCGTCCGTCATAAAAGCTTATTATTCTAAAAACGAAGACCCGCTTTGTCCAAAGGAGGTTTTGACCGTGTCCGTAAACAAAGAAAGCACCAATATTCCCTACAATCTCGGCCGCCTGTTCGCCGTTTTGGAGCGCACGCAGGAAGCCGCAAACCCCAACATCAACACCACCATCAAAGACCGTTTTTTCAACTCCGCTTCCGCTACGCCGAGCCTTGTGTTCCCCACGCTCATCAATTTAGCGCAGAAGCACCTCGCAAAGCTCAACGAGGGTCAGCGGATTGCACTGGATAAATCCATCGGCGAACTTTCGGACAAGCTCGGCGAAACCTTTCCAAAGCAGCTTATGCTCGCAGAACAGGGCGCGTTCCAGCTCGGCTACTACCAGCAGCGTCAGGAATATTTTAAGAAAAAGACAGACGCCACCGAACAGAAAGAGGAGGCATAACCATGCGTGAACCCATTCAAAACCGCTATGATTTCGTGATCTTATTCGATGTGGAAAACGGCAACCCCAACGGCGACCCCGATGCCGGCAACATGCCGCGCGTAGACCCGGAAACCGGCAACGGCATCATAACCGATGTGTGCTTAAAGCGCAAGATCCGCAACTACGTGCAGGACGTCAAGGAAGATGAGTCCGGCTGGCGCATTTACATTAAGGATCAGGTGCCGCTCAACCGCAGCGACCTTGAAGCCGGCGAAGCGCTCGGCATCGGCGAAGAGCTTGCCGAGATTCAAAAAGGCAAGGACGCCAAAAAGATTGTGACAAAGCTCCGCAGCAATGACCCGGATATCGACCTCAAGCTCCGTGACTTCATGTGCAGCGAGTTTTTCGACATCCGCACATTCGGCGCAGTCATGACAACATTTGTAAAGGGCGCTTTAAATTGCGGTCAGGTGCGCGGCCCGGTGCAGCTCGGCTTTGCCCGCTCCATCGACCCCATCGTGCCGCAGGAGGTCACCATTACCCGCACTGCCATCACCACCGAATCCGACGCCCAGAACAAAACCACCGAAATGGGCCGCAAATACGTCGTGCCCTACGGTCTTTACCGCGCAGAGGGCTTCGTTTCCGCCAACCTCGCTCGCCGCGTGACCGGCTTCTCCGAAGAAGACCTCCAAATGCTCTGGCAGGCCATTCTCAATATGTTTGAAAACGACCACAGCGCCGCCCGCGGCAAAATGGCCGTGCGCGAGCTCATCATCTTCAAGCACGCGTCCGAGCTTGGCAACGCCGCTTCCTATAAGCTGTTCGATGCCGTAACGGTTAAAAAGGTCGACGGCGTAGCCGTCCCGCGCAAATTCTCCGATTACACCGTCACCGTTTCCGAAGACCTGCCCGAAGGCGTCACCTGCGAACGTCTTTCCTAAATGGACGCGCGTGAAGACGGACTTTTAATGTCCGGCATCCAGCACTTCGCGTTCTGCCGCCGCCAGTGGGCGCTCATCCACATCGAGCAGCAGTGGCAGGAAAATGCCCGCACCGCACAGGGGCAGCTTGACCACGTCCGCTGCCACGATGAAACGTTGTCCGAAAAGCGCGACGACACCTTCATCGTGCGCGGCATGCGCGTGTTCAGCCGTAAATTGAACCTCTCCGGCGCGTGCGACGTCGTAGAGTTTCATAAAGACAAAAACGGCATTTCTTTAGAGGGGCAGCCCGGATTTTGGCTGCCCTACCCCATCGAGTACAAGCACGGCCGCGAAAAAGAGACCGATGCCGACCGCTTGCAGCTCTGCGCCGAAGCCATGGCACTTGAAGAAATGCTCGTGTGCGATATTCCTGCGGGCGCGCTCTACTACATAGAAACGCGCCGCCGCGAGGTTGTTCCGTTCACGGAAGAACTCCGCCTCAAAACGGAAGACACCGCTGCCGAAATGAACCGCTATTTCGCCCGCGGCTACACACCAAAAGTCAAACCCGGCAAGCACTGCAACGCCTGCTCGTTAAAATCGATTTGCCTGCCGGTGCTGTGCAGCCGTGCAGACCCTGTCTCATACCTGCGCGCCCACATTTTTGAAAGCGAGGAGGATACCCCGTGAGACAACTGCTCAACACCCTGTTCGTGCTCAGTGAAGACGCGTATCTCTCCGTAAACGGCGAAAATGTCGTCATCAGCCGCGAGCAAAAGGAAGTCGCGCGCTTCCCGCTGCACACGCTCGAGGGCATCCTCTGTTTCTCCTACGCCGGCGCAAGTCCCGCCTTGATGGGTGCCTGCGTGCAGCGCGGTGTGGACATCGCGTTTTTCTCCCCGCGCGGGCAGTTTTTGGCACGCACCGTCGGCGAAGAGCATGGCAACGTCCTCCTGCGGCAAACGCAGAATCGCGTGTCCGATGATCCCTATCAAAGCTGCCGCTACGCCCGCGGGTTCATCCTCGGCAAGGTCTATAACGCCCGCTGGGTCTTGGAGCGCGCCACGCGTGACCACCCCCAGCGCGTACCCGTGGAAGCGCTTAAAACAGCCGCCGCACAAATGGCCAGTCTTTGCCGCTCATCGCCTCCTGTGAAGACCCTGCGCAGCTGCTCGGCTTAGAGGGCGAAGCCGCAAAGCTGTATTTTGGTGTGTTTAACCACCTCGTTTTGCAGCAGCAAAGCGACTTCCGTTTTACCTCGCGCAGCCGCCGACCGCCGCTCGATAACATCAACGCCTTGCTTTCGTTCGCCTATACACTCCTCACGCGCGACTGCACCGCTGCGCTCGAAAGTGCCGGGCTCGACCCGTACATCGGCTTCATGCACCGCCCAAGACCCGGTCGCCGCAGTCTCGCACTCGACCTTATGGAGGAGCTGCGCGCCGTGTATGCCGACCGCTTTGTGCTCTCCTGCGTGAACCGCAAGATCATCACCGCAAAGCACCTGCAAAAGCAGGAAAGCGGTGCCGTGCTTTTAACGGACGACGGTCGCCGCGCATTTCTCGGCGCATGGCAAAGCAAAAAGCAGGAGCAGATCACGCACCCGTTTTTAAAAGAGAAGATTCCGTGGGGGCTCGTGCCCTACGTGCAGGCGCTCCTGCTCGCCCGCACTCTGCGCGGCGATCTGGAAGCGTATCCGCCGTTTTTCTGGAAGTGAGGTCAAAATGCTGGTCTTAATTACCTACGACGTCAACACGGAGACCGCCGCCGGGAAAAAGCGTCTCCGCAAAGTCGCTAAAAAGTGTGTAGACCATGGGCAGCGCGTACAAAACTCCGTTTTCGAGTGCTTGCTGACCGCCGCGCAGTATGTTACACTGAAGGCAGAGCTCACCGCGCTCATCGAGCCCGAAACGGACAGCCTGCGGTTTTACCGCCTCGGCAATCAATATAAGCAGAATGTAGAGCACGTCGGCGTACAGCCCGCCTACGCGCAGGATTCCGTCCTGCTCATCTGATTACCCGCAGTGCGAAGCCAAAGCGCACACGCTTTTCCCGCTTCCTTCGCACCAAATCAAAACCCAAAATTTGTCCTTTTTAAAACGCCACCGGCAAATTTTTCTCTTTCCGCGTCTTAAAGAGGCAAATTCTTCTCCCTTTTGCGCAAAAACAGACGAAAACTTTGTCCGTTTTTGCTGTCGCCCTCCACCCGGAGGGCGTGGATAGAAATATATTACACCTTCTGGGGTGCTAACATGCGACGAAGTCGCCCTCCACCCGGAGGGCGTGGATAGAAATACTTAACAATGCACCCATAGCGAATATAAATGAGTCGCCCTCCACCCGGAGGGCGTGGATAGAAATCGAGTAAAAGGAGCGTAAAAATTTTATGTGGACAAATGTCGCCCTCCACCCGGAGGGCGTGGATAGAAATCCGGCCTCGACGACCTTGTGATCCTCGAGAACTACAGTCGCCCTCCACCCGGAGGGCGTGGATAGAAATCGCTGCGTGTGGATGAGCGAGGGCTTTGGGGCAGGTCGCCCTCCACCCGGAGGGCGTGGATAGAAATTTTTCGTTGCTGAAAGGCATCTGGGACGGCGTTGTCGCCCTCCACCCGGAGGGCGTGGATAGAAATCGGAGTACGAGGACCTCGCGCTGCTCGAAAAGTGTCGCCCTCCACCCGGAGGGCGTGGATAGAAATCCATCCGCCGCGCTGCATGATATAGAGATCCGGCACGTCGCCCTCCACCCGGAGGGCGTGGATAGAAATCAACGGCGCAGCGCGGGGGGACAGCCGCGCCGGGTCGCCCTCCACCCGGAGGGCGTGGATAGAAATTATGCCATTATATCACGCTGCGGGGCGGCGCGCAAGGTCGCCCTCCACCCGGAGGGCGTGGATAGAAATTCCAGAAGCGGCACTCCATGTCGGAGGGAAAGCTTGGTCGCCACCCGGAGGGCGTGGATAGAAATCCCGACCACCCATTTAAGGTGCGTGATGACGAGGAGTCGCCCTCCACCCGGAGGGCGCGGGTAGAACGCAAATCGTAACACTTGACTTTTGGACGTGACATGCCTCCAAGTCTGCGAATAAAGCCAAAGATACGCCGGGCATCAAAACGGCGGAACAGCTTGAAAAGCGCTTTCATCGGCTGCGAAAAGCGGCGATGAGGGCGTTCTTTTGCCGTTAAAACCGGACATTGCAGGACAGTATAGGACATCGGCGGACAACTTTCGCAAAACCTCTTTACAGAACAAACGTTTTTAGCTATAATGAGATACAGAAAGGGGGCGGCAGCATGACGGAGAACAGGCCGCGCATGGCGATCTGCTACGATTTTGACAAAACACTTTCCCCGGACGACATGCAGACGTTCACGCTCATCCCGTCTTTTGGCATTGACAAAGACAAATTCTGGGCGGAAACGGACGCATTCGCGCGGGAAAACAGCATGGAAAGCAACCTTTCGTGGATGTTCATGCTTGTTCGCTATTCACGCTTTCTCGGAAAATCCTTAAAACGCGAGTATTTTCGGGCCATCGGTGCGCAGGTGGAGCTGTACCGCGGCGTTACGGATTGGTTCGCGCGCACGACAGCGTATGCTGCGCAGCGCGGCATCGAGCTCGAACATTACATCATTTCTTCGGGTCTTAAAGAAATCATCGAGGGCAGCGCCATCGCGAAGAATTTCAAACGCATTTATGCCTCCTCCTACCTCTACACCACGGACGGCGTAGCGGAGTGGCCCGCGCAGGCCATCAATTACACGAACAAGACGCAGTTCATTTTCCGCATTGCAAAAGGCTTTTTGGAGGAGTACGACGAGCGCGTAAACGACAGCATGCCCGAGGAAAACCTGCGCATTCCGTATGAGAACATCGTCTATATCGGCGACAGCGCCACGGACATTCCGTGCATGCGGCTCGTGAAAAGCAAAGGCGGCTACTCCGTCGGCGTATACGACCCGGAGAAAAATAACCGCGCCAAAGTATACAAACTGTATAACGACAACCGATTAAACTTCTATGCGCCCGCCGATTATACAGAACGGAGCAACTTATACCGCTACATGCAGCAGATCATCGACGAAGTCGCCGCGCGGGAACAGATTAAAAGCGAGCGCGAAATTCTGCGTCAGCCCGCCGAAGCCTACAAAATGCGCTCTATGCTCGAAAAGCTCGAGACCGGCTACCCGGAAAAGCTGACCCCGCAAGAGATTACCGAGCTGCAAAAGCTGGAAGCGATGATCAAATCGCGCACTCCGGGAGAGATCGATTGATGGATGACGTAAAATACTTTCCGTACGGCGAAAAAGAGCTCGCTTATTTACGGAAAAAGGACAAGAAGCTCTCGGCGGTCATCGACCGCGTGGGGCACATTGAGCGCGCCGTGGACGACGACCTTTTTTCCGCCGTGGTACACCACATCGTGGGGCAACAGATTTCCACAAAGGCGCAGGCAACCGTTTGGGCGCGTGTGCAGAACGCCCTCGGCACGGTCGATGCCGAACACGTTTTAGGCTATGGCGAAGCAAATTTGCAGTCACTCGGCATTTCGTTCCGCAAGGCGGAATACATCACGGACTTCGCGAAAAAGGTGCATACGGGCGAATTTGATTTAATCAGCATCGGCGAAAAGCCGGATGAAGAGGTCATCCTCGAGCTCAGCGCGCTCAAGGGCATCGGCGTGTGGACAGCGGAAATGCTGCTTTTATTCTGCCTGCAGCGCCCGAATGTGTTCAGCTACAGCGACCTCGCCATTTTGCGCGGCATGCGCATGGTCTACCGCCACAAGGAGATCGACCGCGCACGGTTCGAGCGGTACCGCAAACGTTTTTCGCCGTATTGCAGCATTGCAAGTTTATATTTCTGGGCGGTCTCCGGTGGCGCGCTCCCCGAACTCACCGACCCCGCCGCGCCGAAACCGAAGAAATAAACGTACATTTTCGCACGCATAGAAAAAGATAGTCTTCCAAAGCGTTTGTTTTGCTTAGAAAGACTATCTTTTTTATATCGTTTTTATCATAACGAAATTCGTGAACCAGACGCCGTAACACTCTACTTGCTGTTCTTTAATGGCCGCATAGCCACGCTTTTGGAGCGACAAACTCAGTCCTTCGGGACTTTGACCCAGATGCCGGGGGTCTTTTCGGCTTCCATAAGGGCGCCCCAGGCGCTGATGATGGAGAGCGTCTCGCTGTGTGGGGCAGGGATGGTGCCGTTTTTGAAGAACTCGACGAGCGCCTCAATGAAGTGGCGGAAGTAATCGGAGCGAATTTCCAGTACGGAATTTTCCGTGGAGCGCGCAATGTTCATCATGAACGGCGAGCCTTTTGCGTAGCCGGAAAGCGTTGCGGTGCGGCCGTCCGCAAAGCGCAGAACGCCGGTGTACACCTCGTCGTTTGTCAGGTGCATGACTTCCGTCGCAGGAGCCTGCATCATCATGAAGATCGGCTCCAGCTGGTGGATGGCGTAATCCTCAAAACCGTTCGGACCCCATGCATTGACACCCTTGATGTTCGTTTTATCCGCTGCCTGATACTCCTCCGCAAAACGCAGCGCGGAAGACGACCAGCACGGCGTGCCGCTCTGCTCGGCAAGATCGAGCATACGCTTTGCAGCGAAGTAATCCGGCGCGAAGGTTTTATCCACATAGCAGCGCTTGCCGGAGCGCAGCGCGAGGTTTGCGAGTTCTTCGTGCTTTTTCGGGTCGCGCGGGGCGAGCACGAGCAGAACGTCACTCTTTTCGATGAGCTCCTCCTGCGTCATCATGCGGGTGAGACCGTATTTTTCGCACCATGCGTCCGTTGTGAGGCCGCCCTCGGGGCTGTCGATTTCAGCCCAGGCGTACACGGCTTCTACCTCGCCGTTTGAGTAATCGTGCAGCATGTGAACGTAGTTATTGGCGTGCCACTCGTCCAAATAGTAATCGATAAAACCGACTTTGATCATGCTTTTGACTCCTTTAAACTGAATTTCAATACAACTTTCCGGCGTACTTTTCCGCCGGTATTCGCGTTCATTATAGCACATTCCGCCGTTTTGTACCGCAGTTTTTGCGAAATTTCGAAAGTTCATGAAAAAAGCAAACCCTTTGTGTGAAATATGCAAAAAGCGCCCCGAATGCTCGGAACGCTTTTTGCATATTTGGAAATTCGGTGTGGTTTTTGCCGCCTTATCTCGCGTTTTTCTTGACGCGCAGGCGGTTGATGGCGCGGGCAAGGTTCGCCTGCGCGGTGCGGTATTCGCGCACGCTGCGCTTTTGGAGGATGGCCTCCTTCGCCTCATCGGCGGCGCGCTGTGCACGTTTGGCATCGATCTCTTCCGGGTACTCGGCGGAGTCTACAAGCACGAGGATATCGTTGCCCTCGACCTTCACCATGCCCTCGGAAACGGCAGCGGTGCGCCACTCCTTACCCGGTGCGCGGTAAGAGAGCACGCCCGGCACAACGGCGGAGATCATATTGCTGTGACCTGCCAGAATGCCGTACTGGCCGACCGTTGTGGGCACAACAAGCGACTCGCACTCGCCCTCGAAAAAGACCTTATCGGCTTCAAGCAGGTGCATCTGAAATGTACGCATCAGATCGCCTCCGCCTCTAACTGCTTCGCTTTCGCGATGACGTCCTCGAGCGTACCTACGTTATAGAACGCCGCCTCGGGGTACTGGTCCATTTCGCCGTCTACGATGGCCTTGAAGCCGCGCAGCGTCTCTTTGAGCGGGACGTAAACGCCCGGCACGCTGGAGAACTTTTCTGCGACGTGCATCGGCTGCGAGAGGAAACGCTGGATCTTTCTCGCGCGCTGCACGGTGAGCTGGTCTTCGTCGCTGAGCTCGTCCATACCGAGGATGGCGATGATGTCCTGCAGCTCGCTGTACTTCTGGAGGGTCTCCTGCACTTCACGTGCGATGCGGTAGTGCTCCTCGCCGACAACATCGGCTTCGAGGATACGGGAGGTGGACTCCAGCGGATCAACGGCGGGGTAAATGCCCTGCTCGGCGATCTTACGGCTCAAAACAGTCGTAGCGTCGAGGTGGGCGAACGTTGTGGCCGGGGCCGGGTCGGTAAGGTCATCGGCAGGCACGTAAACGGCCTGAACCGAGGTGACGGAGCCGTCTTTTGTGGAGGTGATGCGCTCCTGCAGCTCGCCCATTTCGTTTGCGAGGGTCGGCTGATAACCGACGGCGGAAGGCATACGGCCGAGAAGCGTGGAAACCTCACTGCCTGCCTGCACGAAACGGAAAATGTTATCGATGAAGAGCAGGACGTCCTTGTGCTCTTCGTCACGGAAATGCTCTGCCATGGTGAGGCCGGAGAGGGCGACACGCATACGCACGCCCGGGGACTCGTTCATCTGGCCGAAGACGAGCGCCGTTTTATCGCCGACACCGCTTTCACGCATTTCACGCCAGAGGTCGTTACCCTCACGGCTACGCTCGCCGACGCCGGTAAACACGGAGTAACCGCCGTGCTCCATGGCGACGTTGTGGATGAGCTCCTGGATAAGGACGGTCTTGCCGACGCCTGCGCCGCCGAACAGACCGATTTTGCCGCCCTTCGGGTACGGCTCCAGAAGATCGATGACCTTGATGCCGGTCTCGAGGATCTCGACGGCCGGGTTCTGCTCGTCAAACGACGGAGCTTTTCTGTAAATGCTTTTGTGCGGCTCGGTTGCGGGAACGGCTTCGCCGCCGTCGATGGGATCGCCGAGCACGTTGAACATGCGGCCGAGCGTGTTTTCGCCCACCGGCACTTCGATGGTTTTGCCCGGAGCCTCAACCTGCATACCGCGGGAAAGACCCTCACTGCCGGAAAGCATGACGCAGCGGACCGTGTTGTCACCCACATGCTGGGCAACCTCCATCACATACCGCCGTCCGTCCACGGTAAGCGAAAGGGCTTCTCTGATTTTCGGCAGAACGCCGGACTCGAACTGTACGTCGATGACCGGGCCGGAGATCTGTACGATCTTACCTGTATTCACGTTGTTCACGCTTCCTTCCTGTGTTTTTGACGCTGTGCCTTCGCACCGGCGGAGACCTCTGTAATCTCCTGCGTGATGGCAGCCTGACGCACGCGGTTATACTGCAAGGAAAGCTCTGCGAGGAGCTTTTCCGCGTTGCTGTTGGCGGAATCCATCGCCGTCATGCGGGCATTCTGCTCGCTGCAGAAGCTATCGATGAGGGCACTGTAAATAAAGCCCGAAACATAGCTTTGCATGATGTTGTTGAGAACCGCCTGCACGGAGGGTACAAACTCGAACGGCGTGGTGACCGCCTTTTCCACCGTATCCGTCTGGAAATAGGCGCGGTGGAACGGCAGCAGACGCGTGCAGTGTGCAGAGGACGTGAGGCTGTTCTCCATATCGGTGTAAATGACAAAAATCTTCTTAAAATCCCCGCGGTCGTAGCCCTCGAGCAGGATGTCGCAAATTTCTCTCGCGCGCTGCATGGTAGGGTTCTGTGCCGTATAGAGGAAGCTGTGCTCCATGGGGATATTGTGCTGCGTAAAGAAGTGGCGGCCATATTCGCCTACAACGTAGAGCTTCGTGTCGGGATGCTCATCGAGCATGTGCATAGCTTCCTTGATGACGTTCTGGTTGTATGCGCCCGCGAGGCCTTTATCCGCCGTGATGACGAGGCACGCGTAGGTGCCCTCCAGCGGCGGCTCGCCCTCAGGGGGGTAGAAATAGCGGCTGTCCACGTCGTTCTGGGTACGGAAAATACGCTTGATCTCCGTGCGCAGCGCCTCGAAATACGGGCGCGTGCGGTCCAGATCGTTGCGTGCTTTGCGCAGCTTTGTGGAAGCGATAAGGTACATGGCGTTCGTGATTTTACGCGTATCCTTAACGCTTTCGATTCTGGTTTTAATCTCTTTTGTATTAGCCATAGCGAAAACCGCCTTTCCGAGCGCTTACGCGTTCTGCGGGTTTTCCGCCTTGTACTTTTCGAGGAATTCCTTCGCGACTTTCAAAATCTCTTCGCGGTCGGGGTCGGAAAGCTGACCGGTGGTATCGACACGGCGGCAGACATCGCTCATATTCTTCTCGGCGTACTTGATGAGCTCCGTGTGGAAACGACCCATATCGTCAAGCGGGACGTCCTGCATGACGTGGTGCAGGGCGGAGACGAGCGTGATGACCTGATCGTGCTGGCTCATCGGATGGTACTGCGGCTGACGCAGCAGACGCATAAGGCTCTGACCGTAGGTGAGCTGACGCTTTGTGGTCTCGTCGAGGTCGCTGGAGAACTGGGTGAAGACTTCCATTTCGCGGTACTGGGCAAGGTCCAGACGGATGCCGCCCGCTGCCTTTTTCATGGCCTTTGTCTGGGCGTCGCCGCCGACACGGGAAACCGAAAGACCGACGTTGACAGCCGGACGCTGGCCGGAGAAGAACAGGTCGCTCTCAAGGAAGATCTGACCGTCTGTGATGGAAATAATGTTCGTCGGGATGTAAGCGGAAACGTCGCCCGCCTGCGTTTCAACAATCGGCAATGCCGTCATGCTGCCGCCGCCGAGGGCATCGGAAAGATGCGCGGAACGCTCCAACAAACGGGAATGCAGGTAGAAAACGTCACCCGGATACGCTTCACGACCCGGGGAGCGCTCCAAAAGCAGGCTCAGTGCACGGTACGCAATGGCGTGCTTTGAAAGGTCATCGTACACGATGAGGACATCTCTGCCCTGATACATGAAGTGCTCGCCGAGTGCGCAGCCGGCATACGGTGCGATGTATTGCAAGGAAGCCGGGTCACTGGCAGATGCGTTGACGACGATGGTGTAATCCATGGCGCCGCGGCGCTTTAAGGTCTCCACAAGCTGTGCAACGGAGCTGGACTTCTGACCGATGGCGACATAGATGCAAACGACATTCTTGCCCTTCTGGTTCAAAATGGTATCGAGCGCGACGGCGGTTTTACCGGTCTGGCGGTCGCCGATGATAAGCTCACGCTGGCCGCGGCCAATCGGGAACATGGAATCGATGGCGAGAAGGCCGGTTTCCATAGGCGCGTTGACCGGCTGGCGGTCGACAATGCCCGGTGCGGGGCACTCGATGGGGCGGTAGCCCTCGGCGCTGATGTCACCCTTGCCGTCGATCGGCGTGCCGAGTGCATCGACAACACGGCCGAGGAAGCCGTCGCCGACCGGGATACCGGCGGTCTTGCCGCTTCTGCGCACAAGGCTGCCCTCGGTGATCTCGGCATCGTCGCCAAAGAGGACGCAGCCGATCTCATTGCGGCGCAGGTCCTGCACCATGCCCTTAACGCCGGAGGAGAACAGGAGAATCTCGCCGTAGGCGGCATGCTCAAGGCCACTGACAACGGCGATCTCATCGCCAACGGTGAGAACCGTACCGGTCTCTTCCGCTTCTGCGGACGGGGTAAAATCTTCAACGGCTTCCTTCATCAGCGGAATGACGGAATCGCTGCCGGACTTTAACGCCTTTAGCTTTTCTTCAAACTGGCGCAGACGGCTTTTGAGGCTCCAATCGTACACATCGGTGCCGACGGTAAGCGTGAAGCCGTTCAGCATTTTATCTTCTTCAAAGGTGAGCGGAATCTCACGGCCATAGGTACGCAGCAGGAATTCCGCAAAGCGCTTTTCCTGTTCGGCATCCGGGCGGCGGCTGCCGCGGAGAACGGCTACAGCCTTTTCATCTGCATTACGCATTCGGCTCTCCCCTCTCTGCCTGATCGAGGAACGCGTCATACGGATCGCCGTCTTTATAAACAAGCTTCTTGGTCGCTTCCATAGCGAGCTCGGTAAGCTCCTTCTGTGCGTCTGCGATCATCTTATCATGTACACGGGCGGCATCCTTCTGCGCATCGGCGACGATCTTATCCGCCTGTGCATGGGCATCGGAAAGCTGCTGCTGTACGCTGCGGTCGAGCTCTTTCTGCGCTTCGGTTCTCTTTGCGCTGATCTCGCCCTCAACGGACTTGAGCTGCTCCTGATAATCCGCCTTGATCTTTTCGGCGGAATCGAGTTCACTTTGGGCCTTCTGTGCCATTTCGGCATAATGCGCTTCGCGCTTTGCCATGAAGTTCTTGACCGGCTTGTACAAAAGGAAATACAGGCCGCCGAACAAAATGACGAAATTCAGTACATGCAGCAAAATCTGCTGCCAATCAATATTCAGTGGGATGTTCACGATCTGCACTCTCCTTTACAGGACGAAGATGATGAGGATAACAACGAGCAGGGCATAAATGATGGCCGTCTCGATAAAGACGAGGCCGAGCATGAGGGTGGTACGGATCTTGCTTTCAGCCTCCGGCTGACGTGCGATGCCCTCAACAGCCTTACCTGCGGAGAGGCCCATACCGACTGCACCGCCGGCGGCTGCAATACCGACTGCAATAGCGGAAGCAAGTGCCTTAAGGCCGGTTGTGCTGTCTGCGGTGGTGGCTGCAGCTTCTACTGCGGTTTCGGCTGTTGCCGTGGTGGTTGCGGCATCACCGTTTGTTGCGGCGAATACCGGAATGGAGATGGCGAGGATGGCGATGACTGCCAGCAGAATGATGGCAAGCTTCTTTAACTTTCTCTGTTTTGCGTTCATGATATTTTCCCTCCGTAGGTTAATTTTCAGCTTCTGCTTTTACTTTTTTCTTTTTCGGTTCCTGCTTCTCGGAAACCTCGCCGAAATAGAGCGCGACGAGCATCGTCAAAACATATGCCTGAATGAGCGCGTGCAGCAGCGTGAACATAACGCCCACGATGACCGGCAGCACAAAGCTCAGATTCACATAATAATACACAAGCTCCGTAACGAGCAAGCCGCTTAAAAGCGCGCCGAACAGACGGAAGCTCATGGAAATCGGCAGCGAGAACTCCTTTAAAGTGCTGCCCACGCCTTTGAAGCCGTTATACGCGATACCGCCTCCCAGAATGACGAGGTACGAGAAGCAGCCCATGGCGATGGCGGCGTTGACATCGGACAGCGGCGCCGGAAGCGTGATGGGCGAGCCCTCCGTTGTGATAGCCTGAATGCCGAACAGCTCAAAGAGCGTACCGATGAAAATGTACGCGCCGGCCGTGAAGATGTACGCACCGAGGAAGCCGCTGCGCCCCGGGCTGTTGGACTTAGCCATGCCGTCGAACAGGTCTACCGCCTGCTCAAGGAGCATCTGGAACTTTCCGGGCACCATCTTAAAGCGCGGAATGACGAAAATGCGCACGATGACCGCAAACACCAGCAAGATGCCCGAGACCACCATGGCGGAGATCAGCGCCGGGTTGACATCTTTGATGCCGAAGAGGCTGATTCTGTTCGTCTCATGCAGAACCGCGTCACGCATGGTCACCTGAATCGTTTCGGTCTTCTGCACCGAAGGAACCAGAATGCTTGCGACGAGCAGCACCACAATAGCGCAGATCCACAAAGCCAGCTTTGTTTTCTTTGCTTTCATTGTTTTTCCCTTTCTTTCTCAAAATTTTGCCTTCCATTTCAATATCACCGGGCAAAAATTCCCCCTTCAGCGCTGCGCCCCAAAAGGGCACACGACCGCATCTTTCGCCGCTGTGAAAAGCAGCAACAAGACACGGTCACAAGAGCACACGTTTTTGTTGACATTGACCAAATATCCTGTTACTTTTTTGTAAACTGTATTTGGAAGCATCTGTATTATACGCACATTAAATCGAATTGTAAAATGTTATATTGACATATCTACTATTTCATTTTTGATATTTTAGTAAGCCGTATGGAATTTCATTATGCCGTGCGCTATTTTTCTCTTTACAAATAAAGATAAGATGGAACGGCGCGCGGGAAAAGTCAGGCTTTTTCAACTTGACAGGGGCTTTCCCCTTGCTTTATACTGGAGAAAACAGATGGAAACGGGGAGTCAATATGCGGACGGTTTATAAAAACGGCACGGTTTACACGGGAAACGGCTTTGTGACGGATTTTGCGGTGGAAAACGGGAAATTCTGCTTTGTGGGCGAGACGGATAAAGCCACGGCAGATGAAGTAGTCGATTTAGACGGAAAATTCGTCTGCGCGGGGTTTAATGACTCACACATGCATGTGCTGAACCTCGGCAATGTACTGACAATGGCGAACCTCGGCGCGCACACGACGTCTTTAAAGGAGATGCTCGACTGTCTGCGCACCTATATAAAGGAAACGGGCGTAACACCCGGCACGTGGGTGCAGGGGCGCGGCTTTAACCACGATTATTTTGCAGACGAGCGCCGCTTTCCGACGCGGTGGGATTTGGATTCTGTCTCTACCGAACACCCGATCTGCATTACGCGGGCATGCGGGCACATCTGCGTAGTGAACTCGAAGGCGCTGGAAGTGTTGGGCATTACGAAGGACACGCCGCAAGTGGCGGGCGGCAGCTTTGCTTTAGATGAAAACGGCGAGCCGAACGGGCAGTTTTTTGAAAACGCCGTAGCGGTGGTGTACGCGGGCATCCCGGAGCCGGATGAGGCGCAGCTGTGTGCAATGCTGCGCGCCTCCTGCAAGCGGCTGAACCGTTACGGCATCACCTCTTGCCAAAGCGACGACTACGAGACGTTCCCCGGTGTGCCGTATGAGACGGTGCAGAAGCTTTTGAGAACGCCGGGGCTGATGACGGTGCGCGTGAATGAGCAGGCACAGTTTACGAACGTAGAGGCGCTTTCTGAATATATCGAGAGCGGCGATGCGTATTTTGAAGACGATATGTTCCGCGCGGGACCGCTGAAGATCATCTCGGACGGCTCGCTCGGCGCACGCACAGCGTGTTTAAGCCGCCCGTATGCGGACGATGAGAACGCACGCGGCATTCCGCTATACACGAATGCGGAATTGAACGGGCTTATCTCTCTTGCGAACGAAAAGGGACTTTCCGTTGCGGTACACGCCATCGGCGACGGGGCGCTCGACAACGTATTGGACGCTTACGAAAAGGCGCTTCATGAGCACCCGCGCGACGACCACCGACATGGCATCGTGCACTGCCAGATTGTGCGGCGTGACCAGATTGAGCGCATGAAGGAATTAAAGCTGCGCGTGAATTTGCAGTCGATCTTCCTCGACTACGACACGCACATTGTGCGCGAGCGTGTGGGCGATGAATTGGCGAGCACGAGTTACCCGGCTAAGACGCTTCTGAATGCGCGCATTCCGTTCTCGAACGGCTCGGACGCGCCGGTGGAGGAGCCGAACGTGATGCGCGGCATGGAGTGCGCGGTGACGCGGCGAAGCATTGGCTCAACGGACACACCGTATCGCCCTGAGGAAGCGCTGACGGTACGGGAGGCCATCGACTCGTTTACAAAAAGCGGCGCGGTAGCGTCATTTGAGGAAGGCAAAAAGGGCGAGATTGCAAACGGACAGCTTGCGGACTTTGTGGTGCTTTCCGAAGATCCGTTCAAGGCGGACGCCAACACGCTGCACCGCATTGAAGCCGAGGCGACGTATTTGGGTGGCAAATGCGTTTACAAAAAATAAAACAACGAAAATTCCGGGTAAGGCTTGTCTTTGCCCGGTTTTCGTTTATAATGGATAGGGCGCGTGTATTCGGTGCGCCGCTTATTTTTCTCAGGGGAGAACATTTATGGGTAAATTTACATTTCATCCGGTCAAATCGCTGCAGTCTGATCCGAAACTGCGCATGCTGTGCCTTTTCGGCATTGAGGGCTTTTTATTGCAGTATGCCGTTTCGCTTTACACGCTGGCGAACAATTTGTATGCGACGAATCTTGGCGCGACGGACACGCAGATCGGCCTTGTGCAGATGGTGCCGAACATGGTGGCGGGCATCTGTATGATTCCGGTGGGATTCCTTGCGAACCGTACGAAGACGAGCCGCACGGTGCCGTTCGTACTGGCGCTGTTTTTGAGCGCGGCGTATTTTGCTTACGGCTCTGTGCCGCTGTTCGGCGAGCACCGCATGACGGCATTTTTTGTGTTTCTCGGCATGACGGTGGGCGGCATTGCGCTGTATAACGCGCAGTGGCAGACATTCTTCGGTGACGCGGTGGAGCCGGGCCTGCGCAACAGCGTGTTCACGTTCCGCAGCCGGTGTCTGTTCTTTGTGGGCATTGTGGTGCCGCTTTTGTGCGGCAATATCATGACGCTGATGCCGGACACTGAGGGAAAGCTCATTGTGCTGCGCATTTTCTTTTATGCTGCAGGTGTATGCATGCTTTTGCAGGCGCTTGTGCTGCGCCGCATCCCCTGTCCGCCGCGCAAGGCGGAAGAAAAGCAGGAGATGGGACTGAAAATGTTCCCGGAAGCTTTGAACCAGATGGTACGCAGCAAGCCGTTCCGCGGCTTTTTCATCTGCATCATGCTGTTTTACCTTTCGTGGCACCTGGACTGGAGCCTTTGGTACATAGCGGAGACAAAATATGCCGGCATGAACGAAGCGCAGCTGAGCTTTTTTCAGGCTTTGTGTTCCATTTGCCAGATGATCTTCATCGGCTTTTTCTCGAAGCTGTGCCGCCGCAAATCCGAGCATTTTACAATCATTTTTGTATGCGCAGGCTTGCTGCTCTGCCCCATTACGGTGGCTTCTATGACGTTGCTGCCGCAAAGCGCGCGTATGCCGTACTTTATGATTCTGGCGCTCATCGGCAACATTCCGCAGGGTGCGACGAACATGTGCGTGGTACAGCTACTTTTGCAGGCGACGCCGAAAAAGAACCGCGCGCTTATCATCAGCATTTACACGCTGTTTGTGACGCTGAGCAACTCGCTTTTGCCGTTCTTCGGCGTTTCGGTCTACACGACGCTCGGCGCGAACGACACGGCAATCTTCACGGTGAACGTGATCGAATCTGCGGCACGCTTTGGGGTGCTGATTATGATGATCCTCCGTTACCGCATGATGAAGCGCCGCGGCGACTTGTTCCGCCCGCTGTGCGAGGAGTAAGGAGAAACATATGGCTCTTGTTTTATACCATGTTGAAGACGCTGCAAAGGAAAAGCAGCTTTCTGCACTGTGCAGAGAGCTGCACCTGACGGCAAGACGGCTGACGAACGCCGACCGTGACCGCGCAGTTGCAACGCTGTGCGGCGAGAAAGTGAACGCGAACGTGCAGAAAGCCCCGGCGGGCTACAAGCTGCCGGAGGTGCTGATTTTCTCCGGCTTTGCGGGTGAGATGCTGGACGTGTTCCTTGCGGCGTACAAAAAAGCGGGTATCGCGCCCATTCCGTTGAAAGCCGTACGCACGGAGCACAACGACAAGTGGAGTCTTTACGCACTGTGCGAGGAGCTGCGCCGCGAGCACGCCGCCATGCTGCTGCGCGGGAATTTCAGAAAGTAAAGCTTGATATGAAACGACCCCGGTGTAGAAAAACCACACTGGGGTCGCTTTTTGTTAAGTTATTGTCGAAAAAAGATGCCTTTATTCCGCCTTTTGCAGCTCCACCTCGTTTTCGATCTCTTTCAGCAGGGCGCTGGGGCGGATGCCCATGGCAAGGCTGAGTTTATAGAAGGTTTCCAATGTGGGTTTGCGCTCGCCGCGCTCGATAGCGCTTAAATGCGTGCGCCCTATCCCCGCCAGCCCGCTGACGAGCTCCTGCGACATTTGTTTTTCCTCGCGAACTCTTTGAATGACCTGCCCTACAATAATTGCGTCTAACATGAAAAATCAGCTCCTTTATGTCAAGAATAAAGGAACTTCACAAATATTTTGAACACATATGTTGTCAATTGAACACAAATGTGTTATATTGATAAAAAGTGCTCATGTTCGACAAAATTTCAAACGGGCACAGGAGGAGTGTATACCATGGATAAAAAGGCAAAAAAGAGATCCCTCGTCTTATCCAAAACGGAAAAACGGATCATCATCTGCACAGCCGCAGTTGTGCTCATCGCGCTTTCGATCTATCCGACCGTCACCTATTTGGTTCCGTTTATTAAGTACAGCCACGCCGTTTCACTGATGGAAAAAGGCAGCTTTGATGAGGCAACTGCCGCGTTTGAAGAAATGGGCGACTACAAAGACGCGCCGGAGAAAATTGGAGAATGTGCAGAGCTGAAAGAACAGGCGCGTTTGGAAGCCGCTTATCAGGATGCAGTAGCTTTGATGGAAAATAAAGAATATGACAAAGCTATTTCCGCTTTTAAAGCAATAGAAGATTATAAGGATGCAAAAGACAAAATAAGTGAATGTGTAAAGTTAAGAGAACAGGTACGTTTAGAAACGGACTACCAAGAGGGACTCAACTTAAAAGCAAGCGGAAGTTATGACAAAGCCATCTCAAAACTTGAATCCGTTCACGGTTATAAGGACAGTGAAGACCAAATTAAAGAAATAAAATTCATGCAGGCGCAGGGCTTTTTTGACCAAACGTGCTACGAGACAGCTGCCGACATTTTCAAAGGACTTGGGGACTACCCAAACGCACAGGAAATGTGGAAAGAATCTATTTATCAACAGGCTTTGCAGTTGGCAAATGCTTATAACTCTGAAGAAACATATATTATATCTTCCGGCTATTTCTCCGATTCCGATTCAATTTATTCGCTTTTGGAGTCCATTAAAGGCTATAAAAAGGCAGATGATTGGCTGGACAAGTTCTTCCTTTTACAAACGGCTAAGACCGATGAAAATGAAAAAGTCGATTTTGCTTATATTAGCTCGCCTACGGAATTCAAGCCCTATTTTGACGGAACTTACTATTACGAATATCAAAATGAAGACGGCACGCCTTCAAGTAGGACTACAACTAACGGTAGAGAATCCGAATTATTCTATGAAAACGGCGAGATTGTTCACGAAAGGATAAAAAGCAGTATTTCTGATACCGTTGAAGATCATTACTATCAGTACGAACATAATTCAGATGGTCAAGTAATTAAAAGGACACACACTTACCCCTATTGGGATGACTCAACCGCCACATCTGTTACAACATACAAATACGATAAAAACGGCAATGTGATAGAAGAAAAAGAAACCAATGATAAAAACTCCAGCACTACTACTCACACCTATAAATATGACGATGACGGTCACATGATAGAGGATATTCGCAAGAGTGACGGTGACACACCTGTTAACACAACAACTACTTATGATTATTCCGACCCCACGCGTGTTTGCCGTATATATGAACCAGGCAACCACACAAAGAAAACAAATTACATATATTACAGTTGGGTGTGTTTACGCAAAGACTTGCCTAAAGCGGGAGAATGAATATGACTACAAACGAAGCATGTGAAAAATTTGGACTGGAAAAGAAAGAGCTTTATAAGCGAATAAAAGCCGGCATGATACCCGGTGTAGTGAAAAAAGGCAGAATGTTCGTAATACCGAACGAGACGCCGTTTATTCCCTCAGAGCAAGAAATACGGACTTTTCTGCTTCAAATTTTGAAATTCAAAAATAATCCCAGTTATGTTTTTTCGCGTAGGCTCTGCCAAACAGACAAAGCCCTTAAGGACGTGCTACATTATTTGTATTGCCGCGGGTTTGTGGGCGAGGACGTTTCTGTTACAGACCCCTCTGATGCCCTTAACCAAACCAAACTGACCGACGCGGGATTTGAATACATCATTCATACGAGCTCACGAAAAAAGACGGAGATCCATTTAAATGCTCCTATAAATTTTAATTTTGGCCTATCACTTACCCCAAGCCTCGAATTCTGAATATAGGATAGAAAAAGCGCCCGCAGAAGATGACTCTGCGGGCGCTGGGTTTTAGTTTTCGTTTAAGGGGTTGGGGCCGGCGCCTACGTCGTAGATCTGGATATAGAACTGCGAATTGGAGACGAGGAGCATATAGGCAGGGTCGTAGCTGCGGATGGGATAGAGCGTATCGTAGGCTTTGCGCACCTCGCCGTTTGCGAGCTGCTGTGCGCCGAGGCGGTAAGTCGCCTCCGTGACGCGGGAGGCGGCGTCGCCGTAATCGCCGGCGGCCTTGAACTCCGCGATGGCGTTTTCGTAATCGGCGTTGTTGTAATACTGCTCCGCTTTCAGCGCGTGGATGCGCAGAAGCTGCGTCGGGCAGTCTTCATACTCGCCAAGCTTTGTGAAAATTTCGGTCGCCTTGTCGTACTCGCCGTCTTCGACGAGCTTTAACGCCTGCGCATAGTAGGCGGCGTCAATCTTCGGGAGAAGGTCTTTATCGGTGACATACTCAAAATAGGTAAGTGCTTTTTCTTCGTCGCCCTTTTCGTAGAACGCGATGCCTTTATCACAGAATGCGGCCTGCATTTTCTTATTCTGCTCCGCGTTGACTTCTTTAAAATGTGCGGCGGCAGACTTTAAGTTATCCGCTTCGAGGGCCTTCATGCCGAGCTCATAGTGACAGGTCTCAATTTTTTCGGCGGCATCCTTGTAATCCTTGAGGGGCTCAAGGAGATTTAACGCGTCTTCGTATGCACCGCTTTCAAACGTCTTGATGGCACGGCGGTACTCGGCCTCGGTGATCCGATCTTTGCTGTCTTCGTAATCGCCGAGGGCGGTGAAGGCTTCGATGGCTTCTGCGAATTTCTCGTTTTCGAGCAGGTCGCAGGCTTTTTTGTACTCTGCCTCCGTGATGCGGGCGGCGCTGTCGCTGTATCCGTCGAGCGCCGTGAACGCGGTGATGGCTTCGTCATACTTGCCGGCTTCGAGCAAGGCGGCGGCATCGTTATAGTGGTTCTGCGGGATGATGTAGACGATGAGCACCACGACGAACGCGGCAATGAGGACGGCGAGCGGAATGGAAACGGACAGAAAAATTTTGCGGTGGAGCCGCTTTTTGCGGGCAGCTTCCTCAGCGGCAGCCTTTTCCTCTGCCGCTTTGCGGGCGGCAGCTTCGGCGGCGGCTTTTTCCTCTGCCGCTTTCTTTTCTGCGGCGATGCGGGCGGCCTCGGCCTTTTCAGCTTCAGCCTTGTTATAGGCTTCGAGGTTTTCTTTCAGCTTTTCTTCGTCTTCAAACAGTGCGTGCTGGGGCCCGTACTCGGCACCGCAGGCGGCGCATTTTTCTTCATCTTTGTGGTTCACTTCACCGCAAGCGCACATCCAGAGGTCTTTGTATTCCTGCGGAACGAACTGCGCCGCAGCTTCTTTATCCTCTGCCATTTCGGTGAAATCGCGCTGATACTGTGCACGGAGGTCTTCGTCCTCCATGACGTCCGCGATTTTCGCCTGTTCGGGGAGATTTTCAAACAGCAGTGAGGCACTGCCGTTCCAGAACACGTCTTCGCCCTCGAACTGCACCTTCTTAATGGCGACGGAGAAGCTGTACGCGGCGTCATCAACGTCGATCTCCTCGTCTGCGCCGAAGATCGCATCGCGGCCCAAAATAGGCACGAGATAGCGGCGGTCGCGCACGACGGCGAGCTCGTTTGTGGCTTTGTCGAAAATGTGGATATCGACATAAACGCTCGTCACGGCACGGGGGTCGATATTGCGGAATGCGAGACGTAGGAATGTGCGCGGGGAAGCCGCTTCTTCCTGCTCTGCGGGGAGAGTAGCTTCCACAGTTTCGGTCTCTTCCGCTTCGGCGGACGCGGTGGGCTCTTCACGGTACAGCGCGCCGCTTTGCAGCAAGACCGGGCAGAACTCTCTATATTGATTTTTCAGTTCAAAAAACGGCTCAAAATCGGCCATAGTTTCTTTCCGTCCTTTTTATCTGCTTATCGTCGAGGCCGTTGTGGTTTCGACGGTTTTCATACAATACATACTCAGTTTAATTATACCTGATTAGGGCGAAAAAGCAAGGAAAAAGTGCGTGGGTGGGGAGAAAGTTTTGGACAAAAGAAAGGTGCTGTGAGGTTTGCTGTGCAGTGTATTAAAAAAGGGCGGCACAAAGCCGCCCTTTCAGGAAACCCATGCAACTGGGTTTCCTACGGCTAAACAGTCCACCGGACTGTTTAGCCTACCTTCCTAGTTTTTGCGAACGCAACAGGGTTTCGCCATTTGCAAATGGCGACCAAAGGTTTCTCCTTTGGAATCCACAACCGAACGAGAAGTTCGGTTTCAACTTCTTTGAAAAAAGTTGGATCAAAAACTTTTAACCAAGGTTGCCGTCAGCTTATTCTCTTACTTTAAGAACGGCAGCTTACCGATGATGGCAGCGTCCTTTGCTTTGCCGCTGCATACCTGGAAGAAGCAGATGATGCGCACGACGAAGAGAATTGCAATGCAGACAGCGCCGGCAATCGGCACAATGAACGTGAAAGCAAGCACAGCGGAAACGATGAGCAGCAGGGTGCTGACGATGTCGAGCTTCAACGCCTGACGGGAATGGAACGCCGCGTATTTGCTCTGCGGTGCCGCAAGCAGTGCGATGATGATGCCGACGGTGCCGAGAATGTACGCTGCCATGGCGATGACCTTATTCTGGGAGACATCCTCCGGGTCGAACTCTGCGGTGTGATCTGCCGGGTCATACGCAGGCTGCGGGGGATAGACCGGCTGCTGGTATACGGGCTGCTGCGGGTAAACCGGCGGCTGGGGCTGCTGCTCGGGTGCCTGCGGCTGTGCTGCCGGCTGCTCCGGAGTCCGGGTGGGCTGCGCCTGTGCCGCTACGGGCGCACCGCAAGCTGCGCAGAAGGTGCCGTTTTCGGGGATCTGTGCTCCGCATTTTTCACAAAAAGCCATAAATTTCTACCGTCCTTTCGCGCAGATACCCGCAGTCGACATGCCGCCGCCGTTTCGCCGCGCATCAATTTTTATTGTTTTTATTATAACAAATTCGATTTCGGTTGTAAATGCTTGTCAGGAAATTTTAAGAAAACCGTCAGCCGCTCTTCCTATGTTCTGTCTGCGGCTGCGAAAGCGCGTGAAGCATACGCATTTTTCCAAAATCAAGCCCGGCTTTTAAACTGCTGGGGGGAAAGGCCGGTTTGGGTTTTGAAGGCTTTGTAGAATGTGGAATAATCGGAAAAGCCGCACTCGCGGCCGGCTTCTACGGCAGGGATGCCTTCGCGCAGCATACGGCGGGCATGGGTGAGCCGAAGCGCCATGATGTAGGCGTACACGGTGGAATTGGTATATGCTTTAAAGTGGCGGTTTAAGTACGATTTGCTGACGAAGAACTCTGCGGCGATGTCTTCGAGCGTTAAAGGCTCGCTGAAATGCTCCGTGATATAGCGAATGACCTGCGGGATGACCTGTGTTTCATTGCGGTGCGTGGTATCGATAACGCCGTAGGAGCGGAAGATCGTCCACAGGTACAGCTCTACGGCGCCGGCGCAGAACTTAGGGTCGGTATCGTTTTTCTGCATATACAAGAGCTTTTTTAAGAGCGCCGTGACAAACACCGTTTCATCGCCGCGAAAAGGCACGCAGTAGCCGTGCTCCCCCACCTTTTGCAGTTTTTTTTGTAGGTCGCCCGCGGGGCTGTCGATGCTTTGTAGGTACTGCGGGGTGATCCACAGCACCATGCGCTCATAGGCGGCGTGTTCGTTTGCGATGACGGGGCGGTGCATTTTGCCGGCGGGAATGATGAGCAGATCGCCGGGGCAAAGGTCGTAGACCTGATCTTCAATATAATACGTCACGCTGCCGTCCAAAAAGTAATAGAGCTCCAAAAAATCGTGCGCGTGAAACTCCATGGTGCGAAAATAGGGGTCTCGATTGTGTGAAAGCTGAAAATCTTGCCGCAGCATTTCGTCATTTTTACCTGTTTCCACGTTTTTCACCCTCTTCCTTTGGAGAAATCATAGCACAGTTTGCGCCGATTTGCAATATATGTGCCGCAATATATCATTTATTTTGCAATTCATCGTGCTATACTTACAGTAACAGCGGTGGGGAAACTTTGCCTTTTTCTGCCGCCCGAAAGGAGTTTATTCAGATGCGAAACGATCTGTTTTTGAAAAGCGATGTTGCTAAGAATTTATATGACGCGGTGCGCGACCTGCCGATCGTCGACTACCACTGCCATCTCTCGCCGAAGGAGATTTTGGAGGACAGGGAATTCCCGGATATTGCGCAGATCTGGCTGGGCGGCGACCACTACAAGTGGCGTTTGATGCGTGCCTGCGGCGTGCCGGAGGCGCTCATCACAGGCGACGCGGAGCCGCGCGAGAAGTTCCGCGCGTGGGCGGCGTGCCTCGAGACTGCGATGGGCAACCCGCTTTATGTGTGGTCACACATGGAGCTTTCGATGTTTTTCGGCATTGAAGACACGCTGACAGCGGAAAGTGCGGACGATATTTTTGACCGCGCGAACGCGTATATCAAAGAACACCACCTCTCCCCGCGCAAACTGATGCTGCAAAGTCATGTGGAGCTTGTGGCGACAACAGACGACCCGGCAGATTCTTTGGAATACCACAAGGAAATTGCGAAGGAGAAGAACTTCCCGGTGCGCGTGGTGCCCTCGTTCCGCACGGACGCAGCGCTGAACATTTGCCGCGCGAACTATCGCGACTACGCCTTGCACCTCGGCGAGGTGTGCGGTTTTAGTGTGGAGACGCTCGACGACCTGAAAGCGGCGCTTTCAAAGCGGCTTGATTTCTTCTGCGAGAACGGCTGCCGCGTGAGCGATATCGGCATTGAGGGCTTCCCGAAAGAAGACAAAAGCTGCGATGCCGTGGAGACGTTTAAAAAGGCGCTGAAGGGAAAGACAATCCCGGAAAACGAGTTCCGTAATTTTCTATTTGAAATGTATGTGTATTTGGCGCACGAATACAAGGCGCATCATGTGACGATGCAGCTGCACCTGAACGTAAAGCGTAACGCATGCACGCGGCTGTTTGAGACCGTGGGTCCGGACGCCGGCGGCGATTGCGTGGGCGACCCGATCCCGGAGCACGAAGTTGCAGTACTTTTGGACACGATGGACCGCAGGGATTCGCTGCCGCACACAATCTTATACACGCTGGAGCCTTCGATGTATATGGCGCTTGCGACGACGGCGGGCAGTTTTAAGGGCGTTGTGCCCGGCGCAGCGTGGTGGTTCTGTGACCACAAGCGCGGCATGGAGGAGCAGCTGAACATTATGGCGGAAACCGGCCACCTTGGGCAGTTTACCGGCATGCTGACGGACAGCCGCAGCTTCCTTTCCTATGCGCGCCACGATTATTTCCGCCGTGTGCTGTGCAACAGGGTTGCGGAAGAGCTTATAGACGGCACGTTCCTCAGCGAAAAGGCGGCGCTGAAGCTGCTGACCGACCTTTGCGTGGAAAACAGCCGCAAGCTATTCGGCGAATAAAAGTCACGTTATAATAAGGAGGAATTTCCTATGAATATTGTCATTACCGGCGCGGGCGGCGTGCTTTGCAGCGCTTTTTCCCGCGCGCTTGCCGCAGACGGGCACAAAATCGCACTGCTTGACCTCAACTTGGAAGCTGCGGAGCGCGAGGCGGAGGGTATCCGCAAGGCGGGCGGCAAGGCCATTGCCGTGCAGGCGAATGTGCTGGACAAAGAGAGCCTGAAAAAGGCGCATGACATTGTGCTGGAAAAATTCGGCCCGTGTGAGGTGCTCATCAACGGTGCAGGCGGCAACAACCCGAAGGGCACCACGACGAGCGAGTATTTCAGCAAAGAAGATATGCTGGACGAAAACGCGCGGTCGTTCTTTGACCTTGACCAGGACGGCGTTTCGTTCGTGTTCAACCTGAACTTTCTCGGCACGCTGCTGACGACGCAGGCATTTGCGGCCGATATGTTGGAAACAGGCGGCTGCATTGTGAATATCTCCTCGATGAACGCGTTTACGCCACTGACGAAGATCCCGGCGTACAGCGGTGCCAAGGCAGCGGTCTCGAACTTCACACAGTGGCTGGCGGTACACTTTGCAAACTGCAACATCCGCGTGAACGCCATTGCGCCGGGCTTCTTTGCAACGAACCAGAACCGCACCTTGCTCTTTAACGAGGACGGCAGCCTGACCCCGCGCAGCCACAAAATCATCTCGCAGACCCCGATGGGCCGCTTCGGCGAGCCTGAGGAACTGCTCGGCACACTGCGCTTTCTCATCGACAATGACGCGTCCGGTTTTGTGACCGGCATCACAATCCCGGTGGACGGCGGTTTCTCCGCGTACTCCGGCGTATAATCTGACTTTTGGGAGGAATTTTTCATGATCATCGGTGCACAGGGCTTCACCATCCGCGACTATGCGCAGAACGAAGCCGACTTTAGAGAGACGGCGAAAAAGCTGCATGACATCGGCTACAAGACTTTGCAGGTCTCTGCGTTTGGCGACATTGACCCGCATATCATCCGCGAGATTTGCGATGAAAACGGGCTTTCCATCATCATTACGCATACGAACCCGCAGCTCATTCTGGAGAACACCGAAAAGGTGATTGAGAACCACCGCATTTTCGGTACGAACCACGTGGGCATCGGCATGATGCCGCAGAAATACACGGGCTCGCTGGAAGGTATGCGCGCGTTTTTGAAGGATTTCGGCCCCGCTGCCGACAAGCTGCACGACGCGGGCATGAAGCTGCATTACCACAACCACGGCTTTGAATACGAGAAATTTGACGGCAAGTGCCTCATCGACCACATGGCGGAGGAGACCGACCCGGCAAAATGGGGCTTTATTTTGGATGTTTATTGGACGCAGTACGGTGGGCGCTCGCCGCAGGTACAGATTGAAAAAATGGCGGGACGCATTGACGTCATTCACTTTAAGGACATGAAGATGCACGGCCACGAGCAGCGCTTTGCAGCCGTGATGGACGGCAACATGGACTTTAAGTCCATCATTGAGGCGTGCGAGAAGACAGGCATTCAATATGCGATGATCGAACAGGACAACTGCTACGACCGCAATCCGTTTGACGAGCTGAAGCTGAGCGCCGAAAACCTGCTTCGTGCTGGCTGCACGTTCTAAGGAGGGCATATGACACAGTTTACACTTTCCGCGTTTGCGGACGAAGCCTCGCCAGAGTTTGACCGGCAGATTGCGGCGCTGCACCGCAATCATATTCCGCTGATGGAAATCCGCGGCGTGGACGGCAAGGGCATTTTAGACCTGACGGACGAGGAGCTTGATGTTATTGAAAAGAAGCTTGCAGCGGGCAATATCGGCATTTCCGCCATCGGCTCGCCCATCGGCAAGATCGGCATTGAGGACGACTTTACACCGCACTTCGAGAAATTCAAGCGCGCTGTGGAGATTGCGAAAAAGCTGCACACCACGCGCATTCGCATGTTCAGCTTCTATATTCCGGAGGGCAAAAATCCGGAGATTTATCACGATACCGTGATCGAGCGAATACAGAAAATGGTGGACTACGGCGAAGCAAATGGCGTACACTGCTGCCACGAGAATGAGAAGGGCATTTACGGCGACACGCTCAAGCGCGTGGAGAAGCTGCACAAAGCCATTCCGGCGCTGCGGTGCGTATTTGACCCCGCAAACTACATTCAGTGCGGCGATGACCCGGCGGTGAACTTTAAGGCGCTCGCACCGATCATCGACTATATGCACATCAAAGACGCGCTGTTCAAGGACGGCAGCGTGGTGCCTGCGGGTGAGGGAGACGGCTCTGTGCCGAGCATTTTAAAGGCGCTGGCGGAAACGGGTAAGCCGTACATGCTGACGCTGGAGCCGCATTTGTACGATTTCAGTGGCTTGCAAAACTTGCAGGGCGAGGACGTTCTGCACAAGCGCGTATATAAAGACGCGGACGAAGCGTTTGATGTGGCTTCCGACGCGCTGCACGATATTTTGAAAACCATCGAATAACAGAAAGAAGGCAATTTAATGAGCGAAACAGTAAAGGTCGGCATTGTCGGCATCGGCAACATGGGTTCGGCGCACGCAAAGAGCATTTTCTCCGGCAATATCAAGGGTATGGAGCTTGCCGCCGTGTGCGATATTGCGGAATCGAAGCGCCTTTGGGCGGACGAAAATCTGCCCGGCGTACCGTGCTATGAAGACTACAAGGAAATGATTGACAGCGGCGTGTGTGACACGGTGATCGTGGCGACACCGCATTACTTCCACTCCCCCATTGCGATCTATGCTTTTGAGAAGGGCAAGAACGTGCTGACGGAGAAGCCTGCCGGCGTTTACACAAAGCAGGTGGAGGAAATGAATGCGGCCGCGAAAAAATCCGGCAAGGTGTTCGGCATCATGTACAATCAGCGCACGAATCCGAAGTTCCAGAAAATGCGCGAGATCGTGCAGAGCGGCGAGCTGGGCGAACTGAAACGCTGTATTTGGATCATCACGAACTGGTACCGCACGCAGGCATACTACGACAGCGGCATGTGGCGTGCGACGTGGGCAGGCGAAGGCGGCGGCGTGCTGCTGAACCAGTGCCCGCATCAGCTTGACTTGTGGCAGTGGATCTTCGGCATGCCGAACCGCGTGATGGGCCACTGCAAGTACGGCCATTGGCACAACATTGAGGTTGAGGACGAAGTGACGGCTTACGCCGAATACCCGAACGGTGCGACGGGCGCGTTCATCACCACGACGGGTGAGTGCCCGGGCACAAACCGTTTGGAGATTACAGGCGACAAAGGCAAGCTTGTTTGGGAAGAAGGCAAGCTGACCTGGTGGAAGCTCGCCGTGCCGGAGCGCGAATTCTGCGTGACGTGCAAAGAGGGCTTTGCGCAGCCCGAAATGACCGTGACCGAAGTGGAAACGGACAACATTGAGCTTGGGCATAACGGCATTCTGCAGAACTTCACAAACGCTATTCTGTACGGCGAAGAGCTGCTGGCGCCGGGCTATGAGGGCATTAACGGCCTGAATATCTCGAACGCCATTCACCTTTCAGACTGGACGGGCAAGCCGCAGGCTGTGCCGGTGGACGGCGAGCTGTTCCTGAAATATTTAAACGAGCGCAGAGCGACCTCGCACGTGAAGGAAGAGAAAGAAGACAGCGGCAAGATTGCAGACCTTTCCGGCACGTATAACGACCGCTGGAAGGTAAGATAAGCTGAATGACTTGTCGTTCAGCTATGGTGATGAAAAAGCACGCAGATTGAATTTGTCTGCGTGCTTTTGTTTTGAATGTGGGATTTCCGTACAGCTTAAAATTATCCGTGCATAAAAAACAATATGCAAAAGCGCCGCTTCCGGGATGAACCGAAAGCGGCGCTTTCTATGCGTTAAATCTTACGATTTAAGTTTTGATTAAGCCTTGGTGCGCTCTTCGAGGCCGTTGAGCTCGTCTCTGAGCTCCTGCGGGAGCTTGTCGCCGAACTTCTTGTAGAATTCCTCTACGCCGGCAGCTTCCTTAGCCCACTTAGCGTTATCAACCTTGAGGATGGAAGCGAGCTTCTCCTCATCGAAGTCCTTAAGACCTTCGAGGTTGATGTCTTCCGGCTTCGGAACGTAGCCGATTGCCGTCTCAACAGCGTCAACTTCGTTATCGCAGCGCTTGAGGATCCACTCGAGAACACGGAGGTTGTCACCGAAGCCCGGCCAAATGAAGTGGCCGTCTTCGTCGACACGGAACCAGTTGACGTTGAAGATCTTCGGAGCCTTGTCGCCGAGCATCTCGCCCATTTCGATCCAGTGCTTGAAGTAGTCGCCCATGTTGTAGCCGCAGAACGGGAGCATAGCCATCGGGTCACGACGGACAACGCCGACTGCACCTGCAGCAGCTGCGGTGGTCTCGGAGCCGGTGATGGAACCGATGAAGACACCGTTGTTCCAGCTTCTGGACTGGTAAACCAGCGGAACCGTATCCGGACGGCGGCCGCCGAAGACGATAGCGGAGACCGGAACACCCTGCGGGTTCTCAAACTCGCTGGAGAGGCACGGGCAGTTAGCGGTAGGAGCGGTGAAGCGGCTGTTCGGATGAGCCAGCTTGTTGCCAGCAGCAATATACTCGGGGCCGTTTACCTTAGCGCCCTTCCACTCTTCTGCGTTGACCGGCGGGTTCTTGTCGAGGCTCTCCCACCAAACGGTGTTGTCATCGAGGTTACGCGCAACGTTGGTGAAGATGGCGCCCTTCTGGGTGGAGATAAGAGCGTTCGGGTTGGACTTCATGTTCGTGCCGGGAGCGACGCCGAAGAAGCCGTTTTCCGGGTTGATAGCATACAGTCTGCCATCCGGGCCCTTGCGCATCCAAGCGATGTCGTCGCCGACGGTCCAGACCTTGTAGCCCTTTGCACGGTAGCCTTCCGGCGGAATCATCATAGCCAGGTTGGTCTTGCCGCAAGCAGACGGGAATGCAGCGCAAACGTACTTAACCTCGCCCTTCGGGTTCTCAACGCCGAGGATGAGCATGTGCTCTGCCATCCAGCCTTCGTTCTTAGCCTGATAGGAAGCGATACGCAGAGCGAAGCACTTCTTGCCGAGCAGAACGTTGCCGCCGTAAGCGGAGTTTACGGAGATGATGGTGTTGTCTTCCGGGAACTGGCAGATCCAGCGCTTCTCCGGGTCAACGTCGCACTTGCAGTGCAGACCGCGAACCCAGTCGTTGCTGTCGCCGAGAACGTCCATGACCTTCTGACCGACTCTGGTCATGATGGACATGTTGAGAACAACATAGATGGAGTCTGTCAGCTCAACGCCGATCTTAGCGAGCGGGGAACCGACCGGGCCCATGGAGTACGGGATAACGTACATGGTACGGCCCTTGTAGCTGCCACGAGCAATATCGTACAGCATCTTGTATGCTTCCTGCGGCTCTTTCCAATGGTTGGTCGGGCCTGCGTCCTCTTCTTTTCTGGAGCAGATGAGGGTTCTGTCCTCAACACGGGCAACATCATTCGGAGCTGTTCTGTGATAGTAGCAGCCCGGGAGCTTTTCCTGATTCAGCTTGATCATTTCGCCGGACTCAACTGCTTCCTTGCGGAGCTCTTCGAGCTGCTCTTCGGAGCCGTCGATCCAAACAACCTGATCCGGATTGACAAGAGCTTTCATCTCGTCGATCCAAGCAAGAATTGTCTTGTTGTTAGTCATTGTTATTTCTCCTTTCGCCAAAAAGGCAAATAAAATGTAAAATAACCCATTTGTCTTTATTCTACCACAAGTTCCCCACATAATCAATTACAAAATCATGAATTACCCCCATCTTTTTTCGATATAGCGGTATTGATTTAGCGCATATCAGAGGAAATTTGCGGAGTTTTTTAATAATCGAGCTGTAAAAGCGTTACGCGTCCGTTTCGGCGGGTGGCATTCATATCGATAAGACGCTGGTTTTCGCTGCCGCGAAAGAGCAGCTCAAGATTGCGCTGCTGTTCGATATACGGCCCGTCCACCAGAACGTCGCACGCGTTTAAAAGCGCGTCCACATCGGGGTTGTGCATAGAAACAAGCTGCTCATATGTCCAGCCGGAATAGGCTGTGACATCTTTATGCAGGGCGTGCACCTGCTTTGCGAGCGCTAAAAGCGGCTTTGGCTGGCAGAACGGCTCACCGCCCGAAAACGTGATGCCGCGCAGCAGCGGATTTTTTTTGAACATGTCAAAGATGACATCGGTATCTTCCACCCTGCCGCCCGCAAAATCATGCGTTTGGGGGTTATGGCAGCCGGGACAATGGTGCGGACAGCCCTGTGTGAACACGGTGAGGCGGATGCCGCGCCCGTCCACGATGGAATCGTTCACGATGCCGGAAATGCGGATTTCCATTTTGCCGTGCCTTACAGGCTGTGCTTTACGCGGTCGTGTTCTTCGGCGCGTTTGGCGTCGTTCCAGCGGTCGGTGGTGCCGACAAGATAGCCTGTGATACGGCGGATGCGGTCGAACCCGCGGCCTTCGCCGACGATGATGGTTTTTGTATTTTTCTGCGTTTTGGGTGACATGATAACTGCCTCGATTCTTTTTATAAATACATTTTTACATTCATTTCAATTTTTCTAAAGGCGGCGGATGCCGCCTTTTAGGTGGTTCTTGGGCTGGTTTCGCGCAGCGAAATTAATGATTTTCAATCATCAAAAGCACAAAACCATACCTGAACGACTTGTCGTTCAGGTTAAACCCATGTGTTGCCGTTTTTGCTTTTATGAACTTGCGGTTCAAGTTCATTGGGAGACCCCCTAATTGGGTCTCCCACACTTCAACAGTCCACCGGACTGTTGAAGTTCCCGTCCTGATTTTTGGTAGGCAAAAGGGTTTCGCCATTTGCGAATGGCGACTCAGGGCTTCGCCCCAAGACCCCACGACCTTTTTGAAAAAAGGTCGATCAAAAACTTTTAACCGCCGTTGACGGCAACTTTGCTCTATCGAATCAAATGCGAATAATCCGGGACGTCGTGGTAGCGCTTTTTCAGCTCCAGAAGCCTTTCGAGCGGAACACCTTCGCCCTCTCTTCTGCCGCACCTCGGGCACACCTCGTCGATGATGCCGTTATACCCGCACACAGGGTCTCTGTCTACGGGGTGGTTGACCGAGCCATAGCCGATGCCCATTTCTTTCATGCAGCGCACGATGCTTTCAAATGCGTCGATGTTTTTGCACGTATCGCCGTCGAGCTCCACGTAGCTGATATGCCCCGCATTCGTGAGCGCGTGAAACGGCGCTTCTCTGCGAATCTTTTCATAGGCGCTGATGGGGTAATACACCGGCACGTGAAACGAGTTTGTGTAATACTCTCTGTCCGTAACGCCGGGAATTTTGCCGTATTTCTTTTGGTCTATGCGCACAAAGCGGCCGGAAAGCCCCTCTGCGGGCGTTGCGAGCAAGGTGAAGTTGAGGCCGGTCTCACGGCTTTTTTTGTCCATTTTCTCCCGCATATGGGAGATGATCTCAAGCCCCAGCTTCCAGCTTTCTTCGCTTTCGCCGTGGTGCTTACCGGTGAGGGCTTTTAAGGTCTCGGCAAGGCCGATGAAGCCGACACTTAAGGTGCCGTGCTTTAAGACTTCGGCGACGGAATCGTTGCGGTCGAGCTTTTCGGAATCGATCCACACGCCCTGCCCCATGAGAAACGGATAATTATACACCTTTTTGCTGCACTGGATTTTGAAACGGTGCAGAAGCTGTTCTTCCACGAGCGCGATTTTTTCATCGAGCAGCTTATAGAACGTTTTCATATCGCCCTTCGCTTCAATGCCGATGCGCGGCAGGTTGATAGAGGTGAAGCTCAAATTGCCTCTGCCGCAGGTGACTTCCTTTGTGTTATCGAATACATTGCCCATGACGCGCGTACGGCAGCCCATGTACGCCACCTCGGTGTTATAATCACCGGGTTTATAGTATTGCAGGTTGAACGGGGCGTCCAAAAAGCTGAAATTCGGGAACAGGCGCTTGGCGGAGCAGCGCAGCGCGTGGCGGAACAGATCATAGTTCGGGTCGCCCTCGTTGTAGTTGACGCCCTCCTTGACTTTGAAAATTTGGACCGGGAAAATGGGTGTTTCGCCGTCGCCGAGCCCCGCTTCCGTAGCGCGGAGCAGGTTGTGCACGGCCATTCTGCCCTCCGGAGAGGTATCCGTGCCGTAGTTTAAGGAGCTGAACGGTACCTGTGCGCCGGCGCGGGAATTCATGGTGTTTAAATTGTGGACGAGCGCTTCCATGGCCTGATACGTGGCAGCATCCGTCTCTTTGTAGGCGGTCTTTGCGGCGTATTCCGCGGCGGCACGGGCAGCGTCTCCCGTGATGATCTGGAAGCCGTTTTCTGCTTGATGGCGCGGCAGAAACGCGCGCAGCTTTTCGGCGTAAGCTTCTGCGGTGTGCATTGTGACATCGGTGCCGAGCGCTTCTTTGATGGCAGCCGTCAGCGCGGCGGCATCGGAGGCGCTCATATCAAACCGCACCTCAATATACTGCGCAAGCGCACGGAAATACTGCTTGCGGTATGTTTTCTTCACGCCCTCCGCCATAGCGTAGTCGAAATTCGGCACGCTTTGGCCGCCGTGCATCTCGTTTTGGTTTGCCTGAATGGCGATGCACGCGAGCGCGGCGTAGCTGCGGATGTCGTTCGGCTCTCTCAAATAGCCGTGGCCTGTGGAAAATCCGTCTTGAAACAGCTTTAAAAGGTCAATCTGACAGCATGTTTCGGTGAGGGCATAAAAGTCTTTATCGTGAATGTGGATGTCGCCGCTCGCGTGTGCTTCGGCAATCTCCGGCGGGATGACATATTTATCGTAAAACGCCTTGGCGCTTTCGGAGCCGTATTTCAGCATGGTGCCCATGGCGGTATCGGCGTTGATATTCGCGTTTTCGCGCTTTAAGTCATCCTCTTCGGACGGGCGGAACGTGAGATTTTCAAAAATCTTCACGAGCTCGTCGTCCATTTCGCGCAGGTGCTCGTGCTCCGTGCGATAATTGATGTAAGCGTTCGCCGTTTTGGCGTAATCGGCGGCAAGAAGCTTTTCCTCCACCACGTTTTGAATTTCCTGCGCCGTGGGCGTACCCGGCAGCTTTTCGAGCGCCGTGAGCACCTCTTCGGTCAATTCGTTCAGATCGGCGTCGCTCATACGCTCTGCGGCGATTCTGGTATTGGCCTTAAAAATGGCGCTTTTGATTTTCCGCGCATCGAACGACACCTTGTCCCCGCTGCGCTTGACAATATATCGAATCATACGTTTAACTTCCCTTTCCGTTTCTCCCCTGCGGCAAAGCCTAAGAGCCTTCGCTTTGCGCTTTCTGTACTTTCGATTATAGGCGCTTTTCCTATACATGTCAAGGGCATATTTAGTGTCAAAACCACTATATATAGTATCAGGTTTACATAATAATAACAAAATATACCGCGCGTCATAGAAGTGGTTTTCTCCATAACGCGCGGTATAACTTGTGATTTCATGGCGTTTTTTCACGGTTTTCGGGGCACATTTCGGCGCGGTCGTACACCGTCTATACCCGTTTATAAGCCCTATGCACGCCATACGGCGGTTGACAAAATAAACCGCGTTTTTTCACGAAATTTTTTGCCGGCTTTTTTAGTTGACGACGGCACCGAGCAGTCCTGCGAGATACACCGCGCCCTCCAAATCGATCTTTGTTTTCTGCATTTTTGCAAAGCGAATATCGGTGCGTGAAAATTTGGCACGGCGCAGGTCGCATTCTTTCAGCTGCGCATTGCGGAACACGGTCTCCGTAAGGTCGCAGCCGGAAAGATTGGCTTTTTCGAGGTCCGCTTCCGCAAAGCTTGTACCGCGCAGACTGATGCCGGAAAAGTCCTGCTTTTTGAGCGGACAATGATCGAGCACACAGTATTCGAGTGTGCCGCCGCGCACGGCCCAGCCGGTGAGGTCTGCGCCCGCAAAGGAGCAGCCCGAGACACGGCAATTCTCAAACGCGGTGACAAACAGGCTTGCGCCCGAAAACGTGCAGTTTTCAAACGAACAGCCGCGCGCCAAAACGTCGTTTAAGCGAGAAAAATCGAACGCGCACGCAGAAAAGCGGCATTTTTCAAGCAAAGCGCCGGAAAACATCGCGCCGCGCAGGTCGCAATTTTCAAACGTATAGCCGCGCAGCTCGGCGTCCGTGAAATCGGTATCGCCGAGCCGCGCGTTTTTATACGTGTTCTGTTCTAAAGAGAACATTACTCTTCTTCCGTCACGGCGATGTGCAGCTCTTTGAGCTGTGCCTCGGTGACTTTGGACGGTGCGTCCATCATGACATCCTGTGCGCTCTTGTTCATCGGGAACGCGATGACCTCGCGGATGGATTCTTCGCCGGAGAGCAGCATAACCATGCGGTCTACGCCCGGGGCGATGCCGGCGTGCGGCGGCGCTCCGTAGCAGAATGCGTTGTACATGGCCGGGAACTTCGCCTTTACGTCGTCTTCGCCGAGGCGTACCATCTCGAACGCCTTAACCATGATCTCCGGGTCATGGTTACGCACAGCGCCGGAGGAGAGCTCTACGCCGTTACAAACGAGGTCGTACTGGTCTGCCAGAATGTCGAGCGGGTCAATCTCGCCGCGCTCGGCTTTAAGCAGCGTTTCCATACCGCCGGAGGGCATAGAGAACGGGTTGTGGCAGAACTCCAGCTCGCCGGATTCCTCGCCGATCTCGTACATGGGGAAATCGACGATCCAGCAGAACTCATAGCGCTCTTTATCCATGTGGCCCTCGCACGCCGCGCCGAGCATACGACGCATGACGCCTGCAGTCTTCTGGGCCTCCTCACGCTTGCCTGCGGAGAGGAACACGAGCGTATTCGGCTCGAGAGACAGCGCGGATTTGACGGCTTCCACGGTCTTTTCATCCGCATTGATAAACTTTGCGATGCCGCCGGCAATGGCGCCGGATTCATCGACCTTGAACCAGTACGGCTTCTGGCCGGCCTGCACCTCTACGTCTGCGCAGAGCTTATCGACCGCCTTGCGGGCAAGCTTGCAGTTGGAGACCGGAACAGCCTTGACGATATTGTTTTCAAACGGGCCGAAGCCGCAGTTTTGCAGAATGCCCGTAACGTCCTTGACGCGCAGGTCGATGCGCAGGTCCGGTTTATCGGAGCCGAACTCCTCCATGGCCTGACGGTACGGGATGCGGGCAAACGGTGCGGAGGACGCGATGTTATACGTGCCGTACTTTGCAAAAATCGGCGGAAGAACGTCTTCGATGACGGCAAAAACGTCTTCCTGCGAGGCAAACGCCATTTCCATATCCATCTGGTAGAATTCGCCCGGAGAACGGTCGCCGCGCGCATCCTCGTCGCGGAAGCACGGTGCGATCTGGAAGTAGCGGTCAAAGCCCGCGGTCATGAGGAGCTGCTTAAATTGCTGCGGCGCCTGCGGCAGGGCGTAGAACTTGCCCGGGTGCTTACGCGCCGGGACGAGGTAATCGCGCGCGCCCTCCGGCGAAGAAGCCGTGAGGATCGGCGTGGTGATCTCTAAAAAGCCGTGCTCCGTCATAGCGGTACGCAGAGCGGAAACAACGTTGCAGCGCAGGATGATGTTGGCTTTCACTTCCGGATTACGCAGGTCGAGATAGCGGTATTTTAAACGCTGGCTCTCGTCCGCTTCGCGGGAATGGTTGATCTCGAACGGCAGCTCGTTATAACGGCAGCGGCCGAGCACGGTAATCTCCGTCGGCGCGATCTCGATGTCGCCGGTGGGGAGCTTCGGGTTTTTGCTGGTGCGCTCGCGCACGATGCCCGTAACGGAAATCGTGGATTCCTTATTGAGGGGCTTTACAATGTTCATCATCTCTTCGTTTTCGATGACGACCTGCGTGGTGCCGTAGAAATCGCGCAGCACCAAAAACGCAAAGTTATTGCCGACTTCGCGGATGTTTTCCATCCAGCCGACCAGTGTGACGGTCTCGCCTGCGTTTGCAAGGCGGAGTTCGCCGCAGGTATGGGTTCTCGATTGTGTCATGATTGATTTCCTCTTTCGTTAGTGTGACCGGTTAAAATGTGATGGGCATGGCGTCTTCCTGTTCGGTGACGGCCGTGATGTATGTATCAACAAAGTCATCGTTGAGGGAGATCTTCTTCTTTTCGCCCGTCTTCATGTTTTTAAGCACGGCTTCGCCGTTTGCGATCTCATCGTCGCCGAGGACGATGCTGTACTGCGCGCCGATTTTGTCGGCGTATTTCATCTGGGCTTTCAGGCCGCGTGCACACAGGTCGCAGTCTGCCGCGATGCCGCAACTGTGCATTTTTTCGGTGAGCTGGAACGCCTTCATCTGCGCCGCTTCGCCCAGAGACGCGATGTAGACCTCGCACTTTGCGTCATTTCCGAAGTCTGCGCCCATCTCGTTCATCGCCATCAGGATGCGGTCAAGACCGAGGCCGAAGCCGAGTGCCGGTGTGGGCTTGCCGCCGACTTCCTCCACGAGGCCGTCGTAGCGTCCGCCGCCGCCGAGCGCAAAGCCGAAGCGCTTCGAGGGGAACTCAAACACGGTGCGGGTATAGTAATCGAGGCCGCGGACGAGGCCGGGATCGATGGAAAACGGAATATTGATAGATTTCAGCAGCGTCTGCACCTTTTCAAAGTGCGCACGGCAGTCGTCGCAGAGATAATCCGTGATCTTCGGCGCACCCTTGGCAATCTCGCCGCAAACGGGGCTTTTGCAGTCCAGAATACGCATGGGGTTGCGCTCCAAGCGGGAATTGCAGGTCTCGCAGAGCTGGTCCTTATAGCCCTCGAAATACGCTCTCAGCGCCTTTCTGTACTCTGCGCGGCAGGTGGGGCAGCCGATGGAGTTGATGGAGACCTCAATGTCATCGGCAAGGCCGAGGCGATTGAAAATGGACATGGCCATAGCGATGACCTGTGCGTCCGCCGCCGGTTCTGCGGTGCCGAACATCTCCACGCCGAACTGATGCAGCTCGCGCAGACGGCCTGCCTGCGGCTTTTCGTAGCGGTAGCAGGAAGTCTTATAGTAGAGCTTTACCGGGTAACCGCCGTTATATAGGCCGTTTTCCAGCATGGCGCGCACGGCGCCCGCCGTGCCCTCCGGGCGCAGCGTAATGGAGCGGCCGCCCTTATCTTCAAACGTGTACATCTGCTTTTCCACCACGTCGGTGGTGTCGCCGACGGAGCGCAGGAAGAGCTCGGTGTGCTCAAACACCGGGGTGCGGATCTCGGAAAAGCCGTTCAGTTCCGCTTCATCCGTCATAACGGCTTCCACAAGCGACCATTTTTCGGATTCACCCGGAATGATATCCACGGTGCCCTTAGGCGCTTTTGTGATCAATTCCATAAAATATCCCTCTCATTCATGAAAAATAAAAAAACCCTTACCCAAAACGGATAAGGGACGAAACAGGTTCGTGGTGCCACCCTTTTTCGGGAGAAAAAGCGAAAGCTTCCCCTCCCCTTTCTTTCCTTAACGCGGAAAACGCACTTTCGTGCGGCTCACGGGTGTCTTTCTCTGCCGGATGCACGCGCCGCTCTCAGCATTTGCGGCGCTCTCTGTTTTGTGCCCCATGGCAGATACTCTTCCCGGTCAATGCCGGTGTATTTTCAAAGCATATGCTTTGGTTTTAAATTTACAGCTTTACAATCTCGCGCCAATCGAGGTCGCCGCGCTCGAGACCATGGATGAGCACCTCTGCCGTTGCGATGTTCGTCGCCACGGGAATGTTATTCAGGTCGCAGAGACGGAGCAGGTTTTTATCGTGCGGCTCCAGTGCCTGCTTCTGCATGGGGTCGCGGAAGTACAGCAAAAGGTCGATCTCGTTGCAGGAGATACGCGCCGCAATCTGCTGATCGCCGCCCTGTGGGCCGCTTAAAAAGCGGTGGACCGAAAGGCCGGTTGCTTCCTCTACAAGCTTACCGGTAGTGCCGGTCGCACAGAGATTATGCCGGCTCAGGATGCCGCAGTAAGCGATGCAGAACTGTACCATAAGCTCTTTTTTTGCGTCATGCGCCGTAAGCGCGATGTTCATAAAAATTCCTCCCTGTTTATAATCATTCGGCCCCTATCCCAAATGTCACAACGATAAGGGAACCGAAACACCGTTCATGCGTGCCGCTATGCGGGAAAGCGCCGTCATGCCGGGCAGGTCATCCTCCGGCACGCAGCCACGCTGAAAAGCAGCCGTCATTTGTCTATCTTCGGGTACGATGCCGATGAGCCGCACGCCGCTTTGGTCGATGACGTCATCGAGGTCGCGCAGGCCGCCGGCGTCTTCCCGCCCGGCGGAAAGGCTGCCGAAATATTCGGCGTTAAAGCGATTGATGACGAGCCGCTGCTGCGGTACCTCAAGCTCTGTTAAAAGCCTGCGCACGATGGACGCATCGCGGATACACACGGGGTCCGAGTTGCACACAATAAGCGCGCAGTCCGCCGCCGCTGCCGCCGCGCGGAAGCCACGCCCCACGCCCGCGGGAGAATCAAGGATCACGCGGTCAAAATAGCGCTTTAAAAGCGGAACGAGTCTAAGCATGACGCGTTCCGGCACAAGATCTTCTCCGCTTGCCGGGGCAGGCATTAAAGACACGCCGGGCATGGTCACGCACGGGTAAATCGCATCCGCAGGCGCGCAGCGCCCTGCCACAACGTCCGAACTGTCGAACACGAGCGCTTCCTCTGTGCCGGTCATACGGTCCAGACTGCGCAGGCCCGCGTCACAATCCAAAAGCAGAACGCGTTCGCCGCCCGCCGCAAACTGAGAAGCCAGCCCAAGCGAAACGGTGGATTTTCCCACGCCGCCTTTTCCCGATGTGACAACAATAGCAGTACCCATAGATAATACCTCATTAAACATAATAACATAAAAATGCACGGTAGTCAAAAGTAAAAATGGCTATACCGCAATTTTATCACAGCGAGACAAAAACACGGCGGCTTTTTTGTCGAAGCAGACAAATATCCTCCCTAAGCACGCGTCATTCCGTACTCTCTGTTACCGTGGTTTCTGCTCTTTTTGCCTCCTTTTGGAGCGTTTCGGCAAAATAAGCTTCAAAAACGGCCTTTGCCGTCTCTTTTGCGGCATCGCCCTTGCCGCCGTATTCGATGACGACCGCCACGGCAATCTCCGGGTTCTCGTACGGCGCAAAGCCGATGAACGTCAGGTTATCGGAATGGTCGGCGTTTTCCGCCGTGCCGGTCTTACCCGCAACGGCAATGCCGAAATCCGAAAAGGTCGAGGCCGCCGTGCCCTCTGTGCACACCTGCCGCATGCCCTCGCGCACGACCTTGAAATATTCGTCTTCAATCTCCGCCTGTAATACGACCTCCGGCTCTGCGGTCTCTTTTTCCACCGCGCGGTCGTAGTCCGTGATTTTATTTAAGAAATGCGTTTTGTAGCGCGTGCCGCCGTTTGCGATCATGGCGCAGTATTCCGCAAGCTCGATCGGCGTGAACATATCGTCGCACTGGCCGATGGCCGCCTGAATGGTGAGGCCGTCATACCAATTTGCGCCGTGGCGCTCCGTATACGTTTTGGGGTCGGACATGATGCCCGCAGTCTCGTTCAATTCGCACCCGGTCTTTTCGCCGAGAGAAAACAGCTCTGCATACGTGTGCATTTTGTGAATGGTCAGCATGCGGCCCACGTCAAAGAAAAACGCGTTGCAGGAGTTGCGGATGGCGCCGTACACATCCACCTCGCCGTGCACGCCGAGGCAGCCCGGTTCGTAATCCGGCGCATAATAGTGGTACGCGCCGTCGCAGTTCACGGGGTGAGAGGTCGGCGTGATGACGCCTTCCTCCAGCGCCGCCAAGGCGACAAGGGGCTTAAAAACGGAACCCGGCGTAAAGATGCCGTTTAGCGCGCGGTTGAAAAGCGGCTGGCTTTCGTCCGCATAAAGCTGCGTCAAATACGCATCGTCCGTATTGTACTTTTCAAGGTCGAAATTCGGGTAGGTCGCGCTGGCGATGATGCCGCCGGTGTTCACGTCCAAGGCGACAACCGCACCGGCCTCGCAGTCTTCGGTCGGCTTCGCTTCAATCTGCTCGGCGAGCGCGTTTACGGCCGCGCGCTGCACATTGCTGTCTATGGTAAGCCACACGGAATCGCCCGCTTCCGGCGGCTCCGTCACGGTGGTGGAGGTCACTTTGCCGGTGGCATCCGTTGTGACGCTCTCTTTGCCGTTTTTGCCGCGCAGGGTGGACTCGAACACGCTCTCAATGCCGCTTTGGCCAACGGTATCCGTATAGGAATAGCCGGAAACGTTTGAGGCGGAATACGTGTTGCCCGCTTCCTCAGCGGCATCGTACTGCTCCTGCGAAATGGCACCCAGCGTGCCGACGATATGCGGAGCCAAATCGCCCTCCGGGTATTCGCGTGTCTGCTCCACCTGCGTTTCAATGCCCGGCAAATCTGCGCTGCGCTCACTTAAGAGCTCCACCGTTTCGATGGAAATGTCTTTTGCGAGCACGAACGGGTTCATGCGGCTGAAATACGCACGCTCCATGCCGTAACGCACGGACGCGATGCGGCGGATGTCTTCGGGGCTTGTATAGGCTTCGAGGTCATACCGCTCGATGAGCGATTCCATGCACTCGTCTGCCGTGGCGCTCGAGGGTAAGTCTAAGATGTCTTCGCTTTTCAGCGTTTCGATCTCGGCGGTCATTTTGGTTTTAAACTGATATTTGCCCGATTTGATTTCGATGGGAAGGCGATCCGTCCACGGGACGTTCAGCGTTTCGAGCAGCTTTACAGCCTCCAAAACGACGGCATTGCGCGTTTCATTGCTGCCGGAAAGACGACTGTATATGGCATTATACACGGAGCGGTTGCCTGCGAGCACGTTTCCGTTACAGTCCAAAATTTCGCCGCGCGTGCCGGTGAGCTTTAAGTACGTCGCGGAGGACTGTACGGCCTCCTCTTCAAACGTGCTGCCCTCTAAAAGCTGCCACTGGGCAAGCCGCCCGATATACAAAAGAAAGACGGCAGCAAGCATAACGCCGCAGAAAATATAGCGGCCGCGTCCTTTTTCCACAACTGTCGTCCCCCTTCGTTGAAAACTTAAATTTTTTGCAGCTTATGCAGCTTTGACCTGCGCCGCCGTATGGCGCTGCGCACGCGGGGCTTTCGCACCCACGCCTGCAAACCGTAGCACACGGGTATCGTTAAAAGCGTGTAAAAATAGATGGGCAGATACTTTGTGACGAGCGCGTACAGCGTCAGTGAATACCCGGCTGCAACGTACAGCACGAGCCAATCGAGCAAAACGGCGACGGCACAGCTCCACAGACCCATCAATACCGATGTGAAAAGCTGAATTTGAATTCTGGTGCCGCACAGACCGCTCAGCAAAAAGCACAGCACGCCGAACGTGAGCGCGTGATACCCGAACACAGCCCCGCTGCCGACATCGGCAAGAAACCCGGCGTACATGCCGAACGCCATAGCGGGTGTGCACGCCTCCACCATGGCAATGGTGAGCGCGGCGGAAAGCACCGGAAGCGGTTTTACGCCCATGATCTGCGGCAGCAGCCCCGGTGTATCCTGTAACAGGAACAGCAGCAGGATCTCGACCGCATACAAGACATAGCGTATCCATTTTTTGCGGTTCGGCACAGCTGTTCACTCCTTTTATTCATTTCCCTTGCTTGCGGTCTGCGCGGGGTCTTCTTCATCTTTGTTATTCGTCTCCGGCAAGCCGGTTGTAACGTCGCCCTTGCCGTCGAAATCCGTCACGACGAAGACATCCGTCACCTCTGTTACGTCCACGTATGGGGTCAAAATGGCATAGTACGAGGAATCCGCGTTGCTGCGCTCCACGCTGTCCACACGCCCGATGAGCAAATCACCCGGGAACACGCCGCCCGCGCCGCTCGTGGTAATGATGGAGCCCGGCTGCACCTCGGTATCTCTTGTAAGGTACAGCATTTTCACCTTGCCGCTGTTTGCAAACTGGATGTCGCTTGTGACGACGCCGCTTTCCTTGCATGATTTATCCGTGGCGCCGATCTGCGTCTTTTCGGATAAAATCGACCGCACGCGGCTTGACGCGGCGTAGACCTCCTCCACAACACCTACAACGCCCGTTTCCGTGATGACGGCATCGCCGACGGATACGCCCGCAAGGCTGCCGCAGTTGATGGTGAAATCACCGAACACGTCGTTCGGGTCGCGCCCTACGACGCTTCCCGCGGCTAATTGCAGGTCGGGCATGGCTTTTTTGACGGAGAGGATATTTTCATACGAAGCATTCTCGTCTTTTAAGGTGTAGTAATCCACAAGCTGTTCGCGCAGTTTCCGGTTTTCCTCCGAAAGGTCGTTGTACAGCGCTTTAAGCTCCTCTTTGGACATGCCGTCCAAATTTAAAAACTCCTTTGCGCCCTCGGTGGTATTCGTCCCCGCCGTGAGCAGCGGTGCGGATACCGTGCCGAACACGTTTGAGAACACGGATGTTCCGGCGTTTAAGCCGTACACGAGCACGCCGAGCAGAACAACAACCACGATCATTAAAATTTTAAAATTTTTAGAGGTGAATTTCTCCATGCGCCGCACCTGCCTTTCGATTTTTATTTAAAGTCAAATTCAATTTATTTTTCTGCAGCTTTTACCGCGCCGCGCGCGTTTGCAGGGATATGCGCTTTGCCCTCTAATGTGCGGCCTGCACCCTCGGCTACGCAGTCGAGCGGGCGCTCCGCGACCTGCACGGGCAGGCCCGTCGCTTCATGCAAAAAGCGGTCTAAGCCACGCAGCAGTGCACCGCCGCCCGTGAGCGTGAGACCCATATCCAAAAGATCTGCGGAAAGCTCCGGCGGGGTCCGCTCCAAAACGCGGTGTACAGACTCGAACACAGCTTTCAGCGGCACCAAAAGCGCCTCGCGCACGTCTTCTGCCGTGACGGTAATATTTTTCGGCTGGCCGTCCGCCGCGCTGCGACCGCGCACCTCCATGGAGACACTGCCGAGTTCCTCAAGCGGGTAAGCGGAGCCGATCTGCAATTTCACGTCCTCCGCAGTGCGTTCGCCGATGAGCACACCGTACTTTTTGCGCAAGTACGAAACGATAGCTGCGTCAAATTTATCGCCTGCCACACGGACGGAATCTGCCACGATGGGGTCGCCGTAGGAGATGACCGCCGTTTCGCTTGTGCCGCCGCCGATGTCCAGAACCATGCTCGCAACCGGCTCGCCCGTGGGCAGCCCTGCGCCGATAGCCGCCGCGACCGGCTCCAAAATGAGCTCTACACGGCTTGCGCCTGCCTGCTTTGCGGCGTCCTCCACCGCGCGGCGCTCCACCTCCGTAACGCCGGAGGGAATGCAGATGACGATGTGCGGGCGCGTGAACGAACCGGCCTTGATGGCCTTGCGCACAAAGTATTTGAGCATGGCTGCCGTCACCTCAAAATCCGCAATGACGCCGTCTTTTAACGGGCGCACCGCCGTGATGGACTCCGGCGTGCGGCCGAGCATTTCTTTGGCTTTTTTGCCGATGGCTAAAACCTCGTTGGAGTTCGCGTCCACCGCCACCACGGACGGCTCGCGCAGCACGATGCCCTCACCGCGCACATAAACGAGCGTGTTGGCCGTGCCGAGGTCGATGCCGATATCTTTGATAGATGTTGAAAAAAGAGAAAAAAGCGAGGAAAGACCCGCCATGATCGTAGATTGCAGAGAACCCATAGGATAAGACCTCCCGAAACGGGTAAAACTTTGGCAAGCCGCATGTCTTTGCGGCGCACGATACTCATACTTATTCAGTATAACAAAACAGCGGCGGAGCTTCAACCGAAAAATCGTGAACACCGCCGCAATTTGAAAATTTATTTTGTCCCCGTGCTTCCGAATCCACCCGCACCGCGGTCAGTCTCCGTTAGAGATGTGACCTCCTCAATCACCGGCGCGAAATACGGCATAATAATCATTTGCGCAATGCGCTCGCCCGGCTGCACCGTGTACGGCTCCGCGCTGAGATTGTGCAGGCCGATCTGGATTTCGCCGCGGTAATCGCTGTCGATGACACCGACACCGTTCGTGACATGAATGCCCTTTTTGATGCCGAGACCGCTGCGAGTGAAAACGAAGCCCGCCGTGCCTGCGGGGATCTCCGCCGCAAGACCGCTCGGAAATACGCAGCGCTCGCCCGGCTCGATCGTCTGCGGGGCGTCCATACACGCGCACAGGTCATAGCCCGCGCTGCCCGCCGTCGCCTGCTTCGGGATGATCGCACCCTCGCGCACACGCATCAGTTTTAAAACCATATTTTGTTCCATTTTTTGCTCCTTGTCTATATACAGTATCCCAAAAATTCCCGTTTTTCACACTTTTTCCCGGTTTTCCCTCATTGTGGATAACTGTTTCCACAGCGCTGTGGAAAATGAAAAACGGCTTATTTCTGCGGTTTTTTTGAGTTCACAGTCTGTTCAAAAAGAAAGTTCTAAACACTTTCCACCGAGTTTTCCACAATCAAAGCACGCCGCGGAGGAAAAGTCCTCGGGTACAGCCGGAATGCGGCTTTTCATGACGAACGGCAGCGTCTAAAATCGCCTGCGTTTCCACGGCGTTTTCCACAGAGAAGCGTAAAACACCGAAATCGACATTTGAAACGGGGCGGTCAAAGAGCACGAGCGGCACGCTGTTAAAGACCTCGGAATACACGGTTTTACCCTCAAAACGCGTGCAGTGCACGGGAAATTCCACGCCTTTACGGTCACGGATTTTACCCGCATGCTTGCAGTTTAAGCAGCCCTTCGGCGAATTTGCAAGCGGACAGTTGCGCGTGAGCATCAGGGGCTGACGGCCGTAGAGCAAAATGCCGCGCGGCAGCTCGCCGCCGAGACCGCGAATTTCATCGCCGGTCAGTTCAAAGGAAAGCTCGGTATCGTCTAAGCCGAATTCTTCAAAAAAGCGCAGGCATTCCGTATTGAATACATTGAGCGAAAATCCGCCGTGCGCGGACACACCAAGTTCCTTGCACAGGGCGAGCGCACCGAGATTGCCGCAGTAAAAGTGCGTATCGCCCATGGCTTTGCACGCTTTCATGCGTGCGCGCACCGCGTTTTCGATGCCCCACAGCGCGCGCGGCAGGGCAAGAATTACCTCAACACCCGCGTTTTTGCAGCGCGTGCGCGTCGCTTCGTCGGCGTCGAGCGGCAGAATGACCGCTTCCAGCATGGAAATGTTTTCCGGCACCTGCGCGCAGTCTTTGAAGAACGCGCGGAGTTTAGGCCGGCCGCTTCCACCATGTGTACGCGTATCGAGCGGAATATTTTTAAACGGCACTGCGGGCTTTTCGCGGCGCTGTTCGCCGAGCTTTTCCAGTGCTTCACGGCGCAGACCGTTCAAAACGGAAATGGGCAATGCGGTTTTTTCATCGGTATCAATTTGCACCGCTTCGCACAAATACGGCGTGCCGCCGGTTTTTCTTAACTGTTGCTCCCAGCGTTCGGTGTTGACAGGCAGCTTCTGCGCGATTTCGCATACGCAGTCTTCTGCCGTGACGACCGCTTCGTTTTCGCCGTCCGAGACTGTGACGCGCGGGTTTTTGCCCGCAAAGGCGCTTAATGTGAATGTCACCGGCACACGCTGCGCTTCGTTTTTATATAAAGTATGCAGCTGCGCGAACACGGCGGAATTTGCGCTCTCCACGTCTTCCTTTGTGCGGGTGCCGAACATAACGCGTCCTCTGTGGGCGGACAGATAGCCGTCCGTAAAGCCGGAGCGCGAGAACACCGCGTTTAAATGTTCGAGCAGGTTTTCCGGCACAGGCTCGCCGTCTGCCGCTTTTCGGCACGCCGCGACTGCCGCCGCCACGTATTCCGGCCGCTTCATGCGACCCTCGATCTTTGCGGAACATACGCCGGCATTGTGCAGCGTTTCGATGTGGTCGATGAACGACATGTCCTTTAAACTGAGGTCGTGCCCCGTGCCACCGGGCGCGGCAAACGGCAGACGGCAGGTTTGAGCACAGCGCCCACGGTTGCCACTGCGGCCGCCGAGCATGGCGCTGAAATAGCACTGGCCGGAAAGCGACATGCACAGCGCACCGTGCACGAAAGCTTCAAGCTCCACATCGGTCTTTTTGGAGACTTCTTCGATTTCTTTCAAAGACATCTCACGCGCCAAAACGACGCGGGACGCACCGAGTTCCTTTAATAAGGCCGCGCCGCCGGGCGTGTGCAGGCTCATCTGGGTAGAGGCGTGCAAAGGCATCTCGGGGCAGGCTTCGCGCAGAATATTAAACAGACCCATGTCCTGGATCAAAATGCCGTCTACGGGAACAGAACACAGGAACTTGCAGAAATCGAGCGCTTCGGGAAGTTCGTCATCTTTTAAAAGCGTGTTAACCGTGACGTACACGCGCACATTGCGCTCGCGGGCAAAAAGCACCGCTTCCCGCATTTCTTCACGCGAAAAATTCACCGCTGATGCTCTGGCGGAAAACAGCGAGCCTCCCATGTACACGGCATCCGCACCAGCGAACACCGCCGCTTTCAGGGCCGCGGGATTACCGGCGGGCGCGAGCACCTCAATCTTCTTCGTCTTCACGCGCGGTCTCCTTTACGTCTGCCTTTTCGAAAAAGCTCACAAGCCCCGTTTCGTCGCCGTAATCGGGCAGCATGGGGTTGCGCAGGTCGATGGGCGGCAGGTCGAGCGGTTCTGCAGCTGCCGTGTGCGCTGCGTTTTGGGCAGCGGCTTTCGCTTCTTCCGCTTCCTTTTCCGCAGCTTCGGCGCGGTTTTCGGCAAGGCGCAGCTTTTCCTGCAAAACGCCGAGCTTCATTTCCGCTTCGGAAAGGCGGGCCTTCAGGCCGTCCGCACCGGCAAATTCCTTTGTCTTTGTGCGCAGGGCATCCGCTTCCTCGCGGGCCTGATTCAAAGCGGCCTCCGTGCGGGAAAGCTCCTCGCTCAGGTTCATGGCCGCAATGACCGCCGCTTTCTCTATGGTCGCGCCGTAGGCGTTGTTTAAAACCTCTTCCATACGCACGCGCACACGCTCTGCGATGGCTTCTGCACCGTCGCGGTCCACATCGCCGGAAACGGTGACGTCCACGCCGCAGATATTCAGTTTGAATCTCGTTTTTTCCATTGCACAGATTCCTTTCCCCGCGCCGATTTTACGCAGGTTATACTCTGTTCTGCATTATATACCAAAAGCCCCGCCTTGTCAAAAAAAGCGCGCAAGACGGGCGTTTCGGCGGTTTTCTGCAAAATCTGCACAGATTTTACACAAATGTACTTGTAACCCGCTGTTTTCCCCTATATAATAGTATATGGTGTGTGTAAGGTCGAAAAAAGACAGGCGCACTGCGGTTTTCGGCCGGTTTATACCGAAAGCCGATATTTTCTGTCGAAACTATACAAAGCCACCGCTTTAATTTCTGCTTATCCGCCCGCTATTGGTCTTGAATTTTTCATGATTTTAGTATATAATGGGTATAAACCATTTGTTTTTTAATCAAAAAGCATTTATTTTTGTGCATATAACACAAATCTGGCGTGTTTTTCACGCATAACACATGGAGGACAAAGAATGAATTACAAGATGACCCCCGCGCAGGTCCAGAGCGCAATCCGTGAGAAGCTCTCGCACATTTACGGCGTTTCCGCAAAGAACGCTTCCGACGATGAATTCTACAAAGCATCCGCACTTGTGGTGCGCGACCTGCTCGTTCGCGGCCGCGACGAATTTGTACACGAAGCTGAAAAGCAGGAGACAAAGCAAATCTACTACCTGTGCATGGAGTTCCTGCTGGGCCGCTCCCTGAAGAACAACCTGTTTAACCTCGGTCTCGAGGACAGCTTCCGCAAAGCACTTTCCGAAATGGGCGTAAAGCTCGATAACCTTTACGAACAGGAGCCGGACGCCGGCCTTGGCAACGGCGGCCTCGGCCGTCTTGCCGCCTGCTTCCTTGACGGCCTTGCAACACAGGGCTACCCGGCCATGGGCTATTCCCTGCGCTATGAATACGGTATTTTCCGCCAGAAGCTCGTTGAGGGTTGGCAGACGGAGCTGCCGGACTTCTGGCTTCCGGGCGGCGAGGTCTGGATGCAGAAGGTCGACGAAAGCGCCATTGAGGTGCACTTCGACGGCTACATTGAAGAGCAGTGGCATGACCACTATCATTCCGTACGTCATAAGAACTATAACCCCGTTATGGCGATCCCGTACGATTTGTATGTTTCCGGCATGGACGGCAAGGGCATTTCTGTGCTGCGCATCTGGCGTGCGGAAGCCAACGAATTTGATATGAAGCTCTTCAACAGCGGCAACTATATGCGCGCTATGGAGCAGAAAGCTATGGCAGAGACCATCACAAAGGTCCTCTACCCGGAAGATAACCACTACGAGGGCAAGAGCCTGCGCCTTGCACAGCAGTACTTCCTCGTTTCCGCCTCCGTACAGGACATCGTACGCCGCCACCTGTACACGCATAGCTCCCTTGATGATCTGCCGAAGCTTGCGGCGATCCACCTCAATGACACGCACCCCGTGCTCGCCATCCCGGAGCTCATGCGCATCATGCTCGACGAATGCGGCTACGAGTGGGACGCAGCTTGGGATATTGTGACCCGCACCATCGCTTACACGAACCACACCGTTATGAGCGAGGCGCTTGAGTGCTGGAGCGCAGACCTGTTCAAATCCCGTCTGCCGCGTATTTACCAGATTGTGGAAGAGATCAACCGCCGCTTCTGGATTGAGATGCGTGCAAAGGGCGTGGACGAAGGCAAGATCTGGCGCATGGCCCCGCTGAATGACGGCTATGTGCGCATGGCAAACCTTGCCGTATACGCAACACACAGCACGAACGGCGTTTCCGCGCTGCACAGCGAAATTTTGAAGGACAGCGTGTTCCACGACTTCTACACCGAGTGGCCGAATAAATTTAAGAACGTCACAAACGGTATTGCACATCGCCGCTGGCTGAACCAGTCGAACCCGGAGCTTGCTTCCCTTATCACCGAGTTGACGGGCGACGGCTTCATCCACGATGCTGCTCAGCTTGAGAAGCTGATGAAATATAAGGACGATACCTCCGTGCAGAAGAAGCTTGCCGAGATCAAGCTGCACAACAAGCAGCGCCTTGCCGAGCACGTTAAGCGCACGCAGGGCCAGATCGTTGACCCGAACAGCATTTTCGACGTACAGGTCAAGCGTCTGCACGAGTACAAGCGCCAGCACATGAATGCGCTGCATATTCTCTCCGTATACCAGTGGTTGCTCGAAAACCCGAACGCGGATTATACCCCGCACACGTTCTTCTTCGGCGCAAAGGCAGCCCCGGGCTACTATTTCGCAAAAGAAATTCTCCAGTTCATCGTCTGCCTTGCCGATACCATCAACAACGACCCGCGCGTCAACCAGAAGCTGCGCGTCATCTTCGTTGAAAACTACTGCGTATCCTGGGCAGAGCTGCTCACCCCGGCGGCGGAGATCAGCGAACAGATCTCCCTTGCGGGTACAGAGGCTTCCGGCACCTCCAACATGAAGTTTATGATCAACGGCGCCATCACCCTCGGCACGCTGGACGGCGCGAACGTGGAAATTCACGACGCAGTGGGCGACGACAACATCATCCTCTTCGGCATGACGACGCCCGAGGTCAACAGCCTGCGCGCTTCCGGCTACAACCCGAGAAACCAGTACGAGCACAACGACATCATCCGCAAGGCGATGGATGCTCTCGGCCAGGGCTTTAACGGCAAGACGTTCCAGAACCTGCACCAGGCACTCCTCAGCGTCGACCAGTACATGGCGCTTGCAGACTTTGCTTCTTACAGCCATGCACAGCAGAAAGCCGAACAGCTTTATAAGGACCAGACCAAGTGGAACTCTATGTCCCTTGTCAACACCGCAAAGGCAGGCATTTTCGCTGCCGACCGCGCCATCCGCGATTATGCGAACACCATTTGGCTCGCAAAGCCGGTCGAGACGAAAGCCGAAACGAAGAAGAAGTAATATCACGTAAGTTTATGTAAAAAGCAGGGCGCTGCGGTCGTAGTGCCCTGCTTCTTCATGCAGGAGAGTTTACCGATGACGCTATTTAATTCCAGAAATTCCATACACCGCAGCCCGCTGGGCGCTGTGGCAGACGGCACGCGTGTGCACTTTAAAATCACGCTGCCGCGCGACATGCAGTGCTCTGCCTCCTACCTTTTGGTGCAGCACCCGGATAACCGCATTGAGTGCCTTGATATGTTCTGGTGCGGCATGAACGGCAATGACTACGAGTGGTGGGAGTGCCACTTTACGCCGCAGAAAACGGGGCTTTACTTCTATCATTTTGAGCTGCGCACATCGCGTGGGCGCTCTGTCCTTAAAAAGGACCTCGGCGGCGAGGCGCGCGCCGGTGCACGTGAAGACTGGCAGCTGACCGTGTACGACGGTGCATATAAAACGCCGGACTGGCTTGCGGGCGGCATTTTGTATCAAATCTTCCCGGACCGTTTTGCGTCCTCCGGCAAAGCGAAAGAAAACGTTCCGGCAGACCGCACGCTGCATGAAAACTGGCTTGACCAGCCGGACTGGAAGCCGAACGCACAGGGCATTGTGACAAACTCGGATTTTTTCGGCGGTGACTTAAAGGGCATCGAGGAAAAGCTCGATTATTTAGCGTCTCTCGGCGTGACCTGCATTTATCTGAACCCCATTTTTGAATCGCACTCCAACCACCGTTACGACACGGCGAACTATGAGAAAATTGACCCGCTGCTCGGCGATGAGGAAGACTTCCGCTCGCTGTGCGCGGCGGCGAAAGAGCGCAACATTCACGTTTTGCTCGACGGCGTTTTCAGCCACACGGGCAGCGACAGCATTTATTTTAACCGCGAGGGCCGCTACGGCGACGGCGGCGCGTACCGCTCGCAGTCTTCCCCGTATTACCCGTGGTACAGCTTTCGGAGCTGGCCGAACGACTACGAATGTTGGTGGAATTTCATCACGCTGCCGAATGTGCGCGAGGAAAATCCCGCGTATGACAACTACATCAACGGCGAAGACGGTATCATCCGGCATTGGCTTGAGGCCGGTGCTTCCGGCTGGCGCTTGGACGTTGCCGACGAGCTGCCGGACGGCTTTATTGACCGCCTGAACCGCGCCGCGAAAGCGCAGGATGAAAACGCCATGGTGCTCGGCGAAGTGTGGGAAGACGCCTCCAACAAGACAGCTTACGGTGTGCGCCGCCGGTATCTGCTGGGCGGGCAGCTGGACAGCGTGATGAACTACCCGTTTCGCGATGCAATCCTCGGGTTTCTGCTTGGGGAGCACGCGTCGCTCATTATGGATCGTATTGAAACCATCGTGGAAAACTACCCGCCGCAGGTCTTACGCATTTTGATGAACCACATCGGCACGCACGATACGGAACGCGCTTTGACGGTGCTCGGCGGCGAACCGGCGGGCAGCCGCGGCCGCGAGTGGCAAAGTGCGCACACGCTCTCCCCGGAGCAGCGCGAAACCGGCCTTGAGCGCATGCGCCTTGCCGCGTTTTTGCAGTTTATGCTGCCGGGCGTGCCGTGCATCTACTACGGCGACGAAGCCGGCATGGAGGGCTACCGCGATCCGTTCAACCGCACATGCTACCCGTGGGGACACGAAGACGAGGACCTTATCGCATGGTACCGCTACCTCGGCCTGCTGCGGCAGGAGCACGGCGACATTTTAAAAGGCGGCGGCCTGCGCAGTGTTTATGCACACGACAATGTGCTTTCGTTTGAGCGCTATGTGGAAACGGAAGGCGGCGAGGACGCGCTGTTCGTTGCCGTGAACCGCAGCATGGAAAACGCGGTCATTCCGGGGCTGCATCTTGACAATGCAGAGTTTATTTTCGGCGCGCCGTACCCGAACCCCGCAGGCGGCGATTTCAAGCTGCCGCCGTTCGGCTTCACTTTGCTGCGCATCCACCGCGAAAAAATGGAGAACGGTGAAAGCTAAATTTTCCCTTTCTGCAAAATTTTTGCAAAATTGAATTTACACACCGTTACCGGCGGGCTTCTTTCCTTGAAGCCCGCTTTTTTCTATGCTACAATAGGGTTAACATAATCGTCGGATGGGTGCCGGCGAAAAGGGGAAAAGAGGAAGACTGTATGATCCGCATTCTGATTGTGGAAGACGATGAAAATATCTCGAAAATGCTGGCCGCCACGCTCTCGATCGGCGACTACGAATACGACCGCTGCGCAGACGGCGAAGAGGCCGTACAGACCATCCTAAACGGCACGTATGACCTCATTTTGCTCGATGTGATGCTGCCCGGCATGGACGGCTTTGCCGTTTTGGAGCACATCCGCGGGGAAAGCTGCGAAACGCCGGTAATTTTCCTGACGGCGCTCGGCGCGGTGGCGGACAAGGTAAAGGGTCTGCGCGGCGGCGCGGAGGATTACATTGTAAAGCCGTTTGAGCCCGTGGAGCTTTTGGCGCGCATTGAAGTGGTGCTGCGCCGCGCGGGCAAAAGCGAAATGCACCTGCGCTACGGCGATATTCAGGTGGACATTGAAAAGCACACGGCGCTGAAAAACGGCATACCCGTGGCGCTGACACCGAAGGAGTTTGACGTACTCGTCTTTTTCATGCGCAACCCGGACGTTGCCATCACGCGCGAGCAGCTGCTCTCAAACATTTGGGGCTTTGATTTCACCGGTGAATCGCGCAGTGTGGACATTCACGTGCAGCAGGTGCGCCGCAAAATGGGATTGCAGGGCAAGCTCATCACCATTCCGAAGCTCGGCTACCGCTTAGAGCGCCGATAAGCGTAAAGGGAGTCTTTTATGAAGCTATGGCAAAAAATATCGCTCATTGCGCTCGTGTTCGTCACGCTCGCCGTGCAGCTCACGCAGTTTTACATACTGGATAGTCACTTTCGCAGTGCCATAGCCCGCGAGGTCAATTCCGCCGCTTCCGCACATTCGGCATTGGCGGCCTCGCTTTCCAACCACGCGGCGTATGAGCGTTTAAAGGCGAACACGCTGTTTTTGAGCACCGATCAGCTGACAGACATGCTGAAGGATACCATTACGACAGACATTTCCACCGCGGACGTGATAGAAGTGAAAAAGGGCGGCAAGACCATCACGGCAGTCGGCACCGAGGTCTTGGACGGCGCTTCGTATGATTTAGCTTCTGTCAAGCCGAACGATGCCATTACGGACGGCAAAACGGTGATCTTCGACGCCGGCGAAAAGACGTACCTCATGGTGGTCTCCATCATCAAGCTGGAAGCCATGTCGTATGAGCTGCGCACGGTGTATGACGTTACGAATGTGTATGACGAGCACGACGCCAACCTGAACAACGCGCGCATGTGGGGCCTTTGCTGCGGCGGCGGTATTTCCGTACTGCTGCTCATTTCCGTATTGGGATTTCTGCGCCCGTTAAAGCGCGCCGTGAAGACCATCGGCGCGGCGGCCGCGGGCGACTACACCGTGCGTATGCCGGAAAAAGGCAGCTCGGAGCTGAAAACGCTTGCACACAGCATCAACGAGATGACCGCTTCCATCAACGAGCGCGAGGAAAAGCTGCGCGGTATTGCAGAAAGCCGCAAGCGCTTTGCGGACGCCATGGCGCACGAGATGAAAACGCCGCTGACGAGCATTTTGGGCTTTGCGGATATTCTGCGCATCAAAAGCGTTGTCACGGACGAGCAGCGACGCGACTTTGCCTCTGCCATTGTGGAGGAAGCCAAGCGCTTGCGCGGGCTTTCCGCAAAGCTTTTGACGCTGGCTTCAACCGATAACACCCCGCTCGATTTTGCGGATATTCCCGTGGCACAGCTTTTCTCTGATGTGCACGCCACCATGGCGCCGGTGCTCGGGCGGCGCGGCATCAAGCTGACAACGCTGCACAAAAACGCCGTGCTGCACATTGACCGCGAGCTGTTTTTATCGCTGCTTTATAACCTCATCGATAACGCCGCGAAGGCTTCCCCGGACAATTCCGAAATCTGGCTCATTCAGTCCGAGCTGGACGGCCACACGGTGGTCTCCGTCATCGACCGCGGCATGGGCATGAAGCCCGATACCGTGCGCCGCGCAACGGAAGCGTTTTACATGGAAGACAAAGCGCGCAGCCGCAAGGCAGGCGGCGCGGGCCTCGGCCTTGCGCTGTGCGACGACATCTGCCGCCGCCACGGGGCGCGGCTTGAAATTCGCTCCACCTACCAGAAGGGCACCACGATTATCATTCACATGAATGTAGCGCCCATTCCGAAAAGTCAGGGCGACGAGTTGGAAGCGCTTTTGCAGAAGCGCCCGCCGCGCGAGAAAACACGCGATAAGGCGCGTGAAAAAGAACGCCAGAAGCGCAAAAAGCAGCGCGAAACCCGCTACAAAGGAGGCAGAACGATATGAAACGCAACATTTTTCTCTCTGTTTTTCTGCCTTTGTTCCTTTGCGCCGCCATTTTGACGCTCGGCTATTTCTCCCCCACGCTATTTAGCCGCGTGATGCCGAACTTTAAAAACAAGGAAAGTGCCGCGCAGATTACCGGCGCGGAAAGCCCGCTGTATTTGGAAGACCCCTCCAGTCTTGTCCTGCCGCCGTGGAATGAGATCGATGATTCTAAATCACAGGTGTACGCTTCTGATAACCAGTCTGTTCCGTACTCCATAAAAATGCGCATTACAGACGACCTACAAACATATGCCGAAAGCACCGGCGACAGTCGTTTCTATACCTATAACAACCAACTGCAAGACCCTTATGTTTATATTGATATGTCCGATCTTTACGTGCGCAGCATTATTGAACCTTTTTTAAAGGGATGCACCATCAATGACAACATGCAGTTTTCCGGCTATATGCACACGTATGATCCAAACGATAATTTTTCCACGCTGCCAAAATACATTTACGCGCAGAATGTAACGGTAAACACCAAAGAGGGTAGAGATTTCCTTGTGGATTTCGTCTTCACCCCCATATCCGGCATTCCGCTGTATGTACATGCTACGGAAATAGATGCCGCAACGGCTGCTTTCCCGGAGGACAGCGAGTTTTTTAATCTTGTCGTTACTGCACTCTTCGTCGCTACGCACGCAGAAGCAGAGGCAGACGAATTCACAAGTCAGGTTGAAAGCTATTATACGTCGGATAAATACACCTCTCTTATCGCCTCTTTCTATGATTTTCCCGCGCATCTATTCTCTTTTCCGTCCGATGCGACCCCGGAAGAAGATTGGCGAGTTGAACTGCTTGTGGGCTTACGAGACAACATGTATGACATGCTGTACAACTTTGTATACAGTATTGATTCCGCCTCCTACATCGATTACCGCGATGAATCTCTGATCGTTCTGCGCAATGAGATCGGTTACACCATGACGGTTTTTTACGATGCCATTTCCGAGAGCATCACCGGTTACGGTTTGGATCCTTCCAACCCCGACGTTTACCGTTCGGAGACCTTTTTATTCGGTGAAAGCACTTACCAAGGAGCTTACGTTTACGACGGCTGACCCCCTCTACTCTTAAAAATCTAAAAGCCACACACCCGTCCCCCGAAATTTTGCAACTTTTTTGCAGTTTGCGGGGGACTTTTTTGCGTCTTTTTCGGTATAGTTAAAGCAGAAAGAGGAGAGGGGCGAATGCATGACCGATATAAACAGAACCGCGTGCACATTTTCGCGCCCCGCGCTGAACGCAAACACCTTAAAGCTCATTGCGGTCCTCGCCATGGTGCTGGACCACGCCGCCACCGTCTTTTTGGCAGATACCGCGCCCGCCGCGCTGTTTTTCCACGCCGTGGGGCAGATTGCCGCGCCCATCATGTGCTTTTTCGTTGCGGAGGGCTACACGTACACGTCGAATCTGAAAAAGTACCTGCTGCGGCTGTTTATTGCGGCGGTCATCTCCCATGTGCCGTATGCGCTGTGCTTTAAATTCACGGTTTGGGAGTTCTGGTACGTGACGGGCGTTTTGTGGGGGCTCTTTTTGGGGCTTCTCGCCGTCACGCTGTGGAAACGGCTGCGCGCGCCCGTTTGGGTGCGGCTGCTTTTGCTCGGGCTGTGCTGCCTGCTCGCCTACCCCGCAAACTGGAATTACATCGCCGTGCTGTGGATCTTCGGCTTTGCCGTCTTTCGGGAAAGCCCCAAAAAGCAATGGGCGTTTTTCGGGCTCGTCACGCTTTTGTATGTTTTGCAGTATTTCGTCTACGGCTCTACGCTGCCCGTGTGGCTGAGGCCGTTCGTACTGCTGTGTGTACCGCTTCTTTTATGCTACAACCACACGCTTGGTCGCCGAAGCAAAGTTTTGCAGTGGGGCTACTACCTGTTTTACCCCGCTCACCTGCTTGTGCTCACTCTGCTAAGAGAAATTTTCACCCGGTTATAAAGGAGTTTTAAAAAGGGGGATCTTTATGCAAACGCGCAAAAATGCAAATTTGGCACCCGAAAGCTTCCGGAGCAGCACTGTGCCGCGCCGCCTAAAGCACCGCGCACGGCGTCGCAGACGCATTTTGTGCCTTTTGCCGGTGATACTCGTGTTCGGCGTGCTCGCCGCGGCGCTGCTGCGCTTTACGCCCGCGCTTGCCTACGCCGATATTTTCCCCGCGCAGGCAACCACCCGCCGCATTAAAGACGTGCCGTACATTTCGCAGCTGCCAACGCTTCCCACGGGCTGCGAAAGCGCCAGCGCCGCCATGCTGTTAAACTACTACGGCTGCACCGTCACGGCAGAGGAATTTGCTTCCTATTACCTGCCGACGGGCGACGCGCCGCACACGGACGAAAACGGAGAGCTTATCGGCTGCGACCCATGGGAGGCGTTCCCCGGCGACCCATTTTCGGAAACCGGCTGGGGATGCTACTCCACCGTCATTGAGCGCGCCATGAACGAGTTTCTCACAAACACCGGCTACCACGCCGAGCGTCTGAGCGGCGTGCCGCTTTATCGCCTAAAAAGCTACATTGACAACAACACCCCGGTGATGATCTGGGCGACTATCTGCATGGAGCCGCCGATTGAAAGCGACATTTGGACGGTGCCGGAGACCGGCCGGGAGATTACGTGGGTCTACCCCATGCATGCGCTCGTCCTTACGGGCTATGACGAAAACGGCTACTACTTCAGTGACCCTCTCGCCGGTCAGGACATCTACTACGGCAAAGACAGCGTGGAGGTCGCCTACACCGCCCTTTTCGAGCAGGCCATCATCCTGACAAACTGAATACATCGGACTTACTTCCTCCGCATACAAAAATCCCCGCACAGGCTTTTAATGAACAGCACTGTGCGGGGATTTGCGGTTTATAAGGTTAGATTGGCTCCACGTCGATCTCGCCGTCCTTTTCGGTGACGAGAATACCGGTGACGTTGCCTTCGCCTTTCTCGACAATGAGGGACGCGATTTTGTCTTCCACCGTGCGGCGGATGGTGTTGCGGATGTCGCGTGCGCCGCTCTTGCCGCCTACGGCACGATGCGCGATGTTCGCGACGGCTTCGTCCGTCCAGCGCAGCGTGATGCCACGCTCATTAAGCGTGCCGACGTACTCGTTCAGCATGAGCACCGCGATCTTCTTGTAGTCCTCCTCATTCAGCGGGCGGAAGACGACGATCTCATCAATGCGGCTCAGGAACTCGGGACGCAGGAAATCCGACAGCGCGCGCATGGCCTTTTCGCGGCTGATGTCCGCGCTGGTGCGGTTGAAGCCGACGAGCGCTTCACGGCTGTTGCTGCCCGCGTTGGAGGTCATGACAATGACGGTGTTCTCAAAGTTGACCGTGCGACCGTGCGCATCCGTAATGCGGCCTTCGTCGAGAATTTGCAGCAGGATGTTCATAACATCCGGGTGTGCTTTTTCGATCTCATCGAAGAGCAGAACGGAATACGGGCGGCGGCGCACCTTTTCGGTGAGCTGACCGGCTTCATCGTAGCCGACATAGCCCGGGGGCGAACCGATGATCTTCGAGACCGAGTGCTTTTCCATGAACTCCGACATATCGAGGCGGATGAGCGTCTCCGGGGAATCGAACAGCTCTTTCGAAAGCACGCGCACAAGCTCGGTCTTGCCGGTGCCGGTGGGGCCGACGAAGATGAACGAGGCCGGGCGGCGGCGCGGGTTGATCTGCACGCGGCTGCGGCGGATGGCGGCGGAAACAGCCTTGACGGCCTCCTCCTGCCCCACGATGTGCTCGCTCAGCTTTTCTTCCAGGTGGGCAAGCTTGCCGAGCTCGCTCTGCTCAATTTTCGCAGCGGGAATGCCCGTCCAAAGCTCGATGACATACGCGAGATCCGCTTCCGTTACCGGCGCGGTGACTTCGTTCGGGTCAAACGCGGCAAGCTCTTTTTCGAGCGCCGCGACCTTATATTTCGCTTCGGCAAGCGCTTCGTAATCGACATTCTCTGCGCCCTCGATCTCGGCTTCCGCCTTGCGCTGCTTTTCGAGCTTCAAATTTGCTTCTTCATAATCCGCAAGCTTTTTGTTGCGCAGCGCGGCGCAGGCGCATGCTTCGTCCAACAAGTCGATGGCCTTATCCGGCAGGTAACGGTCGCTGATATATCGCTCGGAAAGCACGACGATGCGCTTCGCAATTTGGTCGGAAACGCGCACGTTATGGTATTTTTCGTAGTAATTTTTGATGCCGCGGATGATATCCGTTGCGTCGTCGATGGACGGCTCTGTCACGGTGACGGGCTGGAAGCGGCGCTCCAGTGCGGCGTCTTTTTCAATGTACTTGCGGTACTCGGAGAACGTCGTTGCGCCGATGACCTGAATTTCTCCGCGGGACAGCGCGGGCTTTAGAATGTTCGCCGCGTTCATGCTGCCCTCTGCATCGCCTGTGCCGACGAGGTTATGCACCTCATCGATGAAGAGGATGATGTTGCCGTCCTGCTTCACTTCGTCCACAAGTCCCTTGATGCGGCTTTCAAACTGGCCGCGGAACTGTGTACCGGCGACGAGCGCCGTGAGATCCAGAAGCTGCACTTCTTTTTTGCGCAGCTTCGCGGGCACTTCGCCTGCCGCAATGCGCAGGGCAAGCCCCTCTGCAACGGCCGTTTTACCGACGCCCGGCTCACCGATGAGACACGGATTATTCTTCGTGCGGCGGGACAAAATCTGCACCACACGCTCAATCTCGCGCTCGCGGCCGATGATGGCATCCAGCTCGCCGTTTCTCGCCTTCATGGTGAGGTCGGTGCAGTACGCTGCAATGTGCTTACGCTTCGATTTGTGGAAGTTCTCCTTCTTTTTCTTGTCATTCGGCTGGCTTTCGCGGGTTGCCGACTCTGTGCCGTCACCGTTTGCGTTCATACCGAATTGACCCAGCAGTTCGGACGGGAACGGCACCGCGCCGCCCGGCTCAAAGCTGCCGTCGTCGGACATCGACATCAAATCGTTCATGCTTTCGGTCATCGCCTCCAGCTGCTCCTCCGTGATGCCCATTTTCTCCATAATATCATTCACCGGCTTAATGCCGAGCTCTTTTGCGCAGACAAGGCAGTAGCCCTGCGTGGCGTTCATATCCGTTGAAGGGGAAACGAACACAACCGCAGGCCGCTTCTTGCAGCGTGTACACATCATCATAGACATTTTCCTTTCCGGCGCAGACCGTTAGTTTTTCGGTGTGCGCTCTTTCTTTGCCCGCATTTCTTCGGGCAGGTTCAAATCGTATTTGCCGTCGGTCGATCTCAAAATTTCGCGGAACACGCCGAAATATCGAATGAACGTGTACACCATGAAGCCCGCCGTGATGACGAGCGCCGTGGTGGACGCGATATTGAACGTGCTCTCGGGAACCTTCATAAAGCCGTCCATGACGACGATGAGTCCGATGGCGATATAAAACAGTGTTGTGGAGACCTTGCCGTACCACTTTGCCGCGCACGGCTTTTTGCCGTTTTTCAGCAGATAGCATGCGCCGCACAACATGACGAGCTCCTTTAAGACGAGCAGCGCCAAAAGCGGCCAAATGGACGGGTAGTGCACGGCGATACAGATGGCCACCGTGCCCTGCGTCAGCTTATCGGCTAACGGATCCAGCATTTTGCCTAATTCCGTGATCTGGTTGAAGTGCCGCGCGATCATGCCGTCCAGCGCATCGGAAAGGCCGGAAAGCCCCAGTGCGACGATGGCCGCTGTGAGGTTGCCTTTCAGAAAAAAATACGCAAAAAACGGAATGACCAAAATGCGGAACACAGACATGGCGTTCGGCACCGTTAAATTCTGATTGATGGGTTTCTTTGTCTTTTGGCTTTTGGCATCAGACATAGTGTAGTTCCTTTCCCTTACGAATTTCCGAATCTCCTTTTAGCCGCTGCTCACTGCATTAAGTGGTAAGCGGGGTTAAAGCTGCCAAGCAGCTTCAAAAGCATGGAAGTATTCTCAAACGCCTGCACCTTTACCTGCTGCGCTGCGCTCAGCATGGGCACAAATACCTGCGTACACGCGAGGACGACCCACAAAATGAGCACGAGCATCAGTACATCGAATACTGCGCCGAGCGCACCGTTGATGCCGCTTAAGACCGGCAGCGAGAAAACGCCCGTTAAAAGCGTTGCAACGCCTCTCAGTACCACGATGAACAATACGAATAGCACCAGCATGACGAACACGCCGATGACGTTGATGAGCATGGGGCTGAGCGCATCCGTAATGGCCTCTGCGATGCTGTCCGTCTTATCCTGCACCTGCGCCATGATACTGCCCTGTGTGATGCCGGCAGCCTCAAGCGCGCGCTGGATAAGCTCCGGGAAGGCATCGAAAACGGTGTTCACGGCATCGCCCGCGCCAAGCCCCATGACCGCCGCAGAGATCTTCTCCACAAGCGAGGGGCGAAAGAACGTTGTAAAGATCCACTCTGCAACAGGACTGCTCAAAAGCCCCGCCGCAATCATCGCGATGAGCGCGCCGCAGAAATCAAAGCATGCTCTGAAAAATCCCTTTTTTGCACCGATGACGGCCGCGATGATGACGAGCACCACAACGGCAATGTCAAATATCCATCCCAATAAAAACACTCTCCTTTTTCCGGCGCGCCTGCCGCGCGCCTTGTGCGATACAGTGATTATACCACATTACTCTGTTTGCGACAATGTATTATCGGTCTCGATCACCTTAAGATTTTCTTTCCGAATCTCGCGCACGCCGAGCAGATACACGGTGCTTTCGTCCGCCATGGCGATGCTTTTTGTATCGGCCGGCACATTGCAGGCGGCTTCCTGCCGCCCGGTCGTGAGGTCCGTGGACACAACGGAGCTTGAAAGCAGCGCCGCCACCTTATTGCCCGCTGCGGAAAGCCACACGGCGCGGCCGGAAAGGTCGCTTTCCACGGGCTCTGCGCTGTCACGGAAAATGAGCAGCGTGCTGTCGCCGCCGTAAGCATAGTTAGAAACGGAGACCACCGCGCCCGAAGGGATGAGCGTGTAGGCCGTCACGGTACGGCCGTCATACGCATACGGCGTAAAGTTATAGCCCGTATCGCTGACGAGCGTTTCCGTGTCGCCGATAGCCGTCACGCGGCCGCTGCGGTTCCACTGCACGGCAAAAATCAGGTTGCCGTCGCTTTCGTACTCCGCTATCGGCTCCGTTTCGGACATATCCAGCACCGTAATGCGCGAAATGAGCGTACCTGCGTGCGTGATGGTGCTTGCCACTGCGGCTCTTGTGCCGTCCGTATTCAGTGCCACCGCCGTAATATAGGAATCCGCAAAGCTGTATTTATACTGCAAGCTGCCGTTTTTGTTATATACGCGCAGCTCGGAGGCGTAGTCCGAGGGCTGCACCGCCAGCGCAAATTTGCCGGAATCGCAAATGACGCCGGTCGTGATACTGCTGTCGCTCGTGCCGGAAATTTCCGTGCCGGAGGACGTTTCCACACGGTAACCCGTGCCGCCGGCGTTATACAAAAGGTAACGTCCGCTCGCTTCGGAGACCGCGGGGTCGTTGTAGCTGTGGCGCGCAGAGAACATCTCCTTTGCGGAGCCGTTCAGAACCGTCAGCGCCGTGTCGCTCACAACGTACAAATTGCCGTCAGCCGCACCGAAATTACCCGCAAGCGCTGTGCTGCCGGTCAGCTCCGCCGGATAGCCGTCGCCAAAGCCGAAGCCGACTGCCTTTGTGCGGATCCAGTTGCCGATGTTTTCCGGTGTTAAATTATCTTTATTTTCCAAAATGATAAGCAGCACTACCGCGATGAGCAGCGCCGCAATGATGCGGTACAAAAGCTTCGATACGCGCGGCTTTTTCTTTTCCGAAAGCGCGGGGTGTTCCGTTTCATCCGGCATATCCTGCACAGGCGGTGCTTCTTTTTTGCGCAGCGCGTGCTTTTTTTCCGCTTCATGCTTTTTTCTTGCCATACTTTTCTCCCTTATTCCGCGTTATAAAATCGGAATACAGAACATTTATCCAACCGAACCGCAGGCATTATATTTGCGGTTCGTAAAAGACCTTTTCTAAATACAGACCACACGCCGGGGCGGTCGGCCCCGCAAGCTTGCGGTTTTTCCCCTCGATGATCTTCGGGATGTCCTCGGGGACAAAGCGCCCCTGCTGCACGGCGAGCAAAGTGCCCGTCATGATGCGCACCATGTTGTAAAGGAACCCGTCCGCCGCCACGGTAAAGCGCACCATGCCGCCCTCGCGCGTGACGGAGCTTTCCGTAACCGTGCGGGTAAAGTCCCCCATGTCACGGTTATCGAGTGTACAGAACGAAGTGAAATCGTGCGCGCCCAAAAAGTGTTGCGCGGCTTCGTTCAGCTTTTTTTCATCGATGTGGTGGTAGTAGTGCAGCGCGCGCCCGTGCAGAAACGGGCTGCGAATGGGGTTGTTCCAGATTTCATACACATACCGTTTTCCACAGCAGGAGTACCGTGCGTGAAAATCAAGCGGCACTTCTTCGCAGGAAAGAACAGCAATGTCCGGCGGCAGAAAATGATTGAGTGCGCCCAAAAGGCGCTCCGGCGGGATATTGTGCGAAAGCTTCATGCTCAGGCAGAATTCCCGCGCGTGCACGCCGGTATCCGTACGGCTGCACGCTTTGATGTCCGGCTGCGTATGCAAAACCTGCTTTAACGCCTCCTGAAACACCCCTTGCACACTGCGGGCGTTTTCCTGCACCTGCCAGCCGTGGTACGCGCTGCCGTCATATTGAATTTTCAGCAGCAGGTTTCGTTCCATAGCTTCTCCTCAATTTTATCGCACAATGGCGGCAGGCAGCAAAATGTTCGCTGTGATGAACGCCGCAAGGTACAAAACGCACACGATAAGCGTGATGTAATCTACTTTTGAAAGGTGCAGCACCTTCATTTTCGTGCGCCCCTCGCCGCCGTGGTAGCAGCGGCTTTCCATGGCTGTTGCAAGGTCAAACGCACGGCGGAACGCGGAAACAAACAGCGGGATAAGCACCGGAATCAGCGCCTTGATGCGCTGCATCAGACCGCCGCTTTCCATATCTGCACCGCGGGCCTTCTGCGCCGCCATGATCTTCTCGGTCTCTTCGAGGAGCGTCGGCACAAAGCGCAGCGCGATCGTCATCATCATTGCGAATTCATGCACCGGCACATGCAGCAGCGCCAGCGGCTTTAGCAGGCGCTCAATGGCGTCCGTCAACTGCGTCGGGGACGTTGTGAACGTCAGAATAGAGCTGATGAGGATGAGCACCACGATGCGCACGGCGATCATGATGCTGTTCACGATGCCGTTTCGCGTAATGTGAATGAACCCGAGCGTGAAAATCGGGTCGCCGGTGCCGTAAAACAAATTCAATACGCCGGTGAACACCACGATGAACAAAATAGGCTTCATGCTTTTTAAATAGAGCTTCAGCGGTACTTTGGAAAGCACCGCGCCAAGCAGGCTCATAAGAATCGTCGCGCCGAGCGTGACAAAATTCTTCGAGCAGAAAATGAGCACGATGAAATACACGGTCAGGCACATTTTAATGCGCGGATCGAGCCGGTGCATGACGGACTTGCCGGGGAAAAACTGCCCCATGGTGACATCAGATAGCATGGTTTTTGTCCTCCTCTTTCCTTTTTTTGAGGAGCGGCAAAAGCTCCATGACGGCTTCGTCTACATTTAAAACCGTCTCGCTGACCGGCAGGCCCATTTTGCGCAGACGGCGCATAATGGACGTGATCTGCGGCAGGCGCAGACCCATCGGCTCCAAAAGCTCGCCGCGCGAGAACACGGCGCGGGTCTCGTCGTACATTTCGGCATGGGCGTTGTTCATCACAAGCACGCGGTCTGCCACGCGGCCGATGTCCTCCATACTGTGGGAGACGAGCAAAATGGTGTTGCCGCGCTGGCGGTGATATTCGGAGATCTGCGCTAAGATAACATCTCTGCCCTTCGGGTCAAGACCGGCGGCGGGCTCATCCAAAATGAGCACCTCCGGGTCCATGGCGATGACGCCCGCAATGGCTGCACGACGCTTTTCGCCGCCCGAAAGCTCAAACGGAGATTTCTCCAAAAGCTCAGGTTTTAAGTCTGTAAAGTGTGCCGCTTCTTTGGCGCGCTTCAGTGCTTCTTCATCGGAAAGTCTCATGTTTTTCGGGCCGAACATGATGTCTTTAATAACGGTCTCTTCAAACAGCTGGTATTCCGGGTACTGGAACACCATGCCCACCTGAAAACGCACGCGGCGAATTTCCTTCGGCTTTGCCCAAATGTCCTCGCCGTTTAAAAGCACCTGCCCGCTTGTGGGGCGGATGAGGCCGTTGAGCATCTGGATCAGCGTGGATTTACCGCTGCCCGTATGCCCGATCACGCCGACAAACGCGCCCTTTTCTACGGAAAGGTTCACGTTTTCCACCGCCGTTTTTTCAAACGGTGTGCCGACGCCGTAGGTATATGTGAGATTTTTGGTTTCCAAAATTGCCATCGATTTTCCTCGTTTCCTCTGCCGGGTGCAGGTCCTTCCGGTTCTTGCCCCGCACAAAAAACAAAATCCCTTTTATATTCTTATCCCAATTTTAAATACTCCGCAATCGCTTTTACGCACTCGTCTTCATCGAGCGGCGTGCCGGAAATGCTGCACCCGGCGGCGTTTAAGCGGTAAATAAGCTCCGTTGCCTGCGGCACGTCGAGCTTGTGGCGCTTTAAAAGCTCCACCTGCGCGAACACCGTGCGTGGGTCGCCGTCCGTCAGAATGTTGCCGCCGTCCATCACCACCACGCGGTCGGCCTGCACGGCCTCGTCCATGTAGTGCGTGATGAGAATGACGGTGATACCCTTTTCGCGGTTCAGATACCGAATCGTATCCATAACCTCCTGTCGGCCGCGCGGGTCCAGCATGGCGGTCGGCTCATCAAGCACAATGCACATGGTCTCCATCGCGATAACACCCGCAATCGCGACGCGCTGCTTCTGACCGCCGGAGAGCTTATGCGGTGCATGGTCGCGGTACTCGTACATGTTGACCGCTTTCAGTGCCGCATCGACACGGCGGCGGATTTCTGCGGGCTCAATGCCGAGATTTTCCGGGCCGAATGCCACGTCTTCCTCAACAATACCCGCGACAAGCTGGTTATCCGGGTTCTGCTGCACAAGGCCCACGCGGCGGCGCACGTCAAGCTGCGTTTCCTCCACGGCGGTATCGATGCCGTCCACCGTCACGGTGCCGGAGGTCGGCACCAGCATACCGTTAAACAGCTTCGCCATGGTGGATTTACCGCAGCCGTTGTGGCCGAGCAGCGCCACAAACGAACCCTTTTCAATGTCGAGATCGACGCCGTGCAGGACCTCGCCGCTCTCTTCGCTGTATGAAAAATGCAGGTCTCTGCACTCAATAAACGCCATTTTATCCCTTCCGTTTCAAAAAAGTCCCGTTATACCGGCTCGCCCGACCAGATTGCCGTGCTGCCGCAGGGCAGAACAAGCCCCGTTTCCGTCACCGGCAAGCCGATTTCATCTGCGGAAACATAGCCGCCGAACTTCGGGCGCAGCAAAACGCCGAGCAGATACGCCATAACGGACGGAGAAAGTCCCGTTGTGTACGAATTCAAAATAAAGAACAGCGGATCGTCCGTCAAGACCGGTACGCACATTTCAACAAGACCGTAAAGCTGTTCCTCAAGCTTCCACACCTCGCCGCCGGGGCCGCGCCCGTAGGACGGCGGGTCCATGATGATGCCGTCGTAATGGTTGCCGCGGCGAATTTCGCGCTGCACGAATTTCACGCAGTCATCGACAAGCCAGCGCACCGGGCGCTCTGCCAAATTCGATGCCGCTGCGTTTTCGCGCGCCCACTGCACCATGCCCTTGGAGGCATCTACGTGCGTGACCGTCGCGCCCGCTTCCATACACGCAAGCGTCGCCGCGCCGGTGTAGCCGAATAAGTTTAGAATTTTAATTTCGCGCTCGGGATTTTTCTCCTTTGCCGCGCGGATGCGCGCCGCGGTGTAATCCCAGTTCACGGCCTGCTCCGGGAAAACGCCCGTGTGCTTAAAGCCCATGGGCTTTAAGCGGAACGTGAGGTCGCCGCGCGTGATTTTCCACACGTCCGGCAGCTTTTTATAAACCTCCCATTTGCCGCCGCCCGTAGAGGAGCGCTTATAGCGCGCGTGAGCAGAGCGCCAACGGGGATCTTTTTTCTCCGACTTCCAGATGATCTGCGGATCGGGGCGGATGAGGAGAATGTCTCCCCACCGCTCCAACCGCTCGCCGGAGCCGGTATCAATCAATTCATAGTCTTTCCAGTTTGCAGCTCTCATCAGACCAATTCTTCCTTAATCACTTCAGAAATATCGTTTGCAAGCTTTTCAATCAGCGCCAAATCTCTGCCTTCCACCATGACGCGCAGCAGCGGCTCTGTGCCGGACGGGCGCACAATGACGCGGCCTTCGCCGTTCAGTGTTGCGGTTGCCTGCTGAATAGCCTTCTTCACCTTCGGGTCGGTGTGGAACGCCAGCTTGCCCTCCGGCGAGACCTTGATATTCACCATCGTCTGCGGGTAGCGCTCCATGACGGTCTTGAGGGAAGAAAGCTTTGCTTCGCGCTGCTTTAAGATGCTCAAAAGCTGCGCGGCCGTCAACTGGCCGTCGCCGGTCGTTGCGAAATCGCGGAAAATGACGTGGCCGCTCTGCTCGCCGCCAAAGCTGTAGTTTTCAAGCAGCATTTCTTCCAGCACGTAACGATCGCCGACCTTCGTCGCTTCAAAGTGGATGCCGTTTGCTTCGCAGCACTTTACAAAGCCGAGGTTCGTCATGATGGTGCCGACGATGCAGTCCTTATTCAGCTTACCGCGGCTCTTCATATCGAGGCCGCAGATTGCCATGATGAAGTCGCCGTCGATGACTTCGCCGTTTTCGTCCACGGCAAGGCAGCGGTCGGCGTCGCCGTCAAACGCGATGCCCGCGTCGACCTTATGCGTCTTCACATATTCCACGAGCGATTCCATGTGGGTGGAACCGCAGTTATCGTTGATGTTCGTGCCGTTCGGCTCATCATGCAGCATGTGCACCTTGGCGCCGAGCTCCGTAAACAGTGTTTCCGCCGTCATCGCAGAGGAGCCGTTCGCGCAGTCGAGCGCGATTTCAAGGCCTGTCAGCGAGAAGTGCACCGTGGACTTCACGTGATCGATGTAATCGCGCAGCGCGTTCGGCGCATACGACACCGTGCCGAGGTTGCTGTCTGCGGGCAGCGGCGGCAGAGCCGCTTCGCCGAGGATCAGAGACTCAATGCGCTCCTCAAGGTCGTCCGGCAGCTTGTAGCCGTCGCCGCTGAAAATTTTAATGCCGTTATACTCGTAAGAGTTGTGTGATGCAGAGATCATCACACCGGCGTCTGCCTTGTATTTTTCCACAAGGTACGCCACGGCCGGGGTAGGCACAACGCCCAGCAGAACGACCGATGCGCCTACGCTGCACAGGCCGGCCGCCATGGCGTTTTCCAGCATGTCGCTCGAAAGGCGGGTATCCTTGCCGATGATGACGCGCGGGTGGCGGTTTGATTTGTTGATGAGCACGGCAGCGGCCGCGCGGCCAAGCTTCATTGCAAGCTCGCAGGTGAGGTCATGGTTCGCGACACCGCGAACACCGTCTGTACCGAATAATCTTCCCATAATCGTATGCTCCTTTTTATGTCAAAATTTTTAAGGGGTGACTTTTTTGATTCTTTTCAACCTGTTCTCCCGCATGCCGATTGTACGCGTTTCCAAAAGAGTGTCATACGTCGAATCTCGGGTTATCGTCCGCAACGGTTCCCGGCGGCGTAAGTCCGAGGTGCAAGTAAGCCGCGCGTGTGGCACAGCGGCCGCGCGGGGTACGCTGCAAAAAGCCGATCTGCATCAGATACGGCTCCACAACGTCTTCGATCGTCACGGCTTCCTCGCCAATGGCCGCCGCCAGCGTTTCCACACCCACGGGGCCGCCGTTATAATACTGGATAATCGCGTTCAGCATGCGTCTGTCGCCGGAATCGAGCCCAAGCTCGTCAATCTCGAGGCGGTCAAGCGCAATCTTCGCCGTGCTGTATGTGATGACGCCGTCGCTCATGATCTGCGCAAAGTCGCGCACGCGCTTTAACATGCGGTTTGCGATACGCGGCGTACCGCGCGAGCGCGAGGCAATCTCCAGCGCACCGTCCGCTTCAATGTCAATACCTAAAATGCCGGCGCTGCGGGTGACGATTTTCGCAAGCTCCTTCGGCTCGTAGAGCTCCAAACGCAGCACCACGCCGAAACGGTCGCGCAGCGGCGCAGAAAGCTGACCGGCTCTCGTCGTTGCACCGACAAGCGTAAAGCGCGGCAGCGGCAGATGATAGGACGCCGCCATTTGCCCCTTGCCTGTAATAATGTCAAGCGCAAAGTCCTCCATGGCGGGGTACAAGATCTCCTCCACACTGCGCGGCAGACGGTGAATCTCATCGATGAACAGCACGTCGCCGGGATTCAGATTCGTCAATAATGCGGCGAGGTCGCCCGGCTTTTCGATAGCCGGGCCGCTTGTGATGCGCAGATTGACACCGAGCTCGTTTGCAATGATGCCCGCAAGCGTCGTTTTGCCGAGACCCGGCGGGCCGTAGAGCAAAACGTGGTCAAGCGATTCTTTTCTCTGCTTTGCCGCCTGAATGAACACCTCTAAGTTTTCTTTTACCTTTTCCTGGCCCACATAGTCCGCAAAGGTACGCGGGCGCAGCGGGTTTTCCACCTCCGCGTCCTCCGGCACATACTCCGGCGCAATGACGCGGTTTTCAAAATCCATTTCGTTGTCTCTGTCAAACGTCACGCGAAAAGCACTCTCCTTTCAGCGTGTATTAAAAGCGGCTTGCCATACTCTTTAAAGCGCCGCGAATAAGTTCTTCCGTAGAGAGGGAGCCGTCCAGCTTCGCCACGGCCTGCGCGGCTTCGGACTGTGTATAACCGAGCACAATAAGCGCCTGCACGGCCTGCTCGGCGTTCTGAGACGCGGAAACAATGCCTGCGTCGTCCGTGCCGGTCAGTTCCAGCGTGCCGCCCGTAAAACCCATCTTCTTCACGCGGTCTTTCAATTCCAGCACGATGCGCTGTGCAAGCTTCGGGCCCACGCCGCTCGCCTTTGTAAACTTTTTGCTGTCGCCGGAGGCCGCCGCCATGGCAACGCCCTCCGGGGTCATTTCGGATAAAATGGAGAGCGCCGCCTTCGGGCCCACGCCGCTGATGGTCGTCAGCATCTTGTAGCAGTTCAGCTCGCTTTTTGTAGAGAAGCCGTATAAATCAAGCGCGTCCTCGCGCACGTTTAAATGCGTATAGACCGTAGCCGTTTCGCCGATGCGCGGCATGTTTTTCTGCGTGTTCATGGAAGTGAAGCACTTAAACGCCACGCCACCGCATTCAATAGCGACAACGCCCGGCTCCATGTGTACAAGTTTCCCGGTAAGACTGTAAAACATCGCTTTTGTCCTTTCTATACCCTCTGTACTCTCTGTCCAAATAGACGGCGTTACCTCAAAAACTGCCGCAGCGCCGTGCCGGAGGCATGGCAGTGGCAAATGGCAATGGCGAGCGCGTCCGCCGTGTCGTCCGGCTTCGGCACCTCGCGCAGGCACAAAAGGCGGCGGGTCATTTCCATCACCTGCGGCTTTAAGGCCTTGCCATATCCCGTAACGGCCAATTTCACCTGCACGGGGGTGTATTCAAAAACAGGCACGCGGGCCTTCTGCGCCGCAAGCAAAATGACGCCACGGGCTTCCGCCACACCGATGCCGGTCGTTTTATTGTTTGAAAAATAGAGCTTTTCCACGGAGACCGCATCCGGGTGATACTGCGCCAAAACCTGCGCGATGCCGTCGTAAATGATCTCCAAACGGCGGTTGAAATCCGTGCCCGCTTTGGTTGTCACCGCGCCGTGCTCCAACGTGCGGTAACGGTTATTTTTCATTTCCACCACGCCGTAGCCGACAATGGCGTAGCCGGGGTCGATGCCGAGAACGATCATGCCGTTTTTCCTTTCAAAACCAAAGGGCAGAAAAGCCCATACTGCCTTATAGTATATCATATCTCAGCCCTTTTGAATAGCCGAAAATTCCGAAAAAATTGTGAACGGCACGCGGGTTTTCCGTATAAAAAGCGGACACACCGCCAAAAAGCCGTGTGCCCGCAAAAAACTTATTATTTTTTACTCGGCGAGCGCCTGTGTACGCGCTGCCATGTCCGAAATATGCACGAGTCCGAAGCCGTCCACGCCGGAAAGCACACGGTCGTTGAGAGGCGCCGTCCAGACCTCCGGCAAAAGCTGTGCACCCAGTACCATACCAAGCACAGAGCCCGCCGTGGCGCAGTTGCAGTCCGTGTCAAAGCCCATCGTCAGGCACAGCTCCATCGTGTAGGTGAAGTCCTTCTTGCCCCACAATAAGCCCATCGCGACGATTGCCGCATTCGAGACGGTGTGACACCAGTGGTGCTGATTATTTTCATCGTACTTGCCGAGGATATATGCTTTCGTCTCCTCAGCGGTGTCGCCGCTTTCAAAGCGGCTCAAAATTTCCGCAAGCTCTTCATAAAGACGGCTCTTTTTCGGGATCTGCTTCATGCCGGAGCGAATGATGGTCGGCATGTCGTCGTTAACCGCCGCTTTCGCAAGCATCGAGGCAATCCACATTTCGCCGTAGATGCCGTTTTTCACGTGAGAGATGGACGCATCGCGCCATGCCATTTCCGCCGCCGTTTCCATATCGCCGGGGCAAATATAGCCGAACAGATCGCCCCTGATCTGTGCGCCGATCCACTCCCTGTACGGGTTGCGGTACAACGCCGATTCCGGCGGGAAAACGGATTGTGCGAGGTTGATATACGCCACGCGCTCCGCCGTGCACAGGTGTAAAAGCGGCAGGTTCATCAGCCAGTTTTCCGCCGCGTCATCGGGTGTGAAATCGCGCCCGTACTGCTCGACGAGCTTTAACGCGATGAGCGTGTAGTTCGTGTCATCGTCCTCCGGCATGTAAGAGACGTTGTTGATCCACCCGGTTTTTTCCGCGCCGTAGGCGTGTCCGTCGTCGCGCACGTTGTATTTTTCGCGCAGAACAGGCCCGATATCGGACGAAATGTAGTTTTGCAGCGGCAGGTTGCCGGTCTCTTTCAAAAGCCCGTTGATGCGTGCACGCCGCCAGCCCTCTACCGGCTGACCCAACAGGCAACCCGCACAGCGGCCGAGCCATGCGCCGTAGATTTTGTCGCAATCCGCTTCGGCTTTCTCTTTCGGCTCGCCGACAGATGCCGCCTTGATGCCCGGAAGGTCGGACGGCTCGTCTTTGTCCTGCGGGTTTTCAAACGCACAAAGCTGCTCTAAAAGCTCTGCGCCTGCGGCGGTACGCGCCGCGCCGCGCGGCATTTCCTTTACCTGCTCGGCACGCTCTTTAAAGCGTTCCGCTTCCAAAATGCCCTCGTCGATCCTCTGCTCGATCTCAATGGGCAAATCGTCACAAAAATCAAACCACAACTGTTCTCTGAGCATAAGCTGTCTCCTCTCCGGCGCATTTGCGTCTGTATAAATATACGACACGCAATCGCTTTGCGCGTAATGGCTGAAACGGTTATTTCACACACATATCGTGCGCGGTATTTCTGTTTTTAATTATACCGCATAATTTCTCAAAAGGCAAATACAAAACGCCGTGCGAAAACACAGCGTTTTGTACAATCAATCTTTCATTAACGTGACCATAACGGCCTTTTGTGCATGCAAACGGTTCTCCGCTTCGTCGAAGATTGGGCCTGCGTTCGCCTCGAACACCTCTTCGGTAATCTCCTCGCCGCGGTGTGCCGGCAGACAGTGCTGTACAATGGCATCGCTCTTTGCAACGCCCATGATCTTCTCATCGATGCAATAGCCTGCAAACGCCTTTTCGCGTGCTGCGCGCTCTTCTTCCTGACCCATAGATGTCCACACGTCGGTGATAACGACATCTGCGTCCTTTGCGGCAACCATCGGGTCATCGGTCAGCGTGAAGCAGTCATAGCCGGCTGCAAAATCGAGAATCTCCTGCGGCGGGCGGTAGCCCTCCGGGCAAGCCACAGCAACTTCCATGCCAACCTTCAGGCCGCCGACGATGAGGGAGTTCATCATGTTGTTGCCGTCGCCGATGAAGCACATCTTCAGGCCGTCGAACGAGCCCTTATATTCGCGGATCGTCATGAGGTCGGCTAAGATCTGGCACGGGTGGCAGAAATCCGTCAAACCGTTGATGACCGGCACGGAGCCGTACTTTGCGAGGTCTTCGACCTCCTTCTGCTCGAAGGTGCGGATCATGATGCCGTCCACATAGCGGGAAAGCACGCGTGCGGTGTCCTGCACCGGCTCGCCGCGACCGATCTGCGAGCCTTCGCCCGCGAGCACAACGGCATAGCCGCCGAGTTGATTGATGCCCACTTCAAACGAAACGCGCGTTCTGGTGGAAGACTTCTCAAAAATCATGGCAAGGCACTTGCCCTTTAAGTGGTGGTGCTCGATGCCGTGCTTTGTCTCATACTTGAGCTGGTCGGCAAGGTTCAGAATGTCGATGATCTCCTCTTTGGAGAGATCGAGCAGTTTTAATAAGTGTTTCATGGGAATTTCCTCCGTTTATTTAATCTGTTCCGCAAAAATCGCGAGACCGGCATCGATCTCTTCTTTTGTGATGGTGAGCGGCGGCAGGAAGCGCACAAGGTCTTTCGCCGTCAAAATGAGCAGACCCGCTTTCGCGCAAGCATTCAGCACATCATGAGCGTCCTTGTCCTTCACTTTCACGCCGATCATCATGCCGCGGCCGCGCACAAACTCGACGTTCGGCATTTTAAGCAGCCGCTCTTTGAAATACTCACCTTTTTCCTGCACTTCTTTTAAGAATTCCGGCTTGGATACGCGGGAAACGACCTCCACCGCACCGGCGCACACCACGGGGTTTGCACCGAACGTGGAGCCGTTCATGCCGGGGGCAAAGCTGTCCTTTACTTTCTCGCCCGCGATGCATACGCCGATCGGCAAGCCGCCGCCAAGCCCCTTCGCCGCCGTTACAACGTCCGGCAGAATGCCCGCGCGCTGATAGCTGAAGAAGTAGCCCGTGCGGCCGATGCCCGTCTGCACTTCGTCAAGCATCATCAGCACGTCACGCTCCGTGCACAGTGCACGCACGGCCTTTAAATAGTCTTCCTCCATCGGCACCACACCGCCTTCGCCCTGCACGCTCTCGAGCAGCACGGCGCAGACCTCGGGGTCAGAGAGCTTCGCTTTCAGGTCTTCCACGTCGTTGCCCTTGGCGTACACAAAGCCCTCGGTCAGCGGGGTGAAAAGCCGATGAAAGCCGTCCTGACCCGTTGCCGCCAATGTGGTGAGCGTTCTGCCGTGAAAAGAATTTTCCAGCGTGACGATCTTATACGCGTGCTTCTTTTCGCCGTATTTACGGGCAATTTTAATGGCGCACTCGTTCGCTTCCGCGCCGCTGTTGCAGAAGAACGAACGGCAAAGGCCGCTGTTTTTTGCAAGCAGTTCCGCAAGCTGTGTGTTTTTATCACAGTAATAATAGTTCGACATGTGCTGAATTTTGCCCGCCTGTTCGGCGACGGCCTTCACCCAGCCCTCGTCGCAATAGCCCAGCGCATTTACGCCGATGCCGGAGGTGAAATCGTAGTAATGCTTGCCCTCCACGTCCCAAGCCTCGGCGTTTTTGCCGTGGCTGAGCGCCACGTCCACACGGCCGTAGGAATGGAGGATATACTCCTGTTCCTGCTTTTTAATTGCTTCAAAACTCATATTCAAAATTCCTTTTGTTTCCACAATATCGTCTGTACCCTGTTGAAAACATATCCGTACTTGTCTTCCACACCGATACTATCGCCGACGAGCCCCAGTGCGTCTCCCATTCGCCGTTTTCGTTCACGGGTACGGGCGCGGTTTTCCCTCTTAATAGAACATCGTGCCTATGCCTTCATCGGTGAAGAGCTCGACCAGAATGGAGTGCGGCGTTCTGCCGTCGATGATATGCGCGCGCTCTACGCCGCGGCGCACAGCCTCCACGCAGCAGTCAATCTTCGGAATCATGCCGCCGCTGATGATGCCGTCGCGCTTCAGCTTCGGCACGTCGCTGACGTTTACGACCGGGATAAGCGTGTTTTCGTCGTCCTTATCCCGCAGCAGACCGACAATATCGGTCATCAAAATGAGCTTGCGCGCGCCGAGCTCCGCCGCAATGCGCGCCGCCGCCACATCGGCGTTGATGTTGTACACCTCACCGTGGTAGCCTGCCGCCACCGTGGAGATAACGGGTGTGTAGCCGGAAGCAATGGCATCTTCAACGATCTTCGTGCTCACTTCGCGGATCTCGCCCACAAAGCCGAGGTCTTCGGCTGCGGGCAGCTTATCCGCCTTCAGCATGGAACCGTCAAGGCCGCACAGGCCGACCGCCTTGCCGCCGGTGTTTTCCAAAAGCTGTACGAGGTCTTTATTGACTTTGCCTGCCAGCACCTGCTGCACAATGTCCATCGTCTCCGCGTCAGTATAGCGCATACCGCCGACAAAGCGGCTTTCCTTGCCGATCTTTTTCAGCATACCGCTGATCTCCGGGCCGCCGCCGTGCACCAGCACAACATTCACGCCGACGAGCTGCATCAGCACAATATCGTTCATCACGGCTTCTTTCAGCTCCGGGTTAATCATAGCATTGCCGCCGTATTTGACGACGATGGTCTCGCCCGCCCACTTTTTGATATACGGCATCGCCTGCACGAGCACATGGGCGCGGTCGCTGTTCGAGATGCCGATCTTCTTTTCTTCACTCATGTTCTGTAATCTCCGTTGATTTTCACATAGTCATAGGTGAGGTCGCAGCCGAAGGCTTCCGCCTCCGCGTCGCCGCTGTTGAGCTCCACCAGAATGGTAATTTCCTTTTCATGCAGCACCTTTGCGGCTTCTTCCTCGCTGAAGTTGATGCCCGCACCGTTCACGCAGACATCTACCTGCCCGTACGCGCTCTTAAAGGACACGTCCACCTTGTTGATGTCGATATCCGCGCCGGCATAACCGATGGCGCACAGTACGCGGCCCCAGTTGGCGTCTTCGCCGAACATGGCAGCCTTGAGCAGAGAGGAGCAGATGACGGACTTTGCAACCGTCTTCGCCGTCTCCCAGTCCTTCGCGCCGGTCGTCTTGCAGATGAGCAGCTTCGTTGCGCCCTCGCCGTCGCCCGCCATCATCATGGAAAGCTTTCTGCAAACCGCCGTCAGCGCCTCAAGAAACGTCTTGTACGCTTCGTTTTCTTCGGTAATCTCCTCGTTTTCCGCCTCGCCGTTCGCCATAATGGCAAGCGTGTCGTTCGTGGAGGTATCGCCGTCCACGCTGATCATGTTGAATGTGGTGTCTGCCGCCGCCTTAATGGCCTTTTGCAGCATCGGCACGGAAATGGCGCAGTCCGTCGTGACAAAGCACAGCATCGTCGCCATGTTCGGGTGGATCATGCCGGAGCCCTTGGAGATGCCGCCGATGCACACCTCTTTGTCGCCGAGCGTAATCTTTACGGCGCACTCTTTTTCGATGGTGTCGGTCGTCATGATGGCCTTTGCCGCCATGTTGGAGCCGTTTTCGTTCAGCAGTGCCGCCAACGCCGGGGCTGCATTCTCAATCGGCGCGATCGGCAAAATCTGCCCGATAACGCCCGTAGACGCGACGATGACATCGTGCGGGTCAATGCCGAGCGCTTCGCCCGCGATTTCGCACATGCGCCACGCTTTCTTTTCGCCGTCTGCGTTGCAGGTGTTGGCGTTGCCGCTGTTGCAGATGACCGCCTGTGCGCGGCCGTCCGCGATATTTTTGCGTGTGACAAGAATTGGCGCACCCTTTACAAGGTTCTGCGTGTAAACGCCTGCCGCCGCACACGGTGTTTTGCTGAAAATCATAGCCAGATCGGCTTTGGACTTATTTTTGCGGATGCCGCAGTGGATGCCGCCGGCTAAAAAGCCCTTGGCCGCGGTGACGCCGCCTTCGATAAACTGCATACTGAATTGCTCCTTATATAAAAATCGCTTTCCCTTAATTTCGTACTCTTTTAGAATGCCGGCGGAACGAGCTTTAAGCCGCAGGTCTCGTCCAGACCGAACAGAATGTTCATGTTCTGAATGGCCTGCCCTGCCGCGCCCTTCACCATGTTATCGATAGCGCTGATGGCGATGAACGTGCCGGTGCGCAGGTCCGTAAAAATGGACACGTCGCAGAAATTCGTGTACTTGATGTTGTGAATATCGGCGCTCTTGCCCTTTGGCAGCAAACGCACAAACGGCTCTTTGCCGTATCTTTCCTCATACGCCGCGCGAAGCATTTCCTCCGTAACGCCCGGCTTGAGTTTTGCATAGCATGTCGCTAAAATGCCGCGGTTCACCGGCAGCAGATGCGGCACGAACGTGATGTGCATTTTCTCACCCGAAATTTTGGAAAGCGTCTGTTCGATTTCCGGCGTATGGCGGTGGCATGCGACTTTATACGCGGACATACCCTCATTCAGCTCCGGGTAGTGGCTGTTCTGCGCCGGCTTTCTGCCCGCGCCGGTCACGCCGGACGCGCAGTTTGCGATGATACCGGTCGTCTCGATATAGCCCTTTTCCAGCGCCGGCACGAGTGCAAGCGGCACCGCCGTGGTGTAGCAGCCCGGGTTTGCAACGAGCTTTGTCTTCTTAATTTCCTCGCGGAACAGCTCCGGCAGACCGTACACGGCTTTTTCGTGCAGCGCCTTATCCGCAAATGTGCCGCCGTACCACTCGGTGTATTCTTCCTCGCTCTTTAAGCGGAAGTCCGCGCCGAGGTCAATGAACGCCTTGCCTTTTTTGTCACACTCCGCAGCAAGCTCCTGCGAAAGGCCGTGCGGCAAAGCGGCAAAGATGACATCGCTTTTTTCCACAACCGCTTCCTGCGTGGTGCAGATGAGGTCGCACATTTCGCGGTATGCCGGGTAAACGTCCGACAAAGCCCGTCCCTCAAAGCTTACAGAGCTGATGGCCGCAAGCTCCGCTGCGGGATGCCCCGCAATCAGGCGGCAAATCTCCGCGCCCGCATAACCGGTGGCGCCCACGACGCCGACCTTAATCTTTTCCATTTTGATACCCCCAACAAAGGTAAAATTGAATTTATAGCCCGTTTACGATCGTGCGCACTTCTTTTGCCGCCGCGCGGACGTTCTCCGGGCACGGCGCGCCCTTGACCTTGCGGTCGCGCACGCATTTTTCAAGGTTGATGGCCTCGTACACGCCCTCGTCGAACGCATTACAGACCTTTTTGTATTCGTCGATCGGCAGCGTCTCCAGCGTCAGGCCGCGCTCGATGCACAAGGCGACAAGCTCGCCCGTAATCTTATACGCATCGCGGAACGGCAGGCCCTTTGAAGCCACCAGATAATCCGCACAATCCGTTGCATTGATGAAGCCCTTTGCCGCTGCGGCGCGCATATTCTCTTTCAAAACGCGCATTGTTTTCAGCATCGGGATAAACGGCGTCAGGCACAGGCGCAGGGTATCCACCGCGTCAAACACGGCTTCCTTGTCCTCCTGCATGTCCTTGTTGTACGCGAGCGGCAGACCCTTCATCATGGTCAAAAGCGCCATCAGGTCGCCGAACACGCGGCCGCTCTTGCCGCGGATAAGCTCCGTAATATCCGGGTTCTTCTTCTGCGGCATGATGCTGGAGCCGGTGGAAAACGCGTCGTCCAGCTCGATGAATTTAAACTCCCACGAGCACCAAAGAATGATCTCCTCGGAAAATCTCGAAAGATGCACCATCGCAAGCGAAATCGCCGCGGCGATTTCCGCGCAGAAATCGCGGTCGGCAACGCCGTCGAGGCTGTTGCGGCTCACGCCGGAGAAGCCGAGCAGCTTCGCCGTCAAATCACGGTCGAGCGGGTACGTCGTTCCGGCCAAAGCGCCGGAGCCGAGCGGGCAAACGTCCATACGCTTTAACGCGTCCTGCATACGGCCGATGTCGCGCAGGAACATTTCGGCATACGCCATTAAATGATGCCCGAACGTGATGGGCTGTGCGCGCTGCAAATGCGTGTAGCCCGGCATAACGGTGTCGGCATATTCCTCCGCCTGGTCGCACAGTACGTTGATGAGCTCTTTTAACTGTTCCATAAGCCCCGCGCACTCCTTGCGCAGCGTCAGACGAACGTCCAGCGCAACCTGATCGTTGCGGCTGCGGGCGGTATGTAATCTCTTGCCTGCGTCGCCGATGCGCGCCGTCAGCTCGCCCTCGATAAACGTGTGAATATCTTCGGCATCGGGGTCAATGTGCAGAGCGCCCGTCTCGATGTCCTTTTCGATTTTCTCAAGCTCCGCGCAGATCTTTTCGCTTTCGCCTTTGTCGATGATTCCCGCCGCGCCGAGCATTGTGGCATGCGCAATGCTGCCCTCAATGTCCTCTTTGTACATGCGGCTGTCAATAGAAATAGACGAGTTAAAGTCGTTCGTCTTCGGGTCTGCCTCCTTCTGGAAGCGGCCTTTCCATAATTTCATGGCTGAATCTTTCCTTCCCGTTTATGGCAGAAAAGGGCAGGCAGATGAATGCCTACCCTAAATCTACTTTTGGATTATTTATTTTCGGTCTTTGCCTTCATGTGTGCATAAACCTTGATCGGCAGGCCGAACAGGTTGATGAAGCCGTCTGCATCCGCCTGATTGTAGACCTCATCCTCATCGAACGTTGCGATCTCCGGGTCATACAGGCTGTACGGAGAGGTGACACCTGCATCAATGATGTTGCCCTTATAAAGCTTCAGCTTGACATCGCCGGTAACGGTCTGCTGGGTGGAATCTACAAACGCGGAAAGTGCCTCGCGCAGCGGGGTGAACCACTGGCCGTAGTAAACAAGTTCCGCAAACTTCAAACCGATCTGCTGCTTGTAGTGGAACGTGTCTCTGTCCAGGCACAGCTCTTCAAGCTTATTGTGTGCGTGGTAAAGGATTGCACCGCCCGGAGTCTCATAAACGCCGCGGCTCTTCATGCCGACAAGTCTGTTCTCTACGATATCCGCAAGGCCTACGCCGTTCTTGCCGCCGAGCTCGTTGAGCGTCGTTACAACTTCCACACCGTTCATTTCCTTACCGTTGATGGCGGTCGGCTTGCCCTTTTCAAAATGAATCGTCACATAAGTGGGCTTGTCCGGGGCCTGCTCCGGGGAAACGCCGAGCTCAAGGAAGCCCGGGTGGTTGTACTGCGGCTCGTTTGCCGGATCTTCAAGGTCAAGACCCTCATGGGACAGATGCCAGATGTTCTTATCCTTGGAGTAGTTTGTTTCACGGTTGATCTTCAGCGGAATGTTGTGTGCTTCCGCATACTCGATTTCTTCTTCTCTCGATTTGATGCTCCACTCTCTCCACGGAGCAATGATGGTCATTTCGGGAGCAAACGCCTTAATGGTCAGCTCGAAACGAACCTGATCGTTGCCCTTGCCGGTGCAGCCGTGGCAGATGGCGTCTGCGCCCTCGGCCTTGGCAATTTCAACGATACGCTTTGCGATGATCGGGCGGGCAAAGGACGTGCCGAGCAGGTACTTGTTCTCGTAGACCGCACCTGCCTGTACGGTGGGATAAACATATTCCTGAATGAATTCTTCCTTGAGGTCTTCAATGTAGAGCTTCGATGCACCGGTCTTCAGTGCTTTTTCTTCCAGACCGTCAAGCTCCGTGCCCTGACCCACGTCGGCGGAAACCGCGATGACCTCGCAGTTGTTGTAGCTTTCCTTCAGCCACGGGATGATGATGGAGGTATCCAGACCACCGGAGTACGCCAGAACGACCTTTTTAATATCCTTCTTTGCCTTTGCCATGATGTAACCCTTCCTTTTTTTCATAAACCGCCGTCATCGTGCGGCGGAGAATTATTTGTTTCAACGGTCATTATTATACACCGTTTTCCGGAAAAATCAACCCTTTTCTTGAATATTTATTCATCTTTTTTGAAAGTTGTCAAAATTTCCAGATTTCATGCGGGTTTTATGGCTTTATATTTGTGTATTTTCCAAAATTCAATCTTCAAAAGTATGCATTTTCGAATGAATAAAGTGCATATTATACATTTGTATACACCACTTTATACATTTTCGCTTTCGGAATTGTTTTCTACGATATATGGCTTTATCAGCGCCATTTCGCGCGGCTCCACACGGGCATGAATAAGGAGCCCTTCCGGCACGTATTCTTCGGAGACGAGCGCGCCCGCTTTTCTCAGTTGTGCCGCAATGCCCGTCTTTGCAAACGGCAGCAGCGCCGTCACGTCCACCGGCTTCACCGGCAGGTTATCTTCAATCGCCTGCAAAAGCGCCGGGATGCCTTCGTTTTTCAGCGCACTGATGCGCACCGCGCCCGCCAAATGCAAAGCGCTGTCCGCATCGCCCACAAGATCCCATTTATTGAGCACCGGGATAACCGGGCGGTCACCGCAGCCGAGGCTCTGCAAAATTTCATTTGTCACGTCCAAGTGCGTGCGCGCTTCGGGGCTGGAAGCATCGCACACGTTCAAAATGATGTCCGCCGTTGCAGCCTGCTCCAACGTGGAGCGGAACGCCTCCACCAAATGGTGCGGCAAGCGGCGCACAAGGCCGACCGTATCGATGAGCATAACGGTCTTGCCGCCGGGCAGCTTCAACGCGCGCGCCGTGGGGTCCAGCGTCGCGAAAAGCTTATCCTCCGCCAAAACGCCCGCTTGCGTCAAGAGATTCATCAAGGTCGATTTGCCCGCGTTCGTATAGCCGACAAGCGCCACCGTCACCGTGCCGTCCTTTTCGCGGCGGCGCTGCGTCTCGTGGCGGCCGACTTCTATTTTCTTCAACTGCTCGCGCAGCGCTTCAATTCTGCGGCGAATGTGTCGGCGGTCGGTCTCCAGCTTCGTTTCGCCCGGGCCGCGCGTGCCGATGCCGCCGCCGAGACGCGAAAGCGCCGTGCCTTTGCCGGTCAGACGCGGCAGAAGGTATTTCAGCTGCGCCGCTTCCACCTGCACCTTACCTGCGCGGCTCTGCGCACGCTGCGCAAAAATATCGAGGATCAGCATCGTGCGGTCCACAACGCGCACGTCCGTCGCATTTTCAAGGTTGCGGATCTGCGTCGGCGTCAGCTCGCGGTCAAAAATAATCAGCTCAATCTCGTTGTTCTCGCAGAAATTCCGAATTCCCTCCACCATGCCGCTGCCTACGCACGTCGCGGTCTCCGGGGAGGGGCGTTTCTGCATCATCGTCGCAATAGGCTCCGCACCGCCGCTTTTTGCAAGCTCCCACAGCTCGCGCAGCGATTCCTCCGCGTCATATTCGCCCGTGTCCAGCGAGACCAAAAGCGTGCGCTCCGGCACGATTACGTTTTCCGTATAATTCATAAGGTTCTCCTTTTTCGTGTCTGATTTATCGTTTCAAAGCCGCAGCGTTTTCCGCCGCACAGCTTGTGTTTTCATTTCTTATTATACAGAAAACAGCACGGAAAACAACGTGCTTTTACGAAAAACAGACGCACACCGCGTAAAATAACATTTGCACCAACCGCCGCCCTGATGTTTTGGCGGTTTCTTCCATAGTTTTCACCCACAGCTTTATGCTATAATGGAGCTGTAAAACTCGGAAAGGATGAGCCCCATGTACCGCTTTGCCCCCCAGTAAACACACCCATTTTTAAGAAAGGGTCGATTTTATGAAAAAGCAATTTGCGGTCATGTTCTGCCTTTTGGCGATATTTACATGCCTTGTCGGGTGCTCAACCGGCTCGAAAGCCTCATTCCCCGAAACGTTTATCGGCTCTGTGGGACAGGGGGAAACCGATGCGCTGAAAACGCTCGGTGTCACCGAGCAGGCGCTCTCCGGCTATACCGTTGACGTTTACGGCAAAACCGCCGATGTGCAGCTCTCGTTTGATGCATACCGCGGCGATGAAACCTCCGCCGGCAAGCTCAACTACGTAGAGCTCACCGTACCGTGCACGCCGAATGATGACGGCTTTTCATACATGCGCACCTGCTACGACAAGCTTGAAAAAGCGCTCGGCGGACCGTTCACGACCGACGTGAACATGGACGGTGTTTCCGCCGAAGATGATACCGATACGCTTTTTGCGGCGCTGCAAAAAGATGCAGGCGGCGAAAATGTCTGCGCCTTACAATACCAGTGGCGCGGCCTCGGTGAAAACGAATCGCTGCTTTACCTTTATTACTATCCGAACGAAAACGGCTCGGCGCGCGTAAAGCTCACGTTTTTGCCGAAAGAGCGTGCACAAATTCCATAAAGCTCTGTAAAAAGGCGCGGAAGTTTTGAAAAGCTCCTGCGCTTTTTGCGTTTTCAAAAAATTTACAGGTTTTCGATTTGCTTTTTTTCGCGCATTGTGGTAATATACGATATTATTATACATGCCAAGCGGCATATGGCTGCGGCAAATTTTTTGTAGGAAAGACAGGTTATTTTTTCTCAGATGGACAGTCACAGTACAGGGTTGATCATAGCGTTGATCGTTCTGATCGTTTTGTCCGCCTATTTCTCCGCCACGGAAACGGCGTTTTCGTCGCTCAACCGTATCCGGCTCAAAAACTTGGCCGATAACGGCAACAAGCGCGCAAAGCTCGCCTATAAGCTCGTGGATAATTACGACGAGCTCATCTCCTCCGTTCTGGTGGGAAACAACATCGTCAACATCAGTGCGTCTTCTCTCGCCACCGTTTTGTTTATCAAAGCATTCGGCGACAATGGTCCCACCGTTTCCACCATCGCCATGACGATCATCGTGCTCATTTTCGGCGAGGTCACGCCGAAAAGCATCGCAAAAGAGGCCCCGGAAGCGTTCGCTATGTTTTCCGCGCCCATCATCAACGTGCTCATTTACGTCTTCAAGCCCATTAACGTATGTCTTGTGGGCATCAAAAAGCTGGTGAAAAAATTCGTAAAGGTCTCCAACGACCGTACCATTTCGGAAAGCGAACTGCTCACCATCGTGGAGGAAGCCGAGCACGACGGCGGTATCAACGAAAACGAAAGCGAGCTTATCCACAACGTCATCGAGTTCGACGACCTTGAAGCCATCGATATCATGACGCCGCGCGTAGACGTGGAAGCCGTGGATAAGACGAGCACCGTGCAGGAAATCGCCGACCTCTTTACGGAAACAGGCTTTTCGCGCCTGCCGGTGTATGAGGAGACGATTGACAGCATCGTCGGCATTATCAATGAGAAAGATTTCCATAACCTCGTGCTGCGCGACGGCAACGCGGTAAAGCAGATCATCAAGCCCGTGGAGTTCATCCCGCCTTCGATGAAAATTTCCGCGCTTTTAAAGCTTTTGCAGCAGAACAAATCGCACCTTGCCGTCATCGTGGATGAGTTCGGCGGCACCGAGGGCATCGTCACGCTGGAAGACATCATCGAAGAGCTTGTCGGTGAGATCTGGGACGAACACGACGAAGTGGTGGAAGCGTTTCAAAAGGTCAGCGACAACGAATACCTTGTCGATTGCTCCACCAACCTTGACGACCTTCTTGAATACTTCCATTTGAAGTCCGATTCCGAAGCCTCCACCATCAACGGTTGGGTCATCGAGCAGCTCGATCGCATCCCCGAAAAGGGCGACTGCTTTGATTTTGAAAACCTGCATGTCGTTGTAGAAGAAACAGAGTACCAGCGTGCCACCCGCGTGCGCATCACTGTGTCCCCGAAAAAGGAAGAGTCCGAAGAAGCATAAAATTCCATAATTCATAAATCATTCCTAATTGCGCCCCGCTGTTTAATGCAGCGGGGTTTCGCTTTGCAAAAACATCCGCCAAAATAATTTGCAAATCTTTTTCTTTCCTTTTAAACAGGTTTATGCTATAATAAAATCAACAAAAATCTTTTTCATATTTTATTGATAATTGTAAGAATTTCGTAAGGAGATTTTAAGAAATGCTAAAGCTGGAGCTTTTACTGCGCCGCATTCGCGGTTTTGACGCAAAGCGCATGATGGTGTATGTTCGCGACGTCAAAAAGGAGACCAAAACGCCCACACCCGTCATCATGGCGGATATGCTGTACTGCATTTTGCGGTATAACGTAGGATTTTACGATTACCACATTTTCGGTTTTGCGCACATCCACGGCGCAAAGGCGAGAAGCACATTCTTCACCATGCAGGATAACTGGCGCCTGACCCGCATGGTAAACAGCCCTGAAGACCGCCCCTATTTTGAAAACAAGCTGCTGTTCTGCCGCACGTTTGCGCCGTACCTCGGACGGTCATTTTTAGACCTCAATGAAGCCGGTGAGGACGCGCTTGCCGATTTTCTGCGCCACCACCCCGTGGTGTTTTTAAAAGAGCCGGAAAGCTTCGGCGGTCTGGGGGTCAAACGCTTTGACAGCGCCGGGACCGATTTAAACGACCGAGAGGCCGTGAAAAGGCTGCGCGAAAACTGGGTGCAAAACGGCTTACTGCTCGTGGAGGAAGCCTTACAGCAGCACCCGGAAATGAGCGCGCTGTATCCGTATTCGCTCAACACCCTGCGCGTCTGCACCTTAACAGATGACAAAGGCGACGTGCATGTGCTGTACAGCTTTGTGCGCACGGGCCGCCACGGCTCATTTGTAGATAACACCACAAGCGGTGGGCTCAACGCGCTCATCTGCGACGACGGTGTCATCCGCCGCCCTGCTATGTCCGATAAAACCGGCATGTATTTCGACATGCACCCCGATACCTGCACGCCATTCATAAACTTCCGCGTGCCATATTTTGATGAAGCGATTGCGCTGTGCAAAAAAGCCGCGAAGGTCCGCCCCGACATGCGGTACGTCGGCTGGGACGTGGGCATCACCCCCACCGGTCCCGTTTTGGTGGAGGGCAACAACCTCCCCGCCTACGACGGGCAGATCTACCACCAGCAGGAGAACCCCGGCACCGGCCTCCGCCCCCTCGTCCGCTCCATCATCCCGGAGTTTTAGTTTACATAATTTTAAAATCATACGCAGAAACCCGCATTGCAGCCGGAAATTCCGTTTGCAATGCGGGTCTTTTATTTTTCGGTTCGTTCCGCGCGTCTGGCTTTGAAGAACCGGCGCAGGATTGCCGTGCATTCTTCACACAGCAATCCGCGGTATAATTCGGGTTTAAAGGCATTTTTGAGCGACGTCACCGACACAGCCGTGCCGCACGCACCCATAGCTTCGTCTTCCGTGCCGAACACGATGCGGTCCACGCGGGCGTTTACCGTCGCGCCCGCACACATGGGACACGGCTCCAGCGTCACATACAGCGTACAGCCGGTCAACCGCCAGGAACCGAGCACTTTTGCCGCCTGTTCCATCGCTTCCAGTTCCGCATGGCCAAGCACACTCTGATGCTCTTCTCGCCGATTTCGCCCACGCCCGATGACTTTGCCGTCCTTCACAACAACGGCGCCCACCGGCACTTCACCTGCCGAAAAGGCTTCTTCCGCAAGCGAAAGCGCCTCGCGCATGAACTTTTCCTCCGGCACAAACGCGCGGTTTTTCATGGCATTATACGGCATATGTCCCCTTACGAATACAGCGTCACGATACACATGACGACAAACAGCACATAGTAGCAGATGAAACCGGGATTCACGAACATCCACAACGCCTTCCCGCGTACCGGTACGCCGCGCTGCATGGGCGTGCGAAACACCTTATGACCGGTGAAATTGCGGATAAGCAGCACCACAAGCGCAATCAGTCCCAAGCCGTACACGATATACGTCAGCAAATTGCTCGCGATATTCGCCGCATCCGCGCCCACAAGCCCCTCAAGGGCGATGGGCAGCGTCGCAAGCAGGTTATTGAGCATGTGCACGAAAATGTTCACCCAAATGTTGCGGGTACGCACATACAAAAGCGCCATTACAAAGCCCGCCATAAGCACCACGGGCAAGGACTGAATGCTGTAATGCGCCATACCGAAGATCAGTGCGGAGAAGATCACCGCGGGCCAGTCACCCCAGCGGCGCATGACGGCCGTCGTCACGCTGCGGAACGCAAATTCCTCCGTCACCGGCGCGACGAGCACGACCGAAACGAACATCGTCAGCGCCTGCACGGGCGTCAGCGCCAAAAGGTCTGCCGTGTTTGCGTCGCCGTTCAGCCCTGCGCCCTCCAAAAGCTGCGAGATGAGGTTTGCGGGAATGTTCATCAAAACACTGACGGCAAGGCCCGCAAAGACGAGCAAAACACTGTTCAGCACACCGTTTTTCTCCACAAGCACCGTATCCGAAAGCTTTCTTTTCCCAAAGAACAGAAAAAACGAGAACGGCAGCACAATGGATAAGAACGATGCAATGGACGAAATAAGGTAGTACGCCGTCGGCGGAAAGTCGCCAATGGTGTTCGGCCCCATAAAATTCACGCCGCACACCGTTAAAATCAGCGTTGCAAGCGTCGTCCACAAAACCTGTATCGGCAAAGAGGTCATGGTCGCAAACGAAAGACGGGAGGCCGCGCGGCGCAGCTCCTTTTGCTCCAAACGCGCGGGGTCCGCCCACTTCGGCGGCTGTACGGGTGCGTAATATACGGGCTGCTGCACCGGCTGTGCATAAACGGGCGCGCCGTTACCGCCCTGCGGCGGATATGTATACACCGGCGTCGGGTTCTGCACCGGCGCGGGATTCTGCGGCGCGGTATACACCGGCTGCCCGTTATAAAGCGGCTGCGTCACCGGCTGCCCAGCGGGCGTGTAGTTCCGGTTATCGTTCATGCTCATTCATCCTTTCTTTTTTGGTTTTCCCTTTTTTTTCGGGCTTTTTCACGTGAAAACGGATCATCAGCTTTTCCACCCAGCCCTTTTTGTACTTGAGGGAAATGTAGCCGATGGTGCTCATCACCAGTGCGCCGATGGCGTCCACGATGATGTCCTTCATCGTGTCCTGCAAGGCTGCCTGCCCAATAAGCGCCGTGCCGTTATCCAGCATATATTTCTGCATGTTGGTGCCGAAAACGGAATCCATCGTGAATTCATAAATTTCCCACACCGCGCCCATCGCAAGCGCAAAGCAAAACGCAAATACGGCGATGAACACCGGTGAAAGATTCAACGGTATGCGCTCCGCATTGTTGAAAATCGCAATCATGGAAAAGCCAAGCGCACCCAGCATTGCACCGCTCATCGTGTGCAGAATCGTGTCCCAGTACGGTACGGCGTAGTAAAAGCTTCGCACCTCGCCAAGGAAGATCGCGCAGTACAAAAACGCAATGTACAAAACCAGCATCACGCGCGGAATCTGCAGCGTTTTCTGCCGGATGAGCCGCAGCGGCAGCACAATGGCGGCAATGCCCAAAAGGCACTGCAAAAGCATCAGCACATAATCTTCGCGGCTGCGCACTTCCTCCATCCCGCCGTACGACACAATACGTACTACAAGGTAACCAAGCGGCAGAATAAAGCTCAGCAGCACCGCCATGATGAACATGCCGGTAAAGTCCCGTTTTCTTTTCGGCTTCATAGCCCGTCCTCCTAATGGGGATATTTTTTACTGTGCAAGCAGCTCCGCGACGTTGTTTGCGTAAGCAACCGGGTCTTCAATGGAGCGGCCCTCAATAAGCAGCGCCTGATCGTACAGCACTTCGGTGTACTTTTTCAGCTTGTCTTCGTCATTTTCAAAGCGGCGCAGCACCTCAAACACCGGGTGTTCGGTGTTGAGCTCAAATATCTGCTCGGCTTTCACCTTCTGCTCCGCGCCCGGCATGGAGTTTAGCACCTTCTCCATCTCCATGGAAATCGCGCCGTCCGTCGTGATGCACACGGGGTGATTTTTAAGTGTCGTCGAAACGCGCACGTCCTTTACGCGCTCGCCGAGAATCGTCTTCATCTTCTCAAGCAGAGCCTTGTTTTCCTCCGCCTGCTTTTCGGCAGCCTGCTTTTCTTCTTCGGTCTGCACGCGTGCGTCTTCCGCCGCAACGTTCTTGAAGCTCTTGCCTTCGTACTCCTGCAACACCATCAGCGCGAACTCGTCCACATCGTCCGTAAGGTACAGCACCTCGTAGCCGCGGTCAAGCACGGCTTCGGTCTGCGGCAGATGCGCAATGCGCTCCGGGGTCTCGCCCGCCGCGTAGTAAATGCAGGTCTGGTCTTCCTTCATGTCCTGAACGTACTCTTTCAGCGTGCGCATCTTGCCTGTGGAGGAGCGGAACAGCACAAGATCCTTGAGCTTATCCTTGTTGATGCCGTAGTTCTCGTACATGCCGAATTTGAGTCTCAAGCCGAAACTCTCAAAGAACTTCTCGTAGTTCTCTCTGTCGTGCTCCAGCATGGATTTAAGCTCCGACGCAATCTTCTTCTCAATGCGCGTCGCGATAAGTTTTAACTGACGGTCGTGCTGCAGCATTTCACGGGAGATATTCAGCGACAGATCCTGCGAATCGACAAGGCCCTTCACAAAGCCGAAGTAATCCGGCAGCAGGTCTGCGCATTTTTCCATAATGAGCACGCCGGAAGCATACAGCTGCAAACCCTTTTCGTAGTCTCTCGAATAATAATCCATCGGCGCTTTTGCAGGGATAAACAGCAATGCGTTATACGTCGCTGTACCCTCTGCGGAGGTATGGATAACCTTCAGCGGGTCCTGCCAATCGTAGAACTTCTCCTTATAGAAGCTGTTGTATTCTTCTGCCGTGATCTCGTTTTTATTCTTCTTCCACAGCGGCACCATGCTGTTGAGGGTCTCCACCTCAAAGTAGTGCTCATATTCGTTCTCCGCACCCTCCTTCGCACGGGTCTTTTCGACCTCCATGCGGATGGGGTAGCGGATATAATCGGAATACTTCTTCACGAGCGAACGAATGCGGTATGTATCGAGGAACTCGCTGTACTTTTCTTCCTCGGTGTCCTCTTTGATATGCAAAATGATCTCGGTGCCGTGGTCGGCCTTTTCGCACTCGCGGATGGTATAGCCGTCCGCGCCGTCGGACTCCCAGCAATACGCCTGCTCTGCGCCGTACGCCTTGGATTCCACGCACACGTGGTCGCTGACCATAAACGCGGAATAGAAGCCCACGCCGAACTGACCGATGATGTCGATATCCTCGTTCTTTTCGTTTTCAGACTTGAATTTCAGCGAGCCGCTCTTTGCGATGACGCCGAGGTTCTGGTCAAGCTCCTCCTGCGTCATGCCGATGCCGTTATCGCGGATACGCAGCGTGCGGCTGTCCTTATCCGCCGCAAGGAAAATCTGGAAGTCGTCACGATTGAGTCCCGTAGCGCCGTCCGCCAGGGATTTATAGTAAAGCTTATCGATCGCGTCGCTCGCGTTGGAGATCAGCTCGCGCAGAAAAATCTCCTTATGGGTATAAATAGAGTTGATCATGAGATCAAGAAGTCTTTTAGACTCCGCTTTAAACTGTTTTTTTGCCATGCAAATTCTACCTCTTTTTCATTTTGGGCATCAAAATCGCGCATTCATCCGCCCGCGTTCTCTTTCTAACAACTATACTATACATTTGTTAAAAAATCACGAACAATTTTAATTTGGTTAAAAAAGAACGGTTTAAATTTAAATTTCGCATGGATTATTTTTTCTAAAGGCGGCAATGCCGCCTTTTAAGAAACCCCTTGATAGGGTTTCTTAAAAAAAATCGTCCACCGGACGATTTTTCTATTTTCCTGATCTTTGGGTAGGCAAAAGGATTTCGCCATTTGCGAATGGCGACTCAAGGCTCTGCCTTGATGAATCCAAGCGAACGCTTATGTTCGCTTTCAAGTTTTCTCGAAGAAAACTTGACTAAAGACTTTTAACCATGCTCGCCGTTAGAACTCTGCGGCAAACAAAAGAACTTTTCAAAGAACCGCCACACCTTCACTGCCCCGGTCACGGGGATTCTCGCATCCAGCTCAAACGCGTTGATTTTCAAAAATGCCTTACCGTCCGCCTGATACAGCATTTCCGCCGGCGGGGCGTTGTCATTAAAGCTCAGCCGTCTTCCCTCGGCATCCACCATCAGCATACCGAACACAAACAGCAGCACCAGCACGGTGCAGAAAAACGACATCAAAAACGCGCGGGAACACACACATTTGCGCATGCAAAGCACCTCCGCATGCAGTATGCCCCGTCCGTTTTCCGCTATTCCTCCGCTATGTCGTTTAAAACCGCCAGAATCGTCTCGCCCAGCAGCTCCCCGGCGTAGTCCGCCTCCCTTTGCGTATTCACCTCTGTGCCGACCTCCACCAAAAGCGAACCGTGCGTGGCGTGCATATTGTAGTTTCTCTGCGCGAAAAACAGCGGTCGAAACAGCCCCGGATATAATAAATCGCCTTTTTGCTGCAAGCGCAAGGCCAAATGCAAGTTTTCCCGCCAATCCGGGAACAGCGGGTCTTCCGAAAGGTCACACCCCGCCATGATCATGATCTGCGCGGCATTCTCCCCGTTTATCTCCGCCACGGGCTTATACCGTGTGCCGTCGTCCTCCTCACCGAACGCGTCTCTGTGCACATCCACGGTGATCTGTATTGTGGGGTATTTCAGTAAATTTTCCTGCATCGCATCCATTGAGCGCTGGTAGCTGCCGGAATACGTCTCGTCAAACCTTGTCGTGTCGTGGATCACGCCGAACCCGCCCGCTTCTATCACGTCTTTCGCCCTTTTTGCCACCGCTACAACGCTTTTTTCTTCTTCCTCCGTGCGAAAGCTCTCGTCGCGGTAATACCAGTCCGATTCATACTGCAAGTACGCTTCTGACGTATGCGTAGAGTAAAACAGCACCACCGGCGAGCCGTCGCGCTTCACGTGCACATCGGGGTCAATTAAAATTTCTTCCGATAAATCAAGCCCCGAGTCCGAAGTATCCTTCACAAAAAAGCCGTTTATCTCTTCTCCTCCGCCCATAAAGGTCGCGGCGACCGCTGCCGTTTCACGCTCCGGGTCAGGTGTCGGCGCCGGCAGTACGGGCAGCTCCGTGTCTGTTTCCTTCTGTACGGGCACAGGTGTCGCCGTGGGGAGCGATGTTGCTTCCGGCTCCGTTTCTTTTACGGCCTCCTTTTGGGGCGCAGGCGATGCTTCCGCTTGCGACGCTTCTTGGCTTGTTGCCGTCTGTAAGCCCGCCGCCCTAAGCGCCCACGCCGCGCCGTTTTCCTTTACAACCGGCCATAAATTATCCCCCATGCACCAAAGTGACACGGCCGCCGCCAGCACCGCGCAAATTCTGTATCCGATTTTTCCGATCCGTTCCTTTCGCATCGCACTGCCTCCATTTGTGTGGCATATCCGTCTTATCATGCTTATGATACGGCATACAAAATTATGCACATGTACACGGTTCGGACGCGGAAAATTCACAAATTCGACATTTTCACACAGCACCAATATGCTATAATAAAATATATCATTCCTAGTTTTGAACGATTTTAAAAAACTCGCAGAACCCCAAACGGGAAACGAAGAAAGGATGGACTGCATGGCAAGATCCGTATACTCAGAAATCACCCCCGAAATGGAAGCCCTCGCCAATCTTTGCGTGAAAAACGGTAAGATTGACCCGGAGCTCTATGCAAAATACGACGTAAAGCGCGGCCTGCGCGACATTAACGGCAACGGCGTTCTGACCGGCCTTACCGATATTTCGGAGATCCGCTCCAGCCGCATGGAAAACGGCGTGAAAATTCCCTGCGAAGGGCAGCTTTTCTACCGCGGTTACAGCATTGAAGATCTTGTCCGCAGCATGCCGAGCGACCACAGCTTCGGCTTTGAAGTGACCGCCTACCTGCTCCTTTTCGGCGAACTGCCGAATAAAGAACAGCTTGACGGGTTCATCAAACAGCTTTCGTTCTACCGCACATTACCCACAAATTTCGTGCGCGACATCATCATGAAAGCGCCGAGCGGCGACATGATGAACACCCTCGCCCGCAGCGTGCTGACGATGTATTCCTATGACGACGCCCCGGATGACATCTCCATCCCGAACGTGCTGCGCCAGTGCATTCAGCTCATCGCCATTTTTCCGCTTCTTTCCGTCTACGGCTATCAGGCGTATCGCCACTATCACGACGGCAAAAGTCTTTACATTCACCAGCCGAAGCCGGAGCTTACCACCGCCGAAAATATTCTGCGTATTCTGCGTTCCGATAAACAGTTCACCCCGCTGGAAGCCAAGGTGCTCGACATCGCGCTTATGCTGCACGCAGAGCACGGCGGCGGCAACAACTCCACGTTCACAACACATGTCGTGTCGTCCTCCGGCACGGATACGTATTCCGCCATTGCCGCGGCACTCGGCTCTTTAAAAGGCCCAAAGCACGGCGGCGCGAACATCAAGGTTGTACGCATGTTTCGTGACATGAAGGAGCAGGTCAAAGACTGGACGAACGAGAATGAAATCTGCGATTACCTCACCCGCCTGCTTGATAAAAAAGCGTTCGATAACGCCGGGCTCATCTACGGCATGGGCCACGCCGTGTATTCCGTCTCTGACCCCAGAGCACGCATCATGGAGCGCTTTGCAGAGGGCCTTTCCAAAGAAAAAGGCCGTGAGGACGAGTACGGACTATACATGCGCGTCGCACGGCTCGCGCCGCAGGTCATCGCCGAAAAGCGCCGCATCTATAAAGGCGTCTCCGCAAACGTAGACTTTTACAGCGGCTTTATTTACAGCATGCTCGATTTGCCGATGGAACTCTATACACCCATCTTCGCCTGCGCCAGAATTGCCGGCTGGAGCGCCCACCGCATCGAAGAGCTCATCAATGCCGGTAAAATCATCCGCCCGGCGTATAAAGCCATCCACCCCGAGCGCACTTTTCCGGGTATGGAAAGCGAAACCTAAAGCTTCCGGCAACCTTAGCGAAGCGACGAATAAAATTTCGTCCACCTTTTCAAAGGTGGTGGTTTCCAAAGGCAAAGCCTTTGGTCGCTTTCCGCAGAAAGCGAAACCCTTTTGCCTACCATAGATCAGGAAGATAGGCGGAAATTTCCAGTGGACGTTTCCGCCGTAAGAAACCCTATCAAGGGGTTTCTTGAAGAACTCGCCACGCGAGTTCTTAGAAATGAAACATAGTATTAAAGCGCACAGCCCTCAAGCTGCGCGCTTTTTTCTTACAAAAACTATGATAAAAGCAATCACCAGACCCGCCGGTATAACCACCCAAACGGGAACCGTCACCGTCCGCGGCGAGCTCATCACCGTGACGACATATTCCGGCATCTCACTTTCTCTTTCCGCGTGTACTCCACGCCATCCTGCGGGCTGAACGGATTGAGATAGTCGTTCACGGCCACGGTGATCTCATCGTCTTCCGTAACGGACACGTTATTCAGCTGCAAAACGAGCACCGTGCGGTAATTTTCTTCCCCGTTTTCCGCATAGCGGTACGTATATGCTTCCGCCGTCGCTTTTGCCGCATCAACGGTTTCTTTTCCCGCTTCTTTCACCGTCACCTGCACGGCAGAGGATACTTCCTCCGCGTTTTCGGGAACAACCCGCTCCATATACGCCCGCACAATTTCCTCCTTTGTGTGCGCACTTTCTGCTGCAAACACAGAGCCCGCCGCAAAAATTAAAACAAGCAGCATAACCCCGGTCATCCAAACTCGCTTTTGCACGGCTTTCCCTCCCCGCAAAGTCATTTTATTCTTCTTAACTACACTCTATCAAAAAGCGAACGGAGTGTCACCAGATTTCAATTCTCGGCTTCCGTCACAAGCTTCATCAGCAATGTTTTCAGTTCTTCCGTGGTCTCCACGGTGTAATCCGCGCCCGCTTCTTCCAGCTCGCCGGGTTCCGCAAAGCCGAAGTACACGCCAATGCCCGGCACGCCGCAATTTTTCGCGCCGATCATATCAAAGCTTCGGTCGCCGACCATGAAAAACGTATTGTTTTCCTTTCCGCCCGCGCGGCGCATGGCCTCCTGCATCACTTCGGTCTTATCCGTCATGGAGCCATCGAGATTCGCGCCGACAATCTGGTCGAACAGCGCAAAGATCCCGTTTTGCTTCAAGATCTTCTCTGTGAACACCGTCGGCTTTGAGGTGGAAACACTCAATTTCACACCTGCGCTTTTCAGCGCCTCCAACAGTTCTTTCATGCCGGGGTACAGGCGGTTTTCGTACACGCCTTTCTCTTTGTAGCGCACGCGGTAGCGGTCTACCGCCTCAAACGCCTGCTCTTTGGAAAAGCCGTAGAATTCCATAAAGGATTCATGCAGCGGCGGGCCGATGAACTTTTTCAGTGTCTCCATCGGCTGGTTCGGATAGCCGTAGCTGTCGAGCGCAAACTGCGTGCTTTTCGTGATGCCCTCGCTGTTATCGACAAGGGTGCCGTCTAAATCAAACAAAACCCAAATACTCATCTTCTTCTGCCTGCACCTCCGCCATGCGTGGAGCCTCCGCCTGCGCGCGGCGCACCGCCGCCCGAACGGCCGCTGCCAAAGCCGCCGGAGCGTCCGCCACCGGGACGGGGACCGCCCGAGGGACGCGAGCCGCTAAATCCACCCGGTCTCGGGCCGCCGAATCCGGGACCGCCCGGGCCGCGCGGCGGGCGGGGTCCGCGCCAGAAGCCGCCCATCGGAGGCGGCGGGGGCGGCGCGCCCCAACCTCTGCGGTAATACCGTCTGCGCGGACGCAGCACGCTCAGCGCAATAATCAAAATGACGAACAGAACCACAAAGAAGAACCGCCAGACCCGCGAGAAGAAGCGCTGGAATCCGTATAAATTTCCGCCGGATGTATTATTATTCGCATAATTATAATTGGTGTTCGCATTCGCGTTGTTTGTCGTACCCGTGGAATACGAGACATTGTAGTGGTCTTCCAAAATCTCCACCGCGCGGGCGTAGACCTTTTTCACGCCGCTGTCGTACTCTTTCGCGGCAAAATCGTCCTCAAGGTAGTCATACAGCATCGCATCCAGCACGCCGCCGGTAAAAACATCGGTCAGCCCCACGCCCGGCTCGGCGTAGTAATCCTCCGCACCGATGGAAAGCAGAATCAAGTGACCGTTATTCGCTTTCTTGTCACCGATGCCCCACTTGTTAAAGAGGTCATACGCATAATCGGCAATGTCCTCGCCGTCGGTGAAATCCACGGTCGCCACCACGACCTCCGCGCCGCAGGCTTCGGCAAGTGCGCTGCCCGTGCGCTCAATATAGCTTTCCGTCGAGGACGAAAGCACATTCGCGCCGTCATACACATAGCCCGTCGGGGTATCCGGCAACGCCACGGCAAACGCCGGCACCGCCATAAGTACGAGCACCAGCACCGTAAGCAGCACAGCGCCCGTCTTTTTCAAAACAGGATGTACGGTCTTTGTCATAAGCATTTCCTTTCCCTGTCCGTTTCAAACTTTTACGCGAACAGCTCCACATCGCCGATGCCCACCAGCTTCGCCAGTGCATACGCAGGCGAATTGTGCAGCGCATCGTTGAATGCGGCGGCTTTATCGTTGTAATCGTCGCGCATCAGATAATCCAAGTCGGAATTGTAGTTCGACATCAGCGATTCGCGGTACGTTGCGTCCTCCTCGTTCATGTCGATATTCTTGATTTGGCGATACATCGCCTTCACCGACGTCGTCAGGTCGTTTAAAGCCGCGTACTTGTCCGCCGGGCGCTCGGCCTTTTTCACCGCGTTCTGCGCGGTACGCACGGCATCTACAAGCGTCAAGTCCGTCTCGCTGTATTTTTCCGCGATCGTCACCAGATTCGATGCTTCGGAAACCATCATCGAGACCTGATCCAAAACGCCGTACACGTCGTCGGAGCCGTAGTATTCCGCCGTCACATTGTTGCGCTCGCGCGACAAAGATATACACGCGCCGACTGGGATCGCCGCCAAAATTAACACCACCATCGCAATGACCGCCGAAACACGGCCCACGGCTTTTACGCCATCGTTTTTCTTTTTCATAAAAATTTCCTTTCTGCTTTTTCTGTCTACATGCAAATCTAAAGTCTATAAACGCACAGCCGGGCAGCACTGCAAGCACAACCCGGCCGGTGTTCTCTTTATTTACGCGCGAATGTCTAAAAGCTTCTGCTTCAGCTCGTTTTCCAAACGGCCGAGTTCCTGCTCCGCTTCGCGGCGGCGGGTCTTGCCCTCTTCCTGAATTTTCACAACTTCATCAAGTGTCGAGATGAGCGACTGGTTTGTCTGGCGCAGCGTCTCCATGTCAACAATGCCGCGCTCGGATTCGCGCGCCGTCTCAATGGTGCTCATCTTCAGCTTCTCTGCGTTCTTGCGCAGCAGCTCGTTCGTCATATCGGTCACTTCACGCTGTGCGCGCACCGCATCTGCAGAGTGCGCCACACCAAGCGCCAATACCATCTGGCTCTTCCAAAGCGGAATGGTGTTCACAATGGTGGACTGAATTTTCTCCGCCATCAAACGGTCGTTGTTCTGCACAAGACGAATTTGCGGCGACATCTGCACGGAAACCATGCGGGTCAGCTCGAGGTCATGCAACTTCTTTTCAAAGCTGTCGCACTGCTGTGCAAAGTCGTTTGCCGCCTGCGCGTCCTCCGCCAGGCCGGAGCGCTGTGCTTTTGCTTTCAGCTCTTCCAGCGTCGTTTCGCGCTCTCTTTTCAGGCGCTTTTTGCCCGCCAGAATGTACATGGAAAGTTCTTTGTGATACGCAAGGTTCGTTTCGTACAGCTTATCGAGCATCACGATGTCCTTCATCAGCTGCACCTGGTGGCCCTCAAGGGAAGACGCGATCTTATTCACGTTCACTTCGGCCTTGTCGTAACGTGCCTTCATGCCATCGAGGCGGTTTGCCTGCTTTTTAAAGAAGCCGAGGAAGCCCTTTTCCTCTTCGCCCGCGTCAAAGCTTTTCAACTCTACAACAAGGTTCGCGATCTCATCGCCTACTTCGCCGAGGTCCTTCGTGCGCACATTTGCAAGCGCCGTGTCGGAGAAATTTGCAATTTTCTTCTGTGCGCCGGAGCCATACTGCATCACGAGCGCAGAGCTTGTAATGTCAATTTTTTCCGCAAAGTCGTCTACGACCTTCTGTTCTTCGGGCGTAAGCTGCACTTCGGGCTGTTCCTCTTCTTTTTTCTCAGAGGCTACGGGCTTTTCTTCCTCCACGCCGTCCAGCGTCAGGGTGGGAATGCCGGGTGCAGGGGTCTCCAGCTCGGGCTCTAAGGTCAATTTCACGTCGCTCATGTTGTTCGTCCTCCTTATATTCACCGTGTGCGTCACACGGTCAAAAATCACTTTGTCTGTGTTTTGCTTGTGTCGTTCGGGTCAAGGCCCGGCATTTTCATGTCTTCGCCGGAAAGGCCCTCCTGCTTCAAAATGGACTCCATCACGCTGATGTCCGCCGCAATGTCCAGCGCATCGTCATCAAACAGGCTATCCAGCTGCTTTTCAAACGCGCCCGCGATCGTCTCCATCATGCCTTCAATCTCAAACATCGTCTTTTGAATGTTCTCGCCCTTCACTCTCTGGCGGCTCAGCTTATCATAGCTGTTCAGAAGCTTCAGCGTGGTCGGCAGATAGTAGTTCATAAATCGGCGGATCTCCGCTGCTTTTTCGGGGTGCTCCGCGATATACGCAAAAATATCGGCAGAAGCCACTTCCATGCGGTCGATGCGCTTTGTCATCACCTCGTCCGGGATGCGGATGTTCACGTCGCGCAGCTCATGCAGATATTTGTAGCCTTCCTCAATGATCTTGTCCACCTCGGGATCGCCGGTGGAGACCTTTTTCTGCGGCTCCGCTTTCGGCTCCGGCTTCTTTTCGGGCTCGGGCTTTTTCTCCGGCTGTACGGATTCCGCCGGCACATAATACTTTTTGCCCTTGAAAATTTTGCCGCCGATGAAAAACGCCGCCGCACCCACCACAACAAACGTGATGAGGTCCTGCCAGCGGTAAAGCGGGCCGTTCAGCGCATACAGCATACACACGATGCCCGTCAGCCAATAGCGGCCGTTTGAGGGCTTGTACTTTTCGATCATGTCCTGCTTGCGCGGCGCTTTTTTCGGCTGCTGCATGGGCGCACCGTTCTGCGAAACGGTATTTCGCGGCGCTGTGCCGCGCGGCGGATTATACGGTCCGCCGGGCGCACTGCTCGGAGCCTGATTCGGGTTTGTATTCGGGCGCTTGTAATTCGAGTACGCCGTCTGCGTGTAGGAATAGTGGTACGTACCGTCCGGATTCTGCCCCTGCGGCGACTGATAATTTGTCCGCGCGTTCGTGTTAAACTTGCGGTTTACGGTCTCCGCCACACGGTTCACTTCGTTTACAACGCCGTTCACCGCACCCTGCACCTCGCGGGAAATCTTCTCCCCATCGAGGTTATTCACGCTCTCCGTCACCTTGTCGCCCACCTTGTGGATAACGCGGTACGTCGCGGAGTTTTCAAACTCGTTTTGGAGCGGGTTCGTGTAATTCACGCCGTTCGGCGTATTCGTGTTTCTGTTTGGTTCGTTCGGATTTTGTGTGTTCGTTTTTGGCACCGCCTTTCTAACGGTAATGCTTCATAAATCTCCATTTTTGCTGTGGTGTGTCCCGGCAAAGCCGGGATACACCCACTTATTCGACTTTACTCTATTATTGTACGTTTTTCTGAAACCCGGGTCAAGAACTTCCGGGTGAATTTCAGAGTTTTTTCAGGAATTCTCCGGCGCCGGGGTCGGCGTCGCCGACTCAGGAGTCGGCGTTACCTGCACGGGGTCTTTTCCGTCCTGCACAAGGTAATATTCCACCGTCTCTGCACCCGCTATTCGCAGCACGTTGTACTTTACATCCAGCAAAAATTCCGGTGCCGCGCCGAAGGATTGTAATGACGCCTCCGCATCAAAGCGCGTCATTAGAAGCTGCCGGTCGGAGGGCTCGCCCGCCGTGCCGCGCAGACCGAGCACAACGCCCGCGAAAATCAGGATTGCAGAAAGCAGCCACGCGCCGAGCGGGGCCATCCAGCTTGCACCCGTAAGCTTGCCCAGTACACTCACGCGTCTCTTTAAAAGGCTGCGCGTCAGTGTAAAATGCAGCACCGGCACCACAATCATCAAAAGCGAAAAAAGCCAATTCTGCCCGATGATCTGCACAAGCCCGGCTAAAAATTCCAACCCTTTTATACCGGCCTTCAGTCCCATGCAGACGCTGAACATCTGCCGGTATAAAAACTGCACGAACGTAAAGCCCCAAAGGCACATCGTCCACACGGTTAAAAGCAGAAAGTTCAGCCCTTTTAACGGCGTCGTGCGCGAAAGCGCCAGCGCGATGCCGCCAAGTCCCAGCGCCATCCATACCTTCACGGGCGTTATGGGCATATGCGCAAAATATGCAAAAATAAATTCACTGTATAAAACCGATAAAAACGGAAGCAGCGATGCCAAAACCGAGACGCTTTTCTCCCGTTCCGCAGCCTGATGCCGCGCCATACTTCCCACCTCCAAATGCGAAATGTGCTGTTTTCAGCCGCTTTGTTCACAGTATACTATAAAAGCTTGAACTTTTCAATCATTTCCGGCAAACCGAAGAAAACGCATCGTTTTCGGCGTTTATTCCGCAAAAAGGCGGGCATTCTATGGGTAACGCGGCATACCGCCGCGCACGCTATTTTTGTAGAAAGGATCGATCCGATATGAAAAGAATTTTTCCCTCTCTGCTTGCTTTGCTCTTGGTGCTTTCATTCACGGGCTGCGCAAGCCGAACGACCGAAAGCTCGTCCTCCTCATCTGCCGCAAGTGAAAAGCCCGCGCAGTCTGCGTCGCCTTCCCCGGATGTGAGTGAATCCCCGAACGACACCTCCGTTATGCCGGAGACCGCGCTCGGCCTTTCCGCCTTCCGCGATGCCCTGCGTGAAGCCTATGGCGACAAATATTACCCCGATACGAAACTGACCGAAGATGAAATTCGCTCAGAGCTCGGCATGGACGACTCGCTTTACGAAGAGGTATACGCTGAAAACACCGCGCAGAAGGCCCACCCGGATACGTTCATCGCCGTAAAAGTCAAAGAAGGCAAAACGGACGAAGTCAAAGAGAAGCTCGCGGCTTATAAGCAGCGCCTGCTTGCAGATGAAGATTTCACCGCAAGCAAAGACAAAATAGAGGCCGCCGAAATTTACGCCGACGGCGATTACGTATTCTTCCTTCTGCTCGGCGAGCCGGAAACGAGCGGTGAAAGCAGTGAGGGCATGGCAGAGGCCTTCGGTAAAGAAGTACAACACGGCATAGACGCCATTAAAAAGGTCATTGGCATGGAGTAATTTTGTGTCGAAAAGCTCCGTAAAACGCCCCTTATATTCTTGAAATACCTCCGCCTGCGTGGTATACTTCTAACGTATATGCACGCGGGCGGGCTTTTTTGTCCGCCTTTTTGAAAGGAGCTTTCATGTTCAAAGATTCCGAAAAGATCCGTGCCGCCATTTTTGATGTGGACGGTACGCTTTTAAACAGCACACCCATGTGGAATAAACTCACGTTCGCGTTCGCCGAAAAAATGGGCATCGCAGCACCCGACGATCTGTTCCGCACCCTAAACAGCCTCTCGCTTGAACAGTGCGCGGCATATTACCACGACGTACTCCATGTTGAGGGTACCGTTGAGGAAATTCATGAGGGCATCATCGCACTCGCCCGCGAGGGCTACGCCAAAGAAGTGCCCGAGATCACCGGCGCGGCGGCGTTTTTAAAAGCGCTCTCAGAGCGCCACATTCCCGCAGCCGTCGCAACCGCCTCGGACATTGCGTCCTTAAGGCCCGCGTTCGATCGCCTTGATATGTCGCCGTACATTTCCGTCATCGAAAGCTGCACCACCATCGGCAAAAGCAAGGAGCACCCGGACATTTATTTAAAGTGCGCGGCCGATTTAAAGGCCACCCCGCATGAGACCGTTGTGTTTGAAGACGCGCTCTACGCCGCCAAAACGGCAAAAGCCGCCGGCTTTTCGGTCATCGGCGTGTTGAGCGAAGCTGTGGAAGAAAGCGACCGCACAGCGCTTCAAAAGCTCTGCGACCGCTGCATCACAGACTACACAGCGCTTTTGGGCGAGCTTTTGCCGCCCGAAGACCGATAAAAACCGTCAAACGGACGGCTCTCTTTTGGGAACAGAACAGGCGCACGCAGCCGTGTCACGCGAAGCTCTGTTTTGATGATATAAATTTTTAAAAATCAAGCTTTAGGATATTTTGGAGGAGTTATGTTCAAAAAATACAAAGAAAAATTCATCGGCGACCGGGAGTTTTACGCAAACCTCATCCGCCTCATCATCCCGATGATCGTGCAGCAGGGCATCACAAGCTTTGTCAGCCTGCTCGATAACGTCATGGTCGGCCGCCTCGGCACCGAATCCATGAGCGGTGTCGCCATCGTCAATCAGCTTTTGTTCGTCTTTAACCTTACCATCTTCGGCGGCCTCGCGGGCGCGTCCATTTTCGGCGCGCAGTTCTACGGCAAGGGCGACCACAAGGGCGTGCGCTATGCGCTGCGCTTCAAGCTCATTTTCAGCGTTTTAATGGCCGTCATCGCCATCGTCGCGCTTCTGTTCTTCAATAACCCGCTCATTTCGCTGTTCCTCACGGAAAGCGAATCCGGCGGCGACCTCGTCTTAACGCTTTCCGAAGCGAAGAACTACCTGTTCGTCATGCTGATCGGTCTCATACCGTTCAGCTTCTCGCAAAGCTATTCCAGCACTCTGCGTGAAACCGGCGAGACCGTATCCCCGATGACCGCCAGCATCATCGCCATCGTCACAAACTTTGTCTTAAACTACATTCTCATTTTCGGCAGCTTTGGCGCACCACGCCTCGGCGTCGTCGGCGCAGCCATCGCCACCGTTATCGCAAGATATATCGAAGCAATCTATCTCATCCTACATACCCACCGCCGCGAAAAGACATTTATTTTTGCACAGGGCTTATATAAAAGCCTGTATTTGCCCGGTGCCGTCGTGAAAAAGATCCTCCTCACCGGCACGCCGCTCATGCTTAACGAGCTCTTCTGGAGCATCGGCACCACGATGATCAGCCAAAGCTACTCCACGCGCGGTCTGACCGTCGTCGCCGCCACGAACATTGCCGGCACAGTATGGAACCTCTTCTGCGTCATCATGTTCGCCATGGGCAACGCCGTTTCCATTATCATCGGCCAGCAGCTCGGCGCGGGTGAGATTGAAGAAGCAAAGCGCACGGATAATAAGCTTCTGTTCTTTACCGTCGTGCTGCACATCGGCGTTGGCGCGCTCATCGCCATCACCGCGCCGTTTATCCCGCTCATTTACAACACCACGCCGGAGGTACAGCGCCTCACAACCGAGCTTCTGCTCGTCGCCGGCGCAGCACTGCCCATTCAGGCATTTGCGCATGTCACGTACTTCACCATTCGCTCCGGCGGCAAAACGTTCATCACGTTTCTGTTTGACTGCGTATTTACTTGGCTCATCCCGCTGCCCATCGCGTTTTTCTGCAGCCGCTACACAGCGCTGTCCATCATCGGCATCTATGCGCTCGTGCAGTTTGCAGATATCATCAAGGTCATCATCGGCTCCATCCTGCTGCGCTCGGGCATTTGGGCGAACAATGTGGTTTCCGACGTTGACTGATCCCACATGAAGGAGAATTTATTATGGAACAAAGCAAGATAGACCGCATCAACGCCCTCGCAAAGAAAGCAAAAACCGAGGGCCTCACCGAAGCGGAGACCGCAGAGCGCAAAGCCCTGCGCGAAGAATATATCGCAGCCTACCGCAAAAACCTGCGTACACAGCTCGATAACATGGTCATCGTAGAGCCGAACGGCGAGCGCCGTAAATTAAAGCCGAAAAAATAAGCGAAAGAAGGCATCCTTATGCTGTATAAATACGAGATGCACGTGCACGACAGCCTGTGCAGCCGCCGCGGATACAACCCGCCGGAGGTCATTGCCAAGGTCTATTATGACCGCGGCTACGCCGGCATGTGCTTTACAAATCACTTTTTGCAGGGCAGCACCGCCATTGATAAAACCCTGCCGTGGGAGGACAAGGTCCGCGCCTACTGGAACGCCTATCTGCGCGTAAAGGACTGGGCAAAGGATAAGGATTTCGATATTCTGTTCGGCCTTGAGCACCACTACGGCTCCGGCAAAGAGGTGCTCACCTACGGCATCAATCTCGATTTTCTGCTCGCACACCCGAATATCGACGTCGCGCCCATCAAAGACTATTGTGATGCCGTGCACGAAGCGGGCGGATTCATCTCGCAGGCGCATCCGTTCCGCCGTGCGCCGGACATCGACCCCAACGTACTCCCGCAGCCGGAGCTATTGGACGCCGCCGAAATTTACAACGCCGGCAACTCCGACGAAGACAACAGCCGCGGCTATGATTTTGCAAAAAGGAACCACCTCTACGGCACCAGCGGCGGCGATACGCACGAACAGCACGAATCAAACATCGGCAAAGCCGGCATGGCGTTCCCGTACCGCATCAAAACCGAAAAAGAGCTTGCAAACGCGCTGTTCCGCCACGACGGCCGCTGCATCATCAACGGTGTCATTCAGCCCCCGCAAGATATTTGACCCGATTTCTGAAAGGAAAACACATGGAATCACTCAAGGAACTTTACCGCATCGGCACAGGTCCCTCCAGCTCCCACACCATGGGGCCGGAGCGCGCCGCGCACCGCTTTAAAGAAAAATACCCGCAGGCAGACCGTTTTCTCGTCACTCTGTACGGTTCGCTCGCCAAAACGGGCAAAGGCCACTTGACGGACGACATCCTCGTCAAGACCTTTGCACCGCTGCCGGTGGAAATTCGGTTCGACCTTTCGGATAAGCCTCTCCCCCACCCGAATACGCTGGAGCTCACCGCCATTGAAAATGACAAAGAGATCGGCTTTGAGCGCGTCATGAGCGTCGGCGGCGGTAAAATTCTCTCGGAGGGCGAAACGGAAGACGCTCCCGCAGACGTTTACCCGCTTTCCACATTCGCCGACATCAAGGCTTACTGCGCCTCGCGTCACATGCGCCTTTGGCAGTATGCGGAAGAGTGCGAGGGCACGGAGATTTGGGACTATTTAAAGGAAGTCTGGCGCTGTATGCGCGAAGCCGTCACCCGCGGTTTAGAGACCGAAGGCACCTTAAAAGGCGGTTTAGACGTGCAGCGCAAAGCGAAAATGCTCTACCGTCAAAATCACATCGATGAAAGCGCCGAAACGCGCGAAAACCGCCTTGTGTGCGCCTATGCCTACGCCGTCAGCGAAGAAAACGCGGCAGGCGGCATCATCGTCACCGCGCCCACGTGCGGTTCCTGCGGCGTGCTGCCGAGCGTTCTTTTGTATATGCAGGAACGCCGCGGCTTTACGGATACCGAGATTCTCCACGCGCTCGCGGCGGGCGGCATCATCGGCAATCTTATCAAGACGAACGCCTCCATCAGCGGCGCGGAGTGCGGCTGTCAGGCGGAGATCGGCAGCGCATGTTCCATGGCGGCGGCAGCCCTCGCGGAGCTGCACGGCATGGAGTTAGACCAGATTGAATACGCTGCCGAGGTCGCTATGGAGCACCACCTCGGCCTTACGTGCGACCCCGTGCGCGGACTCGTGCAGATTCCGTGCATCGAACGCAACGCCGTCGCCGCCATGCGCGCCATCAACGCGCTGAGCCTTGCGAATTTCCTCACCTATACAAGAAAAATCTCGTTCGACGTCGTCGTAAACACCATGTACGAGACCGGCAGAGATTTGTTCTCCAAATACAGAGAAACCGGCGAAGGCGGGCTTGCGAAGTATTATACGGGCAAGAAATAGCACAAAGCTTACGTGAAAGCGTGTCTAAAAGTTTTTGATCCAACCTTTTTCAAAAAGTCGGTCAGGTTCCAAGGGTGAAGCCCTTGGTCGCTTTCCGCAGAAAGCGAAACCCTTTTGCCTACCCAAAATCAGGACTGGGAGAAACCAATGCTTCGCATTGCTATTAAGCAGTCCGGTGGACTGTTTACTCGTGGGAGACCCAATTAGGGGGTCTCCCGAAGAGCTTGCAAAAAGCAAGCTCTTAAAAAGAACACATATCAAAAAGTAAAGCGCACAGCTTCTTTTCGAGGCTGTGCGCTTTCGTTTTATCTAAATTCTTTACTGATTCAAGATCTCCATAAACTCTTCGCCGGTGATGGTCTCTTTCTCATACAGGAACTTTGCAAGCTCGTCGAGCTTCGGGCGGTTCTCCTGCAAAATCCGCACCGCTTTCGCGTGCTGATTCTTCACAAGATCAACCACCTGTCTGTCGATCTCTGCCTGCGTTTCGGCGCTGCACGCCAGTGAAGCATCGCCGCCGAGGTACTGGTTCGTCACCGTCTCCAGCGCGACCATATCAAAGTTGTCGCTCATGCCGTAGCGCGTGATCATTGCGCGGGCAAGCTTTGTCGCCTGCTCAATGTCGTTCGATGCACCCGTTGTAACAGAATGGAACACCACTTCCTCCGCGGCTCTGCCGCCCGTGAACGTCGCAATCTTGTTTTCAATCTCCTCGCGGCTCATCAGGTAATGGTTGCCGTCCTCCACCTGCATGGTGTAGCCCAGCGCGCCGGACGTGCGCGGAATAATCGTAATCTTCTGCACCGGCGCGGAGTTCGTCTGCTTCGCCGCCACCAGCGCGTGGCCGATTTCGTGGTACGAAACGATGAGCTTTTCGCGCGTTGTGAGAATAGAGTTTTTCTTTTGATAGCCCGCAATAACAACCTCGATGCTCTCCTCAAGGTCGGCCTGCGTTGCGGAAGCACGGCCGTCACGCACGGCGCGCAGCGCAGCTTCGTTCACAATGTTCGCAAGCTCTGCGCCGGAAGCGCCGGAAGCCATGCGCGCGATCTTCGCAAGGTCAACGTCGGGTGCAACCTTAATCTTCTTCGCATGTACACGCAAAATCGCCTCACGGCCCGCAAGGTCGGGCAGCTCCACCGGCACGCGGCGGTCAAAACGACCCGGACGCGTCAAGGCAGGGTCAAGCGACTCCGGGCGGTTCGTCGCGGCAAGGATAATAACGCCGTTATTGCCCTCAAAGCCGTCCATTTCGGTCAAAAGCTGATTTAAGGTCTGCTCGCGCTCATCATTCGTGCTCAGCTGATTATCGCGTTTTTTACCGATGGCGTCGATTTCATCGATGAACACGATGCAAGGCGCTTTTTCCTTTGCCTGCCTAAAGAGGTCACGTACTTTCGATGCGCCCATGCCGACGAACATCTCGACAAATTCCGAGCCGGACATGGAGAAAAACGGCACGTTCGCTTCGCCGGCGACCGCCTTAGCCAGCATTGTTTTGCCGGTTCCCGGAGGGCCCACAAGCAAAATGCCCTTCGGCATGGAAGCGCCAATCTCTTTATATTTATTCGGGTTATGCAGATAATCGACAACTTCGGAAAGGTTCTCCTTCGCTTCGTCCTCGCCCGCAACGTCCGCAAACTTAATGCCGTCCGAAGACTGCACATACACCTTCGCACTGCTCTTGCCCATGTCGAACTTCATGGCGTTCGGGCCGCCCATTTTCTTCATAAGCTGCCGCGACAAAAGCTGTCCCAGCACCACAAAGAGCACAACCGGCAGCACCCAGCTCACGATAAAGCTCATCAGCGGGGACATCTGCTCCACAATCTCGCCGGAAAACTCCGCGCCGGAATCGTAAAGGCGCTGTACAAGGCCGTCGTCATTCAAAAGACCGGTTTTATAAATTTTGCTCTTGTCCTTATTTGTGAACAAAATCTGGTTGTCTTCAATCTCCACCTGACCGATTTCTTTGTTCTCCGTCATCTTGATGAACGTGCCATAGTCCACTTCCTCCACCTGGTGCTGTGTAATCAGTGGCATCACCAGCATGTTTAAAAGCAGCAAAACGACCATCGCAATGCCGTAATAAAAAACAAGCGGCTTTTTCGGCGTTTTCACTTCGTTCATGTTCTCTCTCCTCTCGCGCGCGATTAAAATAGACGCGATGTTATTTTAGCCTATTCTATGCGTTTTTTGGCGGAAAGTCAATTCCAAAATTTCCAACTTTTCGTGAACAAATCATGAAAGCACGCGGATATTCTCCTGCACCGTTCCCGCGGGCAGCGCTCCTCTCCGGTCATAATAAGTCGCTTCTCGGCAAGGCCGGCAAAAACTCCCGAGAAAACATCGTCCTTGCCACAAAACAGCACCGCCCGGGTTGACACTTCACCCCGGCGGTGCTATGCTTTTTCCAAATTTACGATTTGTATTTGCGCTTTTAGGGGGTATTTTCATGAGCACTGTTTTGATTCGTGACGCCAAGCTTTCCGACGCACCGCGTCTGCTGGAAATTTACAGCTATTACGTAAAAAACACCGCCATCACCTTTGAGTACAACGTGCCGTCGCTCGAAGAGTTCCGACACCGCATGAAAAACATCACGCTGCGCCACCCGTACATCGTCCTCGAAGCGGACGGCAAGGTCATGGGCTACGCCTACGCGGGCTCATTCATCGGCCGCGCCGCCTACGATTGGTCATGCGAAATGACCGTTTACCTTGACCGCACCGCCAAAAAACTGGGCTTCGGCAGAAAGATCTACGAAGCCATGGAGCAGCGCCTCAAAGATATGGGCATTTTAAACCTTTACGCCTGCATCGGCTATATCGACAAGGAGGACGAGTACCTAAACCACAACAGTGCCGGTTTTCACGCCCACCTCGGCTACAAAACGGTCGGTACGTTCAAAAAATGCGGCTATAAATTCGGCCGCTGGTACGACATGATCTGGATGGAAAAGTGCATCGGCACGCACACCGATACCCCAGCCCCCGTCCGCTTTTTGACCGATGCACCCGACCCAAACGCGCATTAAACCTCGCAAAAAGAAAGCGCCTGCCGCATAGTACGACAGACGCTTATAATCATTTGTTGCCTTTGGCACGGTTATGTGTTTTGCACAGCATTTGACAGTTGGAAATATCGGTTGAACCGCCCTTGCTCCATGCAGTCACATGGTCTGCGTCCATTTCATTGAATTTCCAAATTCGTCTTGAATTATTGTCAGTGCCTAATGCACAAAGCGGGCAGTTTGATTTTCCGCTTGCCTTTGCAGCGTCGCTTTGCTGTTTATAGACGGCTTTCTTTGTGCTTTCTTCAAAAATACGGATTTCAAGTAAACGAGGGTCGGTGCAACCGCCTAATATATATTCAAAGATACCTGCTCTTTTCTTGACTGCACCATCTGCATACAGTTCATGCACCTTTGCAGAAACGGCAACGGGGTCATAGGGAGTATTATGGTAGGTTTCAAATAACCTGCCCCATTCAAGCCCGCGCATTTCGCTTTCAACATCAGTAAATACGCCGCTAATCCAGTCAATAACGCTTGTGAAATACGCTTTCAGTTCATTTATATTCGTATCATAGCGGTGTTTGCTCATATAAGCGTCCACAGCGTCATTGTCGGTGCTTTTTGTTACCCATTCCAACGCTATACGCAAATAGTCCTGTCGCAACACATCGCCCTTTATATAGGCGCTCCATTTCTGAATGTTGGCATTTTGGCTATTGCTAAATTCTTCTTTCGCCTTTGTAACAAATGGACCCGAATAGACGGCATTTGAAATTTCCTGATGGTTCAGCGGTATGCCCGCAATGTTAATAGTTTTGAACCATGCCTTGATTTCGGTTTCTTCACCCTCACAAATGTAAATCGTCAGCGGTGTTTCATTGATTTTCTTTTTCTGATCGTCAGGCATTGCCGAAAAATAGTGCGGCATACCGTTATCATCAATCAGCGGAAATTTTCCAGTCAGAAAACGCCCTAAACTTGTGATACGCTGTTGCCCGTCCAGAACTTCGTATTTATCTGCGCCCACTTTATTGAAGTAAAGCAGTCCTAACGGGTACCCATTCAGCACGGAACGGATAACAGCTTCTTCCATTTTCTGCTTTGCATAAAGGTAGTTGCGCTGATATTCCGGCTGAATTACCAGTTTGCCAGATAAGCCGAAAAGCCCTTTACCCTCTAATTCATTATAAACAAACCCCTTACAGATTTGCTCAATGGTTATATCAGTTATAAGCGTTGTTTTCATGGTTAAATTGTATCCTTTCGCTTAATAAGGATTCGTGAATATACTGCTTTTCCTGCAACAACAGCGGCTCCAAGCCCACCACCATATTTTATTGTTGGGTCAAAATGTAACATTTCTAAAACTTCTCGTGGTGCATTTGCATAAGCGTTTCCGCTTGCTTGCCATATAATTTCAAACTGCTCAGGGCAGTATTTGTCCATAAAGGTAATAGGTACACCCATAGCACCTTTATAATCAGACGGAATAGCATCAACAAAGGGAATCTCAATAGCATCATAGTTATCGTATTTCACATACCCGTTTTCCCGGATTTGTTTGTGTTTGCTGAATTTCAAATTGTCCGCCATTGTCATTAAGGACAGTGGTTGATGGCGCCTACCATGGTTAATATTCGTAAACCAACACGCATTACCCAAACGAGTATAGTTTCCGACATAACCCAGCTTTGCGGCTTTTTCTCGGTCTTTGGGTGCTACATCTGCTCCCTCTGGAACCTCAAAAACCATATCTTTTCCGTTATTTGTTGCGCCTATCCACAACTTATTTTCTTTGAGTAATGGAAAAATTTCTCTGTAAGTGATAGCATTTTGGCTTCCAATAACAATGAGTTGCTTGCCTGCTTCCATAACCCATGCTATAAAGTCCTTAAAAAGTGAAAAGGGTGGGTTAGTTACAATTATGTCGGCTTCATCGCGCAAGGATTTCACTTCATCGCTACGAAAGTCTCCGTCACCATCAAGATAGTGCCATTCCAAATCGTCAATATCAATAATGCCCGATTTGTTAGCGTCCCGTTCAAGGGTGAAAATTCTGCCGTGTGCGCGGGATTTCTGTGCGTCATATTGCGGGGACTGCAATTCAAACAGCGTCATTTGATGGTACTGTTCATATTGCTGCTCTTTACAATCTGCTGCATAACCCGTACTAATCAGTTTCTTCAGCCCCAAAGTTTCAAAATTCTGGGCAAAATACTTTGTAAAATTACTCCACTCTGGGTCATCGCACGGCAACAAAACAGTTTTGCCGCGAAACACATCTGGATTGTATTCCAGATAGGCGTTCATTTCTTTCTGAATATAGTCAAACACAGTATAAAATTCATCATTTTTCCGGGTTTTGGCTTTTCCTAAACTCTCATTTGCCATTCTATCATTCGCTGCCTTTATCTATCAACAGTTTCCATAACCTATCATAAGTTGTAAGTTGTAAAAATAGCCCCCCAGTGCGTGGCTACAATTAGCTGTTAAAAAGTATAGCACAGCATGGCAAATTTTTCAATATTTTGTCATATTTTTGTGACTTCATTTCCTTTATATCAGGAAAAGGACTCCTTCCTCCGCGCGTTTTCCGCGTGGACAGGTATTTCCCCCAGTGCCTACGAACGAACCGCCGCAAAATAATATAAAGAGCCCCGCGCAGAAAATTTTCTCACTGCGCGGGGCATTCTTATACGCTCAACGCATCGAAAGCAGCACCTCAGACTTCTTCAATCTTGTTTTCGCGCGGTTTGCGCAGGCGGAAAGCTCCGCGGCGGCGCGGCAATCGTCCATTTTTAAAATGCGTTCCAAGCGTAAGAGGGCCTTTTCGTCCCACTCTGCCTTGTTCTGCGCCGCAGCGCCCAGCAGCGCCATCGCATCCAGATAAACCTTTTCGGGCGTGCGCAGGCGGCGCAGCGTCTTTAAAAGCGTTTTGCAGTCCATCTGGCCCTCGCTCTGCTTGTGTGCAAAGGCGAAAAGCTCGTCCGGGCGGTCGTGCAGCGTCTCGTACACAGCCTGCACCATATCGGCGCTCATCATCTCGCCCAGCACCTCGCGCTCCGTGTTTTCTTCGCCCGCAAGACTCGCGCCAAGCGCCATGCTGCCGTCTCCGCCCTCAAGCTCACGGTCTAAGCTGTCCGGCACGGCTTTTTTAAAGCGATCGCCGAGGATATTATTCATCACATACGCGAACAGCGTCGGGATAAAATGCGCCTCCCCCTTTTTGAAAAATAAATCAAGACGCACTGCGCCCTTGTTTTCGCCCTTTGTAATGGGGCTCATCAGACCGATGAACGTCTCGTGCGTGTATTCGGTCTGCGCCGTCTCCGCTTCGCCGCCGCAAAAAGCGCACAGTGCGCGCAGCTTTACGCCCGCCGCAGCACTGCCCAAAACGTCCTTTAAAAGAAACGCATACAGGGTTTCCTGAAAGCGTGCGGAAAGGGCCGCGTCCACCCACAACACAGCAACGCTGTTTTTTCCGCTTTCGTACACTTCCTTTAAAACCGCGCGGAACGCTGTTTCCTCCGCGCTCTTTTCAAATACCTTCGCTGCCATACCCGTTCCTCCTTAAAGCGTTTTTCTTGTGCTTTAAGGATAAAAAACGGTTCTCGGTACTATCCCGAAACGGTCTCGATTTTTTCTCGATTTTCGCCGAACAGCGTTGAAGAACCGCACATTCAATGCTATAATCGGGTTATCCATAAAAAAGGAGGAAACGCGGTGGACGAGCTTTATAAAATCCAAAACGTCACGTATAACGCCACGGGCGGTACTTTAAAAAACGATAAAGTGGTCATCGACCTCACCGCACAGCAAAACCGCCTGCTGCGCTACCTTGCCTTAAACGCCGGGCAAACGCTCACAAAAGAGCAGATCACCGCGCATGTGTGGGGGTATGATGTCGATTCGGACGTCAGCAACCTCATTTACGATACCGTCTCCGCCGTGCGCCGCCTGCTGAAAAAAGCCGGGCTAAACGGCGCCGTCACCACCAAAACCGGCATCGGCTACGCGTTTACGGAAAGCGTCGAAAAAATCAAACCCACAGCCGCCAAAACCGAAGAAACATGCGAAAGCCTGCCGCCCGTTTTTGCGGAAAGCGCCCCGAAGTTCACGCTCGATACGGTCTATCTGCTGCTTATGGGCGACAGTATGTATAAAAAAGCGTGGTTTTTGCAGTCCGTCGGCTATATCGAAAAGCTTCCGCCGCTCAGCTTGGAGCCCGGCTCAGCCGACACCGTCGCCGAGGACGCGTTTTACAGCTGGATTTTACCCGAAAGCATCTGGGCACGCATTTTGTGCACATACCCCGAAGAAAGCGACCGCAGAGCGTTGTATGGCGGCGAAGGTACAAGCGAACTGCTCCTCGACTTAAAGCAGGATTTTCAAAACGACAGCGGCTGGCGCGGGCGTGAGCTTACACGAAACTGCAAAACGTATTTGGAGCGTATGCTGATTCCGAGCGTGATTGAGACCACACTCGGCGCCGTGCTGCAAAATTCGCCGCAGCTAAGCGAGCTTTACCACCTGTGGCAACGGTGCAGCGAGGAAAATAACGTCCACCGCGGCGTCGCACTCGTCATCCTCTGCGCCCTGCTCGGCGAGCGGATTTTCAAAATGCTTGCGGAAACCTGCGATGTCATTGAACTGCTGAACGAAAATTTCTGACCGCAATCTACCGACAACGGAACGACGAATAAAGTTTTTGATCGACCTTTTTTCAAAAAGGTCGTGGGGTCTCGGGGCAATGCCCTGAGTCGCCATTCGCAAATGGCGAAACCCTTTTGCCTCCAAAAAATCAGGAGGGGAAAACGGAACAGTCCGGTGGACTGTTCCGTTTAGGGGAACCCTATTAAGGGGTTCCCCTAACGGCTCTCCCAGAGCCGTTCAAAAAACAAACTAACCCATATAAAAAGAGGTGCAAAGCCACATGGAAACCCCTGTTAAAACTATCGCCCCAAACACACTGCATATCTGCTCCGCCGCAGAAGCGCTCGCTTTGCTCAGAAAGCACGGCGGGCACGGCAACGCCGCGTTCATGCGCAGCCTTGCGGATGCCGTCTCGGATGAAAACAACCACATCACCGGCACTGTCGGCGATTTCAACAACCTCATCGACCGCTTTGAGGCGCTCGGCGATTATTTCGACGCTTTGCGCGTGTGTGATTTTGCACTTAAAATCTATCCCCGCAGCGCAACGTTGCTCGCCATCACGCTCAATACCTGCGCCCGCAGCGGCGCGGACGGCGAAACCTATCTTGCCGCAGCCGAAAGCCTCGGGCGCGAAAACTGGAACGAACCGCGGCTTTTTAAAGACGCCGCCGAGTATTGCCGCACCCGCGCCTTGTGCTGCCCGCCGGAGCAGACCGAAGCGTATTTTGAAAAAGCCTTCTCCGTCTGCCGTGATTTTCAGCGTATTTTCCCGCTTGATGAGCGTGGTTACATGAAAGAAGCCACCGTGCTGCTCGATAAAAACCGCACCGCAGACGCCGAAAACGTCCTGCGCCGCGTCATTTTTGAGAAAATCACCGCAAACGGCCGCCCGCAGCCCTTAAACGCCGCAAACTGCTGCAAGCTGTACCTTACGGAAATTCTGAAGAAAAGCCTTGAGTACGACCTCATCCTGCGCATTGCACAAAAGGGACTTTCGTTCTCTGCCGCCGAGCAGAATTCCGAGCACATGGGCTACTTCAGCTACCGTCTGGCGCTCGCCAAAACAGCGCTCGTCATTGAAAGCGATTACCGCAATAAGGCCGATATTGAAGAAGCGCTCACGTGCTGCCAGCGCGCGTTCGACCTTGTAACGTTTCAAAGCTACGCGGATGATTTAAAGCGCTGCTACGTACAGCTGTGCGAAAACCCGCAGAATCCCATCGACCTCAAAACGCACCGCCTTGTAAAACACGTTTTAAACACCGCAGAGACCGCTTCCGCACCGACACAAAACTAAATTTAAGCTTTAACATGCCTTGTTCTGTGAAAAGAACAGGGCATTTTTCTTTTGTGCGCTCAAAATTTCGTATGCGTCATTCGTAGTAAAGGTGAAAACAAACGGATCTAAGGAGGTTTTTACTTTGCCTACACAAAACAGCACCCAAACCTACAAAATGCTCAAAACATATTTGGATGAGACCGCGGACAGCTTTGAAAAGCTCGACGAGGAACCCGGTTTTTTGTACCGCAAAACGGACGGCCGCACCTCGCTCGTTTTCTGCGCCCGCGTGGATAAAGAGCTCGGCTTCCTGCTTTTAAGCGCCTACCCCGGCATTTTAGTCCGCACGTCTTACGTGCCGATGGTCGCCGATTACTGCCAGCGCATCACGCCGGAGGTCGGCGTCGTGTGTGTAGAATCCAATTTGTGCGAGGTCTATTACCGCACGGAGGTCGCCTTTGAGCACGCGCCCGTCTCCCGCGCCACACTGGAGCTTTTGGAGCGCACCGCGTTCGCCGCACTCACGCCGCATATCAGCGCTCTGCGTTCGCTCAGCGCGGGCGTACTGCCGGAGGCGCTCCCGGAGCCGCAGGAGATCCACATTCCGTCTCCCGCCCCGTCCCACGCGGAAGATTTTCTGCCCCTCATGGAGGAATATTTTCAAAAAACGCACTTTACCGTGCTTGCAAAACATGCGCCCGATGAAACCGGCGCGTGCTACCTCTACGAGTTTCTGGCCGCGCACCGCCGCTGGAAGCTGCACGTCACCTTAAATGATGAGAAGACCTTTTTCATCCTGCGCCTGTTCCCCAGCCGCAACGCCCTTGTTTTTGATCCACGCTACCTGCACGCCGCCGCGCAGATCTGCAACGCGGAAAACGATTCCGTAAAGTCCGGCGCACTCTTCGTCGGCCGCCGCCCGGAGGGTCTGTGCGCAAAAATGGCTCTTTCCGCACTGGAAGTTCCTACATCACTCGGAGAAACGCTGTATTCCGCCGTTTCCATCCTCGTTTCGCTTTTGTATAGCCGCGAAGCAGAGCTGCAAAAAGCCGCCGCAGGCGTGATTTTTCCGACAGGGCTCGATGCTGAGAAGCTAAAGCCCTCCGCGTCAGACCGCAAAAAACGGCTTGAAGACGCGCAGCGCTTTTTGGCCATGACCGCCCGCCCAAAGCCGCTTGACCCCGCGTCTGCCGCAGAAGAATTCGATTCCCTGTTCGGCGGCGACATCGCCGAGACCGATGACGACGACCCCGAACCGTTCCGATAAGGAGGCTCTTATGCCGGATTATTACATTGCCGAAGACGGCACCATCCACGACCGCGAAGCCGAGCACCGCAGCCGCACACAGCACACCGCAGCTCCCGCCGTTGCCGATACCACCGCCGAGGACACCCCCGAAGTCAGCTTTGCGCGCCAATTCGTTTACTGGCTTTTCGCGCTTTCCGCTTCCGTTTTTGCTGCTGTTTGCGTGTTTCATGAGATGCAGACAGCGTTCACCCCGCCCGCGCACCTCGATTTTTTGGAGGACTACGTACAACAGTTCGTGTTTGAGCACGCCAAAGCGCTCGTTATCATCCTAACCGTATTCTGCATCTACCTTTACGGCAAAACGGGCGCGAAAAAACACCGCTATAACGTGCTTGCCTACCTCTGCACCGTCTCCGTCTGCTGCTTTGCGCCGCCCGCCGCCGTGTTCGTACTCATGGCCGCGCCCATTCTTATGGCGCTCGCGCTTGCCGTGCTCGTGCTCGGCATCGTCGGGCTTGTCAAAATGGCGTTCGGCTAAATTTTTCGAAAAGGAGTTTTCCCATGAATGCACCGTTTTCCGCCGTTTTCCGCACGTTAAACGGCACCGCCGCTTCGCTTTCCGCGCTGCATGAAACGCTCCGCCGCATGGAAGCGGAGACCCGCACCGCGCTGCGCCTGATCGACCAAAACAGAGAACGCCGCGTCTGCGCCGTACAGGACGCAACCGACGAACTTTTAGAAGACTTCGCGCACGAGCACGACACACTTAAAGGCGATGCCGAAAGCCTGATTTCCGCCGCCGAGATTGCGATGAACGACATTCTCGACCCGCACTTTCACCGCATGCAGCCGCAGTATTTTTCCGCCGCCATGCAAAAGCCGTACAACACCGCAAACGTGTGCGCGGAAGCACTCATTGCGCGCATGCAAAAAGCGCTTTCCGCCATTCAAGCCGGCGCAAAGAAAATCAAAAACGCGTTTTTGCTGCCGGACGCCGCGGGGCTCATCGGCTCCGTTTCTCCGGATTTCCGCAAATCGCTCTACATGCCCATCCTCGACGCCTACGCGCACATGCGCCGCTGCGCGGAGGCCATAGAAAACGCGCCCGCGTTTACCGAAAAAACCGCCCGCGCCCACGCTGTCTGCACGCGCAAAACGCGGCAGATTGAAGCCGAATGTACCAATCGCCGCGCAGAGATTCTGCAAAAATTAAAGGCCGATACCGAAGCCGCCATCACCCGCACAAACGCTGTGCTCTGCACACCGCCAAGCGCTGCAATTTTCGCCGAAAACGCCGGACATGCCCCGCTTTCCCTCGGCACGCTGCGCATCGCGCTCCCCTCCGGCAAAATGTTTACAGCGCCGCTTACCTGTACAAAGCTCGACCGCAGCGTGCTGTTTTTAACGGATAACACCGCCCCGCACGCGCTCTTTTGCAGTTTGGCGCTCGATCTGCTTAAAAGCGATCCTGCCGCCGTCGTGCACCTTGCAGATCCCGCCCACTGCGGCAATGCGTACAAGGACGTTTTCGCTGCGTTTACGCCGAGCGGCCGCGCGGAAATTTGGTGCAGTGCACAGGATTTTACCCGTGGCATAGAGGCCTTGTGTCACGCCGCCGCAGAAAATACGCCGAATTCGATGCACTACGTCTTCATCGAAAACATGGAACAGAATATCCCGGAGCAGACGCTGGAAGACCTTATCCGGCTCATGCGCGCCAACACCTGCGTGCGCGTGCTCGTTTCCGTGCGCAAGGCGATCTCCCTGCCGCACGGTTTTCAACAGAAATTCCCCGCGCTCGTGCAAAACGCCGCGTGCTGCACCGCAAAAAACAACGGAATTTACATCTCCGAAGACGTTTTTACCGTCCCGCCGGAGGATCTCCCCGCCCGCCGCGCAGCAGCACTTTCCGCCGTCACCGCGCAGGTTAAAAAAGCCGCCGTGCTGCCCCTCAACGCCCGTTTGCCGCATGCCGAAGGCTGGCAGAAAAAGAGCAGCGAAGCGGGCATTTTCCTTCCCATCGGCCAAAGCGATGTCACTTGTCAGCCCGTCACGCTTGCGTTTACGGAAGAAAAGCCGTATGCGCTCGTCATCGGCGATGTAAACTCCGGCAAAAGCGCACTTCTGCATACCGTTGCCTTGCAGATTTTCGCAAACTACACGCCGGGCGAAGTGAAGCTCGCCATTGCCGATTTCAAAGAGGGCGCGGAGTTCGCGCTTTACGGCGCATCGCGCCTGCCCGCAGTCGAAGCCGTCGTTGAAAACGATGACCCCGATTGCGCCGCATCCTTTCTTCGGTACTACGTTTCGGAGCTGCACCGCCGCCAAACCTGCTTTACGGCGCTTTCCGCCGAGACCGGCCACCTCATCCGCAAGTACGAGACCTACCGCGCCGTGCAGCGCGAAACGGGTGCGTTGTCCGAAATTCTGCCGCGCATTTTGCTTATGATTGACGAATACCAGTCGCTTTTTGAGGGCAACACAGAGACTGCCGCGCTTTTAAGCGAGCTTGTCCGCAAAGGGCGCACCTACGGCGTGCACCTCATCATGGCGAGCCAGCGCGGCGTAAGCGAAAGCGCGCGCAACACGTTCACGGCCGAGCTGAAGGACCATTTTTCCACACGCCTCGTTTTTCGCTGCCCGCCTGCCGCCGCCCGCCGCCTTTTCAGCGACCGCGCGGTCGATACCGGGCGCGAAAACACCGGCATTGCGGCTGCCGTGCTGCTGAAAACCGGCCACGCGCTTTTAAACGACGAAGCGGGCCAAACCGAGCGCGCCACCGTCTCCGTGCAATGCTTTTACGCCGGGGATGACCTCATCGGGCGCATGTGCAGCCTGCTGCCACGCGTAAACGGCACGGGCGAAACCGCGTGGCTGCGGTATAACGCCGCCTCCCGTGCTGCACCGAGCGCACTCCCGCACGGCGAAGTCACCTTCGGCGACTCCGTATGCCTGCATAAGGACCGCGCCGCTTCCGATGCGGATAGCTTAAAAGACGACGGCCTTGTCTCGTTTACACCGAACGGCACACACATTCTGTGCACGGGCAGCAACCTGCGCGTGCCGGCCTCTGTGCTGTGCAGCGCCGCGCGGTTTGCGGAACAGGAAGGGCTTTCGCTGCATGTTTTCTGCGTGGAAAGTCACCCGCTACTGCGGCTTTGCCCGGAAACCGCCACGGTTTATACCACGCTTGCCGCACAGAGAGAAATGCTTTCCCGTCAGCTTCGGGAAGATCAAAACCGCGCCGTCAACGTGTTTTTGGAGATGAGCGCGGAAAAAGAATTCACCCAGCCGCTCGGCACACTGCGCCCCTCCGCGGACGCGGCGCTTCTCAAAAACGCCGTCGCACACAGCCGCCTTTCCGTCGTGTTTGAGCGCCGGTGCAAAATCGTGCGCAGCGAGCTGCCCCAGATTTTGGCGCTTGCGCCCATCCACATTACAGCCGTCGGCGACAGCGAAAATCTGCGTGCCGCCCTGCCCGATACCGCCCGCATTACAGCAACAGCCTTTGACGTCCCGCAAAAGGACAGCATCCACGCGTATTACTGTAATCGGGATACGGAAAAATGGGGTAAGATCGTGCTGTTTCAGCCCCTTTCCCCTTGTCAAGGACATCTTTTCAAATCTCCTTGAGGTGTCGCAAAAAGCAGACACCTGCTCTTTAAAACCTCGTTTTCCGAAAAAATCTTTGAATGTTCGATTGACAAATTGCGAACGTTTGTTTATAATACGAGATAGCAAAGAAACAAATGTTCGTGAAGCGCTGATATGCCGCACAGAACCGTCTGTACCATGCATCAACGCACAAGCGAAACTCGGATGGGGGTATTTTTATGATTCTGTTTCTCTTTAGTATTGCCGTTTCCTGCCTGTTAATCGCGCTTGCACAGGGTGCGGTTTTCTTGATCTCTCTTGTAGCGAAATCTGCGCACCGCGCGAAAAGCACCTCCGTGCGCCGCAGCGTGCAGAATTTTACGGGGCTGCCGAACCGCGAAGAAGTGAAGAACATATATTCCCTTTCAGACCAGTTTGCAGACCGCCTGCGAGAGGTCGTGCAGTCTTGACCGATACGGAATTTAACGCCGTGAAGGCGTTTTTATCCGCCTACCGCTACACGGAGCTCGACCTCCGTGTACGCAGGGCGGAGCTCACCCGGCTGACAGCGCGCAAAGAAGCGCTGATTTTGGAAGGAAACACCGACCTTCTTTTTCACTTAGAGCACGCGATATGCGCAGCAAAAGACGCCATACGCGTGCTTTGCACAAGGCAGGCAGAAATTGAAGCCGCTATAGACACGGTGGAAAGTGCCGCTTTGCGTGAGATTTTGACACAGCACTACATCTGTGCGCTCGACCTCAAGGAGATTGCAGAGCGCATGCACTACTCGGACCGCCACATGCGGCGGCTGCACCGAAAAGCGATTGAAAGCGTTTCGCTTTCCGCCGTTTCACCCTTTAAAAAGCGGGGATCCTCCCCGCGCACACTTCCCCTTGTCAAAAGAATTTGAGACTGCCGCGGCAAAGTCGTGGGGTCTCTTTTCTTTTCCTGAATTTCGGCATCTGCTCCGCACGGCAGACGCCGCCCGTTTTGCCGTGCCGCACCGCGGTGAAAACGGAGACTTTGAAAAGGAGTTTATTTGGAATTTATGAAACCGACTATGTTAAAAACCGCTTTTACCGTGGTGTTGGCAGGGCTTTCCTCGTACTTTGGTATGCTGACGCAGCCGCTTTTGGTGTTGTTTTTTGCCATGGTGCTCGATTACCTCACCGGCATGACAAAAGCCTATATTTTCTCACAGCTCAGCTCGCGCATCGGCGTGAAGGGTATTCTCAAAAAGCTTTGCTATATGGCCATGGTCGCCGTAGGCGCGGCGGTGGATTACCTGCTGCACGGCGCACTGAAGCAGGCAGGCATCGACCTGCACATCGAGCTTTTCTGCGGCCTGCTCGTCACCGTTTGGCTCATCATCAACGAGCTCATCTCGGTGCTGGAAAACTTAGCCGCCATCGGTGTGCCGGGCTTTCCTCGCCTCAATCGATTACTTTCTCGCCTGAAAAGCACCGTGAACGAAAAGGAAGACGAACATGACACATGAAATGAGATTGAAAAACTGCAATGCCTATAATGCCGAGGCCCCTTTGAGCCTTGGCACAAAGGGCAGCAAGGTCGAAATCCGGGGCGTAAAAGCGTAAGGAGGAGCTATGGTACCGATCAAAGAAAATCTTGTGCCAAAGGACAAATATGCCATTAAATGCCCGTACACCCGCACACCGACGCGCGTTGTCATCCACAACACGGCAAACGATGCGCCCGCCGCAAATGAGATCTCCTACATGCGGTATAACGACCTTGAGATCTCGTTTCACTACGCAGTGGACGACGTAAACATTGTGCAGGGCATCCCGGAAAACCGCAACGCGTGGGCAAGCGGCGACGGGCACGGCAAGGGCAACATGGAGGGCATCCATATTGAAATTTGTTATTCCAAATCGGGCGGTGAAAAGTTCGATAAGGCCGAGCAGAATGCGGCCGAGTTCACCGCGAGTTTGCTCAAAAAGTACGGCTGGGGCATTGATAAGGTGACAAAGCACCGGGACTATGACGGCAAGTACTGCCCGCACAGGACGCTCGACCGCGGCTGGCAGCGCTTTTTGAGCATGGTGAAACGCTATATGGAGCCGGCAAAAACGCCCGTCGCGAGCAAGTTTACCCCCTATCTCATCCGCAAAAATTGCCGCGATGCGCTCAACATTCGCAAGGGTCCGAGCACGAACTACGGCATTTTAGGGCAGATCAAAGATACGCTGCGCTACACAATCGTTGAAGAGCGCAGCGGCCCCGGCTCCCATAAAGGCTGGGGCAGACTAAAGGCCGGCGGCTGGATTGCACTCGACTGGGTGAAGAAGGCTTAAACTTATTACAGTTGCAGCGCACAAATTATACATTTTAAATGTGACGTTATGCGCTGCAATGGCAGATTTACTCGAACGAAAGTGGGCACTCTTTTCCCCTCTGCCGCTTATACTGGGGTTAGGTAAAAGGAGGGACTTTATGGACAGAGACATCAAGCAGAACATAGCGGAGAACGCGCCGATTGAAAATCCGCCGGAGGGCGGCGCGGGGCGCGATCCTTTGCAGGATCTCTCACCCGAGGCGTGTACGTTTGAGGTGTTTCAACAGCTAAATTCCAAAACAGGCACGCTGCGCGTGCAGGCGTATGCGGGACAGCGGACATTCCCCGTCCCCGGCGCTTCGGTACTTGTGACGCACGACTTTGCGGACGGCACGCGGCGGTTTTCTGCCGGGGTGACGGACGAGAGCGGTGTTTTCGGCGACGTTTTGCTGCCCGCGCCGAATAACGCCTTGGCGCAGTCGCCAACGGGCGAGATGCCGTATGCGCTTTACGATATACGCGTGAGCCACCCGGGATGCCGCACGGAAATTTACCGCGCGGTGCCTGTTTTCCCCGGTGTGACGTCGATACAGCCGGTGCAGTTTTTGGCGGTCGGTGAGGGGTGATGATATGCCGAACAATATAGACACGCCCGTTGTGCCGGAATACATCACGGTGCACCTTGGGCTGCCGGATCAACCGGCCGAGAATGTGCGCGTACCGTTTGTGGCGTACATTAAAAACGTTGCTTCGAGCGAGATCTACCCGAACTGGCCGGAAAGCGCGATACATGCGAATATTCTGGCGCAGATTTCTTACGCAATGAACCGCATTTACACGGAGTATTACCGCAGCCGCGGGTATGACTTTGACATCACCTCGACAACGCAGTACGATCAGAAGTTTATTTTGAACCGCGATATTTTTGAAAATATCTCGCAGATCGTCGATAATATTTTCAACGATTACGTCGTAAAGCAAGGCACGGTGCAGCCGTACTTTACGCAGTACTGCAACGGCACGACCTCGACATGCCCGGGGCTTTCGCAGTGGGGCACGGTGGGATTAGCGCGGCAGGGGCTTGTGCCGTATGAGATTTTACAGCGTTTCTACGGCGATGACATCAACATTGTGTTCAACGCACCTGTTGGGAACAACGAGGAATCATACCCCGGCGTGGCGTTAAGACTCGGGAGCATCGTCGAAAGTGTGCGCGTGCTGCAAAGGGAGCTGAACCGCATCGGCGACAATTACCCGGCGATTCCGCGCATTCCGCAGATCAGCGTTTATTACGACCTGCCGACCGAAAATGCGGTGCGAGCGTTCCAGAAAATTTTCAATTTAACGCCCGACGGCGTGGTTGGTAAGGCGACATGGTACAAAATCAAGCTCATATACAGCGGCATCAAGCAATTAAACGAGCTGATGAGCGAGGGCATCACGCCCGAGGATGCCGAGCGATTCTACCCGCCGGAGCTGAAAGAGGGCGACAGCGGCACGGCGGTGGAACAGATGCAAAACTTACTGACGATCATTGCGTATTTTGACAATTCCATTCCCCTGCCCGCGATGAACGGCGTATTTGACGCACGGACGAAAAATTCGCTCATGGCCTTCCAAACGCAGTACGGACTGGAGCCGACGGGCGTACTCAACCGGCAAAGCGCGAATATGCTGCTTTCCGTTTACCGCGACACGCGGGCGATGGCGACGGAAAACGGGAAATCCGTAAGTCGTCTTATCTACCCCGGGCGGGCAATCCTCAGGGGACGCACAGGCGCGGATGTGGAAGATTTGCAATCGCTCATCAACCGCGCAGCGGCACAAAACGCATTTATCCCGCAGGTCGCGGAAGACGGGATCTTCGGCGAGGCAACGGAGAATGCCGTGAAGGCCGTGCAGGCGCACGAGGGGTTAGACGTGAACGGCATCGTAGGGCCGCTGACGTGGCAGGCTTTGCTGCGGCTTAGCGGGCTTTCTCCGTAGTGACAAAATGAAAAAGCACGCAGGAATTTAAGCCTGCGTGCTTTTATTTTGCCCTAACTATTACTCTTTGCCGATAAAGATGTATTCGCGGATGAGGATGAGGATGCCGCAGAGGGTGAGGGCGGCACTGACGATGAACAGTGCTAAGATCCAGGAATCGAACAGCGCGGTGCCGTAGCGGCCGAGGTTTGTCCACCATTCCGTGAGCGTCTGCGCGTAAAGACCCGCGCCGACGAGCGTTGCACTGAACGAGATGATGCCGAAAATGAGCAGGAACCAACCGAAATGCATGCGCATGCTTTGGCGCTTCATTCGATTTTCTTCGGCGCGCTGTTCCGTTTCTCTGTTGTTTTCGGCGGGGGCTGCGCTTTGCGGGGCTTCGTCAATATCCAATAATAAATAATCGGTCGTGACATGGAAAATGCGGCTTAGCTGAATAACCTTTTCGGTATCCGGCACGGCTTCACCGGTATCACATAGTTAAAGATATTGATGTCATTTAATCAATTTTGCCGATAAAGCGGTAGAAGATTTCTACCTCCTGTTCCCGGCTTCCGTCCTCACCTTTGACCGCTTCATGGACAACGATTTTTTCAATCAGCGTATTCAAAAGTTCGGCGGTCAGTTCCGTTGGATTGACGCACTCTTTCATCAAGGCAATCCATTTTTCTGCGTCTGCGGCGTTCTGGCTTTCAGTGGCGATAGCGGATTGAAGCCGCTCAATCTTTTCGTCCAGTTCAGCCTGTTCGCTTTGATACTTCCCGGACAGCATAGAGAAGTTGTATTCCGTGATACGCCCCGCCGCCCAGTCCTCATACATCCGGGCAAACAGGGTATCGACTTCGGCTTTCCGCTTCTCTGCTTTTTTCAGTTCTGCGGCCTGCTTCTTTCTTGCGGCGGCCTGTCCCTTATCAGTGGCATTTAACAGCCGCTTCAAGAGCCGTTCTTCATCATGCTGTACCAGCCCCGACCAGTATTGCAGACGGGAGAGGACATAGGCGTAAAGCACATCATAGCGGATATAGTGCATGGAGCATTGGCGTGTGCCCTGTCCGTACTTGCTACAATGATAATGGCCGTAAGGCTTGCTGTTCTGCCTGTTCTCCCCATAGGACAGCGACCAGCCGCAATCCGCACATTTTACCAATCCGGAAAAAATCTGCGTTGTACCATCCTTGCACTTCCTGCGGCGGTTTGCTATCTGCTCCTGTACCTGCCGGAAAACCTGTTCGCTGATAATCGGCTCCTGCGTATTCTCCACCCGCACCCATTCACTTTGGGGCTTGCGTACCCTCCGCTTGTTCTTAAAGGAAATGTTCGTTTCCCGGTAGTGGATGGTATGGCCGATATAGGTTTCATCTTTCATAATGCTCTTGACCTGGGCTATCGTCCATGCGTAGCTTTTTTTCTCCGGCGCACCCGCATAGATGTTTGCAAAAGTCCCATCACGCTGGAAATTGATAAATCCCGGTGTGGGAACCTTTTCCATAATCAGTATTCTTGTGATACTGGCCGCCCCTCTGCCATGAATGGCAAGGTCAAAAATCTTCTCCACTATCCAGCGGGTTTCCTCGTCGATTATCAGCTTGTTTTTGATTTCCGGGTGTTTCCTGTACCCGATGGGAGCATAGGCACCGATACGCTGTCCTGTGGCAAACTTCGCTTTGAAAGCGGCCTTTACCTTGCGGCTCGTATCTTTCGCAAACCATTCATTGAACAGGTTTTTGAACGGGACAAAATCGGAAAGCCCTTTCTCTGTGTCCTCATTCTCCGCAACGGCGATGTAGCGCACCCGTTTTTCCGGGAACAGAAATTCCAGATAGTAGTCCATCATCACATGTTCCCGCCCGAAACGGGAAAGGTCTTTCGTGACAATGCAGTTTACTTTTCCGGCGTCCACATCGTCCATCATGCGCTGAAAATCCGGGCGTTCAAAGTTCGTCCCCGACCAGCCATCGTCCACATACTCACCGACTACATGAAGCCCCTGTTCCTTTGCGTACTGTTGCAGGATTGTCCGCTGTGTTTCAATGCTTACGCTGTCACCATAGTTTTCATCGTCCCGGCTTAATCTCATATAAAGCGCCGTGTTGTAAATCGTAGTATTGTAAGGTTGTTTCACCGTTAAAAATCCTCCTTCTAAAGAAACAACCCACGCTTACAATACTTTTGCTCTATGGCAATTATATCATAAGCGTGGGCGTGTTATCAATGATGGGTATCAGGTTGAAGCGGCTTTTTCTGCGGTATGCCGCACCACATCTACAATCAGATCACCGAGGGGCTTCCCGCCTGCGGCGAAGTGTTCGGAGATTTTTATACGGTTGTTCCCACATACAAAATACTGCGTGCCGTTCTCTGCTTGTATGACCTGCCCTGTCCGGGGTGTAAAAATATCGCTTTCGCTTTTTGCCATCCAGTGTCCTTCATATTCAGTTTTCAAGGTACAATGCCGCACAGGAGCGGCGAAAATTTCTGCTTATATCTATCACCTTTCCTTTACCGTGTGCCGCTGCTGCCGTTTCAGTTCCGCCAGTATATCCGGCGGGATACGGTCAACCAGCCGCTGTAAATTGTCCAGTTCGCTTTTCAGCTTTGCCCGTTCCATCGTATCTTTCATCTTGCCTTTTTCACTGGCTTTTGCCCTTGCTTCCAGCTTTTCATTTTCCGCTAACAGGTCATTGATTGTGACCTTGTATTTTTTCAACTGCCCGGAGAAATTCCCCATCTGTGGGAACCACTTTTTCAGCATGGAGAGGGCTTCCTCTTTTTTCTTTCCGGCATTCAGCGGGTTAATGCCGTCCAGCGTGGCTTCAATGGCTCTTGCCTGTTTGGATAGATTGACCGCCTGCTTGAACAGACGGGTGGGGATATGCTTCCTGCCTGTCTTGCTGGCACTTTCCCCACGCTCCAAGTCGGGATATTTCTCCACCATATAAGCGTGAAAATCGTCCTGCCATTTTGTGAGGTTGGCTCTATTCCCTATAATCTCCT
>OBIA01000015.1_pt1 | contig 161502 bp, 130 predicted proteins | sample 1519911 | NCBI WGS metagenome assembly OBIA01 (sample SAMN04209236, study PRJEB22552) | human gut metagenome | biome: gut; material: feces | host: Homo sapiens | place: USA: Oklahoma | reverse complement strand
GCACCATCGGGCTGATGAAAGCGGTAGATACCTTTGATGCCACACGCAAGGCGCGGTTTTCCACCTATGCCAGCCGCTGCATTGAAAACGAAATCCGCATGCAGTTCCGGCGGGAGCGCAAGAGCGGGCAGACCATCTCCCTGCAGGAAGCTTTGGAGGCAGACGGAGACTCGGCTCTGACCTTAGCAGACGTGATACAGGACGGCTTTTGCATGGAGGACAGCTGTGAGCGGCAGGAGGATGTCCGGCGGCTGCGGCAGCTGCTGGACACTCTGCCCGCCCGGGAGCGGCAGATCTTACTGTTGCGGTACGGGCTGGCCGGGCAGCCGCCCCTGACCCAGCTGGAGACCGCCGGGCTGCTGGGCATCAGCCGCAGCTATGTTTCCCGGCTGGAGACCCACGCGCTGGAACTGCTGCGGCAGGCGTGGGGCAAACACAGCTAGGTTTTACTCCTGCAAAATTTTCAACTGTAATTCGTCCAGTTGTTCAAAAGTATATAGGCGGTTAAAGGCCTCCACCAGTTCCTTTTTGGAAAGGCGCGGCGGCAGCCCCAGCGCGTTCAAGAGTCTGGCCTTGCGCTCGGCACTGCCGGGCTTGCCGGAAAGCCCCCACTCGTACAGATCGGTGTAGGTGATCTGCCGCCCTGCCGGGCGCACCGGCGCGGCACCGGCTTCCGCACCCAAGGCGTCCAGCAGAGCCTGCCGCACAAGGGCATCGTCCACGCCCTCTACCCCCAGTAAGCCCTCCTTGCCGGGCTGCGCCTTGCGCTTTTCCTTGCCGTGGATGGCGGGCACATAGGCCTGCACCACGTTCTGCGCACCCACCATGTTGGTGATGTAATTGCGAATGCGGAAGCCTGCCGCGTCCGAATCCGTGAGTAAGATCAGGCCGTTTTTCTGCGCCAGCGCCCGGAACAGCTGCTGGCGCTGTTTGTCTTTATAAATGCCAAAACCATTCGTCAGCAGGATCATGGCATCGGTCAGGTGCGCCAGACGGACGGCGTCGTATTTGCCCTCCACGATCAGCACCCGGTCGGTATGGATCATCTCGTTTTGCATCATCTTCCGCTCCCCGCCAGCGCCAGACGGCACAGTGCTGTTTCCAGCAGTGTCTGCGCCGCCACAGGCTGGCTTTTCAGGCTCTGATCCAGCTCCAGCAGCACCTGCAAGCAGGCTTCCAGCTGGGGCAGGGTGTAGTGGGCGGCAGTCTCTGCCGAGCGCTTCAGCCGGTAGTCGCTGCCCTTATAGCCAAAATCCTTGTGCACCGCACTGTAATTTTTCCGCTTTGCCGCCCCAAGCTTTACCCGGTACAGATCCACATAACTGCCGATCATGGCTGCTGTAATGGCGATAGGCTCCTGCTGCAGCCGCAGCAGGGTCTGCAGCTTTTTGCAGGCTCCGGTGGCGTTTTTGGCTGTGATCATGCGGATCATCTCGAACACATCCGCTTCAAGGCTCACTGTGCCCATCTCTGCTACCATGGAGGCGCTCACGGTCTGGTAGCCGGACAGGGCACAGAGCTTGTCCACCTCGTTTTCCAGCAGAAACGGGTCCTCGCCGCAGCGCTCCAGCAATGCAGTGGCGGCGCCGTCCGGCAGGGCTGTGCCCTGCGCCTTTGCGCGTTCCATCATCAAATTTTTCAGTTCAAAAGGGCGGGGCTTTGCCAGTTCCTCTGCGTAGCCGATGGCTTTGCACTGGGCCTGCAGCTTTTGCGCCTGCTTGCCCAGCTTGAGTTTGCTGCGCTCCAGCGGGAACACGCTGCCCAGCACCGCCACGGCGTTTTCCAAGCTGGAAAGGGTGCTGCACAGCTCGTCCAGGTCCTTGCTGCCGTAGGCGGCGGGGTCTATTTCCGGCAGCACCACCACGCGCCGGGTACCGAAAAAGGAGATGGTACCCGCCGCCATGATGAGCTGCTCCAGCTCCGGGGCAGCGCCGTCCAGGATGGTGGCGTCCTCGTCGCTGTCTGCCGACAGCACCCGCACTGCCGCAGCCACTGCCTGCCGCACCAGATACCGCTCGCTGGAATAAAAATAGTAGACCGGGCAGCCCTTGTCGGCCAGCTGCCGGAGTTTTGCTTCCGTGGCCATGCAAATGCCCCTTTCCTGTTATAAAATGCTCCTTGTATTGTACCACACTCCGCCCAGATTGCAAAGCGCTACCCTAGCCTTTCGCCGCCGGTGCGGCGCAGGCTGAGGGAGGCGGTGTACTGCGTTTCCGGTGCCATCCAGCTGTAACGGCGCAGCGCCAGCAGTTTTTGGTACTGTACCGTCTCCGGCTTTTTCGGCGTAGCGATCAGCCACTCCGTTTGCAGCGGCTGCGCCAGCTCTGCCCTGCCGCTTAAAGTTACAAACTGTCGGTTGCCGATGCTCAGCCGTACCAGACACCCTTCCCGGGTGCGCAGCAGCTCCACCGCCGCCGGAGTGCAGCGCAGTTTGCGTGCTGTGTTCACCGGCAGACGCTCTGCCCGGATGCCCTGCTGTGCGGGCAGGGTGCAGGCGGTTTTTGCATTCATGCGCAGGTCTGCCACCAGTTCCACGGTGCGCACGCCCCGCCGTGCCAGCTGGTTTTCCACCGCACGCTGGGCGGCGCTGCCGCCCCGGAACAGTACCACTGCCCGGTCGTTCTGGGCAACCACTACCGCAGGTGCCTGCGCGTTGCCCACAAGGTCGATATGCACCACGTCCCGGCTGAGGGCGTTGCCCAGCCCGATACCCACCGCTGCTGCCAGCAGAATGCCCGGCAGAGCCACCCGCAGACGCACCCGCCAACGGAAAGCCAGCACCCCAAGCCCGCACAGCAGCAGACAGACCAGCGCCGCGTAGGCGGTATCAAAGTAGATGGATGCACCGGGCTTTGTGCTGAGCCAGACCGCCCAGCCGTTCAATAGGCCGGTAAGCAGGTCTGCCGCCCGGGAGAGCGCCCCGTGCACCGGTGCCAGCCACGGCACCAGCCCCGCAAAAGCCACTGCCAGCCCCAGCAAAAGCAGCGGCTGCACCATCCACAGCACCGCAATGCTGGAGACCATCGCCCACACGCTGACGCTCAAGCCCCGCAGCACCAGCACCGGGAAGGTAGCCGCCGAGGCGCAGGCGGCAATGCAGGCGCTCTCTGCAAGACCCTGCAAACGCTCCGGCAGCCTGTTAAACCACGGGCGCCTGACCGGCTTTTGCAGATTCTCCCCGGCTTTGATCCAAAAGCGTCTGTCGTGGGCATCCCGCATCCGGCGGATGCAGGCACCACCTGCCACCGTGCCCGCCACTGCTGCAAAGGAAAGCTCAAAACCGATATCCCACACCGCATAGCTGTTGGCAGCAGTCATCAGGATGCCTGCCGCTGCCAGCGAGGTAAGGGCGTCCGATGGTCCCCACACCCACACGCCCAAGGCGCTGACCCACACCGCCACAGCGGCGCGGCGCACCGAGGGCGTAAAGCCGGTCACGCCCATCAGCACCAGCGCCAGCAGACTTTTCCAGACCGTGCGCCGTCTGCGGCTGCGGTAGCTCTGCTCCCAGCGATAGGGCAGCAGCACGCTCAGGATATCCCCGCACAGGATGGAAACGTGCATTCCGCTGACCACCAGCACATGGGAAAGTCCTGCGCCCCGGTAGGCGCTGCGCAGCTGCGCCGAAAGCCCGCTGCGGTCCCCCACCGTCATGGCAGCCAGCACGCCGCCGGTGTCCCGGTGCATCTCCCGGCGCAGGCTCTCGCTGAGTTTTTGCTGCAAGCGGTGGGTGCGGGCGCGGAAGCTGCCGCTCTCGCCCAGCACGGTGAACTGCGGCTTTTCGGCCAAGAGCTCTGCCTGCAGCGCGATGCCGTCTGCGTACTGCGCCGTCCGTTCTTTCATGTCCGGGTGTTGCAGCGTGAACCAGCCCTGCACCCGCTGCCCTGCCGCACAGGCGGGCAGTTCTGCACAGGCTATGCGGAAGCCCGCACGTCTGCCGTTCACGCTTTCCACCCACAGGGTCGCGTCCACTGTGTCCGAAAAATAGGTGCTGTCCGCGCGCTCCACCTCGGCGGTCAGCAGCACGGTGCGCCCAGCGTAATTTGCCCGGGTACGCTCCAGCCGGGCGCTCGTGGTATGCACCGCGCAAAGCCCTGCCAGTGCACCCAACAGCAGGCAGACCGCCAACTTACGGCTGCGGCGCGGGATGCAAAGCAGCAGCAAAAAGGCAACAAAAAATGCCGCAAACGGCATAAAAAGCTCCGTTTGCGGCAAAAAAGTCCACAGGAAACTAAGGCCCATCATTCCGGCGCAGAACGCGCAGAGCGGGCGGCGCATCCCGGCTTAGTGGAAGAACAGGGGCAGCGGCTCAAGGAAGATGATATCCTTGCGCTCGGAAGCATCGCCCTCGGCCAGAACAGCGGCCTGACCCACGATGGTGCACTGGGTCTTTTCAGCCAGCGCGTCCAGCGCCTTCAGAGAGCCGCCGGTGGAGATGACATCGTCCACCACCAGCACCCGCTTGCCGTTCATCTTTTCCAGCTCCTTGCGGTCGATGACCAGCTTCTGCTTACCGGCAGTGGTAATGGACTGGTCCTCCACCACAACGGGGTCCGGCATATACAGCTTGACACCCTTGCGGGCGCAGATATAGGGCTTGCCGCTCTGGCGGCTCATCTCGTGTGCCAGCGGGATGCCCTTGGCCTCGGCGGTGAGCAGGATATCAAAATCCGGGCATTTCTTCAGCAGCTCCGCAGCGGCGGCCACGGTCAGCTCGGCATCACCCAGCATGATGAAAGCGGCAATGTCCATGTGGTCGTTCACCTTGCAGATGGTCAGCTCACGGGTCAGACCTGCAACATGCAGGGTATAAGTTTCAGCCATAATCAAAATCTCCCTTTCGTATTGGAATCAGACAGGCAGTTTTTCGCCGCCCAGAACATGGAAATGCAGATGCTTCACGGTCTGGCCTGCGTCCTCGCCCACGTTGGAGATGATGCGGTAGCCGTTTTCCAGCCCCTGCTCCTTGGCCAGCTTTGCGATGACGGCGAAGATGTGACCCAGCAGAGCGGCATCCTCCTCGGTCAGCGCAGCGGCAGAGGAGATGTGCTTGCGGGGGACCACAAGGAAATGCACCTTTGCCTGCGGGTTGATGTCGTAGAATGCCACCACCTGGTCATCCTCGTACAGCTTTTTAGAGGGGATCTTGCCCTCTGCGATCATGCAAAACAGACAATCTTCCATGGGGGAACACTCCTTCCTGCTTCTACAAAAGCCCGCCACCCGGCGCGCATCCGGCACCGGGCGGGGACATGGATCCTTTTTAGCCCAGAGCCTTCTTGACGATGGCGCTCACAGCAGCCAGTGCTTCATCGATCTTGGTCTCATCCTTCAGACCTGCCATTGCAAAGTCCGGCTTGCCGCCGCCCTTGCCGCCTGCGATAGCGGACAGCTCCTTGACCAGCACGCCGGCTTTGAGACCCTTTTCCTGTGCCAGCTTATTCACGGTAACGGCCATGGTGATCTTATCCTCGGCCTTGCCCACCAGAACAGCCACCACAGGGTTCACGGCCTTGTCGCGGATGCTGTCGCACATACCGCGCAGGGTGTCGCCGGTGGTACCGGTAAAGTATGCAGAAGCGATCTTCACGCCGTCTGCTTCCTCGGCATTGTCGAACAGGCTGTCCACCTTGGAAGCGGCGATCTTTGCCTTCATCTCCTCCAGCTCGCGGCTCATGGCCTTGTTCTCGGCCATCACAGCCTCGGCACGGGCGGGCAGAGAAGCCACGTTGTTGGCCTTGAGGGTGTTCGCCACATCATGCAGCATAGCTTCCTGCAGGTTTGCACGGATCAGCAGGTTGCGGCCGGTGACAGCCTCGATACGGCGGATGCCGGCAGCCACAGAGGACTCGCTGACGATCTTGAAGCCGCCGATCTGGGCGGTGTTCTTGACATGGGTGCCGCCGCAGAACTCGGTAGACCAGCCCTCGATGTCCACCACGCGGACCACCTTACCGTACTTTTCGCCAAACAGAGCCATTGCGCCCAGCTTCTTGGCTTCCTCCACCGGCATCTCCTGCACGGTGACGTTCATGGAGTCGAAGATCTTATCGTTGACGATCTTCTGCACCCGTGCCAGTTCCTCGGGGGTCACGGCGCTGAAGTGGGTAAAGTCGAAGTGGGTGATGGAGGCATCCTGATAGGAACCTGCCTGATGCACATGGTCGCCCAGCACCTCACGCAGGGCAGCCTGCAGCAGGTGGGTAGCGGTGTGGTTGCGGGCAATGGCCATGCGGTAGTCCTTGTCCACCTGTGCGGTCAGCACATCGCCCACCTTCACAATGCCGCTTTCCAGCACGCAGGTGTGGACGTAGTAGCCCTTGGGGGTCTTTTTCACGTCCAGCACACGCAGGCTGCACTCGGCACCGTTTAGCACGCCGTGGTCGGCAGCCTGACCGCCCATCTCAGCGTAGAAGGGGGTCTTATCCAGCACCACCAGCACGCCGTCCTTTGCTTCCTCATCGGTGGCAATGGCATCGGTCAGGGTCTCTTCATCGCTCAGCGCCACAACAGTGCCCTTGTCGGTCAGGGTGTCGTAGCCGGTAAAGACGGTGGGCTCGGCTTCCAGTGCGCCGAACAGATCCTCGCTCCAGCCGGAGATGTTCTTCTTCAGACGCTCGGCGCGGGCGCGCTCCTTCTGCTTCTTCATCTCTGCATGGAAGCCGTCCTCGTCGATCTCCAGACCCTGCTCGGCGGCGATCTCCTTGGTCAGATCCAGCGGGAAGCCGAAGGTATCGTTCAGCTTGAAGGCGTCCATGCCGCTCAGCAGCTTCTGGTGTGCCTTCTCCAGACGGTCGATCATGTTGTTCAGGATGTTCATGCCGGCATCGATGGTGCGGGCAAAGTTTGCTTCCTCGGTGCCGATGACCTTCTTGATATAGGCGTCATGCTCGCGCAGTTCGGGGTAAGCGGACTCGCTGGACTGGATGACGGTCTCCACCAGATCCACGAGGAAGGGGTGGTCGATGCCCAGCATCCGGCCGTGGCGGGCAGCGCGGCGCAGCAGACGGCGCAGCACATAGCCGCGGCCCTCGTTGGAGGGCAGGATGCCGTCAGACACCATGAAGGTGCAGCTGCGGATATGGTCGGTGATGACGCGGATGGAGATATCGGTCTTGGGGTCCTGCTTGTAGGTCTTGCCTGCAATGTGCTCCACATGATGCAGCACGCTCTGCACGGTATCCACCTCGAACAGGTTGCCCACGTTCTGCATCACGCAGGCCAGACGCTCCAAGCCCATGCCGGTATCAATGTTGGGGCGTGCCAGACGCTCGTAGTGACCCTTGCCGTCGGCGTCGAACTGGCTGAACACGAGGTTCCAGATCTCCATATAGCGGTCGCAGTCGCAGCCCACGCCACAGGTCGGCTTGCCGCAGCCGTACTCGGGGCCGCGGTCAAAGTAGATCTCGGAGCAGGGGCCGCACGGGCCGGAGCCGTGCTCCCAGAAGTTGTCTTCCTTGCCCAGACGCACCATGTGGTCCGGGGCAATGCCAACCTTCTTGGTCCAGATATCGTAGGCCTCGTCGTCCTCCTCATAGACAGAGATGTGCAGACGATCCTTGGGGATAGCCATCCACTCGTCACTGGTCAGGAACTCCCATGCCCAAGGGATGACCTCGTCCTTGAAGTAATCCTGGAAGGAGAAGTTGCCCAGCATCTCAAAGAAGGTGCCATGGCGGGCAGTGATGCCCACGCGCTCGATATCCGGGGTGCGGATGCACTTCTGGCAGGTGGTCACGCGATGACGGGGCGGCTCCTCCTGTGCCAGGAACCACTTCTTCATGGGAGCCATACCGCTGTTGATCAGCAGCAGGCTGGGGTCGTTCTTGGGTACCAGGGGGAAGCTGTCCAGACGCAGATGACCCTTGCTTTCAAAGAAGCTCAGGTACTTTTCGCGCAGTTCATTCAAACCGGTCCATTGCATAGATCTTTCTCTCCTCAATCGTCTTTGGCGCTTATGCGCCGTTTTTATGCTGTTATGGCAGAGGGGCGGCACGGAGAAAAAAACAAAAAACAGCCCTCATCCCAAAAGGGACGAAGGCTGCTTGTGCATCAAACTCCGTGGTACCACCCAAATTGCAAAGGATCACTTGTCCCCTGCCGCTTTCGGCGCATTAACGCTGCGCAGCGTCCGGTTTACATTCGCCGGAAGCTCCGGGGTGGCGCGAAATGATCCCGACCGGAGCGCCTTACAGCCGTGGGCGCTCTCTCTGGACGGTGGTGTGTGCATTTCTGACCCCATCATTGCCATCTGTCATAATTTTACATTCCGCAAAGCAGACATAGCGTCCCTTCGCGTACAGCTAAATTATAGCATACGCAAAACGTTTGTCAACGGTTTTGAGCAAAATTTACGGCACCCAGATGCGGTCTGCACGGGTTATCTCGCCGTTTTGGATGGTCACGGTCGTGTTTCCTGCATTCCACCCATAAGCATCTTCTTCATTGCTCATTGCATCACAAACCGTCCGATCTCCCTTTACGATCACTGGGTCGGCTTCAAAGTCTGCTGCACCGTCCGATAGTTCGATATCGTCTGCCATAACAAGTTGCTTAGCCACTCCAACTTCATAATAAGCGGGAAAATCATCCCATGTCAGAGTCCGGTAGTGGTCATCCTCTTTGCATAAGTCAATACCACCTTCTTCTATTCCACCGTTGATGGTCACATAGTTGTTTTCTCTCTCAACGCTTTCCACTGTTAGGGCTGTAATTTCTTCTGTCCCGTTTAGATGTGTTATAATGGTATCTCCTTCGCTCAATGCTTCAATATCTGCGGCTGTGTACCGGTCATAGTCGTATACAACAGCATTGTTGATGGTATTCTTGCGTTCACCGACCCATACTTTATCGCTTTCAAAGCTGATGTGATAAGTGCCATCCGAAAGTGGGTCACTCAGTAAAACACCTTGCATTGGGTGTACTTCCGTTTTTTGCGCCTCCGAAGATGTCGTGCTTGCCGTGGAAGCCGCTGTGCTTCCAGCCGTGGAACTGGACGCCCCACAGCCCACCATTGTTATTCCAATAGCCAAAAGCACAGTAAGTGTCACTATTTTATGGTTCCATCTCATACGAAAACCTTCTTTCTCTTGCTTGACGGAACGTTTCCGTTCCGCTACAATAAAAACGAATCAAGAACCCATTCTATTGCAACTGATTTTAAGATAGAGAGGAATTTCCCGTGAAAATTTTAAAAGTAAAATGTCTTGCCCCCACCCGGCTGGACAATTATCTGACCCAACAGTACCCCGCCCTGACCCCCGGCCGTCTGAACAAGGCGCTGCGGGAGAACAAGATCAAGCTGAACGGCAAAAAACAGCCGCTTTCCACCCGCGTGATGGCAGGCGACGAGATCAAGCTGTTCATTCTGGATGACGTTCTGGACGCCGACCGCCGGGTGGAAGGCCCCGCGTGGAAGAACGCCCGCACCCCGGCGCAGGTGGTGTATGACTGCCCGCAGATCTTGATCGTGAACAAGCCTGCCGGCGTTGCGGTGGACGGCCCGGAGGACGACACCCTGCTGAACCGTGCGCTGCTGTACCTGAACAAGCAGGGCGAGTACAAGGAGAACGACCTGTACACCCCCGCCTTGTGCCACCGGCTGGACACCGGCACCAGCGGCCTTGTGATCATTGCCAAGACCCCGGAGGCTGAGGAGCTGTTCCTTTCTGCTATCAAGAACCGCGAGGTTCAAAAGACCTACCTCTGCGTCACCTTTGGCCGTCCCATGCCGCCGGACGCCACCTTGGGCGGCTACCTGCTGAAGGACGCCGACCGCGGCATCGTGAAGATCGTGGAGGACAAGCAGCCCGGTGCCAAGGAGGTAGAGACCCGGTACGAGACTATCGCCGTCTCCGGCCGTCTTGCCCTGCTGAAGGTGCAGCTGATCACCGGCCGCACCCACCAGATCCGCGCCCACATGGCCAGCATCGGCTGCCCCATCCTTGGCGACAGCAAGTACGGCAACAACAGCGCCAACCGCGAGCTGAAGCTGAAGTATCAGGCGCTGTGCGCATGGGAGCTGACCATGCCCCGCTTCACCCAGCCGGACTTTGCCTTCCTCAGCGGCAAGACCTTCCACGCCCCGAAGCCGTGGTATTACCAGCAGGTGCTGGACGGCACTTTGAAGTAACAAAAAAGGAGATGCCCGGCCGGGCATCTCCTTTTTATTACTTATAACAGAAACCTCAGACCCGCACCATGTCCGGGGTGATCTCAGCCAGCGTATGGGCACCGCACATCTGCATGGTGTCGGTCAGTTCTCCGGCAAGCTTATCGATGTAGCACTTCACACCCTCTGCGCCGCCGCCGTAGACAGCGGTCACGAAGGGGCGGCAGATCAAAACGCCGTCTGCGCCCAGCGCCAGCGCCTTGAACACATCCACACCGGTGCGGATACCGCCGTCCACCAGTACCTTCACGCCGGTGCCCTTGAGGGCTGCAGCGATCTCCGGCAGCACCTCGGCGGTGGCGGGACACTGGTCCAGCACACGGCCGCCGTGGTTGGACACCACGATGGCGGCGGCACCGGCCTGCTTTGCCTTCAGTGCGCCCTTAACGGTCATCACGCCCTTGACGATGAAGGGGCGCTCTGCCAGCTGCACGATCTCGGCCAGCTCCTCCACACTCTTGCTGCCGGCGGGCGGGGTCATGTTTTTCAGGAAAGGCAGACCCGCTGCATCCACGTCCATGGCCACGGCAAAGCAGCCGCTGGCCTTGGCCTGTGCCATCTTTTCCCGGATGGTGTCGATGTTCCACGGCTTGATGGTGGGCACACCGCAGCCGCCCGCAGCGCCGATGGCGCGGGTAGCCATCTCCATCACGGTGGGGTTGGTGCCGTCGCCGGTAAAGGCAGCAATGCCGTTTTCAGCACAGGCGCGCACCAGCACATCATTATAGGTCATGTCGGTGTAGGTATCGGAGTAGTGCAGGTTCACTGCACCCACAGGGCCTGCAAAGAAGGGATAGCGGAAGCTTTTGCCGAACAGCTCCAGCGTAGTGTCCGGTGTACCGCCGGGGCACAGGGTATCCATGTTCACCCGGATGTCCGCCCACTTATTATAATTGCGGATCGCGGTATCGCCCACGCCCTTGGCACCCGGGCCGGGGATCTGATTTTTACAGGCCACGCCGTTGCATACCGGGCAGGCCTTGCAGTATTGACCAATGCAGGTACGGGCATTGGCAAGCACTTCAGGATAAGTCATAAAAGCATCCTCCTTATATTTCCCGCCGCTGCGGCACAAAATGACCCACCGCAGTGCTCTTTGCCCTCAATATAGACCTATTTTAAAGGTGCGTCAAGGGCCTTTTGTGCTTTCCATCCATGCGGCAGAACGTTTTCTCGCGTTTTTTCGTCATTTTTAAAAAAGTCTGATTTTTTTCAAAAAAATCCTTGACAAAAAGCCTGCTTTCAGGTATTATAGTGGAGCGCCAAGGGTACCCGCCCAAAGGCAGAACAAAAGATGTGGAAAGATGGCTGAGTTGGTCTAAGGCGCACGACTGGAAATCGTGTAACGTGTCAAAAGCGTTCTGGGGTTCGAATCCCCATCTTTCCGCCAGAAACCTGAAACAGAAATGTTTCAGGTTTTTTGTTTTGTCCGCAGTTTGCGGCGCTTGACATTTGCGGGCAGTTCCGTTATGCTGAAGCAAATACGTTTTACCGGAAGGAGAGGTTTCCCATGGCATCTTCCCACAAAAAGCGCACTGGTCTGCGGGCGGCGCTGATCGTTCTGCTGTGTCTGGTTTTGGTGTGCGCGGTGGCTGCGGCAGTGCTGTACAGCTTCGTCAGCCGCAAGATCAAGGCATTCCAGAGCGGTGCCAGCTTTGCGCTGGACTACACCATCACCTCCACCGAGGCCGAGCCCCCTGCTCTTTACGCCCTGCTGGACAAGTTCGGCGGCACCACCGGCAGTCTGACCGGCCAGTACACCCCCCGGGCGGTGCAGCTGGCGCTGTACCCAACGGGCACCAGCACCGTCAACGATGCCCCTCTGACCCGGATGTACATCAGCGAGGAAGAGACCCTGTACGACGCCGGACAGCTGTACAACAAGCTGCGCAGCACGGTTGTAGCCGAGTATCCGCTGGCAAGCCTGCTGCTGCCGGGCTGGTCGCTGGGCAGCTACATCTCCCAAGACCAGCTGGCCACCCTGCTGGGGGTAGACCCCGCCGCCACCGGCTTGCAGCAGGTGAACGACTTTCAGCTGGATCTCAAGCAGCTTAAAACCGTGCAGCCCGCCAACGCCAAGGAAGGCTACCTCTACCTCCAGCTGCCGAACCTCACCGCCGGGGAGGACGCGCCGCAGCTGATTCTGGGCATCGAAAAGCAGGGTCTGCTCAAGACCCTGTCCCCCAAGGTGCACATCCTGCTGGATGTGCCCGCCCACCATATCCATGCAGAGCTGGCCGGCACGGTAACTGCTGCGCAGACCGTGGTGACCGCTCCCTCCTCCCGGATGCAGGACTCTGACGTGGAAAGCCTTGTGCAGCTGCGCAAGACCATCGAGAGCATTGTGCAGTTCGTGCAGACCGCCGCCCAGAGCGATGATGCCGCCCCTGCTGCATAAAAAAGCTTCTATAAACGCAAAAAATCGGGCAGACTGCGGTCTGTCCGATTTTTTTGCGTTTTATGATCTTTTACTTCTTTACGGTCTTTTTGCAGGGTGCACGCTTTGCCTTGGGCTTTGCAGCAGCGGGTGCGGCCTTAGTTGCAGGGACAGCAGTCTCAGCCTTGGTCTCCACAACGGGCGCAGCCTTCACCTCTGCGGCGGGGGCAGCTGGCTCTGCCTTTGCCTTAGCAACCTTCTTCACGGCGGGCTTTTCTGCCTTGACCGGCTCTGCGGCCTTTGCGGTGGGAGCAGCGGGCTTCTCCTCCACCTTCTTGGTGGTGCGGGGCTTGCGGGCTGCGGGCTTTTTGGCGGGAGCGGCTTCCTTGGCAGGTGCGGACTTCGTCTCGGCAGCGGGTGCTGCCTGCTCAGCCTTAGCGGCACGCTTTACGCGGTCCTTTACCTCAGAGATGACCCACAGCTGGTCGCCACCGCCGGGCACTTCCTGCCAGATCTGCAGCACAGCGCCCACCTCGGCACCGATGCCCACGGTATCCACGCACTTGCCGCCTGCCCAAGAAGAACGCAGACGCACGGTTCCCTCCGGGGTGTGCTCTACCTTCCACATCTGGGACGTGCCGCCCACGTCCTCCCACAGGTGCAGCCAGGTGCCGTTGGCGGTGCCGGTCATGGTCAGATCCAGTAACTTGCCGGAAGCGCGGTTGCGGATGCGGTACACGCCATCGCCCTCGCGGACAAAGCTCCACTCCTGTTCGGGCTTGTGGTCATACTTGCCCAGACGGACAGTGCCGCCATCCTTGCTGCCTTCCACTGCCTGAATGACGTTGCCGGTGTGAGCGGCAATGGTATAAAAGCGGTCGGCTTCGATTACAGTTTGTGCTACGGATTTCATGTACAAATCCCTCCCAATCATAAAATGCACAGATTTTTCCAATTTCTTCTTATAAAGAATACCACATATCGTGATTTTTCACAAGCAATTCGACAATTCTTTAGCACTTTATATAGAAACCACCCTGTTTTCACCCGCTTTTTCGCCCCTTCGCAGGGGAGAAAGGGCCGTTTTTCTCCCTCTCGACATTTTGCCGCAACTGCGTTATACTGTTTCTATCAGGACTATCTGCCGCTCTGGAAGGGGCGGCTTTCTCGTTTTTGAAGGAGGATATTTTTCCATGACCCAGCAGGACCGCACTGCGGTGCAGTATCACAAAATGACCGAGACCCCTATCCCCCGGCTGATCCTCAGTCTGGCCGCGCCCACGATTTTAAGTATGCTGATCACCAGCATCTACAATCTGGCCGATACCTTTTTTGTGGGGCGCATTTCCACCAGTGCTTCCGGCGCGGTGGGTGTCGTTTCCAGCCTGATGGCCATTATTCAGGCGCTGGGCTTTATGCTGGGGCACGGCTCCGGCACCATCATCAGCCGCCGCCTGGGCAGTCAGGATACCCACGCCGCCACCCGCTTTGCTTCCACCAGCTTTTTTACGGCGCTGGCCTTTGGCGTAGTGCTGGCGGTGGCCGGCCTTGCCACCCTGCCGGACTTTATGATGCTGCTGGGCAGCACCGAGACCATTCTGCCCCACGCCTGCGCCTACGCCCGCCCCATCCTGCTTGCCGCACCGCTGATGATCTCCAGTCTGGTGATGAACAACATCCTGCGGTATGAGGGCAAGGCGAACCTTGCCATGGTCGGGCTGGTCACTGGCGGACTTCTGAACATCGCACTGGACCCGCTGTTCATGTTCGGGCTGGGGCTGGGCACTGCCGGTGCCGGCATCGCCACCGCCCTCAGCCAGACCATCAGCTTTGGCATTCTGCTGTATATGTTCCTGCGGGGCAAAACGGTCAGCCAGTTCCAGCTTTCCGCCGTCACCCGCGAGCCGCGCGAGTTTTTGCAGATCCTTGCAGGCGGCGCGCCCAGTTTTGGCCGTCAGGGTCTGAACAGCATCGGCGGGATGCTGCTGAACATTGCCGCCCGCAGCTACGGCGACGCCGCCGTGGCGGGCATGAGCATCGTGTCCCGCATTTTTATGTTCATCCTCTCGGTGGCCATCGGCGTGGGACAGGGCTTGCAGCCGGTGGCGTCCTTCAACTACGGCGCACGCAAATACCACCGGGTACGGCAGGCTGCCATCTTTACCCTGAAAGCCGCCTTTGTGCTGCTGGTGGTGCTGATCGCGGTGTGCTGGTGGAAGGATGAAGCTTTGATTCGTCTGTTCCGGGATGACCCGGAAGTCACCGCCGTGGCGCTGCCTGCCTTCCGTTACCAGTGCTTTGCCGTCCTTTTGCAGCCGGTGATCGTAGTGGCCAACATGACCTTCCAGAGCGTTGGCAAGGCCGGGCGCGCCACCTTTCTGGCCTGTTGCCGACAGGGCGTGTGCTTTATCCCGCTGATCCTTGTACTTCCCCGGGTGCTGGGTCTTGTGGGTGTGGAGCTCTGCCAGCCCATTGCGGATGCGCTCACCTTCTTCATCTCGCTGCCCTTTTTGCTGGCCTTTCTGCGGCAGCTGGAGCAGATGGACAAGGCAGAAGCGTCCCATGCCCCGGCGCAGCTGTAATGCAATTGTAACCATTTTTAGCCGCATTTTTCTGCAAGCTCTGCAATGAAAAATGCGGCTGTTTCGTATTCTGAGTGAACGGAAAAATTTTCCTCCCTGTTTTTTGCAAAGGAGTGGTTTTTATGAAGCGTGTTGTCTTGCGTATCGGCTGCGGGGCGGTCTGCGCAGCCCTTGCCCTTACCTTGGGCTGCGGCTGTGCCCTGCTGCCGCCCGCCACCGGCGTGCCGGGCGCTGCAAGCTCTGCCGTTTCCGTGCCCACGGACGACAGCGGCAAGCCCCTGTACGACCCCGCCGTGCTGAACGATGACCGTCTGCGGGTATTGTACTGCTATGACCGCGCGGGGAGCAGCACCACCATCCTGTGCGGCAGCACCCCGCTGCATCAGGCTGCCCGCAGCGAGAACGTCTCGCTGGTGGAGGACAGTGCCACCGGCATCGCGGACTACTGGCTGCGCAGCTGGTCCGACCCCACCGGCCGGGGCGGACGCCGCACCGCCCTGTACGACAAGACCGGCACTGAGGTGATGTCCTTTGAGGGCGAGCAGAACGCTACCCTGCAAAACGGCCTGCTGGTGCTGCAGGAGAGCCGCCTTGTCGATGGCGGCTACGTCCCGGAGTCCGGCTACGGCACCTGTCAGGTCATCGACCTTGCCACCGGCGCAGCGCTGCCGGTGCCGGAGGGCGCATACAGCTGCACCCTATGCGGCGATAAGCTGGTGTTCAGCTGCTACGCCCGCCCGGAAGGGCTGGACGATTACGACTGGGATATGGATTACCAACAGAACCGCTGGGTAGTTGTGCAGGAAAAGGACAGCACCCCCGTCTACCGCGCCGATGCCGCCTCGGCGTACCGCCTTTTCTACGACAATGACACCCTAAGCGACTGGGTGGAGCTGGACGTTGCCACCGGAGCCGAGACCACCGACCAGATTTTGTATAACACCCAGACCGGCGAGCAGTACACGGGCTTTTTGCAGGTCTACCCGGGCGGTCTTGCCAGCTTTTCCACCGGCGATGGCCGGTACGAACTGCGGGATATGACCACAGAGGACCGCGGACTGATTGCCGCCTTTGACGAGCAGCCCAGCCAATATTTCCCGGGCTATGTGGTAACATGGCACAGCGGCGAGGATCATGGCTACGAGCTCTATGATCTGGAAACCGGCACCAAGACCCCGCTGTACGATGTGAACACCACCGATAACACCATAGCCGTCTACGCGCTGGACGGCAGCCTGCGGGTGTACAGCAAGGACAACGGCAAGCTGCTGACCGACACCACCGTAGAGCCGGTGGAGCACCAGCAGCGGGTACGGATGAGCAACTACGGCAGCGGCTACGTCTGGCTGAAATTGCAGGACAACGACCGCTACGAGACCACCGCCACCCGGCTGTACGGCCCGCAGGGGCTTGTCAGCGACCTGACCGCCCTGCAGGGCAAATACAGTTACGTCAACTACCTGACCACCGACCCCGACGGCAGACCCATGTTCTACGGCAGCCGCAGCGCTGTGGGCAGCGCCTACGGCAACGTATGCGATGTGCTGGACGCAGACGGCAAGGTAGTATTACAGGGGCTTGCCAGCTGCGCCGGGTACTATTCTAACAGCCTGAACGCCCTGCCCGACCATGTGTTTGCTGCACAACGGGGCTTCTATGTGGGCTGGATGGACACGAGCGGCAACTGGCTGTACTGCCAGAGCATTTTCTCGTCTGCCACTGCGGACGATGTACCGAGTTATGGCTATTGATCTAGGAGGGTTTTCTTATGAAAAACGCTAAAATTTCCCGCCGCAGTTTTCTGCTGGGGCTGGCTGCCTGCTCCGTCGCCGGGGTGCTGACCGCCTGCAAGGGCACGGATGCGCCCTCCGGCAGCACCGCTTCCTCTGCCGCAGAGCAGCCTGCATCCTCTGCTGCTTCCTCGGCTGTGCAGCAGCCTGAGCCGTTCCTGACCGAAGCGGAGTTTCCCCCGCTGGACGGCAGCACCGCCTGCATCCCGCTGATGGCGCAGATGCTGGCCGATACCACCGGCATGGACTTGGAGGAAGCCCGCAGCAGCATTACGGTGAGCACCACCGCCTACGCATGGGAGAACTTTGGCCTGTACGACACCACCACCCGGATGCTGGTGGTGTATGAAGCGCCGGACTATGTAAAGGAAGAGCTGCAGGAGGCCAACGTACAGCTGGAGCAGAAACCCATCGGGGTGGACGCGCTGGTGTTCATCGTCAACGAGGACAACCCCGTGCAGGCGCTTACCCGGCAGCAGCTGCGGGACATCTACGCCGGAAAGATCACCAACTGGAAAGACGTGGGCGGCAAGGATCAGGCCATCGTTGCTTTCCAGCGCGGCGAGGACTCCGGCAGCCAGACCCTGTTCAAAAAACTGCTCATTCAGGGCGGTGAGCTGATGACCCCGCCCTCTGAGCTGGCTCCCGCCGCCATGGGTGAGCTGGTGGACAGCATTGCCGATTACAACAACAGTGCCAACGCCATCGGCTTCTCGGTGTATTATTACATCGACCAGATGTACTCCAAACCCGGGCTGCGGCTGCTGGCGGTGGACGATGTAGCCCCCAGCAACGACACCCTTGCCGACGGCAGCTACCCCCTGTGCAACGATTTCTACGCCGTCATCCACCCGGATGCTGCTGCCGACAGCCCGGAGCGCCGTCTGTACGACTGGCTGGACACCGACGCCGGGCAGGACTGCATCAAAAAGTCCGGCTATGTGGCCGTCGGCCCGCAGACCACCGTCACCATCGTGGATTGAAATTGACAGACCTTCTCTCGTCTGCTACAATAAAGGCAGGATTTTGTCGATCTTTATGCAGCAGAATGCCGAAAGGAAGGTCTTACTATGGAACACCCCTCTCACCCGGTAGAAAGCCACTGGCGCACCTCCCTGCGCAACCGCATCATTCAGGCTTCCAGTCTGCTGGAGGTACTGTTGTCCGGCTTAGTGCTGATCGGTCTGCTGTTCAGTGTTGTGCCGCTCATCCGCTGGATGCCCGGCCTGCTGTTCGACGGCAACGAAGCAGAGATCCGCACCTTTCTGGAGCGCAGTCTGGATATCGTGATCGGCATCGAGTTTATCAAGATGCTGGCCAAGCACAGCCCCGGCAGCAGCCTTGAGGTGCTGCTTTACGCCATTGCACGCCATCTGGTGGTGGGGCACGATTCCGCCGTGGAGAATCTGCTCAGCGTTGGCGCGATCGCGCTGATCTTCATCGTGCGCAAGTTCTTTTTTGTCCCGGCCTTCGGTGCGCACCTGCCGGACGGTCACCCCGCGCCGGATCTTACCCCTGCCCAGAGCGGCATCCCCGCCGACTGGTTCCGTCGGCGGCATTCCGAAGCAAAGCCTGAGGAAGAGACCGAAACGGAAGCGTAAGCGTTTCATCAGCTCCCAAAAAAGCGGCTGCTGCACAGCATTTTGTGCAGCAGCCGCTTTTTATACGCTGCAAAATACACGATGCAGCATTTATTTCGTCCGTTGGTTTATGGTGTTCCCCGTGGCCGGAGCAGGCACTGCGGGCAAACATCCACTGCCAGATCTCGCTGGCGCTGAACCGTATCTACACCGAGTGGTACCCCAGCAAGGGCTACACCTTCAACATCACCAACTCCACCAGCTACGACCAGTACTACGTCCATGGGCGCACGGTGTTCGAGGTGATGGTGCGCATCACGGACGATATCTTCAACACCTACCTGCGCAAAAGCGGCACGGTGAACCCCTATTATTCCGAGTACTGCGACGGCAAGTCGGTCACCTGTCCCGGGCTCAAGCAGTGGGGCACGGTGACGCTGGCCAACAACGGGCGCAGCGCCTTGCAGATCCTGCGCTACTACTACGGCAGCAGCATCGAAATCGTGCGCACCAAGAATATCCGCTCCATCCCGCAGAGCTACCCCGGCACACCACTGCGGCAGGGCAGCCGCGGCGCGGCGGTGTTCACCCTGCAAAGGCAGCTGAACCGCATTACTAAGGACTATCCCTTCCTTGGAAAGCTGACGGTAGACGGCGTATTCGGCAGCCGGATGGCCGCCACGGTGCGGGCGTTCCAGAAGCAGTTCAACCTGACCGCCGACGGCGTAGTGGGGCGGCAGACATGGTACAAGATCAGCTATATCTATGTATCGGTAAAAGATCTCGCCGAGCTGACCAGCGAGGGCGAGACTTCCACCGGCACCCTGTCCAATGGCACATGGAACGGTACGGTGCTGAGCACCGGTGCTTCCGGCAGCGCGGTGGAGCAGGTACAGTTCTGGCTGAACACGCTGGCGCAGTACGACAGCGCCATCCCCGCCGTAAAGGTAGACGGCGTATACGGCACTGCCACCGCCAATGCGGTGCGTGCTTTCCAGCGCAAATACGGCCTTACCGTAGACGGCATAGTGGGGCAGACCACTTGGAAGGAGCTGTACGACGAGTTTTTGAGCATCCAGTCCGACAACGGCACCCCCAACGCCTACCCCGGCACGCCGCTGCGGGAGGGGTCTGCCGGGCAGAATGTGCGGCTGGTGCAGTTCTGGCTGAAGATCGCCCGCACGGTATACACAAGCCTTGAAAGCGTGACCGTGGACGGAAAATTCGGCGCGGGCACGGCATCGGCTGTGCGGCGGTTCCAGCGCTACTTCGGGCTGACGGCAGACGGCGTGGTGGGGCAAACCACATGGCAAAAGCTGTACGAGGTGTACAACGATATCGCCAACCGGTTGCTCTCCTCTTCCCTGCGCCCCGGCGAATACCCGGGCGTGCTGCGCACCGGCTCCACCGGCACGGCGGTGCGGGAACTGCAATTTTACCTCTACCTCATGAGCGCCTACGAAAGCAGCATCCCGCCGGTAAGCATTGATGGAAAGTTCGGCGCGGATACCGAGCGGGCGGTGCGGGCGTACCAGCGGTTTGCGGGGCTTACCGTGGACGGCGTGGTGGGGCGCACCACATGGAACTCTCTCTATGGCCGCGCCAGTCAGCTGCGCTCCTCCGGCCCGGTGGTCACCTTAAAGCGTCTGCCTTACCCCGGCACCCCGCTGACGGTGGGCAGCAGCGGTGATACCGTGCTGTACTACAATCTGCTTTTACAGCGCATCGCCTATTATTTTTCCAGCGTGGAGGCCCCGCCCCTTGCCGACCGTTATACCGATGAGACTGCCGCCGCCACCCGCAGCGCCCAGCAGCTGCTGGGTCTGGAGCAGACCGGCATTGCCGATGCCGACACATGGACGGCGGTGGAAGCGCTGAGCTTGCAGCTGGCTGCTCACGCCCCGAACCCCGACCGGGACACTCCTCCCGGCACCGCTTACCCGGGACGCGCCATCGCCGAGGGCAGCGCCGGGCAGGAGGTGGGACAGGTGGAGCGCTGGCTCAACCGCCGGGCACAGCTTTCCTGCGGCGAGGGCTATGTGGCCGACAACAACCGCTTTGGCGCGTCAGACGCCGCCGCCGTGCGGGCTGTCCAGCAGCAGGCGGGGCTGCAGCCGGTAAACGGCATCGTGTACCGGGAAACATGGCACGCTTTGCAAGCCCAGTGCACCGACCCCTGCGGCTGCGAGAAGGAGGAATGAGGGATGGCACGCCTTTTGATCTACGACGCCTACGAAAACAAGGTGTACACCTACGCAAACCTGAACGAGAACGACCCCATGCCTTACAGCACCTTGACCACCCTGCGGCTGCGGGAGTTCCGGGGCAAATCGTCCAGCCCTACCCTGTGGACCACCATTGCCGCCATGGAAGCGTGGAACCTGACCCGCCGCAAATACGGCAGGGGCATCCCGGTGGGGTACGCCTTCCGCCGCATCTGGGAGGGCGGTCACGGCACCCGCAGCCAGCACTACGCGGGGGTAGCGTTTGACGTAGGGCAAAGCCTTGACCAGCGTCAGCGCACCGCAATTTACAACGCCGCCCGCGCTACCGGCGCATGGGGCTATGTGGAGCCGCTGAGCCAGACCCCCACATGGGTGCACTTTGACCGCCGCTACGGCACCCCGGCGTGCAGCGGCACCACCGCCGGTTACCCCACCCTGCGCCGGGGCAGCCGGGGCTGCTATGTCATGATCTTGCAGGACGCACTTTCCACCCTTGGCTACCAGACCGGCAGCCGTATCGACGGTATCTTTGGTGCCCGCACCGAGCAGGCGCTGCGCGGTTATCAGAAGCGCACCAGCCTGCGGGTGGACGGCGTGTGCGGCTGCGACAGCTGGAAAAAGATTTCCACCGCCGTCATTGGCATCGGGCGCACCAAAACCACCATTGACTAGCGTTTGTCCCATACAGAAAAAGCGGCCGCACAAAACCATGTGCGGTCGCTCTTTTTTACTCACTTTACAGCCTGTTTCAGCTGTTCCAGATCTGCGGCATCCGGGTGGGAGAGCGCCTTATCGAAGTTTTCGATCAGGGCATCCAGATTGGGGATGTGCAAAGGCTTTGCCTTCATGGCCTCGTACCGCTGCCGGACGGACACCGGCATTTTGCCCTGACACATAAAGCTGCCGATGACGGTGTTGCTGCCGTCCAGCGCCTTCCGGGTGGCGGCAAGGATCTTTTCAAAGTAGGGCGCACTGCCGCCAAAGCCTGCCGTGCCAAACAGGAATACCCGCTTGCCGCGCAGCTGCTTCAAAAAATCCAGTGTGTCGGCATCCGCCTTGCCCTTGTCCGTCCAGAAACCCACATATAGGGTATCTGCTGCCAGCGCGGCAGTGTCCGGTGCGCCGAAATAGTAGCAGTCTGCCTGCGGCAGCTGCTCCTGCAGGGTCTGTGCCAGCAGTGCGGTGTTGCCGGTTTTGCTACTGAATACGATGGCGTAACTCATTTTTACCTCCCTCAGAGCAGCGGCAAAGCTGCCGGATGCTCTTGTGCATACGTTATTTTACGGCAGTTCCTTTGCCGGGAGAGCCTGAAATCATGGAAGAGTATAGTACAGTGCCCTGCCAAAATCAAGGGTTGACGATATTCTCGCCTTTCCCGGCCAGAAAGCTGCGCAGGTTGCCGGTGGTGATGTCCATCAGCCGCTGCAAGGCTTCCTTGGTGGTCCACGCGATATGCGGGGTGAGCACCGCGCCCGGCAGACTGCGCAAACGGCTTTGGGGCGGCAGCGGCTCGGTGGCAAAGGCGTCTGCGCCGTAAAAGGCAAGCTTCCCGCTTTCCAGCGCATCCGCTACGGCTTCTTCGTCCACCAGTGCGCCCCGGGCAGTGTTCAGCAAAATGGCACCGGGCTTCATTTTTGCAAGAGCTTCCCGGTTCATCAGCCCGCGGGTCGCCGGGGTGGCCGGACAGTGCAGGCTGAGCACATCACTGCGGGCAAGCAGGGTGTCAAAGTCCACGAACTCCACCCCGTCGGCGGCGTACTCCGGGCGCACCGTGCGGGTGCACACCAGCACCTCCATGCCAAAGGCCTTTGCAATGCGTGCGGTCTGACGGCCGATGCTGCCGTAGCCGTAGATGCCAAAGGTCTTGCCCAGCAGCTCCACCTGCGGCAGCAGACCGTACTCTGCCGGGATGCCCAGCTGCCAGTACCCGGCTTTTACCGCCCGGTCGTACCGCTGGGCGCACTGGCAGATGGCCAGCAGCAGGCTGAAGGTCATCTGCGCCACGCTGTAAGTAGAATACCCCGGCACGTTGGCTACTGCCACCCCATGGCGGCGGCAGGCTTCAAGGTCGATATTATCCGTGCCGGTGGCGATGATGCCCACCCACTTGAGGTTCGGGCACTGCGCCAGCACTGCTTCGTCAATGCGGCACTTGTTGATGAGCACCAGCTCTGCATCCCCGATGCGGGGCGCAATATCAGCGTAGTCGGTGCGCACATAGCTGGTGGTGTCCGACACCAGTGCCTTTACCCCGGACCAGTCCAAGTCTCCTTCTTCCATCACATAGCTTTCAAGGATCACTGCCTTCATAGCTTTCTCATTCCCTCTCTATTTCAACGTCATTCCGCTTCTTTCAGCGGATAAAGCGCCAGCGCAAGGCTGCCGCCGTAGGGGCGGCTGTCCAGCGCGGCATAGCCTTTTGCCAGCAGCAATGCCAGCTGTACCCTATCTTCCAGCGGCACCCACACCGGCGCAGTGCGGGCGGGCACGCAGCCGGTGCGCAGCAAAAAGCAGGGCGCAAGGCTTTCCAGCGGGCGCAGCGCCCGCAGCCCGAAGCCCTGCCGGAAATACAGCGGCAGCAGCGCTGCCGCCGTTTCGGTGCACTCCACCACCGCCCATGCCGTGCCCTTGCGGCGCAGCCGGTCTGCCCGGGCGGCGGCAATTTCCACCAGCCGGGCGGGCAGCTCCGTACCGGTACTCACCGGCGGTGTAAGCAGACAGCCGCCCTCCAGCTGCCTGCGTCCCAGCCAGCTGCGCAGTGCCGCTGCTGCGGCGGTATCGGCGGTGAGGGGCAGCACCAGCAGCGCCGCCCCGGCTGTGCCCCACGCCTCGCCTGCGGTCAGCATCCGCAGCACCTCGGTACGGGGACGGTAGAACCCCGCCCCGCCGCAGCGCACCAATGTAAAAAATTCTTCGGCGGAAAGCCGCCGCACCTGCCGCTGACGCGGCAGGTCGCATACCTGGATCATTTGCAGTTCCTCCGTTCTGTTGTTCTGTCAAACAGCATACGGAAAACTGCGTGCAAACCGGCGCGAAACAGCGCGCCTGAAGCGCAAAAATCAGTCCAGCGAAACGTCCTCGCTCAGCACCTGCCCGATGGGCTTTGCAATGCACAGGTCGGCAGAGGCATCGGCTCCGGTGGGCTGCATATTGATGACCACCAAATTATCGCCCCGGAAATAGCGGATGAGCCCGGCGGCGGGATACACCACCAGACTGGTACCGCCGATGATAAGGGTATCGGCATGGCGGATGGCATCCACCGCGCCGGACAGCACCTCCTCGTCCAAGCCCTCCTCGTAGAGCACCACGTCCGGCTTTACGATGCCGCCGCACTCGGTGCAGCGGGGCACGCCGGTGCTGTTTGCGATAAAATCCACATCATAGAACTTGCCGCAGCGGGTGCAGTAGTTGCGCAGGGTGCTGCCGTGCAGCTCGTACACGGTTTTGCTGCCTGCGGCCTGATGCAGACCGTCAATGTTCTGGGTGACCACCGCCCGCAGCCTGCCCTGCTGCTCCAGCTTTGCCAGCCGCAGATGGGCGGCATTGGGCTTTGCCCCCTTTACGATCAGCTTATCGCGGTAAAAACGGTAGAACTCCTCCGGGTTTTCCTCCCAGAAGGTATGGCTGAGGATGGTTTCGGGCGGGTAGTCGTATTTCTGGTGGTACAGCCCGTCCACGCTGCGGAAATCCGGGATGCCGCTTTCTGTAGAAACACCCGCGCCGCCGAAAAAGACAATGCTGCTGCTTTTTGCAATGATGTCTTCCAGTGCCTTGACCATAGTTGAAACGCCCCTTTCCTCACGGAAGCTTTTGTGTTAAGATAGTACCAGTATAGCACATTCTTGCAGGAAAGGAAGAGGCCGGTTTTGAACGTCTGGTACATCAACAGCATCCTTGGAGCCATCTGCTTGGAGGAGGAGAACGACGCGCTGTGCGGGGTACATTTCTGCCCGGACGGTGCGCCGGAGCTGGAACCGCTGCCCCGCAGGGTGGTGGAAACGCCCCTGTTACAGGAAGCCGAGGAGCAGCTGAACGAATATTTTGCCGGGGTGCGCCGGGAGTTCGACCTGCCGCTGGCAGCAAAGGGCACGCCCTTTCAGCAGGCGGTATGGGCGCAGCTGCGCAAAATTCCCTACGGGGAGGTACGCACCTACGGTCAGCTGGCGGCGGCGCTGGGCAACCCCAAGGCAAGCCGCGCCGTGGGCAGCGCCTGCCACCGCAACCCGCTGTGCATCGTGGTGCCCTGCCACCGGGTCATTGGCGCAGACGGCAGCCTGACCGGCTACGCCGAGGGGCTGGAGATCAAGGAATATCTGCTGGAACTGGAAAGGTTTTGAAAAATTTATTTCGGGATGACGGAACGCCTGCGGGCGTTCCATTATCCCATTTTCACAGAAAGAGACGCATATTTTCCCGGCCTGCAAGTTATAAAGTCAGTCAAAAAAGGCTGCTGCGCAACAATGCACAGCAGCCTTTGGTGTTTTATGCAGTTTTAAAAGCCCGTGGGCGGGACGTAATAGCTTGGGATAGACCCGCTTTTGGGCGTAGCTGCGGCCTGCTGGCGCAGCGCCGAGCGGGTGACCTCAGCCCAGGAATACTGGGTCATATACTCGCCACGGTAGGAATTGAACGCCGAGCGGTCTCCCCGCAGGAAATTATAATAATCGCAGTCCACCTTGCTGGTATCCAGCGCCAATGTGCTGCGGCCGCGTACCAGCAGCCCGTTGACCCCTGCATCCTCCAGCGTATGGCTGAGGTCGAAGATCAAATTGCGCAGGTGGCTGTGCAGCGAAGCGGTATCGGGCTTATCCTCCCACAGGACAGCCAGCATCTCGCCGTTGGTGCAGGTGGCACCGTTGCGGTCCACAAGGTAAGCCAGCAGCTCCTTGCTCTTGCTGCGCTTGAAGGAGAGCGGACGTCCGCCCACAAAGATCTCGAAGTTGCCGAAGCACTGGATCTTGATGCCCACAGGCGCCGTTTCCGGCGGGTACCGCAGATTTTCCAGCACATTGCGCACATCGGACTCGTTGGCGGGCTTGAGCAGAAAGCCGCTGACAAAGATCTGCAATGCTTCCAGCGCATACTCCGGGTGCTCGGTGACCACGATGAGGTTGCAGCGGGGCTGCAGCTTCTGGATCATACGGGCAAGGGCAAGGCCGTTCATCCCCGGCATTTCCAAATTCAAAAAGGCAGCATCCATCGGTCCCTGCCGCATCCACGTCAAAGCATCGTCGGTCGTCATGGCACTGATATAGTCACAGTCCGGCGCGACCCGGCACAGAATGCGGATCAGCGAATTGATCGCAAGCTGACCGTCATCCACGACCAGTATTTTCATAGCTTCACCCCCTGTCTGCTTACGTAAAGCATTTCCCCGCTGTTAGTTTAGCACGCCGCAAACTTTTAGGCAAGTTATTTTCTGGAAAAATCCAAAAAAGAAGCGTTTTCGCCAAAATTCCAGTTCATCGATTGCTTTTTCGACGAAATACCGGAGCATTATGCAACAAATTGGTATATCAATTCTCTCTTCGTTTGTCCTCTCTGCTCCTTGGAAAGCGCAGCTTTCTCATAACAAACAAAAGGCCGCTGCACCGGTCTTGTGCAGCAGCCTGTTTTAATAATTTGCGTTTGTCACGGGTGCTTCAATGGAGATCCAGCTCCGGCGGGACGTCCAGCTGGTCGGAGACATATTTCCCGTTCTTTTTGCGCTGACGCACGCACTCGGTAAGCAGATATTCGATCTGCCCGTTCACCGAGCGGAAGTCATCCTCTGCCCAAGCGGCAAGGGCATCGTAGAGCTTGGCGTTCAGGCGCAGGGGCACCTGTTTTTTCGGCTCGGCCATCAGTACAGGCTGCCGCTGTTCACGATGGGCTGGGCATCCCGGTTGCCGCACAGCACCACCAGCAGATTGGACACCATTGCCGCCTTGCGTTCATCGTCCAGCTCCACTACCTTGTTCTCGTTCAGACGATCCAGCGCCATTTCCACCATGCCCACAGCGCCGTCCACGATCATCTTGCGGGCGTCAATGATGGCACTGGCCTGCTGGCGCTGCAGCATGACCGCTGCGATTTCCGGTGCATAGGCCAGATAGGTAATGCGGGCTTCCACCACCTCGATGCCAGCCTCGGCCACGTTCTTCTGGATCTCGTCCCGGATGCGGGCAGCCACTACCTCAGAGGAGCCGCGCAGGCTGCCCTCATCGGCTACGCCGTCGCCGGTGGTGTCCACGTTGGGAGAAACATCATAGGGGTACACCCGCACCACGTTGCGCAGGGCGCTGTCACATTGCAGGGAGAGATATTCCTTGTAGTTATCCACATTGAACACAGCCTTGGCGGTATCGGTCACGCGCCAGATGACCGCAATGCCGATCTCCACCGGGTTGCCCAGACAATCGTTGATCTTTTGGCGGGAGTTGTTCAGGGTCATCATCTTGAGGGAGATCTTCTTGCTCATGGACTCGACGGTCATCTGAGCATTCTGGCCGTTATTGCCAAACAGCGCAGCCACGCTGTTTTCCTTGCTGTTCACATCTCCGCTCTGGCTCAGGCGGGTACCGGCGGCGGGGTTGACAGCGGTACAGAAGGGGTTTACCCAGTAAAAGCCCTGTCCCTTCAACGTGCCGATGTAATCACCAAACAGGGTGAGTACCAGCGCCTCCTGCGGCTTTAACACTTTGAGACCACAGAACAGGAAAATGCCTGCAATCCAATAGGCAATGGACAAAATCAGCAGCGGAATGCCCAGAAACAGCCGGTGCGGCCGATCTGCATTGAGCAGCGTGATACAGAAAATGAGCAGGGCAATGGACACCACATAGCCCAGCAAGGTGAGTAGCAGCATGGCCATACCGTTTTTGCGGGTATTCAAAATTTTCTCTTCCATAACAAGTCCCTCCTTATCAGGGTCGGAAGCATTTCTTTCTGATATCAAAATCATATCACTTTAAAAAGAAGCTGTCAAGTGCTTCCAACAAAAAAATCCCCGCCTGCCCGGGCACTGCTGCCACGGGCAAACGGGGGATTTTTTCCTATCCTATAAGGTAAAAGGGATACTGCCTTAGCGCTTATACTTTGCAGCGGTCTGCAAACGCTGCATGGCACGATCCAGTGCGATCTTGCTCTGGTAATACTCGTGCATACTCTGCTTATGCTGCAAGCGTTCCTCGGCGCGGATGCGGGCGGCCTCGGCACGGTTCTTGTCGATGTCCTCCGGGTTCTCGGCGCTGTCCACCAGCACCATCACATAGGCGGGGGTCACTTCAGCAATACCATCGCCCACCAGCACATCCCGGGCTTTGCCGTCCACCACAAAGTGGAGGATGCCCATGTGCAGCGCCACCAGCACCGGGTTATGCCCGGCCTGTACGCCGTAGATGCCATCGCTGATGGGCAGGGTCAGATCCTCGCAGTCACCCTGATAGAACTCGCCGCTGGACGCTGTGATGCTCAGCATGAACTTGTTCATCAGACGGCACCGCCCTTTTCCTCAGCCAGCTTCTTTTCTGCTTTTTCGCGTGCTTCTTCCAGCGTACCTACGTTGAAGAACGCCCACTCCGGCAGATCGTCGGCCTTGCCGTCCACAATGGCGGCAAAACTGCGCACCGTATCCTTCAGGGGCACATACTTGCCCTTGAGACCGGTAAAGTTCTCGGCCACAGCAAAGGGCTGGGACAGGAATTTCTGCAGCTTGCGGGCGCGCATGACGGTCAGCTTGTCGTTCTCGTCCAGCTCGTCCATGCCCAGAATGGCAATGATGTCCTGCAGCTCCTGATAGCGCTGCAGAATGGACTGCACCTTGCGGGCCACGCGGTAGTGCTCCTCGCCCACGATGTCTGCTTCCAGAATGCGGGAGGTGGAAGCCAGCGGGTCCACAGCCGGGTAGATGCCCTGCTCCACGATCTTACGGGACAGCACAGTGGTGGCGTCCAGATGGGCAAAGGTGGTGGCGGGGGCGGGGTCGGTCAGGTCGTCGGCAGGCACATAGACGGCCTGCACCGAGGTGATGGAGCCGTCCTTGGTGGAGGTGATGCGCTCCTGCAGAGCGCCCAGCTCGTTGGCCAGCGTGGGCTGGTAGCCCACGGCAGAGGGCATACGGCCCATCAGGGCAGAGACCTCACTGCCGGCCTGCACGAAACGGAAGATGTTATCAATGAACAGCAGCACGTCCTTGTGGGTCTCCTCACGGAAGTACTCTGCCATGGTCAGGCCGGTCTCGGCCACGCGCATACGGGCTCCCGGGGGCTCGTTCATCTGGCCAAAGACCAGTGCGGTCTTGTCCAGCACGCCGGAGGCGTTCATTTCGCCCCACAGGTCGCAGCCCTCGCGGGAGCGCTCGCCTACGCCGGTGAAGATGGAGTAGCCGCCGTGCTCGGTGGCCACGTTATGGATCAGTTCCTGGATCAGCACGGTCTTGCCCACACCGGCACCGCCGAACAGGCCGATCTTGCCGCCCTTGGCGTAAGGTGCCAGCAGGTCGATGACCTTGATGCCAGTCTCCAGAATTTCAGTTGCGGGCTTCTGCTCTGCAAAGCCAGGTGCCTTGCGGTGGATGGGCCAGTGCGGCAGCTCGTCCACAGCACCCTTGCCGTCAATGGGGCGGCCCAGCGGGTCGAACATACGGCCCAGTGTGCCCTCGCCCACAGGGGCGGTCAGGCCGTGGCCGGTAGCTTCCACCGGCATTCCCTTGCCCAGACCCTCGCTGGCAGAAAGCATGATGCAGCGCACCGTGGTCTCGTTGACGTGCTGCGTCACCTCCATGGTGCGCTCGGTGCCCTCTGCGGTCACGGTAAGCGCCTCCTGCAGGGCAGGCAGCCTGCCGGCGGTGAACTGCACATCCACCACGGGGCCTGCTACGCGAATAATAGTTCCCTGTATCATTTGGATTGCCTCTTGTCAAATCTTGTTTATCCAACGAACCCTCTCAACCATCGCTGCGCGATGCCAGAGAAAGTTCCTTTATTATGTCCGATCCTGCACGGCAGCCGCGCCGCCGATGATCTCGGTGATCTCCTGCGTGATGGAGCCCTGACGGGTGCGGTTGTATTCCAGCTGCAAGTCCCGGATCATGTCATTGGCGCTCTTGGTAGCAGAATCCATGGCGGTCATGCGGGCGCTCTGCTCGGCGCAGAAACTCTCAGTCATGGCACCAAAGATCATGCCGTGCATATAGATGGGTGCGATCTGCTCGAACACCGTCCATGCGTCCGGCACCAGTTCCACCTCGCCCTTGGGGTCGCCCAGACCCTTGGGAGCAGGCTGCAAAAACCGCCGATCCAGCGGCAGCAGACGCTCCATGACAGGCTCGCTGGTAAGGGCGTTCTGGATCTTGGTGTAGACGATGTAGATCTCGTCCAGCTTGCCGGACTTGAAGTCATCAATGGCGTCCACCGTGATGTCGCGGGCACGCTGCAAAGTGGGTGCGGTAGCGCTGTAACGGAACTCCTCTACAAGGCGGGGGTCCCGGTGGCGCAGGGCGCGGTAGCCCACCTGACCGATGACATAAAAGCGGTCGTTGGGGTCTGCGTGCTCCCGCAAAAACTTGAGCAGGTTCTGGTTATAAGCACCTGCCATGCCCTTATCGGCAGTAAGCACCAGATACGCCCGCCGGGGGTTTTCCAGATTCCGCTCATGGAAGAAGGGGTGCTCCGGCTCCTCCGGCAGATGCGGCACAACACGGGAGATGGTATCCCGCATACGGTTGAAGTAAGGGGACACATTCTGGTAGTTCTGCCGTGCCTTGCGCAGCTTGGACGAAGAGATCAGGTACATGGCATTGGTGATCTTCATGGTATCCTGAATGCTCTCGATGCGCTCCTTCAGCAGCTTACTGGACGACATGGTCATTGCCTCCCGCATAAGCTTTCCAAGCGTTCAGGATGGCGTCCACACGGTCGGGCTCCAGCTTGCCGTCGGCATCGATCTTCTGCATGGTGCCGGAGACGTCTGCACGGAACTGCCGCACAAAGGCAGCAGTCTTTTCCCGCTGTTCTGCGGTGGGCAGAGTGTCCAGCAGGCCGTGGGAAGCCAGCACCAGAATGACCACCTGCTCGGCATCAGACTTGGGCTGGCACAGCGGCTGCTTGAGCATTTCCATCAGTGCCTTGCCGTGCTCCAGCTGACGGCGGGTCTCAGCGTCCAGATCAGAGCTGAACTGTGCAAAGGATTCCATTTCCTTATACTGTGCCAGCTCAATACGCAGGTTTGCGTTGGCCTTTTTCATGGCCTTGGTCTGGGCAGCGCCGCCCACACGGGAAACCGACAGACCCACGTTGACAGCCGGACGGTTGCCGGCGTTGAACAGGGCGCTCTCCAGGAAGATCTGACCGTCGGTGATGGAGATGACGTTGGTGGGGATGTAGGCCGAAACATCGCCGGCCTGCGTCTCTACGATGGGCAGTGCGGTGATAGAGCCGCCGCCCAGATCATCCCGCATACGGCAGGAGCGCTCCAGCAGACGGGAGTGCAGATAGAACACATCGCCGGGGTAGGCTTCACGACCCGGAGAGCGGCGCAGCAGCAGCGAGATGGCACGGTAGGCCACCGCGTGCTTGGACAGGTCATCGTAAACGATGAGCACGCTCTTGCCCTTGGCCATGAAGTACTCGGCCAGTGCAGTGCCTGCATAGGGGGCAATGTACTGCAGCGGGGCAGAATCCGACGCAGTAGCTGCCACGATGGTGGTATAGCTCATAGCGCCATGCTTTTTCAGATCCTCTGCCACGCGGGCGATGGAGGAAGCCTTCTGACCGATGGCCACATAGATGCACAGCACATCCTTGTCCTTCTGGTTCAGGATGGCATCAGTGGCAATAGAAGTCTTGCCGGTCTGGCGGTCGCCGATGATCAGCTCGCGCTGACCGCGGCCGATGGGGAACATGGAGTCGATGGCCAGAATACCGGTGTGCAGCGGAGTGTCCACGCTCTGGCGCTCCAGAATACTGGGTGCCTGCTTCTCAATGGGGTTGTAGCCCTCGGCCTCGATGGGGCCTTTGCCGTCGATGGGCTCGCCCAGCGGGCTGATGACACGGCCCAGAAAAGCATCGCCCACCGGGATACCGGCGCGCTTGCCGCTGCGGGTGACCATAGTGCCCACACCAACAGTCTCAGCACCATCGAACAGCATAACGCCCAGCTGCTCGGGCTCCACGCTTTCCACCATGCCCTTGGCACCGTTTTCAAAGGTGACGATCTCGCCGTACACAGCGCGGTTCATGCCGTCAATGTGCACGATGCCATCGGCAGAGGAGATGACCACGCCGCCCTCTGCGGAGGTCTCAGCGGGCTTGTAGTCCTCGATGCGGGTCTTGAGGGTAGCCAGCGAGGGCTTGCCCTCCATCATTTTGTCCAGCTGATGACGGCCGGAATTGTCGAACACGCGGTCGCCCACCTGCAGGACATAACCGGAAAGCAGGCTCTCGTCCACGGTGATATTCAGGATGACTTCCGTGGCGTCATACAGCTTTTTGATCTCCGACTTGATGCGGTCCAGATCTTTTTCGCGGAGCTTATGGGCACAGCGCAGGCTGGCCTTGACGATACGGTTATCCGCAAAAAATTCACGACTGAATTCAGTTGCCATTGCCTGCACCTGCTTTCTGCAGCAGATCGTCCAGCAGCTGATCATCATCCTGGGCGGTCAAATTATGTTTCAAAAGCTTTTCGCACATGGAGCGTGCCAGTGCCGTAGCCTGTGCATCTGCTTCCCGCAGCTTGTTCTGGCGCTCAATCTCCACAGCAGCCTTACCGGCAGCCACGATCTCGTCAGCCTGCTTCTGCGCATCGGCCAGCAGCTGCTGCTTTTCCACCTCGGCCTGCTTCTCGTAGGCTTCGCGGCGGGCTGCGGCTTCGTTGTCCACATTACGCAGCTTGTCCTGCGCGGTCGTAAGTGCTGCGGCGGCCTCGGTCTTGGAGGTCTTTGCCGCTGCAATATCTGCCTCGATCATCTTCTGGCGCTGATCCAGCACGTTCTGGATGGGCTTGAACAAAAACTTGCGCAGCAGCACATACAGGATCAGGACATCCACCACGGTCCACAGCAGGTTCAAATCCAACTTCAGCATTCGTCCACGCCTCCGTTACTGGCCCAGGAACAGGATGATCAGCAGTGCAACGACGAAGCCGAAAATTGCGGTACCTTCTGCCAGAGCAGCGCCCAGCAGCAGGTTCGTCTGGATCTTACCGGAAGCTTCCGGCTGGCGGGAGATTGCCTCCGTTGCCTTACCCGTTGCAATACCAATGCCAATACCGCCGCCAATACCGGTCAGCGCTGCAATGCCAGCGCCCAGAGCTACCAAACCACTCATAGTTCTATCTCCTTTGTAATTACAGTTTTAAAATTTGTTGTTTATTCCTCGCCGCCGATGCTCTCTTTCATGAACAGTGCGGTCAGGAACACGAAAACATAGGTCTGGATCAGACCATCGAACAGGTCAAAATACAAGCTGAACACCGCCGGGACGAACACCGGCACCACCAGCTTGAGCAGTTCCATGATAACGAACGCGCCCAGCACGTTGCCGAACAGTCGCATACACAGACTGGTGGGGCGAATGGCGATCTCGAGGATGTTCATGGGGGTCATGATGGGGGTAGGGGCTGCAAGGCTCTTAAGAAAGCCCGCGCCGCCCCGGGCGCGAACGCCTGCATACTCGATGAGCACGATGCTCATCAGTGCCAGCGCAGCGGTCACGTCCAGATCCTTTGTGGGGGGCTTTACGCCGAACACACCGATCACGTTGGAGCAGGCAATGTACAGCGCCACGGTCATCAGATAAGGCACATAGCGGCTGCCCTCCTTGCCCAGCAACCCTTCAAAGAAGTTTTTGCCAAGGGAGTACAGCGCTTCCAGTGCTGCCTGACGCTTGCTGATGTGATCCACCTTCAGGTTGCGGGTAAGCAGGATGGAGCCCACCACCAGCAGCAGCATGATCACCCAGCTGATGACCACCGATTCCGGGATCTGCAGCGAGCCGACCTTGACATACTCCACGGTAAGCTCTTCCATCAGAGCCTGCGTCAATTTATTCATTTGCTTTTCCTCCTTCCTGCAGGGATAGGGCTTGCGGGCGGGAGCCGGGTCTGCGGCAGTCCCACGGTCAAGGATCTGCCGCACACCTTTGCTCCGCGCCCCTTCACACCTTCTTATCACGCGAAGAAAAGACTGTGTACCGTGAAAAAAGCAAGGAAGGCGCTGCCCGAATGCTGTCTGCGCCCTCCCCTTTCTCTGTCGGTTTCGTCTTTTTTCGTTGTGTATAATAGTACGATTGCACAAAATTGGCAAGGGTATTTGTGCACATTCTACATTTTACCCGGTAGCATTGCACCGGCAAAACAAAACTGTTGTACACAGTGCACAGTTGAAGCATCCAAAAGTGTACACTCTGTACAATTCATTTTGTTTTATCCAAGGCTTTGCAGGCGCACTCTTCCGGTTTTTGGAAATATTTCCGCAAAAATAGCCGTACCGTATAGCTTTTATATATCAGGTATATAAAAAACGTATAGGTATCTTCCCCGGTATGTTTTGGCGGCATCTTATGTATATTTCTTATACATATTTACTATAGAATCGCAGCCAAACCGCCTTACGCGGCCTGCTTTTCCCTGCGGCGGAACACCAGCCGGAAGATGGCACGGACAAGCGGGCCGCAGTACAGCATCTGCCAGCACAGCGCCATGGGCATATTGCAGCCCCAGGTGTGTACCCACATTCCAAAGCTCGGCTCCTTAAACAGCAGCGTTGCGACCAGGCTCATCACCGGGCACATGATGCACACGATCATCAGCGAGATGGCGTAGGTGATGAACTGCGGGCGGTCCGTGGGGCGCATAAACAGGAATGCCAGCTTTGTGGCCAGCTTTTCCACCACAAAAAATTCCAGCACAAAGGCCACCGGCACCATGATCGGCATTTCGTGCAGAGCCATAACAAAAGTAGCATTGGTCACGCCGTTTGTGTTCAACGCCACATTGTAGACGATCATGCCATAGACCATGATAGCGGCCATGACAATGGTAAAGAAGATGCGTTCCGGTAAAGTTTTAGGCATTTTGATTGATTCTCCGTTTCTTTTTTATGCAAATATTCGCCGCAAAAAAAGCCGCCCCGCGAAACTTTCATCTCGCGGGGCGGCGGCGACTACCATTCATTGGCGCTATTTTAGCACAAATAGAACCGGTGCATAATACCTTGCGGGCACTTTCTCCCCTTTTGTGAAAAATCCTTCACGAACGGCCCGGAACTTCTGGGCAATTTTTCCGCACCGCTGCAGGTTTTAACATTGCACAAAAACAAAATCTTTTCTTTGTGCGGTCTGCCAATAGACAAAACGTGCATCTTCCTGTATAATTAAGCCAGAAACCAGAGAAGTACAGCAGAAGCTCAAAAGAGAGTTACTCCCGCTGACTTTAAGAAGAAAGGAGCGAAGACCGATGGTTGATATGGAACCCGCACAGCAGGGACAGGCTGTCGGGGTTCGCTGAGAAGCAAAATAGAGGCTCACCACAAACGGGATGTTTCCCCCGTATAAAAACACAAAAACAGAGCCGGTCTTGAGCATCAAAAATGCGATAACACGACAACCTGTCGATTCAATTCTTCCCCAGAGCGTTCAGATAGATCCGCTGGAGATGATTCTTATGAAAGTATCAATGATCCGGAGAACCTTATTTGAATAGCTGAAAAGGAGTTCTACCAATGTACTAAGTAAGACGCTTCCCTTGCAAATCTAACTCGAAAGAATGTGGTAATATGAAATTCATCCTCATGAACCGTTTGCCGCAGTCCAACAGTTGAGAAAAGGGTCAGTCCAATGTACAGTTGATTTTCATCCCCTTGCAAAGCACCTAAATTCTGAAGAAACGTTTCTAAGGAGAGTCACCCTATGAAACCCGTATTCCGAAAATGAGGTCACCAAGGAGAAGAGGCTTATGACTCCGAAGAAGTAAGTATCCAGCCGGACGAGGGCTTGCAACCGCCTCGTCCGGCTGGTTTTATTTTATGTTGTTTCAACAAATAGTTGATGCGCAATTTATGCAAAATTTGCGCAGGAAGGTTGAATAGCGTCCTTGTGTTTTCGTCCCCCTATGTTATAATATGGTAAAAGATGGGAGGTGCATTTTATGCAGCTGGCGTTTGGCTGGTACAACATTATCGAGCTTTTGTTCTGCCTTGTGGCACTGTGGATGGGCATCCGCGACCTGCAGGGCAAAGACCCGCTGATCCACACCTTTTTCAACCAATATGACCGCGACCCGGAATACCGCGCCATGTGGCAGAAGAAAAACGGCGTGTGGGAGATCTTCAACGCAATGGTTCTTGCTTCTTCGCAGTTTCTGGGCAACTTCCCTACCCTGAGCAACGGGGTACGCACCATTACAGTCATCGTTGATGTGATCTACCTGATCCTGTATGAAATCTGGGAGCACAGCGCGGATTGAGCCGCCGGGAGGCAAGTACAACTATATGAACCTGAACCTTTCCACTTCAGCCTGGCTGAACGCAGCACTGGGCGTATTGTTTTTATACCGCGGCATCCGGGACCTTTACAATGGCACCGGCACCGGTTGGAGCAGTGAGGACGAAAAGAACCACTTCCACAGACCCTTCGGCATCCTGTCGCTCCTTTGCGGTGCACTCTATCTGGTCAACATTTTTCTACCTAGAGTAGAGCCGCTGCACTCTATTTTGATAGTGGCAGCGCTTGTGTTCAGTGTTGCTCTGCTGATCTCACATCTGTGCTATACCCTGAGCAGGGATGACAAAAACAAAAAGTGAGGGGTTTCCATGGAAGTCATCTTATCGATCTTGGTCGCGCTTTTCGGCATCGGATTCGGTATTTTTATGGCGCTGCAGCCGGAGGATGCCATTGCCTTGCGTTCCCGTGGGCGGTATACGCAGGTGCCCGAACCTACGGAGGAGTACATCCGGCTGACCCGGTTGGAGGGCATCGTAGTTTCGGTGCTCTGTGCTGTGCTTCTGGTGGTGCTGCTGTTCGCACCAAAGTAAGACTTTGCTGTTTCCTCTTGCGGATTTTTTCTCGCCCTGTTACAATGAGAAAAAACGCAGGAGGTTTTTTGTTATGGTCAAGCACGTTATTCTCTGGCAGTTGAAGGACGAGTTGTCCGCCGAGGAAAAGGCCGCCGTCAAGGCTGGCATTAAGGAGGGTCTGGAAAGCCTTTCCGGCAAGATTCCGGGGCTTGTGGACATCCATGTCAACATTGATGCCCTCCCCTCCTCCAACGCCGACCTGATGCTGGACACCACCTTTGAGAGCGCCGAGGCGCTCAAGGGCTACTCCACCCACCCGGCGCATGTGGCAGTGGCAAACAGCAAGGTGCGCCCTTACTACAAAAACCGCGTCTGTCTGGACTACGAGGTATAATACGGCACATCTGCGGACGCTCCGGTATGCTATTTTATGGGATGAACTTACGCAAAAAGGGTCATTGCACGGTTTGTGCAATGACCCTTTTACTATCAGGCGATGCTGAACTTACTGAACGAACTCCACGGTGTACTCAAAGCCGTACTCTTCCTGCAGCTTCTTGACCTCGGGCTCGCAGTCCTCGATGAAGGTGGGAGCGTAAACAGAAGCACCGTTGTGTGCCTTCTTGTAGTCCTCCACGATCTGCTGCAGCTTTGCCCAGCCCTCGTTGGCCTTGTTCTGGTCGATGCTGTCGGGGAAGTTGATGATGAACTCGCGGTGTTTGGGAATGCGTGCCTTCATAATAGTGATCTCCTTATTCTTATCGGTTTAAAAATATCAGCTTTTTATTCAGAAGCGGAGCGCTTTGCCCCGCGACCTGCGGAAAAACGGTTACAGCCCGAACACCCGGCGGGCGTTTGCGGCGGTGGTGCGGAACACCTCTTCCGGCTCCAGCGCCTTGCGCTGAGCGATATACGCGCCCACATAGCGGATAAGCGAGCTGTCGCAGCGGGTGCCGCGCACCGGCTCCGGTGCCATGTAGGGGCAGTCGGTCTCCAGCACGATGGCGTCCAGCGGCAGGGCTTCGATGGCCTTGGCTGCGCGCTTGGCACCATTGAAGGTGCAGGCACCGCCAAAGCCGATATACAGCCCCTGTGCCGCCAGCTGCACGGCATCCTCGGCGCTGCCGGAATAGCAGTGCACAATGCCCTTGGGACGGTACTTTTTGAGCAGCGCGTAGACGTCTGCGTGCGCCTGCCGGTCGTGCACGATGATGGGCTTGTCCAGTTCCAGCGCCAGCCGGATCTCGGCTTCAAACAGCGCCAGCTGGGCGTCCTTGGGCACTGGCCAGTGGTAGTCCAGCCCGCACTCCCCTACCGCCACCACCTTGGGGTCGTCGTAGTAAGGCGTCAGCGCCTGCATCTCAGCAGCCCAGTCGCCGCCGTACACCGACACCGTGGGCGCGGGGCCGTCCTCGCCACAGTCGGCGGCGGGCAGCAGGCTTTCCGGGTGGATGCCAATCGCTGCCACCACCCACGGGTAGCGGTGTGCCAGCTCCAGCACCCGGGGCGCATCCCCGGAGTGGGTGGCCTGCTCGCACACGCCTACCACACCCTTGCCGGGCAGGCTGTCCAGCAGCGCAAAGCGGTCGGCGTCAAAGGCGCGGGAACTGTAATGGGCGTGGGTGTCAAAAATAGGTCCGGTCATACCTTCTCCTTTTGGGCAGGAGCCTTATTCACCAGCCAGATGCCCACGCACACGAACACCAGCGCCGCCAGATACTGCCAGCGGAACAGCGGCTCGCCGTTGAGCACGGCGCTCAGCAGCACGTTGACCACCGGGTTGACAAAGCCAAAGATGGCGATGCGGCTGACCGGGTTGTTTTTCATCAGCAGTGCCCACAGGATATAGCCTGCACCACAGATGAAGGCCAGATACAGCATGACCACCGCAGCCAGAGCGCTTTGCACATGGAGACGCCCGCCCATAACGGTACCCAGCACAAACAGCGCCAACCCGCCCACAAACAGGTTCAGAAAGCAGACGGCAAAGCTGTCGGCCTTTTTGGTGACCGACTTGTTCCACGGGCCGGAAAGGGTGAAGATGACGGTCGCCGTCATCATGCAGAACACGCCCCAGCCGCTGCCGCTGCCGTGGTTGCCAAGGGTGCCGATGAGCACGCCCGCAAAGCCCACAGCACAGCCCAGCGTTTTTGCCGGGGTCATGCGGTCCGCATTGCCGTAGATAAAGTGGGCAAAGATGACGCCCAGAAAGCTCTGGGTGCTGTTCAGGATGCCGCCAAACGCGCCGGTGAGCATCGCCACGGCGATATAGTAGAACGCATACTGTGCCGTGGTCTGCCACAGACCCAGCGCGCAGCACTCGGCTGCCACCCTGCCCCGTGGCAGGCGGGGTGCCTTTCCTTGCAGCAGAATGCTGCCCAGCAGCACCAGCACGCTGCCCAGCATGAACCGCACCCCTGCAAAACAGAAGATGGAGGCCGTGTTGCCGGAGTCGATGGAGAACAGACGGTAGCCCAGCTTGATGAACGGAAAGGCCGAGCCCCACAGGACATTGCAGAAAATAGCCAGCAGCACGGCGCACACCGGCGTACCGAAGATCTTATCCAGCTTTGCCGCACGGACGGCTGTATTGTCAGACATAATGCTCCTCACTTAGTGGATACGGCTGCCCACGGGGGTATCGTCGCCGTAGAAGGCAATGGAGCAGCCGCCGTCGGCGGTGTCGGCAGCAAAGATCATGCCCTCGCTGACGTACTTGCCCTTGAGCATGGGACGGGGTGCCAGATTGCACACGATGCCCAGCTTTTTGCCAATGAGATCCTCCGGTTTGAACCACTTGGCAATGCCGGACAGGATGCAGCGCTCCCGCTCACCGTCAAAGACGGTGAGGTGCAGCAGCTTCTTGCTCTCCTTCAGGTTCTCGCAGGCGCGCACCTCGGCCACGCGCAGCTCCACCTTGCAGAAGGTGTCAAAGTCGATCTCTTCCTCGTGGGTAAAGTCCACGGTGCTCTCCTCAGCGGGGGCGGCAGCCTTCTTCTCGGCTTCCTCCTTGGCCTTGTTGGCAGCAGCGGCAGCGGCCTTGCGCTTCTCGTCCTCTTCCTTCAGGTGGGCGATCTCCTTGGCCACGTCAATGCGGGGGAACAGTGCCTCGCCCTTGTGCACGGTGTAGGTCTGCTGTGCGCCGTAGGCGGTCTTGGTCAGATCCAGTGCGGAAGCGTCCAGACCCAGCTGCTCCATCATCTTGGGGGCAGTGGTAGGCAGGTAGGCGTTCAGCAGGATGCCGCACACGCGCAGTGCCTCGCACAGGTGGTACAGCACACTCTCCAGACGCTGCTTGTTGGCTTCGTCCTTTGCCAGTGCCCAAGGTGCGGTCTCGTCGATATACTTGTTGGCGCGCTGGATGACCGCAAAGATCTCCATCAGTGCCTGCGGGATGGTCAGGTCATCCATGTCGGCGGTGACCTTGGCAGTCAGCGCGCTGACCATGGTCTCCAGCTCGGCGTCGATGGCCTCAGTACCCGCCACATTATGCACAGTACCGCCGAAGTACTTTTCGCACATGGCCACGGTGCGGCTGAGCAGGTTGCCCAAGTCGTTTGCCAGATCGCTGTTGATGCGGTTGATCAGTGCTTCGTTGGTGAACATACCATCGTTGCCGAAGGGGATCTCGCGCAGCAGGAAGTAGCGGATGGCGTCCACGCCGTAGCGGTCGCACAGGATGACGGGGTCCACCACGTTGCCCACAGACTTGGACATCTTGCCGCCGTTCATCAGCAGCCAGCCGTGGCCGAACACCCGCTTGGGCAGGGGCAGATCCAGTGCCATCAGCATGGCAGGCCACAGGATGGTGTGGAAGCGCAGGATCTCCTTGCCTACCATGTGCAGGTCGGCCGGCCAGAACTTATCGTAATCGTGATAGGTTTCGTTGCCGTAGCCCAGTGCGGAGATATAGTTGCTCAGGGCGTCCACCCAGACGTACATGGTGTGCTTGGGGTCGAAAGGCACGGGGATGCCCCACTTGACCGAGGTACGGGAAACGCAGGTGTCCTGCAGGCCCTGCTTGATGAAGGCGATCATCTCGTTCTTGCGGCTCTCGGGCTGGATGAACTGGGGGTTCTCCTCGTAGAGCTTCAGCAGGCGGTCAGCATACTTGCTGGTCTTGAAGAAGTAGGCCTCCTCGTGGGCATCGTAGACTTCGCGGCCGCAGTCCGGGCACTTGCCGTCCACCAACTGGCTGTCCGTCCAGAAGCTCTCGCAGGGCTTGCAGTAGTGGCCGATGTACTCGCCCTTGTAGATATCGCCCTGCTCGTACAGCTTGGTGAAGATCTTCTGGCAGCTTTCCATATGGTAGTCGTCGGTGGTGCGGATAAAGCGGTCGTAGCTGACGTCCAGCAGCTTCCACAGATCCTTGACGGTAGCAACAATCTTGTCCACATACTCCTTGGGGGTGACACCGGCATCGGCGGCCTTATCCTGGATCTTCTGGCCGTGCTCATCGGTGCCGGTCAGGAACATGACGTCGTAGCCCTGCATCCGCTTGAAGCGGGCCAGCGCATCGCAGGCCACGGTGGTGTAGCTGTGGCCGATATGCAGCTTATCGCTGGGATAATAGATGGGGGTGGTGATATAAAATGTTTTGTGTTCGCTCATGGGGTTCTATCTTCCTTTCTTTTGGTTCTGCAAGCAAAAAGCGCTCCCGCCCTGCCGGGTATAACCGGACAAGGACGAGAGCGCTGAACCTTCGTGGTACCACCTTGCTTCGCTGTGCCCTTGCGGACGCAGCCTTTAGCCGGCAAAAACCGGCCTTTGCGCGGTAACGGGCGCACCCCGTCGCAGGCTCATTGTTCACCTGCGCGGCTCCAAGACCATCTTCGGCGCCGCGCGGCCTGCCCGGTTCCATCCTTCGGGCTTTCTGTCAGGCGCAGACGGTGCGTACTCTTCTCTTCACAGCCAATTTGACACAATTTTCAGTGTTACCTTTATCATACGCAAAAAGTGCAGGTTTGTCAACAAAAAGATGCAGAATCGCGCAGGCAAAACATCGTCTGCCCGCATTTTGGTGCGCGGGCAACACCTGTTTCCGTAAAACAAAATGGATGTCTCCCCTTTGTATTCAGGGAGACATCCATCATGGAAGCCTGATCACTTCATTTTGAACCTGCGTCTGCGGTGGGCTCTACCACCACATACACGCCTGCGGGCACACAGGCGGCCCATGCGCCGTCCTTATCCAGCCAGCCGAATTGCTCACAGACATGGTCCGGGCACTGACTGTCCAAAAACGCGATGGCACCATCCTTCACCTGCAGGTGCACGATGTAGTCTCCTACCTCGTACAGATAATCGTGATCCTGCGCAAGGGTCAAAGTCTCGGTAACGCCGTCACCGAAATCCACAACGGCCTGCAGGCCGCTGCCCTTGGCGGGGTGCTGCGCCCGCACCGCAAGAAAAACACCTGCGGCCAGCGCCAGCACCACCAGTGCAAAGATCACATTTTTCTTCCACGCGCTGCCCTTGGGGGCGGCGGTGTCAGAGTTTTTTTGCTTTATGCTCATGCAGCGTACTTGCTGGCAGCTGCACCGGCAATGCGGCCAAAGACGGTAAAGTCGGCCACAGCGTTGCCGCCCAGACGGTTTGCACCGTGCACACCGCCGGTCACCTCACCTGCTGCGAACAGGCCGGGGATCACAGAACCGTCAGCCTTCAGCACCTCGGTGTTGGTGTTGATCTTCAGGCCGCCCATGGTGTGGTGCACACCTGCGGTGACCTTGATAGCATAGTAGGGAGCAGTATCCAGAGCCTTTGCAAAGCTGGTACGGCCAAAGTCGGGATCGTTCTTGGCCTCAACGTAGCCGTTCCAGGTCTTCATGGTCTCGGCAAAAGCAGCCTCGTCCACGCCCATAGCCTTTGCCAGTTCCTCGTAGGTCTGGCCGGTCACGGTGTAGCCCTTCTTGATGTAACCCTGAATGACGCTGGAGGCATCGACCATAGCCTGATCCACCACCAGCCAGCTGTAGCTGCCGGTCTGAGCGATCTCGGCAGCGGAAACCACGTCACGGGTGCCCACTTCGTCGATAAAGCGCTTGCCCTCGGCGTTGATCAGCACAGCGCCGTCGCCGCGCAGACCCTCGGTGATCAGAGCGGCGGTGTTAGCCTCCACGGTGGGGTGGATCTGGATCTGATCCATGTCCACAGTGTCAGCGCCCACAGCGGTAGCCATCTCAATGCCCTGACCCTGTGCGCCTGCGGCGTTGGTGGTCATAAAGCCCTTCAGCTCGGGCTTGTACTCGGTGACCATGTCCAGATTTGCGCCGAAGCCGCCGGTGGTCAGCACCACAGCCTTGGCATTCACGGTGATGGTCTCGCCGGTGGAACCGGTAGCCTTCACACCCACAACGGCACCGTTTGCATCGGTCAGCAGCTCGGTAGCGGTGGTGTTCAGCAGGGTCTGCACGCCGGCCTTGTCGCAGTTCTCCTGCAGCAGGGGGATCATGTAGGAGCCCACAGAAAGGGTCTTGCCCTCAGCATCCACGGGGCGGTGGATACGCTTGACGGATGCGCCGCCGAAGCTGGAAACGCTGTGCAGGGTGATGCCGTGCTCGTCCAGCCAGTCGATGGCGTCAGCGCTGTTAGAGCACAGAGTCTCCACCAGAGCGGGGTCGTTGATGCCCTTGCCGCCGATCATGGTGTCCAGCTCCATCAGCTCCACAGAGTCGAAGTAGCCCTTGGGGTCTGCCTGATAAGCTGCCCACTGCTCAGAGACGGTCTTAGCCAGAGCGGTGATGGTAGCGTTGTCAGCGTACTTTTCAGCAGCGGTCTTCAGGGTCTTTTCCACGCCTGCGGACTCGCCGAACTCGTTCTCGTCCTGATACACGGTGTCACCAGCGTTCATGCCGCCGGTAGCGCGCACAGAGTTGCCGCCCACCATGGGCTGGCTCTCCAGAATGACCACGCTCTTGCCCTCGGCAGCAGCTGTGATGGCAGCAGTCATACCTGCACCGCCTGCACCCACGATGGCAATGTCTGCGTCAATGGTGGAGTCCTCGGCCTTGTTCTCCTCAGCCTTGACCTCGGTCTTGTAGTCGTCAGCGTTCAGGCCGGCTGCGACCAGAGCGGCAGCAGCAGCTTCCCCTCGCTGAAACTTAGGAAAAGATTAGGCGTTAGCCTGAGCTGCAGCAACAGCGCAGGCAACGGTAGCACCGACCATGGGGTTGTTACCCATGCCGATCAGACCCATCATCTCAACGTGTGCGGGCACAGAAGAGGAGCCTGCGAACTGAGCATCGCCGTGCACGCGGCCCAGAGAGTCGGTCAGGCCGTAGCTTGCGGGGCCTGCAGCCACGTTATCGGGGTGCAGGGTACGGCCGGTGCCGCCGCCGGAAGCGACGGAGAAGTACTTCTTGCCGTTCTCGATAGCCCACTTCTTGTAGGTACCGGCAACCAGATGCTGGAAGCGGACGGGGTTGGTGGAGTTGCCGGTGATGGAGCACTGCACGTCCTCCTTCTTCATGATGGCAACGCCTTCCATAACGTCGTTAGCGCCGTAGCACTTAACGGCTGCGCGCTCACCCTCGGAGAAGGGGATCTCCTTGACCACAGTCAGGGTCTGGGTGGGGATATCGTACTCGGTCTGCACGTAGGTGAAGCCGTTGATACGGGAAATGATGTAAGCTGCGTCCTTGCCCAGACCGTTCAGGATAACACGCAGGGGGGTCTTGCGGACCTTGTTTGCGGTGCGGGCGATGCCGATAGCACCCTCAGCAGCAGCAAAGGACTCGTGGCCTGCCAGGAAAGCGAAGCAGGTGGTGTCCTCGCTCAGCAGACGAGCGCCCAGGTTGCCGTGGCCCAGACCGACCTGACGCTGCTCAGCAACAGAGCCGGGGATGGTGAAAGCTTCCAGACCCTCACCGATTGCAGCTGCGCACTCGGCAGCGTCGGTCAGGCCGCGCTTCACAGCGATAGCGGTGCCCAGAGTGTAAGCCCAGACAGCGTTATCAAAGCAGATGGGCTGCACGCCGCGGACGATCTTGTCGCAGTCGATGCCCTTAGCGAGGAGCATCTCGTTGCAAGCGTCCAGAGACTCCAGACCGTTAGCCTTCAGGCATGCCTCGATTTTAGGCATACGGCGATCCATAGATTCAAAAGTTGCCATTGAGTTGTTCCTCCTCTCTTATTCCTCACGCGGGTCGATGTACTTCACAGCGCCCTGCTCCTTGCTGAAGCGGCCGTAAGTACCCACGTTCTTCTCGTAAGCCTCGTTGGGGGTCTTGCCGTGACGGATATCCTCCATCATCTTGCCCAGCTTGACGAACTGATAGCCGATGACCTCATCGTTAGCGTCCACTGCCAGCTTGTTGATGTAGCCCTCGGTCAGCTCCAGGTAGCGCACGCCCTTCTCCTTGGTGGAGAAGATGGTGCCGGTCATGGAGCGCAGACCCTTGCCCAGGTCGTCCAGACCTGCGCCGATGGGCAGACCGTCCTCAGAGAAAGCGGTCTGGCTGCGGCCGTAGACGATCTGCAGGAACAGCTCGCGCATAGCCACGTTGATGGCGTCGCACACCAGGTCGGTGTTCAGAGCTTCCAGAATGGTCTTGCCGGGCAGGATCTCGCCTGCCATAGCAGCAGAGTGGGTCATGCCGGAGCAGCCGATGGTCTCCACCAGAGCCTCTTCGATGACGCCGTTCTTGATGTTCAGGGACAGCTTGCAGGTGCCCTGCTGGGGTGCGCACCAGCCCACACCATGGGTGTAGCCGCTGATGTCCTTGATCTCATAGGCCTTGACCCATGCACCCTCTTCGGGGATGGGAGCCGGACCATGCTTAGGACCTTTGGTGATCGGGCACATATTCTGTACTTGCTGCGAATAGGTCATAATCATACTCTCCTTTTGACAAATGTCGCTTTGGCAGCACAAAACCGCCGCCGCGCCCTGCCGGCACAGCTGCTGTTCCATACCGCTTGCATCCGAACCGGGTGCGCTGCTCTCTTTCAGCGCCTGCACCGGTACTACCACGCATGGTTTTATTATAGAGAAAACGGACGAATTTTGCAAGTCATTTCCTGCAAAAAGTACAGCCGGTTTTTACGGTCATCCGGCGCTAACTGTCATTTCCACCGCTTTACACAAAACAATCGTCAAGTTTTTGTCAATTCTGCCGTAAGCACCGGCAAACTTTTTGCAGCTTTTACTTTTTGCGCGTTTCAGCGCAGGTCTTTCTGCACCGGATGCAGCGCCCAGATGGCCGCAAAGCCCGCCGCCGCACCGGCCATGGCAAGCAGGTGCCGCCCGTTTTCCAGCGCCAGCAGATTGGCTGCAAAGGGGAACGCAAGGCTGCCCACGCTCTGCCCCAAGGCCAGAAATCCGTAGTTCACCCCCGCATGGGGCAGGCCGAACAGGTCGGTGGAAAGGGCAGGCAGCACCGCCGCCAACGCCGAGTAGCAGAAGGTGAGCCCGGCGTAGCACACCACCACCCACCAGCCTTGCGCTGCCCAGAACGCCGCCGACAGCGCAAGCGAAGCTGCAAACAGTCCAAGGTCGGTGGCGCGGCGGCCAATGTGGTCGCTGAGCATAGGCATCAGCATCCGTCCCGCAGCGCTGCCCACGCTGCCCAGTACGATGCTCCACAGCGCAGCGGTCTCGTCCAACCCGCGCTCCATGCCCAGCTTTAGGATGATGGGGCTGAACAGCAGCACCGCCGGTGTTGAAAAGCACACCGCGCCCGCACACAGCCAGTACTGCTTTGTGCGCAGCATCTGCCCCGGGGAAAGGTCGAGGGTGTTTTTTCCGCTTGGCTGCTGCTTTTTCTGCGGTGGGTCGCTGAGTACCGCACTGCCCGCAAGGCACACCGGCAGGGTGAGCGCCCCCAGCGCCCAGAACGCGCCCCGGATGCCCTGCACCGGGCCAAAGCCCCGCAGCGCCGCCCGGACGAACAGGGTAAGAAACGCGCCGGAAAGCCCCACCGCTCCACCGATGACCCCGGTCGCCAGCCCCTTGCGCCCCGCGTACCACTTTTGGGCGCAGGACTGGATAGAGGGGTACAAAAAGGCCGTGCCCAGCCCCGCCGGGATGCTGAAGGCCAGAAAGAACCCCCACTCTGTCCTGCCCGGCAGAAAGGCTGCTGCAAAAAAGCCGCCGCAGAGCAGGGCTGTGCCCCACAACGCCGCGCAGCGCGGGCCCTTTTTATCCTGCAAAAAGCCGCCCAGCACACACCCCACCCCAAAAGCGGCGATGAGCAAGGCAAATGCATAACCCGCACCCTGCTCCGAAAGGCCGTATTCCTCCATGACCGGCTTCTGAAATACGCCCCACGCCGCCGGTAAGCCGGTAAGCACCTGAATGGCTGCCCCCGCAGCCAGAATGGTCCACGGGTGTTTTGCTGCAAACTGCTGCTTCATACTTTCACCTCAAAGATTTGTGCAATTTGCGATAGTGTGCCCATTTGGATTGACAATCCGGCATTATCCTTTATAATGGTAAAGTACTGAGTTAAAAACGCTCCCGCCCCTTTTCAGGCATCGAGGGCGGGTACAATTTACAGATAGAGAGGAATTACTGTTATGAAAACACAGGCTTTGAAGGGTATGCGGGATCTGCTGCCCGCTGAGCAGACCCTGCGCGATTACATTCAGGGCAAGATTCTGGAGACCTACCGCTCTGCCGGTTTTGAGCGCATCTCTACCCCCATGCTGGAGGATATGGAAAATCTGGACAAGTCCGATGGCGGCGACAACCTGAACCTGATCTTCAAGGTGCTCAAGCGCGGCGACAAGCTGACCGCTGCCCTGAACACCGGCGATCCTAAGCAGCTGTCCGATATGGGTCTGCGCTACGACCTTACCCTGCCGCTGAGCCGCTACTACGCAGCCAACAAGGATAAGCTGCCCAGCCCCTTCAAGGTCATCCAGACCGACCGGGTGTTCCGCGCCGAGCGTCCGCAGAAGGGTCGTCTGCGCGAGTTTGTACAGTGTGATATCGACATTCTGGGCGATGCTTCCCCCAATGCCGAGGTGGAGCTGATCGATGTGACCACCCGCGCCTTGCTGAACATCGGCTTTACCGGCTTTACCGTCAACATCAACGACCGCCGCATCCTGCGCGGGATGCTGGAAAGCATGGGCTTTGCCGCCGACACGCTGGATTCCGTCTGCATCACCTTTGACAAGATGGACAAGATCGGTGCCGAGGGCGTGAAGGCCGAACTGACCGAGAAGCAGCTGCCGGAAAGCGCCATCCATGCACTGGCAGACTTTATCGCCGCCGGGGACGTGACGCTGGACGCCGTAGCTGCCCGCTGCGCCGACCCCGCCATCGCCGATGACCTGAAATATGTGCTGGCCACCGCCAACACGCTGGCTGCAGGCCGTTATCAGGTAGCCTACTGCCCCAGTCTGGTACGCGGTCAGGGCTACTACACCGGCATGGTGTTCGAGGTGACCTGCCCGCAGTTCAGCGGTGCTGTGGCCGGCGGCGGACGCTACGATAACATGGTGGGCAAGTTCCTTGGCGTGCAGGTGCCCGCCGTGGGCTTCTCCATCGGCTTCGAGCGGGTGTGCGGCATTCTGCTGGAGCAGGGCTACCAGATCCCCGGCGCAAAGCAGAAGATCGCCCTGCTGTACGGCAAGGACACCGACTTCCCTGCCGTGCTGAGCAAGGCTGCCGCGCTGCGCGAGCAGTACAACGTCACCGTACTGCCGCAGGGCAAAAAGCTGGGCAAGCAGCTGGGTCAGCTGGAAGCCGCAGGCTTTGCGGGCGCTGCCTTTATGGACAAGGACGAGGTAAAGATCTTCGCCCAGCAGTAAGCTGCCCGCCTGACGATTTTAAATTTTGTGGCTCAGAAACGTCTGCGGATGTTTCCGGGCCACTTTTTTCAGGCGTCACAACGCAAAAAAGCAGCCCCGCCGGTGCTCTAGCGGGGCTGCTTTTTGCGTAACAGTGTATTTTTTAGAACTCGATCTTGCTCTCGATGTAGCTCTTCAGCTCGCTGATGGGCATACGCACCTGCTCCATGGTGTCGCGGTCACGGACGGTGACGCAGTTGTCGGCAGCAATGCCCTTGGCCTCGTCGCCCACAGTGTCAAAGTCCACAGTGACGCAGAACGGAGTGCCGATCTCGTCCTCGCGGCGGTAACGCTTGCCGATGGAACCGGTATCGTCGTAATCCACCATGAAGTACTTGCTCAGCTCGTTGCGGATCTCCATGGCCTTCTCGCCCAGTTTCTTGCTCAGGGGCAGCACGGCGCACTTGTAGGGAGCCAGAGCAGGATGCAGACGCAGCACGGTGCGGACATCCTCCTTGCCCTTGCTGTCGGTCAGGTGCTCCTCGTCGTAGGCCTCGCACAGGAAGGCCAGCGCCACGCGGTCGCAGCCCAGAGAAGGCTCGATGACGTAGGGGATGTAGTGCTCGTTGGTCTCGCTGTCGAAGTACTCCAGACTCTTGCCGGAAGCCTCCTGATGGCGGGTCAGGTCGTAGTTGGTACGGTCTGCAATGCCCCACAGCTCGCCCCAGTCGGTGAACGGGAAGGCATACTCGATATCAGTGGTAGCGCGGCTGTAGAAGGCCAGCTCTGCAGGCTCGTGGTCACGCAGGCGCAGGTGCTCCTTCTTGATGCCAAGGCTCAGCAGCCAGTTCTCGCAGTAGTCCTTCCAGTAAGCAAACCAGTCCAGATCGGTGCCGGGCTTGCAGAAGAACTCACACTCCATCTGCTCGAATTCGCGGGTGCGGAAGGTGAAGTTGCCCGGGGTGATCTCGTTGCGGAAAGCCTTGCCCACCTGACACACGCCGAAGGGCAGCTTGCGGCGGGTGGTGCGCTGGATGTTGGCAAAGTTGACAAAGATGCCCTGTGCGGTCTCGGGACGCAGATAGCAGGTAGAGGAGCTATCCTCGGTCACACCGATGGCGGTCTTGAACATCAGGTTGAACTTGCGGATGGGGGTAAAATCGTGCTTGCCGCACACGGGGCAGACGATATCCTCGTGCTCTGCGATGAAAGCGTCCATCTCGTCAAAGCTCATGGCATCCACGTTCACCTCGGGGTGCTCTTCCCCGATCAGCTTGTCGGCGCGGTGGCGTGCCTTGCAGGCGCGGCAGTCCAGCAGGGGGTCCGAGAAGCTGGACACATGGCCGGTGGTCACCCATGTCTGGGGGTTCATGATGATGGCAGCATCCAAACCCACGTTATAGGGGCTTTCCTGCACAAACTTTTTCAGCCATGCCTTTTTGACGTTGTTCTTGAACTCCACGCCAAGGGGGCCGTAGTCCCAGCTGTTAGCCAGACCGCCGTAGATCTCGGAACCGGGGAACACATAACCACGGTTCTTGCAGAGATTGACGATCATATCAAGGGTCTTTTCGCTCTGTTCCATTGTAGTACATCCTTTCCGTCCGCGGCTGGTTTGCCGTGTCGTATCGTGTTGTGTTCCGGCGGCTTTCCCCACCGCCGGGCGTGCTTGCGGCTTGCGCAAGCACAGTATATTTACTGTACCATGTTTTGCCCCGCTTGTAAAGCCCGGCAGACAGTTCAGCTGCGCTCTGTCAGGTATTTTACCAGCAGGCGGTACAAGGCATCCGGGTCGATGGGCTTGGGCAGGTGCTCGTTCATGCCGGATTCCAGCGCCTTGCGGCGGTCCTCTGTAAAGGCGTTTGCCGTCATGGCAAAAATGGGGATGGTCTTTGCGTCCGGGCGGTCCATGGCGCGGATGGCGCGGGTAGCCTCGTGGCCGTCCCGCACCGGCATCATCACGTCCATCAGGATGGCGTCAAAGCCGCCCACCGGCGAGGCTGCAAAGGCTTCCACCGCCTGCTGTCCATCGGCGGCTTTGGTCACTTTTACGCCCACCTCGTTCAGCAAAAACTCCATGATCTCCATGTTCAGAGCGTTGTCTTCGGCCAGCAGCACCCGCTGTCCCTGCAGCACGGCAAGGTCTGTCTGCTGCTGCTCCGGCTCTGCGGCTTCGGTGCTGTCGATGACAAAGGGCAGGGTGATGGTGTAGGTGGTGCCCACGCCCTGCCGGCTTTCCACCCCGATGGTGCCGCCCATTTTATCCACAAGACTTTTGGTAATGGACATTCCAAGGCCGGTGCCGCCGTATACCGAACGCGCCCCGGCATTCTCCTGCGTGAAGGGTTCGAACATCCGCTTCTGGAACTCTTCGCTCATGCCAATGCCAGTGTCCGCGCAGACAAAGCAGATCTGCACCTTGTCCCCGGTGCAGCTCAACTCAAAGCAGTCCAGCATCACACGACCCTTGTCCCGGTTATACTTGATGGCGTTGCTGAGCACATTCATCAGCAGCCGCTTGACGTGCAGCGGACTGCCCACCAGCCGGGGATGCGGCAGCTTTCCGTATTCCCGGTGCAGCACGATGCCGCGCTCTGCCGCCTGTTTTTCCAGCACGTCCGTGATCTCGTGCATCAGCTCGGGCAGATCAAAGGGCACGCTTTCCAGCACCACCTCGCCGGACTCCAGCTTGCCCATATCCAGCACCTCGTTCACCAGCTCCAGCAGCAGGGTGGATGCCTCCCAGATCTTTTTGCGGCAGTCGGCCTGCCGTGCCATATCCTCCGGGCAGCGGTCACCGATCTCCACCATGCCCCGGATGCCGTTGATGGGGGTGCGGATATCGTGGCTCATGCGCTGCAAAAACTCGGTCTTGGCAAGGTTTGCGCTCTCCGCCTTCAGCGCAGCCGCCTTGAGGGTCTTTTGGTACTCCTGCTCCCGGCGCAGCTGCTGCTCCCGGTAGCGCTGGTCGGTCTTGCCGCGCAGCAATTGCAGCAAAAACAGGAGAACCATGTAGGTAAAGGCAGCCATGCTCACATTGCGCATGGTGGAAACATATACCTCTCGCTCCGGGCGGTAGACATAGATGTAAAAACTGCGCCCCTGCCCCACGATGCCGTAAGCGTACTGCTGCCCGGTGGTGCTGTGCACATGGATCATGCCGCCGTCGGTGCTGCGCGCTTTTAAGGCAGAAAGGGTGGGGTTATCGTCCACGGTGGTATCCAGCAAAGAGGTGTCGTTGCTGGCCACGATGCGGTCGCCCCGGGTCACCACGATGGTGCCGTCCACGGCGGGGTTATAGCCCTGCACGCAGTTCTGGTAGGAAAGGTTGTAATTGCGTACATATTCTGCCGTGGTGCGGTAGTACACCACAAGCACCCCGTCCCCGTCCTTCCGGGCGCAGGCTGCGGTGTCTACATAGGAGCCATCCTCATTTTCCGACCGTCCGGCGTAGACCTGCTCCGGGTGGTCGGCCACCTTCAGCACGATAGAACCGGCCAGCTGCGCTTCCATCTGTTCCCGGACCTGCAGGTCAGCCGTCCGTCCATCCTGTGAGGCTGCGCACAAAATTTTGCCCTCTGTTGAAAGCACCAGTGCGCCGCTGAGGGTATAGTCCCGCAGATATTCCGCCATAGCGGCATCGTCCAGTACCCGCGCGGGGTCATCCTGCCGGTCGTGCGCGATCTCTCTGCACAGATGCTGGGCGTTTTCCATCATCCGCATCAGGCTTTTGGTCTCCGTGGCAAGGTTCAGGTTATCGTAGCCGGTGCACTGCTCCTTAACATAGCTGATGGTATCCTCAAACTGCTTTTCTGCATTTTGCAGGTCGCTGTGCGCCGAGACCCCCAGCACGCCGCCCAGCAGCAACAGTCCCGCAAGTGCGCACACCATGATGAACTGCTTCCGGTTGAAAATACTCTGGCTCTTTTCCATTCCGTCATGCATGGGTACTGTCCTCCAGTCCATCCAGATAGTGCTCGGGGTCGTCCAGATAGCGGCTCACGATCTGCCGGACGGTGCCGTCTGCCAGCATCTCCTGAAAAACCTCCGTCAGCTGCTGCGGCAGGTCATCGCTGCGATCCTTGGCAAAAGCCACGCCCAGCCGCGCCGTCATCAGCGGCTCGTCCAGAATGCGGTATTCAACGCTGTAATCCTTCATGAACTGCCGGATGGCGCTTTCGTGGGCGGCTAAGGCGTCCGCGTAGCCTTTGAGCAGGGTGGTGTAGAGCAGATCCCGGTTCTGCAGGGAATACAGCCTGCGCAGCCGGGGCAGACCATTCTGCTCTGCGTTCAAAAACAACTCCTCCGGCTTTGTGGTGGACTGCACCGCCACCACCTTGTCGGCCAGATCCTGCAGGGTGCGGATGTCGCTATCGGAGCGCACCGCCACCACCTGACGGCTGTACAGATACGGCCCTGCCCATTGGTATTCTTCCTCGCGGCCATCCATGGAAAAGCTGCCCCAGATGCAGTCGATGGTGTCGTTTTCCACCAGTTCCTTCTTCTTTTCCCAGTCGATGGTCACAAATTTCACCCGGTAGCCCAGCCGCCCGAACGCCTCGGTGGCCAGTTCCACGTCAATGCCGGTGGGTGCACCGTCCGTGCCCATATAGTTGAAGGGCGGGTAGTTATCGCTGCCCACCACAATGACCGGCATTGCAGCCGTATAGTCATCCGTTTTTCCGGTACGCCCGCAGCTGCAAAGCAGCGCCGCGCACATCGCCAGCGTCAGCAAACAGGCCGCCAGCCGCAGTCCTCTTCTGTGTTTTTTCATGGTTCTTCCATCCTGTGTTTTTTGCTGCTTTTTGTAATAGAATGCTCCACGCTATCAGTATAATAAAAACTGTTCCAAAAGAAAAGAAGAAAATTACTTTTCCGGCAGATTCTACACTTTTCCGCAAAAAGGGCTCCCGGAGCGCCTGCGAACGCTCCGGGAGCCGAAAAAGCCATTTTACTTGTGGTACTTCATGCCCGCATTGATGGTGCAGGCGCGGTAGATCTGCTCCGTGAGCACCAGCCGCGCCAGCTGATGGGGCATGGTGATGCGCCCCATGCTGAACTTAAGGGCAGCGGCCTTTTTCACCTCTTCGGACAGGCCATGGGACGAGCCGATAACAAAGGCCACGTCCCCTGCCCCGCTGCCGGCACGCTGTGCCAGAAACTGCGCCAGCTCGTCGGAGGAGATCTGTTTGCCCTCGATGCACATGGCTACGATGGCAGCCCCCTTGCGCACATTGGAAAGGATGGCTTTTCCCTCCTTATCCAACGCCTTTTTTACCACCGCGTCCGAGGCGTTTTTCTCCTCGATCTTTTCCTCCGGCAGTTCAATGATGCGAAAGGCGGCAAAAGCCGCCAGACGCTTCTGGTACTCTGCCACGCCCTCGGCAAAATATTTGGCGTTCAGCTTGCCCACACAGATCAGGTCGATGTTTTGCATGACTGCTTCCTCTTTTCAGGCTTAAACGATTTAAAATTGTCTCCGCTTCGCTCTGACAATAACAGCGGAAATTTTTTTATAATTTGTAACTCCGAAACGACTGCGGTCGTTTCGGAGTTACTTTTTCACGGGAGGGGACTTTTCGGAAAGGCGGCGGGGAGTTTCCTGAGCAAATTCCGGCGAAGTGGGGCCCCGGTGCGCAGCACTGGGGCGGAACAGGGGGTTCCGGACTTATTTGCGAAGGAAACCTCCCCACCGCCTGCCAATCAAAGCAGGCTCATCTGCTCGCCCTCGTCCTCGGCGCGGATCAGCGCACCGGTGGCGGGCAGGCTGCGCACGCGGTAGCGGTGGGGATTTGCCAGCTCCAAGGTATCTGCCGGCACCACCGAGGCGATGGTCTGGTTCTTTTTCAGGGTGACCACCGCCACGCCCTGACTGTCGCGGGTGGTCTTGGCGGCGATCTGCGCCGTGCCCACCAGCAGCATCCGGCTGGCACTGGTGCGGATGGCAAGCTCGGTCTCCTCCGGCAGGTAAAGCATCATGGCAAGCGGTTCTTTATCGCTGTACGCCTTCAGCAGCTTGCGGCGGTTCTGCTTAGTGGCGTAGGAGCTGAGGGGGATCTTTGCGCACTTGCCGCTGGCAAAGAAGAACAGCATAAAGCCGCTGTAATCGCCGGTAATGACCATGCTCAGCACGTTTTCGCCCTCATCCATGCCCAGCCGTCCCGGGATGAAGATGCCCATCTGGGCTACCTTGCCGTCCTCCAGCTCTGCCAGACGCACCTTGTACACCTGCTGCTTGTCGGTGAAGAACAGCGCTTCTACGTTGTTTCGGGTCTCCAGCTGCTGGATGATCTCGTCACCCTCCTTCAGCTTGTGCGCACCGGCGGTGCGCAGGCTCTGGGGCGGGATCTTTTTAAAGTAGCCCTCCCGGGTAAAGAACACGGTCACCGGGTAGTCCGGCACAGCTTCTTCCTCGGCGGCGGCGTCCTCCTCGGGCAGGTCGTACAAGATCTCACTGCAGCGGGGTTTGCCGTATTTTTTCGCTACATCGTTCAGTTCATTGATAATGATGCGGCGGATGCGGGCAGGCTTTGCCAGCACATCGTTCAGGTCGGCAATATCCTTTTCCAGCTGCTCGATCTCGCCGGTGCGCTTGAGGATGTATTCCCGGTTCAAATGGCGCAGCTTGATCTCTGCCACATAGTCTGCCTGCACTTCATCAATGCCAAAGCCGATCATCAGGTTGGGCACCACCTCGGTCTCCTCCTCGGTAGTGCGGATGATATGGATGGCCTTGTCGATATCCAGCAAAATGGCGGCAAGACCCTGCAGCAGGTGCAGCCGCTTTTCCTTGCCGTGCAGATCATAGTAGGTGCGGCGGCGCACGCACTCAACGCGGAAGGCCGTCCACTCCTTCAAAATCTCCCGCACGCCCATGACCCGGGGCTGACCGGACACCAGAATGTTGAAGTTGCAGCTGAAGCTGTCCTCCAGCGGGGTGGCCTTGAACAGCTTTGCCATCAGCTTGTCGGCATCCACGCCGCGCTTGAGATCCAGCGTCAGCTTCAGGCCGTTCAGGTCGGTCTCATCGCGCATATCGCTGATCTCCTTGACCTTGCCGGTCTTGACCAGCTCTGCGATCTTGTCCATGATGGCTTCCACCGTGGTGGTGGGCGGGATCTGGGTGACCTCGATCATATTTTCGCCGGGCACCGCGTTGTAACGGGCGCGTACTTTTACGCTGCCGCGGCCGTTCTCGTAAATTTCACGCATCTGCGCTTCATCATACAAAATCTGGCCGCCGCCCACAAAGTCCGGGGCGGGCATGGTGGTGCCGATATCGTGGTGCTCGTCCTTCATCAGCGCCACGGTGGTGGCGCACAGCTCTGCCAGATTGAAGGAGCAGATGTTGCAGGCCATACCCACCGCAATGCCCAGCGTATTGTTTGCCAGAATGGTGGGGAAAGTGACCGGCAGCAGGGTGGGCTCGGTGGTGGTGCTGTCGTAGTTGGGCACAAAGTCCACCGTCTCCTTGTCGATATCCCGGAACAGCTCCTCGCACACGCCTTCCAGCTTTGCTTCGGTGTAACGGGCAGCGGCGCAGGACATATCGCGGCTGTACGCCTTGCCAAAGTTGCCCTTGCTGTCCACAAAGGGCACAAGCAGGCTCTCGTTGCCGCGGCCCATGCGCACCATAGTGTCGTAGATGGCGGCGTCACCATGGGGGTTCAAGTGCATGGTGCTGCCCACGATGTTGGCAGACTTGGTGCGTGCGCCCTTGAGCAGACCCATCTCGTACATGGTGTACAGCAGCTTGCGGTGCGCCGGCTTGAAGCCGTCGATTTCCGGCAGCGCGCGGCTGACGATGACGCTCATGGCATAGGGCATATAGTTGGTTTCCAGCGTGCGGGTAATGGGATCTTCCAGCACACTGCCTGCATTTAAAATTTCAACGCCGTCGCCCAGCTGCGGGCGCACCGGCTTTAAGGTTTTCTTGGTCGATTTTTTTGCCATTACAGTTCCTCTTGTTTATTACGCCTGTTCTTTTTCGGCAAACAAGCTCGCCCTCTCAGCCTCGCTTTGCTCGGCAGCTCCCCCAAAGGGGGAGCCCTTGGCAGTCCACGCAAAGTTCATCTTTTTGCCAAGGTCTCTCCCTTTGGGAGAGGTGGATGCGAACAAAGTGAGCAGACGGAGAGGGCGAGGCCGTCAATCTCTCAGCTCACGTCCAGATCATCCAGATACTCTGCGCCGTGCTGAGCGATATGCTCCTTGCGGCCTGCCAGATTGTCGCCCAGCAGGATATCGAACACCTGCGCGGTCTGCACCACATCGGTGGGCATTACTTTGATAAGACGGCGGCTTTCCGGGTTCATGGTAGTCAGCCACATCATCTCGGGGTCGTTCTCGCCCAAGCCTTTGGAGCGCTGGATGGTGTATTTTTTGTCCCCGATCTTTTCCAGAAAAGCGGCCTTTTCCGGCTCGGTATAGGCGAAATAAGTGCGATCCTTCGTGGTGATCTCGTACAAAGGCGACTCCGCGATATACACATAGCCCTTGTTGATCAGGGTGGGGGTAAGGCGGTAGAGCATGGTCAGCACAAGGGTACGGATCTGATAGCCATCCACATCGGCATCGGTACAGATGACGATCTTATTGAACCGCAGATTGTCGAGGTTAAAGGTAGCCAGTTCCTTGTTGTGCTTGCCGCCCAGCTCCACGCCGCAGCCCATCACCTTGATCAGGTCTACGATGACGTCCGACTTGAAGATGCGGGCATAATCCGCCTTCAGGCAGTTCAAAATCTTGCCGCGGATGGGCATGATGGCCTGATATTCACTGTCCCGGCTGGACTTGACCGCGCCCATAGCCGAGTCGCCCTCCACGATATACAGCTCGCGGCGGGCGGCGTCCCGGGTGCGGCAGTCCACAAACTTCTGCACGCGGTTGGCTAAGTCGATTTGCGTAGAGAGCGTCTTTTTGATGCTCTGGCGCGTTTTTTCCGCGTGCTCGCGGCTCTGCTTGTTCACCAGCACCTGCTGGCAGATCTTCTGGGCTTCCTCCGGCTTTTCCAGAAAATACACTTCCAGATAATGCTTGAGGAAGTCGGTCATGGCCTGCGAGACAAATTTATTGGTGATGGCCTTTTTTGTCTGGTTCTCGTAGCTGGTGCGGGTGGAAAAGCTGGAGGATACATACACCAGACAGTCCTGCACGTCCTGAAAGCTGATGGCGCTCTCGCCCTTTTTGTACAGATTCTTTTCCTTCAGGTACTTGTTGATCTGGTAGACAAAGGCGGTGCGCACCGCGTGTTCCGGGCTGCCGCCGTGCTCCAGCCACGAGGAGTTGTGGTAGTATTCCAGCAGCTGTACCTTATTAGAGAAGCAAAAAGCCGCACCCATGCGCACCTTGTAGTCCGGCTGATCCTCGCGGTCGCGGCCCACGGCCTCGCTCTCGCAGCTGAACACCGGGGTCAGGGTGTCCTCCCCTGCTACTTCTGCCACATAGTCCGCAATGCCGTTCTGGTAGCACCAGCTCTCGTGCCATGGCTTGCCGGTGGCGGGGTCTTTTTCCTTTTCATCGGTAAAGTTGAGGGTAAGCCCGGCGTTGACCACAGCCTGACGGCGCAGCACATCCTTATAGTAGCTGCCGGGCACGTCGATATCGGTAAACACCTCATCGTCCGGCTTCCAGTGGATGATACTGCCGGTGCGGCGTCCCTTGTAGGGCTCCTTTTGCAGGCCGCCTACGTTCTCGCCCTTTTTAAAGTCCAGATGGTAGTGGTAACTGTCGCGGTAGATGTCGGCGGTCATCCACGCCGACGCGTACTGGGTGGCGCACAGACCCAGACCGTTCAGGCCAAGGCTGAACTCGTAGTTATCCTCACCCTCGCCGTACTTGCCGCCCGCGTACATCTCGCAGAACAGCAGCTCCCAGTTGAAGCGACCTTCGCCGTTGTTCCAGTCCACGGGCATACCACGGCCAAAGTCCTCCACGATGACGCTGCCGTCCTTGCAGCGGGTCACGTTGATGGTATCGCCGTGGCCATCGCGGGCTTCATCAATGGAGTTGGACACGATCTCAAAGATCGAGTGGGCACAGCCCTCCACGCCGTCCGAGCCAAAGATGACCGCCGGGCGCTTGCGCACACGGTCGGCGCCCTTTAACGAGGTAATGCTCTCGTTGCCATATTCCTGTTTTTTTGCCATGCTGCTCCTCCCGTCCCGCCGCAGCTGTGCTGCGCAGGCCGTTCTGTAATCAAAGCAAGCGCCTGCCCTTGCTATTATATAAGAAATATAATAGCATCTCTGCGGACATAAGCGCCTGTGTTCTTTTCTTTTATTAAACCATAGGTTGTAAAACTTGTCAAATGTTCTTTCTATCTTTCCCGCGCAGCGCTCCGGTACGAAAACCGCGAAAAAAGTCGTTCTTATTTTGTGCGCAGGGACGCCGGAAAACAAAAACTTTTCAATTTTTTCAAAAAAGTTTGCATTTACCCCTTTACAAAATCGAAATTTCAGGTATAATAATCATCGTCCGGTGCGCCTCTGTAGCTCAGTCGGTAGAGCAGGGGACTGAAAATCCCCGTGTCATTGGTTCGATTCCGATCGGAGGCACCAGCAAAGGAAACCCATTCGGGTTTCCCAATATGCGGCCGTAGCTCATCTGGTAGAGCGCCACCTTGCCAAGGTGGAGGTAGCGAGTTCGAGCCTCGTCGGCCGCTCCATTATGGAGCAGCAGCAGTTGCTCCGGTATGGCCCGGTAGCTCAGTTGGTTAGAGCACCAGCCTGTCACGCTGGGGGTCGTCGGTTCGAGCCCGATCCGGGTCGCTCGTTGGAATGTCAGTCGTTTGTCTGGCAGTCTTACAAATAAGACCGCCGTAACAAATTCTGAAATTCCTCCTCTTTCCCACAAAATCTTGCTTCGCAAGCTTTCGCGGGGCCCCGATATTCGCAAGAATCGCTCGGGAGGGTGCAGGGACAAATGCACCGAATATGCGGCCGTAGCTCATCTGGTAGAGCGCCACCTTGCCAAGGTGGAGGTAGCGAGTTCGAGCCTCGTCGGCCGCTCCATTGGAGTGGTATTCATCACTCCCTATATGGTGACGTGGCCAAGTGGTAAGGCAAGGGTCTGCAAAACCCTCATCCACCAGTTCAAATCTGGTCGTCACCTCCAAAAGATTCCCGGAAGCTTCGGCTTCCGGGATTTTTTGTTTTGCACTGTCCCCTGCCGATGTCCTCGCCCTCTCAGTCAGCTGCGGTGACTGATTCCCCTTTTTGTCGCTACGCGACATCTTCCCCCGGCCGGGGGAAGTCTTTCCTCAAAGGGAGAGTCTCTGGCGAAACCGGTCACTTTGCGGTTAAACAAAAAAGTCTGCCGCAGCACCCCCTCCCGTGAAAATGCAATGCCGGAGCGTCCGCAGACGCTCCGGCATTGCTATAATAAAAGTAACGCTACCTCAGAACCGCAGCCGCATCTGATACCACACCACCCCGCCGTGGGTGGAAGCGGAAACACCCTCGTTCACAAAGCCGAACTTTGCGTAATAGTGCAAAAGCTTCTCCTTGCAGGTCAGCACCAGCCCCTTGCGCCCCTGTGCGCGGGCATCTGCGATAGCTCTTTGCAGCAGCAGCCCGGCATAGCCCCGGCGGCGGCAGCGCGGGAGGGTGTTCACCCCAAAGATCATCTGCCATGCGCCATTTTCATCATGCAGGGCGGCATCTGCGTACATCTCATCGGTCAGGTCGGGCGTGTCGGTGCAAAAGCCGTCCACAAAGGCCACCAGTTTTCCCTGCTCAAGCAGCAGCCAGAAATGACTGGCATAGTGTGCCAGCCGTCCGGCAAATTCCTCGGCCGTGGCAGCCTCTGCTGCCGGAAAACAGGCTGTCTCCACGGCGGCAATAGCGTGCAGATCCTCCGTAGTTGCGTTGCGTATCTCCATGGTATCTCCCCCTTCTCTTTTTTCTATTCAGTGTACCACAGCTGCCGCGCAAAGGCAAAGTGTTTGCATCTGTTCTCCGTCCGTGTTACAATGGCTATACTACGCTTGGAAGGGAGTTGAAACGCCATGCCCACCGAAAACCGCACTACCTTAACGCCGGACACCCCGGTGCGCTACCTGAAAGGGGTGGGTCCCAAGACCGCAGAACGGTTCGAGAAGCTGGGCATTGTAACGCTGGCAGACCTGCTGTGCCACTACCCCCGGCGATATATCGACTTTTCCAAGCCCTACTCCATCGCAGAAGCCCCCGCCGACACCGAATGCGTGGTAAAGGCCGAGGTATTCGCAAAGCCCGGCGGACGCATTCTGCCAGGCGGGCGGCGGATGGAGCGCATCACTGCCGGGGACGATGTAGCCAGTCTGGAGATTACATGGTTCAATAACCCCTACGCCACCCAGAAATTGCAGCTGGGGCAGGAATACTATTTTCAGGGCATCGTTACCGGCGGGATGCTGCGCCGCCAGATGGTCAACCCGCAGGTGCGCACCGCCGAGCAGATTCAGACCGCACCCTTTGAAGCCGTTTACCCCCAGACGGAGGGGCTTACCAGCAGCGCCATCTCCCGCTGCATCCGGCAGCTTTTGCCCCATGCAGAGCTGCTGCCAGATCCGCTGCCACCGGAGATGCTGCAAAAATACCGTCTGCTCCCCAAGGCCGAAGCGGTGTGCGCCATCCACTGCCCTGCCACCGAGGAGCAGGCCGCAGCGGCGCGGCGGCGGCTCATATACGAAGAGTTGTTGGTGCTGCAATTGGGCATTGGGCGGATGCGCAGCCGGGGCGCTGCCGCCACCGGGGCACCCATGCGCCGCGCCGACCCAGCTCCTTTCTGGCAGAGTCTGCCCTTTGCCCCCACCGGGGCGCAGCGCCGCGCAGTGGAGGAAATTTTAAACGATATGGCGGGCGATACCGCCATGAACCGCCTGTTGCAGGGCGATGTGGGCAGCGGCAAAACGCTGGTAGCTGCTGCCGCCATCTGGGCGTGCATCCGGGCGGGGTATCAGGCCGCGCTGCTGGCTCCTACCGAAATTCTGGCCGCACAGCACGCTGAGGGGCTGAACCGGCTGCTTGCCCCCTTCGGGATGCGGGTCGCCCTGCTGACCGGCGGCATGAAGGCCGCTGCCCGCCGCACCACACTGGCCGCTATCCGCAATGACGAAGCCGACCTTGTGGTGGGCACCCACGCTCTGATGAGCGAAGGGGTGGAGTTTGCCCGGCTGGGTCTGGCGGTCATTGACGAGCAGCACCGCTTTGGGGTGCGTCAGCGCGGCGCGCTGGCCGAAAAGGCCACAAACCCGCACCTGCTGGTCATGAGCGCCACCCCTATCCCCCGCACGCTGGGGCTGCTGATCTACGGCGATCTGGATATTTCCATTCTGGACGAGCTGCCCCCCGGACGCACCCCGGTCAAGACCCGGTGCATCACCGGCAAGCGGCGGCAGGACTTGTACCGCTTTCTGGACAGCGAGATCGACAAAGGGCGGCAGGTGTATCTGGTCTGCCCCGCCATCGAGGATGTGCCGGACGGCGGGCTGAACGCCGTCAAGACCTACTACGAGGACATTGCCAAGGCGTTGCTGCCCGACCGCCGGGTGGGGCTGATGCACGGCAAGCTGAAACCCAAGGAAAAAGCCGCCGTCATGGAGGATTTCAAGGCCGGGCGGCTGGATGCACTGGTGTCCACCACCGTCATTGAGGTGGGCGTGGACGTGCCCAACGCCAGCGTGATGGTGATCGAAAACGCCGAGCGCTACGGTCTGAGTGCCCTGCACCAGCTGCGCGGGCGTGTAGGGCGCGGCGCTGCCGAGAGCTGGTGCTTTCTTGTCAGCGACAACACCAGCGAAGCCGTGCAGAAGCGGCTGAAATTCCTCTGTTCCACCACCGATGGCTTTGCCGTGGCGCAGTACGACTTGGAGACCCGCGGCCCCGGCGACTTTTTCGGCAGCCGCCAGCACGGTCTGCCCACCTTACAGATCGCCGATTTGATGAACGACACCCGCACCCTGCACGCCGCCCAGAGCGAAGCCGCCGCCCTGCTGGCCGCCGACCCGCTGCTGGAAAGCCCTGCGCACGCTTTGCTGGCTGCGCAGGTGCAGCAGATGTTCGACAAGGCCGGGCCGATGAACTGAGGACGATTTTAAGTGCGCTCCGCTTTGCTTTGCGCAACTTCAGCGGAAAAATCTTTTTATAGTTCGCGTATGTCGCGGCCTGCGGGCCGCGACATACGCTTTTTTCACAGGAGGGGCCGTAACGGCAACCGGCATCTGCCACTGCGACTTCACGCATAAAAAAGCGGGTCAGAAGCGCTCCGGTTTCTGACCCACGATAGGATATTATTCTTTTTTATCCCCAACAACGCTTTGCAGGATGCGGGTTGCAAAAACATCCACCTTTTCTTCCAGTGCGGGCAGACGCAGCAGGCGGTAGAGCCGCTGATACACGGCATCCACCGCGTAGCCCGCAACGGCAACCAGCAGCACCGCACCGGTCAGGTAAGCCAGCGAGGGCAGCAGCGCCCCGCCAAACCGGGGCAGGTCGACCAGCTGCCACAGCAGCGCCCGGGTAAAATCGCTGTCGTGCAGCAGGTATACCCCGAAGGACAGCGGTGCCAGCCGAAAGACCCAGCGCCGCCAGTAGTCTGAACGAATGCGGATATTCTGGAACAGCAGAAATATCGCTGCCGAGGCGATGACCGTAGCCAGTGCCTGATAGCCGTTGACGGTATTCACAAAGCCGTTCAGGTGCAAAGCGTTTTCCACCCGCAGCGCCAGCATCCGGTTGAAAAGTCCCGCCGCCGAAGCCGCCAGATACGCCACTAGGCACAGCCCGCTGGACACGGTCACCCGGTATTTGCGGAAATAGGCAGCCATAAAATACAAGGTATAGAACCAGATAAAGCTGTATCCGTTATTCACAAAGGTCGCATCCGTTGCCCAGTAGAACAGCGTGCCCCACACGCTTTGCAGCAACAGCGCCACCAGCAGCAGCGTTTTGTACTGCCGCCTGTCAAGGCTTTGCACCACCGCGTTCAGCACCGGCACCGAGAGATACATCAGGAAATAAGCCGAAGCGAACCAGTAGCCGTTGGAGGTAAGGGGTAAAAGTGCCCGGAGCAGTGCAACAGCCGAAAGCGGGACCGCCCCCGCTTTCACCGCAACGCAGAAGGTGAGCATGGAGTAAAACCACACCTGTGCCCCAATGCGGAACAGCCGCCCGGCATGAACAGGCCCCTTGCGCTCCGACAGGTAATAGCCGGAAAGCATTACAAAACAGTTGGTGGATACACGCGCCAGAATAAACAGCAGCCAGTATATCCAGAATGCCGCTGTCCCCTGCGGTGCCGCACTGCCCAGCCCGCCGTGCCCGATGCCGTGCATCAGCACGATCATCACCATACTGAGGATACGCATCGTCTCAAAGCCGCTGTGCCGCTTTTGTTCTTCCATACCCCGTTTTCCCCCTTATCTCTCCCCTGTTTCCAGCTGCCGCAAGGCCTGCCGCACCTGCTGCTCCGGCCGCAGCCACGCTTGATAGTATGCCGCATTGTGCTGCGCCATAGCCAAGATCGCCGCCGGGTCTGTCAGCAGCTGCCGCAGCTGCGTCTCACACTCCGCCGGGGACGTATACGCTTTATAGTTTTTCCCTTCTTCAAAGCCGCCCGGCAGGGTGTACCGCAACGGCTCGGTGACGATAGCGCGCCCCGCCGCCACATACTCGGCCAACTTCCAGCCGGTAGAGCCGTGCAGTCCGGTAGAAGCCACGCAAATCTCCGTGTGCTGCATCCGGTGCAGATACGCCCGCTTGCCGGTCAGCTTGTCCGGCACGATCAGCTCCGGGCACAGCTGCCGGGCACAGGCGTTGTCGGATACGCCGCCGGTGAACTGCTCCGGGAAGGCGCTTTGCAGCCGGTGCAGCAGCTCAATGCGGTCGGCGTTCACCTGCCGCCACTCTGCCTGCAGTTCCGGGTATTGCCGCACCGCCGGCTCCTCCGGGTCCCACAGACGGGTCAGAAAGAGGATGCGCGGCTTTTTTCGCACCCGGGTCAGGCAGGCTTCAAAGTCCTGCGGGTAGCAGCGGGTGGAAAGCGCCCACTGCTTCAGGCGGCTCTTTGCGCTGCGCTCCGCTTCCAGCGGCGAGCCCGGGCAGGTAACGTAGTAGTTCAGCCCCAATGGCCGCAGCTTTGCGGGGATACCGCCCGGGAACTGCCGGTTCTTCTCGGCTGAAAAAGAACGTTTGAACACCACATCCGCCCGGTGGAACAGCGCCAGCACCGCCGCAGGGTCGTTGTAGAAGTAGCCGTCCATCAGGTCGAACACCACCGTACGGCCGTCAATTTCCGTTTCCAGCAGCGCCTCCCGGGCAAGGGGACTGCCCTGCCGCTCGTCCTGCACCCGCAAAGTCAGCTCTCCGCGCTTTGCCAGCAGGGTAAAGCCCGCCAGAATGCCGCTGACGTGCGCCGCGCCTTCCCGGGTGGCGAGTTTTATTGTGACCTGCATATTCCCTCCTATCGGTGGAACAGCCCGGTGCGCCGCTCGCCCATGGGGATGACATCACAGAACACACACCGGCTCTTGGTGGAAAGCTGCACATCCTTGTGGTAGCAGCCGAAAAACCATTTTTCGTAGGTCAGCTTGAGCAATATTTCGTCCAGAAACAGGTGCAGACGGTTGCTCTCGCCAAGGGCAAGGGCGGTAAAATCCAAAAATCTGCTTGGTGCATCGTGGGTCAGCACATAATCTACCTTGTAGTCTACTTTCTCTAAGTTGCGGCGGCAGGTGTCGTACTCCTCGTCGCTGGGCATCTCCTGCTTCCACCAGTTCACGCCCGGCTCCCGGTCGTCCTTATCCTGACTTTCCGCGCCGCCGAAGCAGAGATAGGTCTTGCCCTCCAGCTCCAGCACGCTGCCCCGGCACACATGGTACACATTGCCGCCAAGGCTCTGCACCCTGCCGCCGAACAGCTCGGTCTCCGGGTACTGTGCCAGCAGGTCGTAGTTTTCGTGGCTGCCGTCCAGAAACAGCACCGTGTAAGGGCGCTTGCGCAGCCAGTCCAGCCGCTTGCGCTCTGCGGCGCTGCCGTCCCATACAAAGCCAAAATCTCCCAGCACCACCACGGTGTCCTTTTTGCCCAGCCAGCGCAGTTTGCCCTGCTTGAAGCGCTGGATATCGCCGTGGGTATCCCCTGTAAGATATACCATTCCTGCCCTCCCTGCCGGAGCGAAAGAACGGTGTAAAACACCGCAAGGCTCTTGTAACACCCCGGCAAACCTGTTATTATTATAGAACACAGCACACTTGCTGCAAAATTGATCTTCCGGCGCGCTGTACCGCGCAGCCTTATTTAGTATATTTTATCGCTTTTTAAAGGAATTGTCCACATGAAACGTATTTTTGCACTGGTTCTTTCATTTGTATTTCTGCTCAGCTGCCTTGTGCTGCCCGCCGGGGCCATGTTCGACCCCAGCCCGGTGTATCAGGTGCAGGCTGCAAGCGCCTATATCGTGAACACGGATACCAACATCATCGTCTACGATAAAGACAGCACAAAGCAGGTGTCTGCCGGCGGTCTGACCAAATATATGACCCTTGCCGTACTGCTGACCAACTACGCCGACCAACTGGACAACACCTTCCAGATGCCCTTTGCCATCTCGGACTATGTTTATAATACCAATAACGCAGATATGCGCTCCAACGAGACTTTCACCTACCGCGAAGCCATGTACGCCATGCTTACCCGCAACGCCAACGAGGCAGCCATGGGTGTGGCATACACCCTTTCCGGCGGCGATCTGGACGGCTGGGTGGCGCAGATGAACACCTTATCCAAGCGCATCGGCACCACCGCCAGCAGCTGGACGGACGCCTGCGGCATCGACAGCGGCAACACCACCTGCGCGGTGGATATGTACCTGATCCTGCGCTACCTGATGAGCTTTGACGCCTTTGTAGAGGTGTCCGGTGCGCCCAGCTTTACCATGCCCGCCAAGGAGAAGCACCGCTCCTCCTCGGTGCTGGTCAGCCAGAACGCCGCACTGAGCAAAGCCAGCGGCGGCAGCTACTACCGCAGCGCCATGCAGGGCGGTATGTGCAATGTGACCGCCTTTAAAAACGATACCGGCACCCAGAGCTATGTTTCGTGGGGCAACAAGGACGGTGCCACCTATATCTTCTGCGTGATGGACAGCCCCGACAGCTGCGATACCCTTGGCTACGCCAACCGCCGCCCTGCCCTGTTCGAGACGGTCAAACTGATGGACTGGGTATTCGACAGCTTTTCCATTCAGGCTGCGCTGGACACCGACCTGACCATTGCGGAGATCCCGGTAAAGTATTCCTCCGATACAGACACCTTGCAGCTGTACCCCAACGACAGCATGATGACCCTGCTGCCCTCCACCAGCGACGGCACCGTCACCCAGAAATACTTCCACCTGCCGGACTACGTCTGCGCGCCCATCCAGCAGGGCGATGTAGTAGGCACGGTGGAGCTGAAGCTGGCAGGCGAGACCATCGGCGTGGTGGAGCTGATCGCCGGGCAGGACGTAGCCCGCAACCCGCTGCTGTTCGGGGTGGACAAGGTGAAGGAGTTCTTCACCAGCCTGTACCTGAAGGTGGTTCTGGTGCTCAGCCTGATCGCCGCCCTGATCTACGGGCTGTGGCTGCTGTGTGCCAACTGGAACCGCCGCAAACCCACTAAAAAGATCCACCGCCGCTATTGAACAGACGCAAAAATGCCCCGGCAGCCGCAAAGGCCGCCGGGGCATTCTGGTTGCGCCAGCAGGAGTCGAACCTACGATGGGGGAGTCAAAGTCCCCTGCCTTACCGCTTGGCGATGGCGCATCGTGCAGCTAAGTATAGCATATTTTCTGCCGTTCCACAAGAGGGACACTGCATTTTTGCAGCCTTTTCCCCGCAGCACTTAGAGCGTTTGCGGCGTTTTTTGTCGTTTTTTGGGCTTTTAGACGCTGTTTTTATGCTTTCCATTTCCTGCCATGTTTTTACGAAAGACAAGTTTTAAAGAATGCAATTTTCAAAAAATGCGGTCTATCGGAGCATAAAATTCATCTTGCAAGGGTAAAAATCGTTTTTTCATAATTTTTATTATTTTTTCAGCCAAAAGCTGTATTTTTTGTTGCGGTTCTGGTACACTGGATGTGATAAATATAGATTGAAGAAACTTCTCCGCTGTCCGGGCTGCGCCCGGGTGGGGCAGGGTCTCCATCTTTGTGAAGGAAAGCGAGGGATCTCATGAAAAAATTCCTGAAAACGCTGGTGGTCGGGATCTGCCTGTTCACCCTGCTGTGCTGTGCGCTGCCGGCTGCGTTTGCTGCCGGCAACACTTCAGGGAGCAAAAAGGAACAGAACGTGTTCGCCATTGGTATGGATGCCCAAGGCGGCATCTGCTCTACTGTGGTAACCTACACGAACCTGTCCGGCAAACTGGAGAGCACGCCCGAGCAGCCTACCATGACGGGCTACACCTTTGACGGCTGGTACACCGAGCCGGTGGGCGGCAGCAAGGTGACCACTTCCACCGTGTTCACCTCCGACGCTACCATCTACGCGCACTGGATCGCCAAGGCCGGTGCTTCCACCGTGCCGCAGCCCGCCACCCAGTCCGCCGCGATTCAGTGGCAGAAGTATGTAGGGCCCGCACTGGTAGCCGGTGCCCTGCTTACCACCCTGCTGGTCTCCACCATGTTCTGAACAACGCTGTAAAACGCATTGATACCAATGAAGAAAGGGATCTTACCATGTCTACTTCTACCATGAAACTGCCCGCCAGCTACGCCGTGATCGATGCCGAGGAGATGACCTATCTGGACGGCGGCACCAGCAGCGCCTACCAGTCCTTCCTGGACGTTGGCAAGGTGTTCAACTACATCGCCCGCATCTTCTCCGGTGCAAGCTCCATCATCAACAACGTCAACGTCATCTACCAGTCCTTTGTCTCGCTGAACAGCCTGCTGACCAGCTTTGGCAAGTAAAAGGCTGACCCCAAAGTCTGCATACGGGAGCCGCGCTTTTTTCGAAAAAGTGCGGCTCCCGTTTTTTCGTGCGCGCAGTAGTTCAGTACAGTAGCGTGCAAAACTTCACATCTCAAAATTATGAACAAACTTTTTAAGTTTTTGGGGTCTTGCAGTCGTTTTTGGGGAAAAATACACACAAAATACAAAAAAACGCGATATTTTTTCGGCGTTATCTCTTGATTTTGTGTCTGTTTTGTTATATTGTTGTTACATGGGATGTGGTAAAATAAGGTAGCTTGTAAAGGAACGCTTCCGCACCCTTTACACCCCGCAAATCCTGTGGCGGCAAGCGCATTTTAAGCCGTTTTTGTTAAGTATTTTCGTAGTTTACGAAAACCTTTTCGCCGGCTTGTACTTTATAGTTTGGGAGTTTGGACATACATGGCAGATCGTGAACTGCGGCGGATGCACCGCGCTGAACTGATAGAGATTATTTATGCATTGAAGCAGAGCGAGGATCAGCTCAAGGCGCAGAACGCCGCGCTTACCGCGCAGCTGCAGGACCGGCAGCTCCGGCTGGAAAAAGCCGGCTCCATCGCGCAGGCTGCGCTGGAGCTGAACAACGTGTTCGCCGCCGCGCAGGCCGCCGCCGATGACTATCTGCACTCGGTGCAGGCCAACCTTGCAGACACCGACGCCGCCGCTGCCAACACCCTTTCGCAGGCGCGCAGCGAGGCCAAACGCATTCTGGAGCAGGCACAGGCAGACGCCGACAGCCTGAAGGCGCAGACCCGGCAGGAATGCAGCGCCATGGTAGAGCAGGCCGAGCAGGAGGTGCAGCAGCGCTGGCAGACATTTGACCGCAAGGCCAACGCACTGCTGGACCAGTACCGCAGCGCCGACAGCCAGCCTTCGGAGGAAACATGAAAAAACGCGATATCCGGTTTGCTTCCATCCCCTCCACCGAGGAAGTAGCCGCAGAACGTGAACGTCTTGCGTACCAGAACCGCTACCAGCGGGTGCTGCGCAGTACGGTCTATATATTGGTGGTGGTGGCCGCAGCGGCCGTGCTGCTGGCTACGCTGTTTTTACCGGTGCTTCAGGTCTCTGGCGACAGCATGAACCCTACGTTGAACGACAAGGACATTATCCTGCTGGTAAAATCCAACCACATTGAAAACGGTGAGTTATGCGGGTTTTACTGGCAGAACAAGCTTTTGCTCAAGCGCATCATCGGGCAGCCCGGTGATGTGATCGATATGGACGTGAACGGCGTGGTCTCGGTAAACGGCGAGGTGCTGGACGAGCCCTATGTGGACGCGCTGACCGTGGGCGAATGCGACATCCGGTTCCCCTATCAGGTGCCGGAAAACCGCTACTTCGTGCTGGGCGACCACCGCTCCACATCCATCGACAGCCGCAGCAGCGTGATAGGCTGCGTGGAAAAAAGTCAGATCATTGGCAGGGTGTTTTTAAGGGTATGGCCCCTGTCCAGTTTCTCGTTGATCCATTGAGCCCGGGAGGAGGTACTCTAAGTTATGAACGACATCCTTAAAACCTACAAGGAGCAGTTCCGCGAAAACCGGCACACGCTGCGGCGCTACACCGCATTTGTGCTGGCGCTTGCCATGATCACCACCCTGTTCGTCAACTGGCAGCTGCACGGCGTTGGCATCTCTATGACCGCGCAGTACCAGTGCGGCGAGGTGGAGCACGCCCACACGGCGGATTGCTACGACAAGGTGCTGATCTGCGGCTACACGGAAGGCCAGCTTGAAAATGCGGACGAAGTTGCCGCTGCCGAAGCTGCCGCCGCCAGTGCTGCCCAGAGCAGCGCCGAGGAAGAGATCATGCCGCTGGAGCTGGAGCCGCAGATCGAGTTTGTGCCCCACGAGCACACCGATGACTGCTACACCGAAGTGCAGACCCTGACCTGCATGGAGGAAGAGCACGTCCACGATGATGACTGCTACGACCCCGAGGACGGCACCCTGATCTGTGAAAAATTTGAGCATACCCACGATGAAAGCTGCTACACCACCGAGTACGAGCTGACCTGCGGCCTGGAAGAGGGCGAGCTTGTGGAGCAGGTGGTAGAGCCCACCCAGACCGCCGAGCTGGTGGCCATGGCGGTGGCAGAGCCTGTGGCGCTGGAGCCGGTGGTAGACACTGTGGAGCCCATCTACCACCACCACACCGACGCCTGCTACGAGGAAGTGCTGGTGTGCCCCCTGCCGGAGCATCACCACACCGTAAGCTGCCTGAGCGATACCTCTGCTGACCTTGAGACCCCCGAGGAGTGGCAGGCCGCCAACGCCGATGCCGTGATCACCGGCGAGTGGAACGAGGATCTGCTCAGCGTGGCAAAGACCCAGTTGGGCTACGAGCAGAGCGAGAAAAACTTCGAGATCGACCCGGCGGACGGCGTGACCCTGCGCTACTACTCCCGCTACGGCCAGTCCTACGGCAATGCCTACGGCGAGTGGGACGTGATGTTCCTTGCCTACTGCCTGAAGTACGCCGAGATTCCCCAAAGCGCCATCCCGCAGGAGGCCAGCGTGCTTGCCCTGCGCAGCTCCATGAGCGGCATGGACTGGCTGCTGGAAGAGGACGGCAGCGCCGCCCAGCCCGGCGACATCGTTATTTATAATAAGTACGTCACCCGCACCGTGGCTGTGGACAGCAGCGCCGACAGTGCAGAGCCGGATCTGGACGACCTGTTCAGCGTGGATACAGAGTTTGAAAACAGCGCAGAGCTTGAGGACTCCGGCGTTTCTGCGCTGGATGCAGCCCCCAGTGCTGACGACAGCACCGACGCACAGGATACCGCAGCCACCTCCGGCACGCAGGACACTGTGCTCACCCCCGATCCCGTTGACCCGCAGCCGGAGCAGCCCGCCGAAAAGCCGGTGGACAGCGCCGACACCGCTGCACCCAGCACCGTGACCTCCGTGTCCGGCGCGGACACCCTTGCCCCCAGCGTGGTATCCCCCGCTGCTGAGCCGCAGACCACCACCGTGACCGACGCTTTGCCCGTGGAGACCGTGGGCATCGTGAGCAGTGTGGACAAGGATGCCGACACGCTGACCGTTATTTCCGGCGACGTGGACGGCAAGGTGGCTGAGGTAACACTGTTCAACACCGAGGTCGTGGGTGTGGTGGATGTTGCCGCTGCTCAGTACGCCGACACATACGGCGGCCAGCTGCCTAGCCGCCCGAACCGTGCGCCCACGCTGATGACAACGGAAGAACCGACCTACCTTGATTACTTTGTGGAAACGCCTGAGGGCGAGACAACCTCCACAGGTATGAAAAAGGGCGGCATTACCAAATATACCTTTAAGATCGACAACACCGAACAGACTGATAATTTTACGGTCAAGGCTGATCAATCCGTCTATTTTACCTTCGACTATCAGATTGCCGGCGGTGTGCTGGAAAAAGTAGATGGCAAGAACGTTCTGACCTATAAGCTGCCTGCCGAACTGTGCCCGAAGGCAGAAACAAACACACCAATTAAAGACCGTTCTGGCAACGAAGTAGGCACACAGTATTTTCACACAGACGGCACCACTACGCTTGTCTTTGATATTAAGTCTCCTCATTTCAACCCGGCGGAAACCTTTAGCGGCCAGTTCAGTTACGATTGGACGTACAGCAAGGAGTCTGCTACCGAGAATAAAACGTTCCACTTCCCCGGCAGCAGCACGGAGATCACGCTGGAAAAGTATCAGGACATCAAGATCGAGAAGAGCCAGCCTTCGGATAATAACGGCACGATCCAAGAAACTTCCGATGGCAAGACCAAGATCCGCTATACGGTCACGGTAAGCTCGGAGCATGGCTGGGATGAAAAGGTGCAGATCTGGGACGGCCTGAAGCGCGTAAATGGCGACATTCAGGCTGAGTATGACAAGGATTCCTTTGAGCTGAAAAAGTATAAAGCGGACGGCACTTTCGAAACCGTTTCCTGCACACCGGATTTCACAAAGAACGCCGATAGCAAATACAGCGGCTACGAAAAGACCTTCCAGATCGAAGGTCTTGACGCACTCAAGGCCGGTGAACGCTACGAGTTGACCTACGATGTTCTTACCACCCGTACCTGTTACTCAGAGCTCCAAAACACCGCAACTACCGATAACGGCAACAAACAAGACGATCGTACCGTTAAGCTGGACAGTCTTATTACAAAAGAACAGGGCGCATACGATTCCGCAAACAACTGCATCGACTGGATCGTCACTGTAAAGAACCCTACCGGCTCTGACCTGAACGGCTACACTGTAACAGATACCCTTGATAACGGTGCAACGATTAAAGGCAATGTCGAACTGTATGTGCAACTGGAGCACGATGGTTACACTTGGTCTAATCGTAAGATTGATACCGTCAATAATGCGGCTGGCACATCCACCTTTACCTACACCTTCCCTGCTGGCAGTGATGCAAAGCTGTATCAGTTCAAGTATCAGACCACTCTCCCGGCAGGCGTCACCTCGGTGAAAAACAAGGCCGAGTACAGCAAGCAGCCCGACGGCAACAAGTTTACCGACGAAAAGACGTTTAATCCCTCCGGCGGCGGTCAGGGCGGCCAGAGCTTCAGCCCGCATAAAACTGCATCCGGCAAGCTTGCCCCGAAGGACGCTGACCACCCGAACCTTCTGGCAGCACCTTGGACGATCACCGCTGCGATCCCCGGCAAGGGAAAATACGAGATCAAGGATAATATCAGTGGCATCTGGAAAAATGGCAAAAATATCCACTATGGCATTGCCAGCGAGCTGCAAAAGCAGCTTGAGCAAAGCTTTGACCTCACCTACACCAATGGGGGGCAGGAATACACACTGAATTATAATGCCCTCACACAGAGGTCGGATATCACGTTTAAAGTAACGTACTATCCGAATGAGTGGTACAGCGGTACTGAGATTTCTTCTACTGACGATACCACGCAGGTGCGTTCCTTCAAGATCGAGCTTGACACCACAAATTGCACCCTTGACCTCAGCCAGCTGACGCTGAAATACAGCACGCAGGTGGATATAAGCGATCTGTCGGAAGGCGACCGTATTATTATCTCCAATCAGCTGAATGGAAACAGTGTCAGCTACGATTACCAGAAGCCCAGTACCGGCCTTAAGATGTCCAAGGGCGTCAAGATGGTAAATAAAACTGACCCTGTCACCAATATTATCTACTGGTGCGGCGCTCCGGATCAATCCTCCGGCGGTACGCTTACTCCCAATTATTCCGATTTCCAGAACAAGGTACTCCAATATCAGATCCTTCTGGATTTCTCTTCTGTAAGCGATACCCTGCCCGCAACGATCACCCTGACCGATACGCTTCCCAAGGGTCTCACTTACCGCACCACCAACAACCCCTCGGCTGCCATCGTGTTCATCAACGGCTACGGTAAAGATCGCAAAACTGACCTGCCCCTGAAGGGTACTGGTACTACGAGTATTCGGGACTACTTCGCAGACCCGAGCAAGCTTGATATCAACACCCCCGCCGAGGGTTCAGAGGATGGGCAGACCATTACGTTCCACATTGATGGGCTGGATCAGCTCGACTTTGCTGAACTCAAAAAGCAGGGCTATACCGAGCTGGTGCTGTGCTATCAGGCCGAGCTGACAGATCCCCGTTGGAGCAACGTCAAGTTTGATGAATTCCTCTACACCAACAAGATCAAGTGGAAGGAAGAAAACAAACAGGACAAGGTCGATGTAAAGGTCACCCAAAAGGTCGATGTGCTTAAAAAGGAAGCCTTGCAGGTCAGAGAAAAAAACGACAGCCGCGTAAAGTACACCCTGACCATCAACCCCGCTGCCAAAGACCTTGACCCCGCCAGCACCACGGTCACCCTGACCGATATTCTTACCGTGCAGCACACAAGCGTTCAGGCATCGTTGGATATTTTCAGCGTAAAGCTGTATAATGCAGATACCAAACAAGAAATATCCAAATACGAGTACAGCTACACCCAGCCGATGTTGGGTACAGATAGCAACGGTTACCCCACCTACACCACCACCTTTACTCTGCCGGATTCAACACCGCTTGTGCTGGAATATGAATATGTTACCAACGCTACCGCCAAGATCTCCCTGAGCAACGAAGCAAAAATTTCCGGCGGAAGTGCTTCAGTCAAAGACTTCGAGCTTATAAAGGTTGGTGCGTCCTCCACGGTGCATCAGGCTAAGCTGACTGTCTACAAGGTGGATAAGCGCAACTATTCAAACGCCCTGACGGGTGCAACCTTCGATCTGGATCGTTTCGATTCCAGCACCGGTGGTTGGGTTTCCGTCCAAAACGAAGCTGTGGTAGATGCCAAAGGCACGCTGACCTTCTACTTTGCATCAACGGACGGCCTGCAGGAAAACACCTTGTACCGGCTTACAGAGGTAACCGCACCCGCAGGCTACAGCAAGGCATCCGCTCCGTATTACTTTATCTATCAGGCTAGCGGCTATGACGAAGCCACAGCCTATAACGCCGCCGTAGGCAGCTATGCTTCTAACAGCGCAGCCGGTGTCCCGGAATCGAACACGGTTCTCTTCTGCGCCAATGGCAAAGCCAGCGAGCTGTTTGTGCCCAACACCGCCAACAGTTTGACCATCATCAAGCACTGGCGTGATAAGGATAACAACACCCTGACAGCGGCACAGGCAAAGCTGGATGAAGTAGAGGTGTACTTGTACTGCTATAAAACCAGTGAGGGCAAGGACACTGCAACACTTTATCCGCATCAAAACACCGTTACGTTGGAGAAGAGCAAAGACTGGACAGCCACTGTACCCATTGCTGACGACTATCTGAATGACTACACCTTCTATATCAAAGAGAAGGACGGCAACTCTTCTCGCTTTACCGTAGTCTACGACCAGCCGGAAGGCGTAACGGTGGGCAACACCCTCACCTTTACCAACACCGAGACCGACAACGCCGACTACGAACTTCCCTCTACCGGCGGGTCCGGTACACTCCCGTACACAGCCGTGGGCGGCACAATGATGCTGTCTGCGCTGGCATATAGCTTTATCCACCGCAAGCGCAGACGCGAAGGGAGGGCAGATGACTAAACTGCACTTCCCTGCCGGACGCCCGGAGCTTAAACCCCGCCCGCCCAGCGCAAAGTTTACGCGATAGTCCGAACAAAACTACACCCCTCCCCCCCCCTGTGCAAAATGCAGGGGGCGGCAAGGGGCAGAAAAAAGAAAGGGGCTTTTTCCATGAAAAAAGCAATGAAGAAACTCATGGCTGCGCTGCTGGCAGTTGCTATGGTTTGCGCCATGGCGATCCCGGCGTTTGCAGATGGCAGCAGCTCTACCAGCACTGCTCCTGTTACCACCCTGTACAGGATCACCGCACCTGCTACCACCCACATCTACGAGATCTACCAGATCTTCACCGGTGATTATAGTACCGATGCAGCCGGTACTGCTAAGCTTGCCAACATCAAGTGGGGCGCTAACGGCACCGGTACGGCTGGCGAAGCTGTTGGCCAGACTATTCTGGACGAACTTTCCAAAGTTTCTTCCAGCGCAAGCGACAAGGCTAAGCTTGACGTTATCGAAAAATATGTCACCCTGACCAGTCCTGTAGAGACTATTACAAATGGCGGTACTGCTGATGTTGTTGGCGGTTACTACCTGATCAAGGATAAGGATGGTTCTCTGTCTGGCTCTGAGCCTTATACCACTTACCTCGTTTCCGTTGTTGGCAATGTTACCATCAATCCGAAGAGCAGTGCTGTTCCCGAATTTAAGAAAAAGCTGAAGGACACTAACGATTCTACCGGCGATGTTTCTGACTGGCAGGATTCTGCCGACTATGATATCGGCGATGACATCCCCTTCCGCCTGCAGGGCACTGTTCCCGCAGACTATGATTCCTATAGCAAGTATTACTACGCTTTCCACGATAAGGAAGAAAAGGGTCTGACCTTTGACCCCAGCACTGTGAAAGTCTATCTCGGCGATGAAAACGGTAAGATAATCCCGGATACCGATTATAAGGTCCTTACCAAAAAAGACGGTACTACGTCTGACAATGACTGCACCTTTGAGATCGTATTTGATGATCTGAAAAAAGTCACTGGTGTTACTGCTAATTCTATCATTACCGTTACCTACAAGTCTCAGCTGAACGAGAACGCTGTTCTGGGCGCACACGGCAACGTCAACAAGGCAAAGCTGGAGTACTCCAACAACCCGCGCGGTGACGGCAAGGGCGAAACTCCTTGGGATAACGTCATCGTCTTTACCTACAAGGTGGTTGTGAACAAGGTCGATCAGGACAATCATCCTCTGGAAGGTGCAGAGTTCACTCTGACCAAAAAGATCGCTGGCGGCACGGAAGTTGTCAAGACTATGACCATTGACGGGTCCGACAAGTCTCTGTTTACGCTGTCCGGTCTGGATGACGGCGAGTACACGCTGACCGAGACTGTAACCCCCGCCAACTACAATACCATCAGCCCCATCACCTTTACTGTCAACGCCACACATGAAATCGAATGGGATTCTATTTCCACGCGTGATAATGTTCTGACTTCTTTGACCGGCGACAAGAAGGTTGGCGAAATCACCTTTGATGTTGATAAAACCGCTGGCTCTCTGTCTACGAATGTCATCAATAATATCGGCACTACCCTGCCCGGCACCGGCGGCATCGGCACCACCATCTTCTATGTGATCGGCGGCGGCCTGATGGTTGCAGCAGCCATCCTGCTCATTACCAAAAAGCGCATGGAGAACCGCTAACTTCTCCTTTTCCCCAGCACAGAGCGGGGCTGCAAAGCCCCCTGCTCTGGTCCTGAAACTATAACGTTAGGGAGTAGCCCATGAAAAAGAACAAAAGCACCATTATACTGATCCTCGTCTTTTTCGTGGGTCTATCCGTGATGTTATACCCCACCATCAGCGATTATGTCAACCAGCGCAACCAGTCCCGCGCGGTGGCAAGCTACGCGCAGGACGTAGACAACATGACCGATGCGGATTACAGCGGATACTTTGACGCCGCCGATGCCTTTAACGCACAGGTAGCCGCCAACGAGTACGCGCTCTACCGCCCGGATCAGCTTACTGGCTACGCCGACACGCTGGATATTACCGGCACGGGCATTATGGGTTACATCACCATCGCCAAAATAGGCGTGGAGCTGCCCATCTACCACGGCACCAGCGACAGCGTATTGCAGATCGCCGCAGGCCATTTGGAGGGCACCAGCCTGCCGGTGGGCGGCGCGTCCACCCACGCGGTCATCTCGGCGCACCGCGGCCTGCCCAGCGCAAAGCTGTTTACCAACCTTGACCAGCTGGAAGTGGGCGATACCTTTACCATCACCGTGCTGGATCGGGTGCTCACCTACGAGGTGGACAAAATTTCCATCGTGCTGCCCACCGAGACCGACGAGCTGAAGATCGCCGAAGGCAAGGATTACGTCACCCTGATGACCTGCACCCCCTACGGCATCAACACCCACCGCCTGCTGGTACGCGGCCACCGCGTGGAGACCCCGGATCAGTACAAGCACATCCGTGTTACTGCCGAAGCGCTCAAGATAGAGCCTATCATCGTTGCGCCCGTCATGGCGCTGCCCATGCTGCTGATCCTGCTGATCGGTATGCTGCTTTCCACACGCAAACGCAAGAAAACAAGAGGTGAAGAACATGAAAAGCATTGATCTGCGTCATCGTCTGGCAGCTGTGCTGCTGGCTGTGTGCCTTGTGGTATGCTGCGCCCTGCCGGCGTTTGCCACCAGTGCCAGCCTTGTGTCCGGGCGGCTGGGCTCGCTCCACGTCCGTCTGTACGACACCCACAACGATGTGCCCCTGCGCGGCGGCGAGCTGACCTTGTATCAGGTTGCCGCCGTCAAGCGCACCGGCGGCGACCTGTCCTACGCCTATACCGGCGATTTTACGGGCTGCGGCGTGCCGCTGGGCGATCTTTCCGACAGCACGCTGGCTGACCAGCTGGCAAAGTATCTGCCCACCGTGCCCGCCGTTGCCGCCCAGCAGAACGTTGACGAGGAAGGCTACGCCGACTTTACCAAGCTGCCGCAGGGGCTGTATCTGGTCATGCAGACCGAGGCTTCCCACGGCTACGAAGCCATCAAGCCCTTCCTTGTGTCCATTCCCCTGCCGGATGGCGACAGCTGGATCTACGATGTGGACGCCACCCCCAAGGTAGGCGCTACCATCCCGGATACGCCGGAGACCCCGCCGGACACCCCCGATACGCCCCCAGACACCCCTGACACTCCCCCGGATACGCCGGACACGCCGCCGGACACCCCCGATCTTCCGGAGCAGCCGGACACCCCGGATACGCCGGTGAGCCCCGGCACACCGGATAACCCGGTAAGTCCCGGCAACCCGGACAACCCCGTAAGCCCCGAGAACCCGGATAACCCGGTCTCCCCTTCTAACCCGGATAAGCCTGTTCTGCCCCAGACTGGTCAGCTGAACTGGCCTGTGCCGGTGCTGGCCTGCAGTGGTGTGCTGCTGTTTGCCGTCGGCTGGGTGCTGAACCGTCAGGGCAAAAAGGAACACTGAACCCTACTCCCTTCCAGCACGGCGCGCCGTGCCCTCTCCCCCCGCAAGGGGGAGTTTTTTTATGCCCTCTTCCCTGCCGGGCACAGCACGATTTAAAATGCGCTCCGCGTTGCTCTGCGCATCATCAGCGGAAATATATTTTTAAATTTGCAATGCTGGAAAATCTGCGGATTTTCCAGCATTGCCTTTTCACGGGAGGGGGTGTTGCCGCAAGGCTGTACCACAGCACAAAGCGAGCTCGCCCTCTCAGGCGCTAACGCGCCAGCTCCCCCAAAGGGGGAGCCCTTGGCAAAACCAGAAACTTTACCGTACTGCCAAGGCCTCTCCCTTTGGGAGAGGTGGCATCGCGCAGCGATGACGGAGAGGGCGAGCCCGTTCCCGGCATGGCTGGCAAACCCGCAGGGTTTGACTGAGGGAGTTCTCCACGCAAAAGAGCCGCTGTACAAAAAGTACAGCGGCTTTTATTTTATGCAGTCTGTATTATGTTTTTACTGCTGCTGGGCAGCCTTTTTGGCTTCCAGTGCCAGAATGGCATCGCGGCGGCTCAGGTTGATGCGGCCCTGCTGGTCGATGTCGGTCACCTTGACCACGATGGCATCGCCCACGGCAACCACGTCCTCTACCCGCTCCACGCGCTTGGTGTCCAGCTTGGAGATGTGCACAAGGCCTTCCTTGCCCGGAGCGATCTCCACAAAGGCACCAAAGTTCATCAGGCGGGTCACCTTGCCCTTGTAGATGGCACCGATCTCGGGGTCCTCCACAATGGTCTTGATGGTAAAGATGGCGCGCTTTGCGTCCTCCTGATCCACGGCGGAGACGAACACATGGCCGTCCTCCTGCACGTCGATCTTGCAGTTGCAGGTGGCGCAGATGTCCTGAATGACCTTGCCGCCCTTACCGATGACGTCCTTGATCTTGTCGGTGGGGATCATCATGCTGAACATCTTGGGTGCCCAGCGGCTCAGCTCCTGACGGGGCTGGGCGATCACGGGCTTGATGATCTCGTCCAGAATATACAGCCGACCCTTGCGGCACTTCTCGAAGGCCTCGGCAATGATGTCGTAGGTCAGGCCGTCGATCTTGATATCCATCTGGATGGCGGTAATGCCCTTGCGGGTGCCGCCGACCTTAAAGTCCATATCGCCGTGGAAGTCCTCCACGCCCTGAATGTCCAGCATGGTCATCCAGCGCTCGCCCTCGGTGATCAGGCCGCAGGAAATGCCCGCAACCGGAGCCTTGATGGGCACGCCTGCGTCCATCAGTGCCAGCGTAGAGCCGCAGATGGAAGCCTGAGAGGTGGAGCCGTTAGAGCTGAGCACCTCGGACACGCAGCGGATGGTGTAGGGGAACTCCTCCAGAGAGGGCAGCACCGGCACCAGAGCACGCTCAGCCAGTGCACCGTGACCGATCTCGCGGCGGCCGGGGCTGCGCGGTGCGCGTGCCTCGCCCACGGAATACGGCGGGAAGTTATAGTGGTGGATATAGCGCTTGGTCTGCTCGTCGGTCAGATCGTCCATCAGCTGGTTGTCCTTGGTGCCGCCCAGCGTGCAGGTAGTAAGCACCTGCGTCTGGCCACGGGTGAACATACCGGAGCCGTGCACGCGGGGCAGGATGCCCACCTCTGCGGCCAGCGGGCGGATCTCGTTGATGCCGCGGCCGTCCACGCGCTTGCCCTCATCCAGCAGCCAGCGGCGCACCACGAACTTCTGCATCTTGTAGCTTACCAGATCCAGATCGGCAGCGGACAGGTCGGGGTATTCCTCGGCGATCTTGTCCATGATGGGCAGCAGGGCTGCGTCACGCACGTTCTTGTCGTCGGTGTCCATAGCGGCCTTGAAGTCGTCCAGATACTTGTTCTGGATGGCGTGGAACACGTCCATGTCCAGACCCACAACCTGGAAGTCGATCTTCGGCTTGCCGCGCTCGGCCACGATCTTGTTGATGAACTCGATGATCTTCTTGATCTCAACGTGTGCGGTCTTGATGGCGGTCAGCATGGTGTCCTCGTCCACCTCGTTGGCGCCGGCCTCGATCATCACGATCTTGTCCATGGTGGCGGCAACGGTCAGGGCAAGGTCGCTCACCTTGCGCTGCTCCTGGGTGGGGTTCAGCACGATCTCGCCGTCAACCAGACCCACCTGCACGCCGCCGATGGGGCCGTTCCACGGGATATCGGACACGGCAGTCACCAGAGAAGCGCCGATCATACCGGCGATCTCGGGGCTGCAATCCGGGTCAAGGCTCATGACGGTCATGGTGATGCACACGTCGTTGCGCATCTCCTTGGGGAACAGCGGGCGCATGGGGCGGTCCACCACGCGGCTGGTCAGGATGGCGCGCTCGCCGGGGCGGCCCTCACGGCGCATAAAGCTGCCGGGAATGCGGCCTGCGGCGTAGAGCTTTTCCTCGTACTCCACGTTCAGCGGGAAGAAATCCACGCCCTCGCGGGGCTTGGGGCTCATGACCACGTTGCACATCACGCAGGTCTCGCCGTAGCGGATCAGTGCGCTGGCATTGGACAGGCCACACATCTTGCCCATTTCAACCTTGAACGGGCGGCCGGCCAGCATGGTTTCGTAGACCTTGAAGTTGTCAAAGGTCTCTTTGCGGGAACCAAATTCGATTGCCATTGTTTCTGCCTCCTTGTTTTTCGGATCGTTCTATCCAAAAAGCCGTGGCGTGCGCATTATAGCAATAAATCCAGCGTCCCTGCCCGCAGGCACGGGCGTTCGATTTACTGCTGCAATACGCTGCCACCGCTATTTTGTGCGCATGGGATACATGGAGCTATACATAAAGCAAAGGGCAGGTACCATTGCGGTACCTGCCCTCCGTTAAAATTACTTACGCAGACCCAGAGTTGCGATCAGAGCACGGTAACGCTCGATGTCCTTCTTCTGGAGATAAGCCAGCAGATTGCGGCGACGGCCAACCATCTTCAGCAGACCGCGGCGGCTGTGGTGATCGTTAGGGTTCTTCTTCAGGTGCTCGTTCAGCTCGTTGATGTGAGCGGTCAGCAGAGCGACCTGAACCTCGGGGGAGCCAGTGTCCTTCTCGGTCAGAGCGACTTTGGCCATAACTTCCTGCTTATTCATAATACAGTACCTCTTTCAAGTAATTTATCTGCCTATGGCACAGCGGCGGGAAACGGTTCTCCCAAAAGCGGGCATACTCCCAGCCCCGTGCCACGGTAACAGATACAGTATACCAGATTGCACAGCAGATTGCAAGAAGATTTTTGTCCGCAAGCCTTAATTTTTTACAATGCCGCCCCAGTACAGCTGCACCTCCGGCAGCTTCTTTTTGCGCAGCAGAAACACGGTGGGGATCAGGTACACCGCCACCGACAGCAGCCGCGAAGCATCGTAGCCGCTTACGCTCTCGGCCACGCTGGTGGTGCCGTACAACCCGCCGATGAGCATGGCGGCAATGTCCATGGCGCTGTGCAGGAACACCGTCACCCATAAATTGCCGGTACGGAAGTAGATGGCGGCCAGCATCACGCCCAGCGAAGCCGCAAACACGCACTGCATCAGCACGCCAAAAGGTGCCGAGCCGAGCAGGTTGCTCAGGTGCGCCGCGCCGAACAGCACGCCGGACACAAGGCAGGCTTTCCACACCCCGGCGCGGGCGGTGCCGTAGCGCTCCAGCAGGGTCTGGGCAATGATGCCCCGGAACACCAGCTCCTCGGCCGCGCCCACAAAGATCATGTTCAGCAAAAAGGTCAGGATGCGGGGCAGCGGCAGCAGCGGCGTGTCCGGGCGGCCAAAGGCCAGCGTCCCAAAAAACGTGTACCCGATGAAGAACAGCGGGTACATCCCCACCAGCAGCCCGTTCAGAAAGCCGCAGCCGCGCCGGCGCAGCAGATCCAGCCTGCCGGTGCGGGTCAGCAGCAAAAGTGCCACCGCCAGCCCGACAGCTTCCTGCACAGAGCCAAACAGATAGCCGTCCATGGTGTCAAAGTCCGCGCCTGCCGCTGCCAGCACGATGGTAGCCAGCAGGCTGAACACGACCATGCTGCCAAGGAACAGCACCTCGGACAGGACACAATAAAGAATGGGGTGCGCGGTGCGCAGCCGTTTGAGCATAAGTACAGCCCTCCCTATCAATGATAGCCCTATTCTACCACGATTCCCCCAAAAGCGATAGGGCGAAAATAAAGCGTGCTGCCGGGGTATCGGGGAACTGTGAACGGCCTGCAGCATCTTTTTACAGAAAGTTCATGTAAAAGCGGGCTAAAATAGCCTTGCAGGTTTGACGTGTCTGCCGCTTTGGTGTATCATATACTTGTATTGTTATGCGCGATCCCGGGCGCATCACAGCCCGATTTTTAAGATTTATGAGGTGTGACCTATGTCCCTTGTTGAAAAACTTTTTGGCAGCTTCTCTGACCGGGAGCTGAAAAAGGTAAATCCCATCACCAAACAGGTGCTGGCGCTGGAACCCAAGTATCAGGCCATGTCCGATGCCGACTTGCAGGCGCAGACTGCCGCCTTTAAGCAGCAGCTGGCCGAGGGCAAAACGCTGGACGATATCCTGCCGGATGCCTTTGCCGTCTGCCGCGAAGCCGCATGGCGTGTGCTGGGCATGAAGCATTTCCCCGTGCAGGTGACCGGCGGCATTGCCCTGCACCGCGGCGATATTGCCGAGATGCAGACCGGTGAGGGCAAGACCCTTGTGGCTACCCTGCCCGCCTACCTGAACGCCCTAACCGGCGAAGGGGTGCACATCGTTACCGTCAACGACTATCTGGCCAAGCGCGACAGCGAGTGGATGGGCAAGCTCTACCGCTGGCTGGGGCTGACCGTTGGTCTGATCGTGCAGGGCATGGATGGCGACGCCCGCCGGGATGCCTACAACGCCGATATCACCTACGGCACCAACAACGAGTTCGGCTTTGACTACCTGCGCGACAACATGGTGACCTATAAGGCCAACATGGTGCAGCGCGGCCACGCCTACGCCATCGTGGACGAGGTGGACTCCATCCTGATCGATGAGGCCCGCACTCCCCTGATCATCTCCGGCCGCGGCGAAGATTCTTCCAGCCTGTACACGCAGGTGGACCGCTTTGTGCGCACCCTGCACAAGAGCGTGGTGGTGGAACTGGAGGATAAGGTCTCCACCGACGAACAGGCCGATGGTGATTACGTTGTGGACGAAAAGCACAAGACCTGCACCCTGACCGCTGCCGGCATCAAAAAGGCTGAAGCCTATTTTAAGGTAGAGAACCTTGCCGCCGCCGAGAACATGACCCTCGCTCACCACATCGATCAGGCTATCAAGGCCTACGGCGTGATGCAGCGGGACATCGACTATGTGGTCAAGGACGGTCAGGTCATCATCGTGGACGAGTTCACCGGACGTTTGATGATCGGCCGCCGGTACAACGAGGGTCTGCATCAGGCCATCGAAGCCAAGGAGGGCGTGAAGATCGCCGCCGAGAGCAAGACGCTGGCCACCATCACCTTCCAGAACTACTTCCGTATGTACAAAAAGCTGTCCGGTATGACCGGTACTGCCCGCACCGAAGCCACCGAGTTCACCGAGATCTACGGCCTGAACATCGTCAGTGTGCCCACCAACCGCCCGGTGCAGCGCAAGGACTACCCGGACGCCATCTACAAGACCGTGGAGGGCAAGTACCGTGCCGTCATCGAGCAGGTGATGGAGTGCCACAAGAACGGCCAGCCCGTGCTGGTGGGTACTGTCAGCGTGGAAAAGAGTGAGACGCTCGCCAAAATGTTACAGCGCCACACCCGGGATTTCAACGTGCTGAACGCCAAGAACCACGAGCGCGAAGCCGAGATCGTAGCGCAGGCCGGTAAAAAGGGTGCCATCACCATCGCCACCAACATGGCAGGCCGCGGTACCGATATCATGCTGGGCGGCAACGCCGAGTTCATGGCAAAGGCCCAGATGCGCAAGGAGCACTTCTGCGAGAACCTGCTCAGCCCCGAGACCCCGCAGGACGCCGACCCGGCAGCCGTGGAGCTGCTGCTGACCGAAGCCAACGGCCACGGCGAGACCACCGATGCCAACATTCTGGCGGCACGTCAGCGTTTTGACCAGCTGTACGCCCAGTACAAGCCCGCCATCGACGCCGAAGCCGACGAGGTGCGCGCCGCAGGCGGCCTGTTCATCATCGGTACCGAGCGCCACGAGAGCCGCCGTATCGACAACCAGCTGCGCGGCCGTGCCGGCCGTCAGGGCGACCCGGGCGCTTCCCGCTTCTACCTGAGCCTTGAGGACGACCTGATGCGCCTGTTCGGCGGCGACCGGGTGTCCGGCCTGATGAACACTCTGAAGATCGACGAGGATACCCCCATCGAGAACCGCATGATCACCAATACGCTGGAAAGCGCCCAGAAGAAGCTGGAGGGCCGCAACTTCGAGATCCGTAAGAACGTGCTGAAGTACGACGACGTGATGAACCAGCAGCGTGAGATCATCTACGGGCAACGCCGCAAGGTGCTGGACGGCGAGGATATCAGCACCGAGATGCACAAGATGCTGCGGGAGAACATCGATTCCAGCTGCGCCCAGTTCCTTTCCGGCGATGTGAAGGACGAGTGGGATTTTGGTGCGCTGCGCCGCCACTATCAGGGCTGGCTGACCACCGATGCCGACTTCCACTACACTGTGGCGGACTTTGATAACCTCTCTCAGCAGGGCATTGCCGATATGCTGTACGACCGTGGGATGCAGATTTTGCGGGCCAAGGAGGTGCGCTACGGCGCCCCCGTCATGCGCGAGCTGGAGCGCATCTGCCTGCTCAAGTGCGTAGACCGCCAGTGGATGGACCACATCGACAACATGGACCAGCTGCGGCAGGGCATCGCGCTGCGCGGCTACGGCCAGAAGGACCCGGTGGTGGAATACCGCATCGAGGGCTTTGATATGTTCGACCAGATGGTGGATTCCATCCGGGAGTCCAGCGTCAAGATGCTGCTGACCATCGAGCTGCGCGCCGCCGGTTCTGCTCCCAAGCGGGAGCAGGTGGCAAAGCCCACCGGCGAAGGCTTTGTGCCCGGCAACGGTGCACCCGGCGTCAAGGGCAGCCCCAAGGGTCAGCCGGTGCGTGTGGTCAAAATTGGCCGCAACGACCCCTGCCCCTGCGGCAGCGGCCTGAAGTTCAAAAAGTGCACCTGCGCCCAGTATCACCCCAATGGCAATAACGGCGGGGAAGAATAACTGTAAGGCAAAGCCCTCCCTGCCGTGGCCGAGAGGGTTTTCCGCATAAATTCAGAGGGAGTTGATTTTACAATGATCGCACCGGAAAAACTGTTGGAAGCCGCCAAGGCGCTGGAGCCCCAGCTGCAGGAGTGGCGGCGCACACTGCACCGTCACCCGGAGGTGGGCTTTGACCTGCCCCAGACCAAGGCACTGGTCAAAAAGGCGCTGACCGAGATGGGCTACACCCCGCAGGACTGCGGCAAGTGCGGCGTGGTGGCGCTTGCAGGGGGCAAGCGCCCCGGCAAGGTGATCCTGCTGCGGGGCGATATGGACGCTCTGCCCCTGCAGGAGGAATCCGGCGAGGAGTTTTCCTCTGAGCTGCCCGGCAAGATGCACGGCTGCGGCCACGATATGCACACCGCAATGGTGCTGGGTGCGGCCAAGCTGCTCAAGGAGCACGAGGACGAGATCGAGGGCACGGTAAAGCTGGAGTTCCAGCCCGCAGAGGAGATCTTTCAGGGTTCGCTGGATATGATAAACAGCGGCCTGCTGGAAAATCCCAAAGTGGACGCAGCGGTCATGTTCCATGTGCTGGCCGGGATGCCCCTGCCCGCCGGTATGGTGCTGGTGCCGGGCGGCGGCATCACCATGGCCAGCTGCGAGCAGTACCACATCGTTGTGCACGGCAAGGGCGGGCATGGCTCCATGCCCAACGCCTGCATCGACCCCATCACCGCAGCGGCGCACATCCACATTGCCCTGCAGGAGATCAACAGCCGCGAGCTGGACCCCGCCGGGTTCGGTGTATTCACCACCGGCCGGTTCGAGGCCGGCAAGGCTTCCAACGTCATCCCGGATACTGCCGATATGTGGGGCACTATCCGCACCGTAGACCCGGAGCAGAAGGTCAGCGCCCTTATCCACCAGCGCATGACCGAAATTGCGCAGGGCGTGGCCACCGCCTACCGCTGCACCGCCGAGGTGGAGTTCAGCGATTACTGCCCCTGCATGGTAGTAGACACCCCGCTGGCAGGCAATGCCCTGACCTATATGACCGAGCTGCTGGGCAAGGGCGCTATGGACATGACCCCGCTCACCGGCGGCAAACCCGGCGGCGGCAGTGAGGATTTTGCCTTTGTCAGCCATGAAGTGCCCACCGTGAGTATGTTCTTAGCCGCAGGCAACGCCAAGGAGGGCTACACCTACGGCCAGCACCACCCCAAAGTGCGCTTTGACGACAGCATCCTGTACCGCGGCACAGCAGCCTACACCTATATGGCGCTGCGCTGGCTGGCAGATCACCAGTAAACAGCAAAAGTGCCGGAAACGACCTTGATCGTTTCCGGCACTTTTTTGTTATATCAGCCTTGCCCCGGCGTGGGGCAGGCTTTCCGCGCCAAGGCTTTGCAGCTTTTGGGGCAGGGCGGCAAGGTCGCCGCCGGTATAGTACCAGCCCGCAGCCAGTGCTGCCAGTGCCAGCAGCAAAAGCACTGCCAGCGCCTTGCCCAACCTGCGGCGCTTTGGGCGCGGCGGCACGAGCGGTACAGCCGTGAGGGCGGCAGGCATCAGAGCTGTATCCGGTACTGCTTTACCGTAGGGTTGCCAGCTTGTGCCCCCTGCCTGCGGCAGACCGCAGGCAGCGCGGCGCAGCATATCCAGCAGCCACAGCCCGGGGTTCTCGTCCGGCGATACGCACCGCAGCCAGCAGCCCTTTTTGCCGCCCACCAGCAACAGCCGACTGTGGGGCAGCTCCACACAGCCCACCGCCAGCGCGGCACCGGTCAGCCGCTGCATGGCCTGCACCCGCGCCAGTGTGCGGGCAGGCTCTGCCTGCGGTGCCTTGCGCAGCTTGCGGCTGAGCCGGGCGTTGCGTGCGGCATTGGCGTAGCTCATAGCACCAAAATCGAACACTTTTTCTGCGCCGGGAAGGTTTTCCAGCCGGGTCTCCAGCAGCGCCCCGGCAGCGGCGTCGCTGCACACCAGCAGCTTGCGGTGCTGTTCCAGTGCCTGCACTGCGGCGGCGGCAAGGGTCTGCTCCCCTTCCCCGTACAGCGCCGGGGCAAAGCTTGTCCGCAGCAGCTGTACCGCCCGGCGCAGCTGCTGTGGGGTGCTGCTTTGCAGCGCCACCAGCGTTTCCGCGCCCCGGGTGCGGCAGTGCACCGTGCCCTGCCAAGTGTCCGGCAGGGCTGCCACAGCCTTTTGCACGGTCTGCTCCGGTGTACCGAACAGCCGCAGCACGCAGCCTGCCGGGCGGTTTTCTTCCTTTGTCATGACGCATCCCCCCTGCGGCCGCAGGGGCCGCTCTCACTCTGCCCGCAGGGTCTCGTCCAAGGCGGTCAGGGCGGCGGGGTCATGCTGTGCGCTTTCGGCCAGCACCTGCGTACCGGCCGGGGTCTTGCCCTGTGCCAGACGCAGCGCCAGTTCCAGCGCAGTCTGTGCGGCGCGGGCGCGGATGAGCGCACGGTCCGGGCGGGAGACGAACAGCTTTTTCACATACACCTTGTCTCCCCGGGCAGCGCCCAGATACACCGTGCCCACAGGCCGGACGGCATCGCCGCCGCCGGGGCCCGCCAGACCGGTAACGCTGACCGCGATATCCGCACCGGCGGCTTTTGCCGCGCCCAGCGCCATCTGCGCCGCCACGGGAGCCGACACCACATTATATTGCGCAATGACCGCCGGGTCTACCCCGACAAGCTTCGCCTTGGCCTGCTCCCAGTAGGTCACAAAGCCGTAGCCAAACACCTCGCTTGCGCCGGACACACTGGTCAGGCGCTGGGCGATCATGCCGCCGGTGCAGCTTTCGGCAGTGGCAATGGTCAGGCCGTTGGCCTGCAGCGTGTGCACCACCGTCTCTTCTAACCCGGCGACATCCTCATCATACACCGCATCACCCAGCAGATCATAGAACTTTTTGGCGTAGGCGCGGCACATCGTCTGCGCCTCGGCGTCATTCTGCGCCCGGGCGGTGATGCGGATCTCGCACTCGCCGGTCTTGCAGTAGATGGCGGCGGTTGGGTTCTGGTTTTCCAGCAGCGCACGCACCCGGTACTCCAGATTGCTCTCGCCGCCCAGCACCCGCAGCGTCAGGCTGTGCAGGGCGCAGCTCTGTCGCGCCAGCAGCAGCGGGCGCACACTTTCCTCCCACATGGCCTTCATCTCATGGGGAACACCGGGCATCAGCACGGCACAGTGACCGTCCTGCTCGAACCATGCGCCCGGCGCAGTGCCGTGATGGTTGACCACCTTATGCCCGTGCACCGGCACCATGGCCTGCTTGCGGTTGTTGGGGGTGGTCTCGCGCCCGGTGCGGGTAAAGAAGTTCACGATCTTCTGCCACTCGTCCGGGTCAAAGGTAAGGGTGTCGCCAAAGCAGGCAGCCACTGTCTCCTTGGTCAGGTCGTCCGCCGTGGGGCCCAGCCCGCCGGTGAACACCAGCAGGTCGCACCGCTGCTTAGCTTCGTTGACAAAATCCGCCAGACGGTCATGGTTATCGCCGATGGTGCTCTGCCGCCGGACGGTGATGCCCAGCGCGGCCAGCTCCCGGCTGAGGTACTGGGCATTGGTGTTAAGAATATTGCCGAGCAGCAGCTCGGTACCCACACTGATGATTTCTGCTGTCATGGACAAATCAACCCTCGAATTCTACCTGATCGGTGATGCGCACCCGGATGCGCTCGGTCTGCTCTGCGGCTTCGGCTTCCAGCGCGGCAAGGCCGGGCATGGCGGCTTCGGCGGCAAGGATCTCCTCCAGCTCGGGGCGGATCTTCGGGTGCGGCGGGGTGAAGATGGTGCAGCAGTCCTCGTAGGGCAGGATGCTGGTCTCAAAGGTATTGATATGGCGGGAGGTCTCGATAATTTCGGTCTTGTCCATACCGATGAGCGGGCGCAGGATGGGCAGATCCTGTGCGGCATCGGTGCACTGCAAAGCCTTGACGGTCTGGCTTGCCACCTGTGCCAGACTTTCGCCGGTGACCAGCGCTTCACACCCCTGCTTTTTGGCGATCACGTTTGCAATGCGCATCATGCTGCGGCGCATCAGCACCGTGAACAGCACATCCGGGGCATTATCCCGGATGTATTCCTGCGGTTTTGTGTAGGGCACCACGAACAGGTTGGCGCTGCCGGTATACACAGTGATAAGCTGCGCCAGGGCCTTTACTTTTAGTTTTGCGCGTTCAGAAGTATACGGAGGGGACGCAAAATGGATGTGATCCAGTGCCAGACCGCGCTTTGCCATACGATAAGCTGCCACCGGACTGTCGATACCGCCGGAGAGCATATTCAGAGCACGGCCGCTGGTACCCACGGGCAGACCGCCCTCACCCGGTATTTTCGGGCCGTGAATATACGCACCGTAATCACGAATCTCCACAATGACCTTAAACTGCGGGTTATGCACATCCACCTTCAGGTAGTTGTGCTTGCCCAGCAGGTAAGCGCCCAGCTCCCGCATCAGCTCCGGGCTGGTCATGGGGTAGGTCTTATCAGCGCGGCGGGCTTCCACCTTGAAGGTACGGATGCCGTGCAGCGCGCTGCCCAGATAATCCTCAGCGGTCTGGCAGATGGTATCGAAGTCCTTTTCGCACACCACGGCGCGGCTGAGCGCGGCAAGGCCGAACACCTTGCTGACCCGCTCAAAGGCGAGGTCCATATCCACGTCCTCTTCCTCGGGCTCCATATAAAAGGTAGACTGGGTGCAGTACACCTTGAACTTGCCCACCGTCTTAAGGCGGTAGCGCAGAATCTTCATCATGGCTGCTTCGAACTGGTTGCGGTTGAGGCCTTTCAGGGACATTTCGCCCTGATAGCCCATAATAATTTCCTTCATAAATGTTGCATCTCCTGATGTAGGATTTGTAATGGCCTCCGCTTTCGCTCTGGCCATATTCAGCGGATGAATTATTCTTATTTGTGAATGGAAAATGACTGCGGTCATTTTCCATTCACTCTTTCGCAAATCGGGGTCGTGCAGGCAAACTGTATCTCCCCATAGAACGGCTGGCAGCTTTCTCTTCGGACACGAGTTCGGGTTGCGGCACCCAGCATCCGCATCGTGCCTTGGGCGGCACTTGCGTCTTGCTGGCCGCTGCCCCAACAGCAACTCTCTGTTTCCGCCGCTGGCGGCGGTCGTTGCTGTTGCAAGCCATTCCATCGCCCGCCCTATTGCCCTGCGGGCAACAGGGTCCCACCCCAGCGGACGGTCCTCAGAGAAACTGTCAGCCGTTCTGCGGATTTTGATTTTGATCTAGATTTTTTATTTTTTGATCTTCTGCAAATGCTTCATGCCGTCCTCGAAGCGGTTGAGGAAGGCATCCACATCCTCCGGGGTGTTATCGGCACAGAAGGACACCCGGATGGCAGTGTCGATGGCAAGCGGGTCGCGCCCCATGGCCGCCAGCGTGTGGCTGGGCTGACCGCGCCCGCAGGCACTGGCCGAGGAAACGTAGATCTGCTCCTCGGCCAGAAAAGCCAGCATCGTCTCGCTCTTGATGCACATCTCGCTGAAGTTCAGCACCTCGGGCACAGCGTTCTCCGGGCTGTTGATGACCACCTCCGGGAAGGCTTTCAGCCCCTCCCGCAGCTGCCGGTTCAGCGCACGCATGGCGGTGTCCCGGCTCTTCATGGTCTTTGCCAGGCGGGTAGCCGCTGCGGCCAGACCCATAGCATAGGGCAGGTTTTCGGTGCCGGGGCGCATCTGCCGCTCCTGCTCGCCGCCCAGATAGGGCGGCTGGAAGGCCTGCACCAGCCGGTCAGAAAGGTAAAGCGCACCAATGCCCTTGGGGGCATGGATCTTGTGGCCGCTCACCGAGAGCGTATCGATGTTGTCCAACTTGATGGGCACACGCATCCACGCCTGCACCGCGTCCACATGGACGATGGTGCGGCTGTTGCGGCGCTTCACCTCGGCGGCAAGGCGCTCCACATCGTTGCGGGTGCCGATCTCGTTGTTCACCATCATGCAGGCCACAAGGATGGTGTTTTTGTCCACCCGCTCCAGCATGGCGGCAATGTCCAGCGTGCCGTCTGCCCGGGGGGCTACCACGGTAACATCATAGCCCTGCTTTGCCAGCCGCTCCAGCGGGCGCTGCACACTGGGGTGCTCGAAACCGGACACCACGATGCCCTTGCCGAAGGTGCGGGTCTGCACCGCGCCCAGCAGCGCCAGATTGTTGCTCTCGCTGCCGCAGGAGGTAAAATACAGCTCCCGGCTTTTGCAGCCCAGCGTGCGCGCTACGGCGGCGCGGGCGGCGTTCAAAGCCTCTTCACTGCGCGCGCCCGGGCCGTACAGGCTGGAAGGGTTTGCCCAGTGCTCCCGCATGGCCTTGTTTATGACGTCCGCCACCTCCGGCGCTACGATGGTGGTGGCCGCGTTGTCCAGATAATGTAACTGAGGGTTTTGCAGCATATATGGATTTCCTGCTTTCTGTCGTTGTTTTCATAATAACCCAGAATAAGTATAGCACAAACCCTTGGATAACGCAAAAAATTTTCTGCATTTATGGGTGATTTTTGTAACTGTACCTCCTTGACAAACACCCCGGTGGTGTGCTATCTTTACAGCATAGACCGCATCCCTGCTGACGGAACCTTGTGGAGCACCACAGTGCAGGGGTGCTGGGGATGTCAATGCCGACCGTCTGGGCAGCCTTGCGCAATTGCTGCGCAAAGCTGTCCTTTTTTGCTATCAAGGAGGATGTCTGTATGAAGACCGATATCGAGATCGCGCAGGAAGCCAAAATGAAGCCCATCACCCAGATCGCAGCCCAGCTGGGCCTGGAGGACGAAAGTGTGATCCCCTATGGCCGCTATAAGGCCAAGATCGACCACCGGCTGATCCACAATGCCAAAAAGCAGGGTAAGCTGATCCTTGTCACTGCCATCAGCCCCACCCCCGCCGGTGAGGGCAAAACCACCACCAGCGTAGGTCTGGCCGATGCCATGAACGCACTGGGCAAAAAGACCATGCTCTGCCTGCGCGAGCCCAGCCTTGGCCCCGTGTTCGGCGTAAAGGGCGGCGCTGCCGGCGGCGGTTACGCACAGGTGGTGCCCATGGAGGATATCAACCTGCACTTTACCGGCGACCTGCACGCCATTGGCACCGCCAACAACCTGCTGGCTGCCATGATCGACAACAGCATCCAGCAGGGCAACCCGCTGAATATCGACCCCCGCCGCATTACATGGAAGCGCTGCATGGACATGAACGACCGGCAGCTGCGGTTTATCGTGGACGGTCTGGGCGGCAAGGTGAACGGCACCCCCCGCGAGGACGGTTTTGATATTACCGTTGCCAGCGAGGTCATGGCCATCTTCTGCCTTGCCACCAGCATCTCCGACCTGAAAGAGCGGCTGTCCCGCATCGTGTGCGCCTACACCTACGACGGCAAGCCGGTGACTGCTGGTGAGATCGGCGCAGCCGGTGCCATGACCGCCCTGCTGAAGGACGCACTGGACCCGAACCTTGTGCAGACGCTGGAAAACAACCCCGCCATCATCCACGGCGGCCCCTTTGCCAACATTGCCCACGGCTGCAACAGCGTGCTGGCCACCAAGCTCAGCCTTTCGCTGGCAGACTACACCATCACCGAAGCAGGCTTTGGTGCGGATCTGGGCGCGGAGAAATTCTTGGATATCAAGTGCCGCTATGCCGGTATTGCTCCCTCTGCCTGTGTGCTGGTGGCTACCGTGCGTGCCCTCAAGAGCCACGGCGGCGTAGCCAAGGCCGATCTGAACCAGCCCAACCTCGAAGCTGTCAAGGCCGGTGCTTCCAACCTGATTCGTCACATCGACAACCTGAAGAACGGCTTCGGTCTGCCGGTGGTGGTTGCCATCAACGCCTTCCCCACCGACACCGCCGAGGAGCAGGCCTATGTGGAGCAGGTCTGCGCCGAGCAGGGCGTGCCCTGCGTGCTAAGCGAGGTGTTCGCCAAGGGCGGCGAGGGCGGCAAGGCACTGGCTGAGAAGGTGCTTGAGATTCTGGAGGATCGTCCCATCCAGTACACCTACCCGCTGGAGATGCCCCTGAAGGACAAGATCAACGCCATTGCCACCAAGATCTACCGCGCCGACGGCGTGAATTACAGCGCCGCCGCCAGCAAGACGCTGGCCGAACTGACCGAGATGGGCTACGGCAACCTGCCCGTCTGCATTGCCAAGACCCAGTACAGCTTCAGCGACAACGCCAAGCTGACCGGTGCGCCCACCGGCTTTACCATGGAGGTGCGCGAGGTGCGTCTGGCCGCCGGTGCAGGCTTTGTGGTCGTCATCTGCGGCAGCATCATGACCATGCCCGGTCTGCCCAAAAAGCCCGCCGCCGTGAACATCGACGTGGACGCCGATGGCAAAATCACCGGCCTGTTCTGAGCTGGCGCTCTCCGCCCTTTTGCAGCAAAACGATTTTAATGGTCTCCGCTTCGCTCTGACCATTTTTCAGCGGAATCCCTATTGATATTTTGCGTTTGTCGCGGCCTGCGGGCCGCGACAAACGCATTTTCACAGAAGGGGCCGCTTCCGTTAACAGCTTTTCTCCGTGAAAAAGTGGTTCAGAAACGCCCGCAGGCGTTTCTGAACCACAAATATAAAAATATTTTTCCGCTGAAGATGCCCAGAGCAACGCGGAGGGCATTCCAAATCGCCCCACACAGCAAGAAAGGCTGCTGCACAGATTCCGTGCAGCAGCCTTTTGTGTTTTTCACTCCATGGTGTGGCTGCAAAGGTAGTCTACCCATGCGGCGTAGCCCTCCGGCTTGATATGGTAGCCGTCCGGCTGGGCGTAGCTTTCGATCAGGTCGCCGTTTTCGTCCGCCAGCACCTCCCAAAGGTTGAGGAAGTAGCAGTTCTTTTCCAGTGCAATGGCGGCCAACTCGTTGTTGATGTGGCACAGGCGGTCGCGGTTCAGCCCTGCGTGGTTTGCCTGCGCGCTCACCTCCGGACGCACCGGCGTGATAGACTGCACATAAATTTTTGTGTCCGGCAGTGCCTGACTGATCATATCCAGCATCAGGCGGTAGTAGGTCAGAAAGCTGGTGTAGTCGGTGTCCCGCCCCAGCACGTTGCTGCCCAGCAGCACGTAAACGGCCTTGGGCTGCTGGGCGGTCAAAGCGTCCAACGGGATCTCCGTCACGCCGTCCGCCCGCTTGCAGCTGGTGCCGTTGACAAAGGCGTTGGGGCCTACCCCCTTATAGGCGCAGAACTGCGCTCCGGGCAGGCCGGTATCATAGATCTGCAAGCCCTGCGTCAGGCTGTCGCCCACAAAGCTGGCCTGTGCAAACCAGCTTTTTTCCACCGGAGCACTGGCCGGCAGCGCCGCCATGCGAAAGTCCAGCGCAGTCTCGGTGCTGTCCTCCAGCGTCTGCACCCGGAGCTGCCGCGCCAACGGATAGCTGACCGTGTTCCATGTGTTGTCCGTGGTCACCTGCCGCAGAATGGTGTTCTGGCTCAGGGCGGTGTCCACGCGCTCCCGGTGCAGCACCTTCCACAGAATGCCGATAGCGCTCAGCAGCGCCACCAGCGCCAGAAGGGCAACGATGATAAACACCCTGCGCCAGCGCCGGTGCAGGATGCGCCGCCGGTATTCCTGATAATCTGCCATTGTCGTTCCCCCACTTCCGGCCCGGGATACGGGCTGTTCTATTTATAGTATAGCATAACTGCACTCAACAGCAAACCCCATTTGCCAAAAATGTGCTGTCGGTTTTGCACGGTACGGGGCTGTTTTGGTGCAAAACCGACAGTGCCCTGCCGCAAACGCTTGCATCCAATAGGCAGGATGTGCTATACTAAGATGAATCAAACGACAGGGAGGCTTTCACGATGGCATATACACCGAAACTGACTTATAAAGGCAAGCCCCTCGTCCGCAAGGACAACGAGCTGTATTACGGCAGCATGACCGACCCCTATGTGTTGTATCTGCAGATTTTGACCACCACCCCGGTGGGCGAGCAGCAGGTAGCCGACAAGGTGCACCTGATGCTGCTTTCTACCGATACCACCAAGGCACCGCAGGAGCGCGTAGCGCGTCAGACCACCAAGCACGGCCTGTATAATGCGTTGGACATCGGCGGCATCTGGCTGCAGAAGGCCAACGAGACCCGCTGAATCAAATTAAAATGAACAATGCCGGACAGTCTGCGGACTGCCCGGCATTGCGTTTTTATAGGGACAATTTGGAATGGCCTCCGCGTGCGCTTTGGCCATATTCATAGGAATTTCTTTTTAGATTACAATTTTGGAAAATCTGCGGATTTTCCAAAATTGCCTTTTCACGAGCGGGGTCGTAAAGGAAAACAGCAGCAAAAAGCGCTATTTTCTGGATCCCATTTTCACAAGAATAAGAGAAAATCTTACTCCTCGGTCACCTCAAAGTCCAGCGGCTCGCCGCAGTTGGGGCACTTGGGTGCGCCGTCCAGCAGCTCATCCTCCTCAAATACGGCGGTCTTTCCGCAGGCGGGGCAGGTCACTTCGTACTGCACAGGGGCGTCTTTGGCTTCGTCCTCGTCGCCTTCCAGTGCGACCTCAAAAGTCACACCGCAGTGGGCGCAGTTGGCTTCGCCTGCATCCAGATCATCCTCGCTGACGTAGACAGTCTCGCCGCAGGCGGGGCAGGCTACCTCGTAGAAGGGCTCGCTGGCGATGTCGTCATCTCCCGCATCCTCATCCTCGTCGGCTGCGTCGTCGTCCTCGGCATCCTCGTCCTCGTACAGGTCAGCTTCCAGATCCTCCAGCTCCTCGCTCAGATCGTTGATCTGGTCGTAGGCGTGGGTCAGATCCTCGTCCATGGCGGCAATGGCATCGGCCATCTCGCCCAGCAGAGCGGCCATGGCCTTGATGATCTTACCCTCTTTGGTGCTCTCATCCACGCCCAGACCGTCCACTAAGCCCTGCAGGTAGGCTGCTTTCTTGTTCAGTTCCATCTGAAATGCCCTCCTTGTGTATGATACAAAAACCGGGCAAACGGTTGCCCGCTGCCCGGTATGCGACAAATGATCAGACGCGCTCCATATACTCGCCGGTGCGGGTATCGATGCGGATGTGATCGCCCTCGTTGATGAACAGAGGCACACGGATCTCGGCGCCGGTCTCAACGGTAGCGGGCTTCAGGGTGTTGGTAGCAGTGTTGCCCTTGACACCCGGCTCGGTCTGGGTGACTTCCAGCTCGATGAAGTTGGGGATCTCGACGCTGAACACCTTGCCCTTGTAGCTCAGCAACTTGCACAGCTCGTTCTCCTTGCAGAACTTGAAGTTATCGGGCACGTCAGCTGCGTTGACGGGGATGTCATCGTAGGTCTCGTTGTCCATGAAGTGGTACAGATCGCCGTCCTCGTAGCTGTAAGTCACGTCCTTACGCTCGATGAAAGCCTGCGGGAACTTAGCGGTGGGGTTGTAGCTGGTCTCGACCACAGAGCCGGTGATGACGTTCTTGGTCTTGGTGCGGACAAAGGCAGCGCCCTTGCCGGGCTTGACGTGCTGGAACTCAACGACCTGAAGAACCTGGCCGTCCTGCTCAAAGGTCACGCCATTGCGAAACTCGCCTGCAGAAATCATAGGAATTCCTCCATAAATTTAATCTCAGATGCTTAACGCATATCTCTATTTATTTTACCCAATCTGCCCCTGTTTGGCAAGGGGTTTGGGCAAAAAAGACGATAAAAACACAAAATCTTTTACGCATTCCGCGCTGCGCGGTACATTTGCTGCATCGTCTGCGCGTCCTCGGCCTGTGTGCCCGCACTCTCGCAGATGACCACCGGGGTCAGCTGGCGCTGTGCCAGCAGCTCCATCAGGGGCTGGGGCTCCGGGCCGAACTGGGTATCGGCAAAGGTCCAGTGGCGCTTTTCGCCGCCCGCCGAGTATTCAATGCGGGAAAAGTGCACATGGAACTGCCGGGCGCGGTCATCGCCCAGCACCTCAGCCATGCGGTCCAGAATGGCGGCATAGTCCGCCTTGGTCTGGATGCCGCCCAGCGTGCGGGCGTTCAGGTGGCCAAAGTCGATACAGGGGGTGATGCGGCTGTCCACACCGCACAGCGCCAGCACCTCGTCCAGCGTGCCCAGCTGCCCTACCTTGCCCATGGTCTCCGGGCACAAGGTCATATCCTCAAAGCCAGCCTCGTCCAGCGCTGCCACGGCGCGGCGCATGGTATCCAGCGCCTTTTCCAGCGCCGCCTCCCGGCTCTGCTTGCCGCAGCTGCCGGAATGGAAGATGATGCGTCTGCCGCCCAGCGCCCGGCACACCGCCGCGCTTTGCAGCAGGTACTGGATGCTGTTCAGCCGCTTGTCCTCTTCCAGACTGGACATACTGATATAATAAGGTGCGTGAACGCTGAACAGGATGTCCCGCTCTGCGGCAAGGGCAGCCATGCGGGCGGCCTTATCCAGCCCCAGACGCACTCCGCGCCCGCACTGGTACTCAAAGGCATTCAGTCCCATTTTGGCGGTGTACTCCGGCACGTCCAAGCTGCTTTTGTAGCCTTGGGCGGCAAAGCTTTCGCTGGTGCCTGCGGTGCCGAACCGGATGTTCCAAACTTCACTCATAGGGTCTTTCCTCCCCTGTCGTAGTACTTCTGCCAGTGTTTCTTTTCCCACTTGCGCTTGAGGATGACCTGTGCGCCCAAGTCCGGCCCGCGGGGGATGACCATCAGCCCGGGGATGCCGTACAGCGCCGCCACCATGCGGTCGGCGTAGAGCTGGTCGCCCACCATGGCCATCTGGCGGTGCTTCACGCCCATGCGGTGCTGCGCCACCATCAGCGCAAAGGGCAGGGGTTTGGCTGCGCGGTACAAGTAGGCAAGCCCCAGCTTTTCAGCAAAGGGGCGCACCCGCTTTTCTGCACCGTTGGAAACGATGGTCAGCTTTACCCCGGCTTTGCGCATGGCGGCAAGCCACGCGGCCACCTCCTCCGGCAGCTCCTGACTGCGGTCTGCGGTCAGGGTATTGTCGATATCCAGCACCAGAGCCGTGATGCCCTTAGCGGCAAGCCATTCCGGCGTGATATGGGTAACGTCCTTGAAAACATATTCGGGGGTAATGAGCATAGGTTTCTCCTTACCTTCAACAGGCTCGCCCTCTCAGCTTCGCTTGCGCTCAGCAGCTCTCCCAAAGGGAGAGCCCTTGGCAAAACCGTAAACTTTGCGTGGACTGCCAAGGCCTCTCACTTTGGGAGAGGTGGATGCGACCAGCGGGAGCAGACGGAGAGGGCGAGGCCGCTTCTCGTCACAAATGAAAATAGGGGAACCTGCATAAACAGGCTCCCCTACATCGGCGTTAGCAACGCGTTTAAAATCTAAAGCAACGTGCGATTCCAAGCAATCAATTACTTGAACTTGCGTTTGCGGGCTGCTTCGGACTTCTTCTTGCGCTTAACAGACGGCTTCTCGTAAGCCTCGCGCTTACGAACCTCTGCGAGCACACCGCTGCGAGCAGTGCTGCGCTTGAAGCGACGCAGTGCGCTTTCCAGCGACTCGCCCTCTTTAACACGAATTTCCGACATCTTATTCCCTCCCTTGGACCGTGAGGCAGGAATTTCGTTGTTACATGGTAACTAACAGTAGACAGTATAGCGCATTTTATCCGGTTCGTCAACCTTTTTTTGAAAGTTTTTACTCAAAACTTTTGAAAGATTTTTGAACAGACGCTGCCGGGTGTTTCCTGCGCCAGGTCTGCCTCTGCGGGTGATGATATGTTCACGCTTATTCAGCGGAGCAGCAAAACTCAGCCCTTGGCAGCCAGATTGACCAGACGACCCTTGACGTAGATCTCCTTGACCAGCTGCTTGCCTTCCAGCGCAGCAGCCACAGCGGGGTCTGCCTTGGCGGCGGCAATGGCGTCCTCGGCGGTGATGTCTGCGGGCACCTTCAGGCGTGCCTTCACCTTGCCGTTCACCTGCACGGCGATCTCCACAGCAGCTTCCACGCACTTGGCTTCCTCGTAGGCAGGCCACGGATAGTAAGCCAGCTGCTCATCGTGGCTGTGACCCAGCTTCTCCCACAGCTCCTCGGTCATGTGGGGAGCAAAGGGGTTCAGCAGCTGCACCAGCGTCTCAAACTCAGCCTTGGTGGCACCGCCGTTGTCGTACATGGCGTTGACCAGCGTCATCAGCTGAGCAATGGCGGTGTTCATCTTCAGGCCCTCGATATCTGCGCTGACCTTCTTGATGGTCTGGTGCATCAGGGTCTCCATGGCAGGGCGGTAGCCCTCGCCCTCCACCAGCTTGTCGCTCAGTGCCCACACGCGGTCAAGGAAGCGGTTGCAGCCCGCAATGGCAGAGGTCTGCCACGGTGCAGCCTGCTCAAAGTCGCCCATGAACATCTCGTACAGACGCATGGTGTCAGCACCATACTGGTCCACCACCTCGTCGGGGTTGATGACGTTGCCAAGGCTCTTGGACATCTTCACGATGGGATGGCGCGCCATCTCGCCGTACTTCTCTTCCAGTGCCTTCTCGGCGGCCTTCTGGCTACCGTACTCCTTGAGCAGCTTCTCCTGCTCCTCAGCGGGCAGGTTGACAAAGCTGTGGGGGTTCAGGCCAAGGATCATGCCGTGGGCGGTACGCTTCTGGTAGGGCTCTGCCGTGGGCACCACGCCGATATCGTACAGGAACTTATGCCAGAAGCGGCTGTACAGCAGATGCAGGGTGGTGTGCTCCATGCCGCCGTTGTACCAGTCCACCGGAGACCAGTATTCCAGTGCTTCCTTAGAGGCCAGAGCATCCTTGCAGTGGGGGTCCATGTAGCGCAGGAAGTACCAGGAGGAACCGGCCCACTGGGGCATGGTGTCGGTCTCGCGGGTAGCGGGGCCGCCGCAGCAGGGGCAGGTGGTCTTGACCCAGTCCTTGTGGCGTGCCAGCGGGGACTCGCCGTCCGGGCCCGGCTCAAAGTCGGTGATGTCCGGCAGAGTCAGCGGCAGGCTGCTCTCGGGCAGGGGCTGCCAGCCGCACTTGTCGCAGTGCACCATGGGGATGGGCTCGCCCCAGTAACGCTGACGGCTGAACACCCAGTCGCGCAGCTTGTAGTTGACCTTATCGCGGCCCTTGCCGTTCTCTTCCAGCCAAGTGATCATCTTCTTTTTGGCATCGACCACGGACAGGCCGTTCAGGAAGCCGGAGTTGACCAGCGTACCGGTGGCAACATCAGTAAAGGCAGCCTCGTCCAGATTGGACGGGGTGCTGCCCTTGACCACCTCGATGATGGGCAGGCCAAACTTCTTGGCAAACTCCCAGTCGCGGGTATCGTGGGCGGGCACGGCCATGATGGCGCCGGTGCCGTAGGTGGACAGAACGTAGTCGGAGATGAAGATGGGGATCTCGGTCTCGTTGACCGGGTTGATGCCCATCACACCGTCCAGCTGCACGCCGGTCTTTTCCTTGTTCAGCTCGCTGCGCTCAAAGTCGCTCTTGCGGGCAGCTTCGGCCTGATAAGCCTTGACGGCATCGGCGTTCTTGATAATGCCCTTTTCCAGCCATGCCTTGAGCAGGGCATGCTCCGGGGAGATGACCATGTAGGTAGCGCCGAACAGGGTATCGCAGCGGGTGGTGTACACGGTCAGGGTGTCCCCGGCGGTGGTGCCGAAGTTCACTTCTGCGCCGTGGCTGCGGCCGATCCAGTTCTTCTGCTGGGTGGCCACGCGCTCGATGTAATCCAGGCCGTCCAAGCCGTCGATCAGCTTATCGGCATAAGCGGTGATCTTGAGCATCCACTGGCTCTTGACGCGGTGCACAACCTCGCTGCCGCAGCGCTCGCACACGCCGTTGACAACTTCCTCGTTTGCCAGCACGCACTTGCAGCCGGTGCACCAGTTGACGTTCATTTCCTTCTTGTAAGCCAGACCATGCTTGTACAGCTGCAGGAAGATCCACTGGGTCCACTTGTAGTACTCGGGGTCGGTGGTGTTGATCTCGCGATCCCAGTCAAAAGAGAAGCCCAGCGCCTTGAGCTGGCTGCGGAAATGGTCCACATTGCTCTTGGTGACGATGGCGGGGTGGATGTGGTTCTTCATGGCGAAGTTCTCGGTGGGCAGACCGAAGGCATCCCAGCCCATGGGGTACAGCACATTGTAGCCGTTTTTACGGCGCTTGCGGCTTACCACGTCCAGCGCGGTGTAGCTGCGGGGATGGCCGACGTGCAGGCCCGCACCCGAAGGATACGGGAACTCCACAAGGGCATAGAACTTGGGTTTTTTGTGGTCGATCTCGACATGGAAGGTCTTTTCGTCCTCCCACACCTTCTGCCACTTGGCTTCAACAGCCTTGTAATCATACTTCATGTTTGTAATCAGCTCCAGACTTTAACCAAAATACCGTTGCTTGGGGGCGTATGCTTTCAAGGTACTTCCGGTATAAACCCTCTCAGTCAGGGCATTCGCCCTGCCAGCTCCCCCGAGGGGGGAGCTTTTCTGCCAACTTTCCCTATTGCGCCGCAATAACGGAGCGGGTTCTGCCAGAAGCAAACCTTTTTGCCTTAATTATTCAATGCTGCTATCCGGGGTCAGGTACTCCGAGATGTCCACCGGCTCGCCGTCTGCCCACAGGTGCTCCAGATCATAGTAAGCGCGGCTGTTGGGCACAAAGACGTGCACGATGACGTTGGAGTAATCCAGCAGCACCCAGTTCTTGGTGTCGTGACCCTCGGTGCTGTAAGGCTCCAGACCCTTCTGCGAAAGCTCGTACTCCACCTCGTCTGCCAGAGACGCCACCTGCGTGGTGGAGGTACCGGAGGCGATGACGAAATAATCGGTCAGGACGGTCAGGCTTTCCACCTTGAGCACCCGCACATCCTGCGCCTTCTTCTTGTCCAAAATCTTGGCGATCTCAATGGCAAGCGCCTTGCTGTCGTTGAAATTATCCATGTGTTTCTCCCTTCTGTCGGAACATCCCCGCACCCGGTGTGCAGGGCATTGTTTTTGTTGTTACTGTCCGGTGCCCGCTGCCTGACCATCGGTGGTCACAGCGCCGGAAAGGTCGGTATCGCCGCTGAGGATGGCGTCATCGGATTCCTTATCGATGCGTCCCATATACTGCACGTTGGCATCGGTGGATGCGCTGCCGTGGGGCCACTGGTCGGTGACCATGTGCAGCTCGCTTACCTCCACCGGGCCGGTGTAGGTGCAGAAATACTGGTTGAGCAGGTTTGCGATGGAACCGGCATCCGGCACCACGCAGGAGTAGCCGGCAAAGGAGTCGGTCTTGCCCACGTTGGGCACGCCCATGAACACCGGCGTCTGCGCCAGAATGATATTGGAGCTGTCGATCTTGAGGAAGGACGCCAGCAGCTTTGCGATGGTGGTGATATCCATATCCGTGTGGATATAGTCCTTGAATATCAGCGGCAGCTGGTTCAGGATATCGGTAATGCCCATAGCGCGGGCGCGCTTGAACAGACCTGCGTAGAAGTAGCGCTGCATATTCAAGCGGTCGATATCGGAGTTTGCGTAGCCGTCACCGTGGCGGCAACGCACAAAGAACTCCGCCGAAGCACCGTCCAGATTGCGGTAGCCTTTCAGCAGCTTGCTGCCGCCGTAGGACATATCCCGGGGGATATACACCTCGATGCCGCCGAAGTTGTCCACCATTTCCACCAGTGCCTGCATATCGATGGTGACATAGTAGTCGATGGGCAGGTGGTACTGGTCGTAGATGACATCTGCCAGCGCGGCAATGCTGCCGCCGTTGGAAAGCGCCACCGAGTTGATCTGGTAGTTGGAAACGGCATAGGTCTTGCCGTTGGAGAGGGTCAGTTTGCGGTTCTGGGTGGTCACCAGCGTATTGCGGGGGATCTGCAGCATCCGCAGTGCACCGCCCTTGATATCAAACTGGCAGTACAGGATCATATCCGTCATGCCGTCGTTGGAGCTGGTGTCGCTGTAAGAGCGTCCCTCTTCAAAGTCGATGCCGCAGACCAGAATGTTGACCACATCGCCCTTGTACTCCTCGGCGGTCTGGATCTCCTCCACGATGGAGGGGGCACTTTCTGCCGGGCGGATGCTGTCCTCCACCTTGTTCACAAGGCTCACACCGTACACCACCACACCGGAGATCACGGCAATCACGCCCATCACGATGGCAAAGGGCAGCCACAACGGGGTCTTTTTCTTTTTTTTGCGGCGGCGCGGTGCATCGTCCCCGCCCAGATCGGGCTGTGCTGCATAGCGGGGCGGCGCGGCGTGCTGCGCCCCGGCAGTGCTGCGGGTGTTCTGCTCCGGGGCAGCCTGCGGGGCACGCGCCGCCTGATCCGGGCGGCTGAGCGAGCGGTCTGTATTGATATGGCGTGGCGTCTGGCTCATGCTTTTATATCCTCCAGCTTTTCACTGCTCTGCAGAGTTTTTTACCTGCAGACCTGTCATATCCTTCAGTATAGCATGGTACGGCAAAATCTGCAATTGTTTTATCCAGGGATGGCCGAAACCATTTTTAATCGGTGCCCGGCTTTTCACCCTTCATTCTGCCCGCTGTGCGCTAAGATATCCTCGTAGGCGGCCTTGCTCTCGGGGTCTAGGGGCTTGCCCTCGGACAGCACAAAGCCGTTGGTCTGCTTGAGCGCCGCCAGCATGGCCGCATCCAAATCCTTCATTTCCAACTTGCGCAGCTTTTCCACCCCGGGCCAGTCCCGTTCGGCACTGGTCATATCGGCCAGATACAAGATCTTGTCCAGCTGGGTCATGCCCGCCTTGCCTGCGGTATGGCAGGCGATGGCGCTAAGCACGGCTTCGTCTGTGACGCCCCACTCCGTACGCGCCAGAATGGCGGCACAGATGCCGTGCCATACCGGCGTGGGGCGTGCTTCGCCGCCCTGCGCATACTGCGGGTATGCCTGCATGATAGCGCGCATCTCGTCCTTGGGCAGTTCCTTGGCGGCATCGTGCAAAAGCGCAGCCAGTGCGGCCTGTTCCGGGTCGGTGCCGTAGTGCTTGGCCAGCTTGACGGCCATTTTTTTCACGTTGATGGTATGCTCGTAGCGCTTATCGCTCAAGCGGTCGCGCACAAGTTCCTTTGCCTGTTTCAGATCCATTTATCTGCTACTTCCTTCTGTGTTCCGGTATAGTCCCTCCCGCCGGATGACGCTGCGTACTTCCTCCGGCAGTTCGGTTTTGCACTCCTCTCCGGCGGCAAGCCGGGCCCGCAGCTGGCTGCTGGACATGGGCAGCGCCTGCACCGGGGCAAACAGGATGCGTCCGCCCGACGGGTCCAGCTGCTTTGCCTTTGCGTGCAGCGCCGGGGCATCGCCGATATCCCGGCTGGTGACCACCACCCGCGCAATGCGCAGGATATCCTGCCAGCGGTGCCAGCCCTCAAAGCTGAGCAGCATATCGCTGCCAATAGCAAGATACAGTATAGCACCGGGGTTTTCCCTTGCCAGCATTTCCAGCGTGAGCACGGTATAATTGCGGCTGCCAGCTGCGGCCTGCGCCACCTCCCAGCCGCTTACTTCCAGCGGCGGCATCCCGGGCTCCTGCGCCAGTGCCGCAAAGCACCGGCACATTTCCAGCCGCAGCGCACCGGAAGCATTTGTCCCCTCCTTAAAGGGGGAAGTGCCTGCCGGCATCACCACGATCTTATCCGGGCGCACGCGGTCTGCCGCTGCACGCAGGTTATTCAGGTGGCCGTTATGGGGCGGGTCAAAGCTGCCGCCATAGAGAAGGATCTTCATCTTACTTCAGCAGGGCAGCGTAGGCGCTGTCCTTTTTCTTCTGCAGATACAGCACGAACTTGGAGCCGATGACCTGCACGCAGTCTGCGCCGGTGGCCTCTGCCAGCTTGGTAGCAGCCTCGCGGGCGTTGTACATACTGTTTTCCAGCACCTTGAGCTTGATGAGCTCCCGAGCGTCCAGACAGTCCTTCACGCCCTGAATCAGGGTCTCGTCGATCTCGCCCTTACCCACGATGTAAACGGGGTCCATGGTATTTGCCTTGCCGCGCAGAATAGCGCGCTGTTTGCTAGTCAGCATAGTTTTTCTCCTTTATTTTGAGGTTGATATTTCGGATTTTTCAATTTTACTTTTTCACGGGATGGGGCGTATCTGTCAGCGACCTCGCCCTCTCAGGCGCTTTCGCGCCAGCTCTCCCAAAGGGAGAGCCTCTGGCGAGGAGATAAAGTTTGTGGTTTTGCCAAGGCCTCTCCCTTTGGGAGAGGTGCCGAACAAGGTGAGGCGGAGAGGGCGAGCCATCTTCGGACTTACGATCATTTCAGCTTGATCTCTACTTTTCCAGACACCTGTGCGATAACGCCTTCTTCCGTGACTGCACTCAGAAAGCTGGGCAGCTGCTTTTCCAACTCCGCCAGTGCGTTGCCGCGGTGGCTGATGGCGTCCTTTTCGTCCGGGGTCAGCTGGGCATAGCTGCGGTTCTCGGTGTTGGGGCGCTTGTCCGTTTTGCCCACGCCGCAGTCGGTGGGGATGAACAGCGGGTCGTAGCCAAAGCCGTAGTCGCCGCACAGCCGCGTAAAAGCGATGCTGCCCGGGCACTCGCCCATGCAGGTCAGGTGCCGGCCGTCCGGCAGGATGAAGCACACTGCCGAGACGAACTTTGCGCCCCGCTGCCCGGCAGGCACCGCCTGCATGGCAGCCAAAAGCTTATCGTTGTTGGCTTCATCATCGCCGTGGTGGCCGCAGTAGCGGGCGCTGTACACGCCGGGTGCGCCGTCCAGCGCATCCACACACAGGCCGGAGTCATCGGCGATGGTGGGCAGACCGCTGGCCTTGCAGATAGTCTCGGCCTTGATGAGAGCATTCTCGGCAAAGGTGGTGCCGGTCTCCTCCGGCTCGATGGTGATGCCCAGCTCCTTCTGGCTGACCACCTCGTGCCCCTGCGCTTCCAGAATGCGGCGCAGCTCGCGAAGCTTTCCGGCGTTGCCGGTGGCTGCACAAATTTTCATTTTCCGCGCCTCCTTAGTGCTTCCATTCACGGGGGAGCAGCTCTTCCACAAAGCCCTCCGGGGTAAAGGGCAGCAGGTCATCGATGCCCTCGCCCACGCCGATAAAGCGCACCGGCAAGCCCAGGCGCTGCTTGACCGCCACGACGCAGCCGCCCTTGGCGGTGCCGTCCAGCTTGGTCAGGATGATGCCGGTGGCATCGGCAGCCTTGCAGAACTCCTTGGCCTGACTGATGGCGTTCTGCCCGGTGATGGCATCCAGCACCAGCAGGGTCTCAAGGCTGGCTTCCGGGCTTGCCTTTTTGACGCTGCGGCTGATCTTGGAAAGCTCTGCCATCAGGTTTGATTTGTTGTGCAGACGGCCTGCGGTGTCCGCAATGACCATATCATAGCCGCGTGCGGTAGCAGACTTGACCGTATCAAAGATGACGGCGGCGGGGTCTGCGCCCTCGCCCGCGCTGACGATGGGCACACCGGCGCGGCTTGCCCAGATTTCCAGCTGCTCGCTGGCAGCAGCACGGAAGGTGTCGCCGGCAGCCAGCATGACCCGCTTGCCCTGCCGGGTGTAGTAATCGGCCAGCTTTGCAATGCTGGTGGTCTTGCCCACGCCGTTGACGCCGATGACCAGAATGACGGCGGGCTTGCCGTCCAGCGCCATCTCGGCTTCCGGGGTCATCTCCTCGGCAATGATGTCGCGCAGGGCATCTGCGGCCTGTTCGCCGGTTTTCAGCCCCTTGTCGCGCACACGGTCGCGGAGCTTGTCCACCAGATGCACCGCTACCTCGCCGCCTACGTCGGCAAGGATCAGCTTTTCTTCCAGATCATCGTACATCTCATCGTCGATGACGCTGCCGGTCAGGGTGTTCATAATGCTGCCCCAGAAGCCGGTGCGGGTCTTTTCCAGACCCGTTTTCATCTTATCTTTTTCTTTTTTTCCAAATCCGAAGAACGCCATAGTGGTCCTCCTATCTATTTTCTGTTTATTTTATATCAGGAAACCAGCGTTGCGTCAACCTGTTCCAGATCCAGCTTGAGCAGCTTGGACACGCCGTCCTCCTGCATGGTCACGCCATACAGCACGTTGGCGGCCTCCATGGTGCCGCGGCGGTGGGTGATGACGATGAACTGGGTCTTGTCGCTGATGCGGCGCAGATACTGGGCAAACCGCACCACGTTGGCATCGTCCAAGGCGGCTTCGATCTCGTCCAGAATGCAGAAGGGCGCGGGGTTCACCGCCAGAATGGCAAAGTAGATGCTGATAGCCACCAGCGCCTGCTCGCCGCCGGAAAGAGCTTCCAGATTTTTGATGACCTTGCCCGGCGGGGCTACCCGGATGCCGATGCCACAGGCCAGCACATCGCTTTCGTCCTCCAGCACAAGGCTGGCTTCGCCGCCGCCGAACAGCTCGGTGAACACGCGGCTGAAGTTTTCGTTGATGGCGCGGAAGCTGTCGGTAAAGATCTCCCGCATCTGGGCGGAAAGCTTTGCGATCATGCGGCTCAGCTCGTTGCGGCTCTCCTCCACATCGGTCACCTGACGGGACAGCTCATCGTAACGGGCTTTGACTTCCTTGTACTCCTCGATGGCGCTCACATTCACGCTGCCAAGGGCGCGGATCTTGCCGCGCAGGTCAGCCACCTGTGCCCGCAGAGCGGTCAGGCTGTCGAACTCCACGCACAGCTCCTCGGCCTGACTGACCGAGAGCTGGTATTCGTCCCACAGCTTTGCCACGGTCTGGTCGTACTCGGTCTCGGCAGCGGCCTTGCGCTCGGCGAGACGCGCCATCTCCCGGCCCATCTCCTCGCGGCTGTCGGAGGCGGTGCGGGCTTTTGCCAGCGCTTCCGTTTCCTTCTGCTGGCAGGCAAGCCGCTTTTCGGTAGCTTCGCGGATGGCCTGCTCCTTTTGGGTAATGGCAGTCTGGCTGTCGGTCTTGGCCTTGCGGATGGCGGCGATCTCGGTGCGGCAGGCTTCGCTGCGGGCAGCAAGGGCGGCAAGGCTTTCTTCCAGCGCGGTGCGGCGGGCAGCGGCGTCCTTTGCACGCTGTTCCAGCGCAGCGATCTGGCTGTAAGCCAGTTCCGCGTCCTTGCGGCGGGTCACCTGTTCCAGCCGCTTGGCGCTGAGCGCCTGTGCCAGCTGGTTCTGCTGGGTCAGAAAACTGTCGCTGCCCTGCGCGATGCGGCTCAGCTCGGCAGTCAGCTGCTCGATCTGCGCCGTCAGCTCTGCCTGCTGCAAGGCTGCGGCATCGGCCTTGGTGCGGCTGTCGTTCAAGGCAGCCTGCAAGGCGTCCATCTGCTGCTGCGCATTCTGCACGGCAGTTTCCAACTGGGCGGCGGCGGCTTCCAGCCGCTTCTGCTCGGCCTCTGCACGCACGCGGTCGTTGGCAGCGGTGATCTGCTCGCTGGCGGTTGCGGTCAGCTCTGCCTGCAAAGCATCTGCCTGCTCTTTACACTGGTCGGTCTTTTCCTGTGCGGCAATGCAGTCCTTTTGCAGCTTCGCCGCCTTCAGGCGCAGCTCCTCCATCTCCTGCTTGCGGGTGAACAGACCGGCGCTGCGCTGCACGCTGCCGCCGGTAAAGCTGCCGCCTGCATTGATCACCTGTCCGTCCATGGTGACCACTTTGTTGTGGTAGCCGTTGTCCCGCGCCACGCGGGAGGCTTCGTTGATATCCTCCACCACGATGATGCTTCCCAGCAGGTTCGAGACGATATTCTCGTACCGGGGGTCAGCCTGCACCAGCGCAGAGGCCAGCCGTGCCGTGCCGGACAGCCGCCCCCGGAACACGCCGGGCTGCACGGTATCCAGCGGTAAAAAGGTGGCGCGGCCTGCATGGTCGTTGCGCAGCAGGGCGATAGCGGCTTTCGCGGCGGCTTCGTTTTCCACTACGATGTTCTGCAGCGCGCCGCCCAGCGCGGTCTCAATGGCAACCTCGCACCCGGACTCCACTTTCAGGATGGTGGACACCGGCCCCAGAACGCCCCGCAGGCGGCGGGCTCCGGCGGCGCGCATGACCGCACGCACCGAGTTCTGGTAGCCATCCATGTTCTTTTCCAGCTCCCGCAGCACCGAAAGGCGCTGCCGGGCGGCATCCAGTTCCCTGCCCAGCCGCTGCTCGGCGGCATCGGCTTCGTCCAGCGCGGCCTTGCGGCTGCGCAGCTTGAGCTCCAGACCGGAGCGGATGTTGCCCAGCTGCTTTTCGTTTTCCTCCAGCGTCTGGCGGTACTTTACGGTATCAGCCAGATCCTGCTTGGTCTCTTCCAGCTGTGCGGCGGCATCCCGGGCGCTCTGTTCCAGCGCGGGCAGACGCTGCCGGGCGGTATCTCCGGCGGCTTCGGCGGCTGCCTGTGCCACCTGTGCTTCGGTGCGCTTTGCAGTGCAGTCGGCAAGCTCTGTCCGCAGACTGTCCTTGCGGGCACCGCTGGCGGTACTGGCATCTGCCAGCCGGGCAAGCTCGGTGTTCAGCGCTTCGATCTCTGCCGCAAGCTTTTCGCCCGCCGCCTCCATGGTCTTTGCCACGGCACGGTGGCGCTGCAACGCGGCATCCGCTTCGGCAGTATCCTGCTGCCCGGCGGCGATCTCCTGCTGCAGGGAAGCCGCACTCTCGTCGTTGCGCAGAATATCGTTTTCCAGCACGGCGATGCGGCTTTCGGAGCCGCTGATCTGCTGGGTGATGCTGCGGATATCCCCATTCAGGCGCTCGACGGCAACCGTCAGCTGCTGTGCCTGCATACGGATCTCCTCAGCCTCCTGTTCGGCGGCCTTGGTCTCCCGGTCAAAACGCTCGTAGTCGGTCTGGGCGGCCTCGTAGTCCCGCACCTGCTGGCGCACGGCTTCCCGGGCACGGTGCACCCCGTCGGTCCACAGAGTCACTTCCAGCGTTTTGCGCTGAGCGCTCAGTTCCAGAAACTTCTGTGCCTTGGCGCTTTCTTTTTCCAGCGGGCCAACCCGGCTTTCCAGCTCGCCAAGGATATCCCGCAGGCGCTCCAGATTCTCGCCCGCCGCAGCCAGACGGCGCTCGGCTTCGGTCTTGCGGTAGCGGTACTTGGCAATGCCGCAGGCTTCCTCAAAGATCTCGCGGCGCTCGCTGCTTTTTGCTGCCACGATCTCCGCAATGCGTCCCTGCCCGATGACCGAATAGCCGTCCCTGCCGATGCCGGTATCCAGCAGCAGCTCGTACACGTCCCGCAGACGGCATACCTGCCCGTTGATGGTGTACTCGCTGTCGCCGGAGCGGTAATATTTGCGGCCGATGGTCACCTCGTCCGCGTCCACATCCAGCGTGTGGGCGGTGTTGTCCAGCGTCAGCCGCACCTGCGCAAAGCCCATAGGGCTGCGCTTGCGGGTGCCGCCGAAGATGACGTCCTCCATCTTGCCGGCAGCGCGCAGCTGGCGGGAGCTGGTCTCGCCCAGCACCCAGCGCACTGCGTCCGAAAGGTTGGACTTGCCGGAGCCGTTGGGCCCCACCACGCCGGTAACGCCGGTATCAAAGCTGATCTTTACTTTATCGGGAAAACTTTTAAAGCCCTGGATCTCCAGTTCCTTGAATACCATTTACTTTTCCTTTATCACGCCCAGCAGCTTGAGCGCTTCCTTGGCGGCGCACTGCTCGGCGGCCTTTTTGCTGCGTCCCTCGCCCCGCGCCACACGGTCGGAGTTAAAGCGCACCGCCACCACAAAGTGCTTGTCGTGATCCGGGCCGGACTCGCTTTCTACCACATAGCTCAGGCGCTCTTCCGGGTTCTGCTGCACGATCTCCTGCAAACGGGTCTTGTAGTCCGCTTCGGCGTGCTTGCCCTCGGTGATGAAGGGCAGAATGAACTTGCGCGCTACCTCCATGCCGCCGTCCAGATACAAGGCGGCAATAACGGCCTCGAAGGCGTCCGACACCACGCTGGGGCGGGTGCGGCCGCCGCAGCGCTCCTCGCCGCGGCCAAGGCGCAGATACTCGCCAAGGTCGATCTCCTGTGCGAACTGGAACAGCGCACCCTCGCTGACAAGGCTGGCGCGGATGCGGGTCAGATCGCCCTCCGGGCGGTCGGCGTAGGCGTGGAACAGGTAGTCTGCGGATACGATCTGCAATACGCTGTCGCCCAGAAACTCCAGCCGCTCGTTATGCTTGACCGGGGTGCGGCTCTCGTTGGCGTAGCTGGTGTGGGTAAGCGCGGTCTCCAGCAGCTCCGGATTTTTGAATTTGTAACCGATGATAGTTTCCAACTGATGGCTCATGGTCGTTTTTACTCCCTTTTATTCCTCAGTTTTCTGTGCTGCGGCCAGCTCGTCCAGTGCGGACTGCATGGTGCCGCACAGATCGTTCTCCACGCAGATCTTTGCCTGCCGGATGGCGTTTTTGATGCCCTTTGCCTTGGAGGAGCCGTGTGCCTTGATGACCGGCTGCTTTGCGCCAAGGAAGGGTGCGCCGCCGTATTCCTCGCTGTCCATCTGGTGCTTCAGGTCAGTAACGCCGCCCTTGAGCAGCAGATACGCCAGCTTGCCGCCAAGGTTTGCGAGGAACATTTGTTTTAACATTCCCAGCAGCATCTTAGCCACGCCCTCGGTCAGCTTGAGGATGACATTGCCGGTAAAGCCGTCGCAGACCACCACGTCCACCTCGCCGTTGGGCACATCCCGGGGCTCGATATTGCCCACAAAGCGGATGCCCGGGGTAGTCTTGAGCAGCTGGTGGGCGTCCCGCAGCACGGGGGTGCCCTTGCTCTCCTCGGCACCGTTGTTGGCCAGTGCTACGCTGGGGTTTTTGCGTCCCTCCACCCTGTTCACATAGCAGCTGCCCATGACCGCAAAAGCGGCCAGCATCTCCGGGCGGCACTCCACGTTGGCACCGCAGTCCAGCAGCAGATAAGCCTGCTGCTTTGCAGGCACCATGGTAGCCAGTGCCGGGCGCTTGACGCCCCGCAGAGTGCGCACGATAAGGCTTGCGCCAACGTGCAGTGCACCGGTGCTGCCGGCAGAGACAAAAGCATCGCCCTTGCCCTCCTTGAGCAGGTTCAGACCCACCACGATGGAGGAATCCTTCTTCTGGCGGATGGCGCGGGCGGGCTCGTCGCACATCTCGATAGTCTCGGTGCAGTTCACCAGCTCAATGCCGTCCAGCGGAATGTTGTGCTCGGCGGCAGTTTTGCGCACCAGCGCTTCGTTACCCACGCCAATGAGCTGCACGCCGTACTCCTTAACGGCCTGTGCAGCGCCTTCCAGAACAGCCAGCGGGGCGTTGTCGCCGCCCATCATGTCCACAATGATCTTCATACCTGTTTTCTCCTTTCAGGTGGTTTGCCTTACAGAGCAGTTTCCTCCAGCCAGTGCTGGAAGCTGGCAACAGCGCGCTCGGCCTGTGCCATGTAACGCAGCCGCTTGTCCCGGGGACGGGTCTCGGCGGGCAGCGGCGGCAGAATGCCCATGTTTGCACCCATGGGCTGGAAGTTCTTGTTCTCGGTGGTCAGATACTGCACCAGCGCGCCGCACATGGTATCGGCAGGCGGCGGGGACAGCTGTCTGCCCTCCAAGCGGGCGTAGAGATTGCGTGCCGCCAGCAGACCGCAGGCGGCGCTTTCCATATAGCCCTCAAAGCCGGTGATCTGCCCGGCAAAGAACACGTTGGGGTGCGCTTTCAGGCACAGCTGGGCGCTGAGCACCCGGGGCGCATCCAGAAAGGTGTTGCGATGCATCACGCCGTAGCGCACGAACTCGGCATTTTCCAGTCCGGGGATCATGCTGAACACCCGCTTCTGCTCGCCCCACTTGAGGTTTGTCTGGAAGCCCACGATGTTATACAGGGTGCGCTCCTTATTTTCTGCGCGCAGCTGCACATTTGCCCAAGGACGGTGGCCGGTGTTGGGGTCTACCAGACCCACCGGGCGCAGCGGGCCGAACCGCATGGTGTCGGCACCCCGGGCAGCCATGATCTCAATGGGCATACAGCCCTCGTACACGGTGACGGTATCGGCCTTTTTGCCGTGGGCGTCCGGATCGGGCTTTGCGCTCTGCTCGGCACCGGTGTCAAAGTCGTGCAGGGGGGCACGCTCCGCAGCAGCAAGCGCGGCGTGGAAAGCCTCGTACTCTGCCTTGTTGAAGGGGCAGTTCAGGTAGTCGGCTTCGCCCCGGTCGTAGCGGGAAGCGGCAAACACCTTGCCGTAGTCCAGACTTTCGGCGGTGACGATGGGCGCAACGGCATCATAGAAGTGCAGCCGCTCATCCCCGGTCAGGCGTCCGATCTCATCAGCCAGCGCACCATCGGTCAGGGGGCCGGTGGCCACCAGAATGGGAGCGCTCTCGTCGATGGTTTCCACCTGTTCCCGGTGGACGGTGATATTTTCACACTGCTCCACCATGCGGGTGACGGCGGCGCTGAAGGCATCGCGATCCACCGCCAGCGCACCGCCGGCAGCCACGCGGGTCTCCTCGGCGGCGGTCAGCAGCCGGCTGCCCATGCGGCGCATCTCTTCCTTCAGCAGACCGGAGGCGGAGTCCAGCCGCTCAGCCTTCAGGCTGTTGGAGCAGATCAGCTCCGCAAAGCCCTCGCTTTTGTGGGCGGGAGAAAAGTGGACGGGCTTCTGCTCGTACAGCTCTACCTGCACGCCCTTGCCCGCCAGCCAGAGAGCCGCTTCGCAGCCCGCCAGACCCGCGCCCAGAATGGTTACTTTATATTCGTTCATTTGGTTTTTCCTTTGGGTTTTAGAAAATCGTCGAATTTATGTTGCAGTTTTGCTCTAGCAGGCTCGCCCTCTCCGTCTGCTCACTTTGTTCGCATCCACCTCTCCCAAAGGGAGAGGCCTTGGCAAAGAGATGAACTTTGCGTGGATTGCCAAGGGCTCCCACTTTGAGGGCCGACGTCCCCCGGCCGGGGGAAGATGTCGCGCAGCGACAAAAGGGGGAATCTGGCAAAGCCGACAGGCTTTGACTGAGAGGGCGAGGATGCTGACCATGTGCGTCATTCTCAGTTTTTGTCAGTCCTTTTTGGGCACCGGCATCTCAAAGCCGCAGCCCTCCTTGGCGCAGTACAGCTTGCCGCCCTTGCGGAACAGGGTGCTGCCGCACTTTTCGCACTTGGTAGCCACCGGCATATCCCAAGTCATAAAATCGCAGTCCGGGTAGCGCTCGCAGCCGTAGTAGATGCGTCCCTTGGAGCTCTTGCGTTCCAGCAGACGCCCCTTGCCGCACTTGGGGCAGATGCCGCCGGTATCCTTGACCAGACGCTTGGTGCCCCGGCACTCCGGGAAGCCGCTGCACGCCAAAAACTTGCCGTACTTGCCCACCTTGATGACCATGGGGCGGCCGCACAGGTCGCACACCTCGCTGGAGGGCTCGTCCGGCACCTTGACCTTTTTGCCCTCCATGTTCTTTTCGGCCTGCTCCAGACTGGCCTCAAAGCCCTGATAGAAGTCATCCACGGTCTTGCGCCAGTCGGCCTTGCCGCTTTCCACCTTATCCAGATTCTTCTCCATCTGGGCGGAGAAATCCACGTCCACGATGTGAGGGAACTGTTCCAGCATCAGCCCGTCCACAGCCCGTCCCAGCAGGGTGGGCTTGAGCTTTTTCTGGTCGCGCTCCACATAGCCGCGGTCGATGATGGTGGTGATGATGGGCGCGTAGGTAGAGGGACGGCCGATGCCGTTTTCTTCCAGCGCCTTGATGAGGGTAGCTTCGGTATAGCGGGCGGGCGGCTGGGTGAACTTCTGCTCGCTCTTAAGTTCCCGCAGCTTGAGCACCTGTCCCTGCTCCAGCGGGGGGAGGTTCGTTTCCTTCTTTTCCTTTTCGTCGGTGGCTTCCTCGTACAGGGCGGTAAAGCCGTCAAAGGTCACGGTGTAGCCGCTGGCCTTGAAGTGGTAATCCGCCGCGCTGACGGTGACCGACACGGTGTCCTGCTGGCAGTCTGCCATCTGGCTTGCCATAAAGCGGCTCCAGATCATGCGGTACAGCTTTGCGGTGTCGCCGCTGATGCTCTTGTCCACCTCGTCCGGGGTCAGGGACGGCACAGAGGGACGAATGGCTTCGTGGGCGTCCTGTGCTGCCGTGGCGCTCTTGGTCTTCCATGTGCGCTTATAGGGGCAGATATATGCCTCGCCGTAAGCACCGGCGATATACTCCTTGGCGGCGGCCACAGCCTCGTCCGAGATACGCAGACTGTCGGTACGCATATAGGTGATCAGACCCATCATGCCGTGCCCGGCAATGTCCACGCCTTCGTACAACGTCTGGGCGGCACGCATAGTGCGGGTGGCCGTAAAGCCCAAGCGGCGGGATGCCTCCTGCTGCAGGGTACTGGTGATAAAGGCCGGGGTGGGCTGCTTTGCGCGCTTGCCGCGCTTGAGCTCGCTCACCACATAGCTTGCGCCCTCCAAACCCTTCTCGATGGCGCGTGCTTCAGTCTCGCTTTTGGGCAGCAGCTTTTTGCCGTTGGCGTCCGTGGCAAGGCGTGCCACAAAACTCTTGTGCCCGGCACCTAAGGTGGCGTCCACGTTCCAGTATTCATCGGGCTTGAAGTTTTCGATCTCCTTTTCCCGGTCGTCGATCAGCCGCACCGCCACGCTCTGCACACGGCCTGCGGACAGACCGCGGCGCACCTTGCGCCACAGAAACGGACTGAGCTTGTAGCCCACCAGACGATCCAGCACGCGGCGCGCCTGCTGGGCGTTGAACAGATCTTCATCAATGGCACGGGGATGGGACATACCCTCCTTCACGCCTTTTTTGGTGATCTCGTCAAAGGTGACGCGGTTGGGCTCGTGGGGGTCCAGCCCCAGAATGTTTGCCAGATGCCAGCTGATGGCTTCGCCTTCGCGGTCCGGGTCGGTCGCCAGCAGCACGCCGTCGGCGTGTTTGGCCTTGCTCTTCAGCTCCTTGATGAGCTTTTCTTTGCCCTTGATGCTGATGTATTGCGGGGTATAGCCATGCTCCACATCAATGCCCAGCTGAGATGCGGGCAGATCGCGGATATGACCCATGCTGGCGGTGACCTCGTAGTCATCGCCCAGATATTTGCCGATGGTTTTCGCCTTTGCAGGCGACTCCACGATAACCAGTTTCGCCATTTCTTCTTTTCTCCTCTATCTGCAACGTGCGCCCAAAGGGATGCACGGTCATTTGCTCATATTATTGTACCACAGCTGTTGTGTGCTTTACCAGCGGAAATATTCCACAATTTTACCGCAGCACATACCGCTGCCCCGGCTGCTTGTACACCCGGCCGGTGAGTTCCAGCTTCATCAGGGTGCCCAGCAGTGCGGACATGGGTAGGCCGGTGCTCACGCACAGCTCCTCGATACCCACAGGCTTTGGCCCGATGCCCGCCAGCACCCGGCGCTCGGTATCGCTCAGGGGTGCAGGCTGCTTTGCAGCCGCCGGTGCTGCCTGCCGGGTGTGCAGGCCCAGCGCCGCCAGCAGGTCGGCTGCACCCGCCACTGCCCGGGCTCGTCCGTCCCGCAGCAGGCCGTTCGTGCCCGCCGAGTTGGGGGAGTAAATGCTGCCCGGCACCGCGTACACCGGCTTGCCGTAGCGCTCGGCGTGGGCAACGGTGGACATAGTGCCGCTTTTTTCCCGCGCTTCCACCACCAGTACAGCCGTAGAAAGCGCCGCGATAAGCCGGTTGCGCTGCAAAAAGCAGGTAGGGCCAATATATTCACTGTACGGCGGGTACTCGCTGATGACGCAGCCCTTGCGCTCGATCTTCTGCCGCAAAGCGGCATTGGCTGCCGGATAGGTACGGTCGATGGGTACGCCCATCACCGCGATGGTGGGGCAGTCGTTTTTCACTGCCGCCCGGTGCCCGGCGCTGTCCAGCCCATCGGCCAAACCGCTGACGATAATGGCTCCGTTTTTTGCCAGTTCCCCGCCGATATCCGCCGCCGCGTTCAGGCCGTATTCCGTGGGCTTGCGGCTGCCCACAATGCCCACCGCCCCGGGCTCGTTGAGCCAGCGGGGGTCGCCGGTGCAGTAGAGCACCAGCGGCATATCCGGGATGCGGGAAAAAGCCAGCGGGTAGTCCGGGTCGTCAAAAGGCAGAATGCGCACCCGCAGGGCATCGCACTGCATCACCAGCGTGTGGAAGCTTTCTGCATCCAGCTGTGCTGCCCGCTTAAAGGCCGTATCCCCTGCCGCCTGCCGGAATTCCTCGGTTTCCCGCGCTTCCCATGCCTCCTGTGCGCCGCCAAAGGCGTCCAGCACCTTTCCGGCGTGGAGACTGGCGGGCCCCAGCACCTGCGACAGCCACAGCCAGCACAGCAGCGGGTCGGGTGCAGGCTCCGGCGGGAACAGGCTGGTCTGCCCGGTCACAGGCTCTCCTCCCGGAAATGCCACAGCAGGATGCTGCCCGCGATGCCGGCGTTCAGGCTTTCCACCCGGTCGGTCATGGGGATGCGCACCGTGCTGTTGCAGGCGGCGATGGTCTCATCGGTCAAGCCCTGCCCCTCGCTGCCGATGACCACGCAGACGCCGCCGGGATACCCGGCCTTTGCCGCGCTGAGCGGCTGGGACTGGTACAGCGCCGCCGCAAGGCAGGTGATGCCTTTTTCCCGCAGCAGGGCAATGGCCTGCGGCATGGCACCGGTCTCGATGACCGGGATGCGCACCGCCGCGCCCATGGAAGCGCGCAGAGTCTTGGGGGCGTAGACGCTGGCGCAGCCCTCGCTTAGGATGACGCCGTCAAAGCCAAAGGCGGCAGCGCTGCGCAGCAAGGTACCCACGTTGCCGGGGTCCTGCACCCGTTCCAGCGCCAGATACCGCCCGCCGGGGCGCACCTCTTCCAGAGTGTGCACCGGGGTGCGGAACACCCCGAACACACCCTGATGGGTGCCCACGTCTGCCAGCTTGTCCGCCACATGATCCTCTACCAGATAATGCTCGCCCGGCAAAGCGGCAAGCTCCGGGCATTTTTCCATCGCATTTTCGGTATAAAACAGGGTCTCCAGCTCTGCACCGCGGCAAAGCTCCGGGCACAGCTTGCGCCCTTCGGCCAGAAAACGCCCCTCGGTGCGGCGGAATGCTGCGCTGGAAGCAAGGCGGCAGGCATATTTTACTTTTGCGTTTTCCCGGCTGGTGATCTTTTCGTCCATGCGTTCCTCCTGAACAGGTGTGTCTGCTTTTGCTTTATCGCAAGTCAAGAAATCAATGCGGTATCCAAACAGCATATTTGCGATATGCAATTCAACGCTGTTGCCGTCGCATTATAAAGTTGAATTGCTATGGATACAATAGAAAAAGGGCAGCGTCTGCCGCAGGTTTCTGCGGCAGGGCGCTGCCCCGTTGCCTTGTTTCCCTGGCCGCAAAAAATGCCCGGATACAAAACGGACGCCCGCGTATACGCGCGGGCGTCACGATGCAAGGTCTTTATCAGGCGTTCTTCACGGTCTCGACCAGAGCGGCAAAGCTCTGAGGATCGTTGATGGCCATCTCGGACAGCATCTTGCGGTTCAGCTCGATGCCTGCCTTCTTCAGGCCAGCCATAAAGGTGGAGTAGTTCATGCCCAGAGGACGAACTGCGTTGTTGATGCGGCAGATCCACAGGTTGCGGAACTGACGCTTCTTCATGCGGCGGCCAGCCAGAGCGTAGTTGCCGCTCTTCATGACCTGCTGCTTGGCCATCTTAAAGTGCTTGCTCTTGCAGCCGTAGAAGCCCTTGGCCAGCTTCAGCATCTTCTTACGACGTTTGTGGGTCATGGTTGCGCCTTTGATACGTGCCATTTTTTATATCTCCTTTAGTATCTCGTAGAAAGTTTTGTGTACCTGCGGCTCGCTCTTAGGCGTAGGGCAGCATGCTCTTGATGGTAGCTGCGTTGGTCTTATCAACGTAGCTGGGCTGACGGTAGCCACGGGTCAGCTTGGTGGTCTTCTTGGTCAGGATGTGGCTGCGGAATGCATGACCGCGCTTGATCTTGCCGTTCTTGGTCAGCTTAAAGCGCTTCTTAGCGCCGGAGTGCGTCTTCAGTTTCATCTTAGCCATTTTAGTTTCCTCCTAAAATTAGTCCTTATTGGGTTTCGGGATCAGCAGAATGGACATCGTGCGGCCCTCGAGCACGGGCGGCTTATCGGTGGATGCCTGAGGCAGCGCCTCGGCAAACCGCTTCAGCACGTCTGCGCCCAGAGCACTGTGCGCCATTTCGCGGCCGCGGAAACGGATCGAAACCTTTACCTTGTGTCCGGCTGCCAGGAACTTGGCAGTCTGGTTGAGCTTGGTGTTGAAGTCGTTGGTGTCAATATTGAGCGAAAGGCGGGTCTCCTTGACCTCGACAACCTTCTGGTTCTTCTTGGCTTCCTTCTCCTTCTTCTGCTGTTCAAAACGGTATTTGCCGTAGTCCAGCACCTTGCACACAGGCGGCACAGCCTGCGGTGCGATCTTTACCAGATCGAGCCCGGCTTCTTCTGCAGCGCGCATGGCCACCTGAATGGACACAACGCCCTTCTGCTCGCCGTCAGCACCGATCAGGCGAACCTCACGATCACGGATCTGGCCGTTGATCTCCAGTTCCTTCGACTTTCCAGCGGTAGCGATAATGAATGCACCTCCAAACAAAATCCATAGTGTTGCAATATTTGGCATAGAAAACGCGGCCGCCCATATTCTGGACAGCCGCGCGAAATTTCACACAAAGCCGCAGCATTTTCAAGGAAACATGCTGCTGTTTCGGGTATAGCCCGGGGACATCCTCCCGCAAGGCGAGCGCGGCACAGGCCGTAGCTGCTTTCTTTACTCGGCTATTTTACCACGCTTCACCTGCCCTGTCAAGCACTTTTTATGCGTTGCCCGGAAAAAATATGACTTTCCATCCAGTGGGACGCCAAGCTGCCGTTTTACCCCTTCCGTCATCGCCTGCGGCGATGCCACCTTCCCCAAGGGGACGGCTTTCGTTCCGGCGGGAAGGTTCAAGGCACCGCCAAAAGGCGTCCCCTTGGGGAAGCTGGCTGCGAGTGAAACGAGCAGACTGAAGGGGTATTCCCCTTATGCTTCGATCAGTTTGCCCAGCGCAAAGGAGTAGATGCCCTTATAGGTCACCTTTTTCGGTGCAAAGCGCTTTTCGATGGCAATGGCGTAAAGGTTCAGCTGGGCGCGGTAGGCGCGCAGGAAATCGCTTTCCGCCTTGCGGCGGTCGGTCTTGTAGTCCAGCAGTTCCAGATGATCGGGGTACACCAGCACAAGGTCGGCGATGCCCTGCACCAGCACCTGCGCGTCTGCGGCAGCAGGCAGCGCTTCGTGCCCCTGTGCCGCCAGTACCGCACCGGCGGGCAGCGCGGTGATAAAGGGCAGTTCCCGCAGCACCTGCTGCGCGGCGCAGATCTTTGCAAAGGCTTCGCTTTCCACAAAGCGGCGGATACACACCGCGTCCAGCTTTTCCGCGATCTCCGGGGCGGTCAGCTGCAATGCCACCTGACGGTCCCGCTCTGCCGGGATGGCTTCGTCCAGCGTGCCCGCAGCCTTGGCTTCGGCCAGCCGGGCAAAGTCTGCGTGCTCCAGAAAAGCGTGCAGAGCCGTGCCCATCTCGGCGGCGGTCAGACCGTCCTTGGAAAGGAAGCCCGGGCGCTCCAGCGTGGTCTGCTCGGCCTTATGCACGATGCTGGTCACGCTGACCTTGGCGGGCACCTGTGCAAGCGCTGCCGCCGGGTACTGCCATGCAAAGTTCTGCCGCAGGGTCTTCACCAGTGCCGGGTCGGTCTCCGGCGTTTCGTCCGGCGTATCTGTATCTATTTCCTCGGACAGCTGCACGGCATCGTCGCACACTTTGATTGCCATCACGCTTTCAGTCTGCACAAAAAGCAGCTCCCGGTTGCCGGAAAGCTGCCGCAGCACCCCGCCGTCCGGGTGCACCAGCAGCGCCGCCCGCAGCCAGTCGGCAAAGCTGTTGGCCTGCTGGTGCAGCGTAGCCCCCGCCCCGGCAGCCAGAAAAGCCGCCGCCTTGGCAAAGGGCTTTGCAGTCTTACCGCTGCTCAGGGGCACGGTGAGGATGAGTTTATCCTGTGCGCGGGTGAGCGCCACATACAAAAGGCGCATCTGCTCGCTGCGCAGTTCCTTGGCATGGACAGCAGCCAGCGCAGTGTAGGCAGCGGTCTTGTAAGCGCCCTCGCTGTTTTCCGGGCGCAGCCGCAGCCCCGCGCCGAAAGTGCGGTGCACCAGCACCGGCTGACGGATATCCGAAGCGTTGAACTTACGGGCTGTATCCCCCACAAACACCACCGGGAACTGCAAGCCCTTGGAGCGGTGGATGGTCATGATGGACACGCACCCCGGGTGCACCCCGCTGGGCACGGTGTCCTGTCCGGTGCTGCCGGCCTGCGCGGCGGCATCAATAGCGCGCACCAGCGCCGAGATACCGCCTGCACCGGAAGTGGCGCAGAAGGAGGCAAACCGGCGGGCATCCTCCCGGCGGCGGGCACCGTTTTCCAGTACGCCCAGCGCCGCCAGATAGCCGGTGGAGGCAAAAATTTCTTCCAGCAGCTGCTCCGCCGGGGCGCTGCGCGCCATCTGCCGCAGGGCGGTGAGATGGGCGTAGAAGTCCTTCACCTTCTCGGTAAAGGGATCGTCTGCCGGGTCCTCCAGCGCCAGCAGCAGCGCGCCGTACAGGCTGATGCGGGCGGGCTTTTTGTCCGGTTCGGCCTGTACCTGACGGCTGCGGGCGCGCAGCCGCACAAGGTCGTCCTCCGTAAAGCCGAACATGGGGCCCAGCATGGCAGCAGCCAGATAGATATCCTGCGAGGGGTCGTCGATGACCTTGAGCAGGGCGATGAGGGGACGGATGTGGGGCGCAAGCATCAGGTTCTCCCGGGCGTCGGCGTATACCGGGATGCCCCGGGCGGTCAGCGCCTCCACATACACCGGGAAATCCGTGCGCGCCGCCAGCAGCACGCAGCAGTCCTCGTACCGCACCGGGCGGGTGGTGCTGCCCTCTCGCACCGGCTCTCCGGCAGAAACCAGCTGCTCGATGCGCTCGGCGATCCATCCCGCATCGGTTTCCGTCTCATCGTCCGGCAAAAACTGCACTTCCACGCTGCCCTGATATTCCCCGGGCGCACCGCAGACCAGACGCTGTCCGTTGCCGTAGGCGGTATCGCCCAGCTCCGGGGTCATAAGCTGCTCAAAGAGATAATTGATTCCCGCCACCACCTGCGGTGCGGAGCGGAAGTTTGCATCCAGCGCCAGCAGAGCGTCCGTGCCCGGGGCGCCCTCCGGCGGGCGGGGACGGGCTTTTGCGCCCGGCAGCAGTGGCCAGCTGTCCAGCTTTTGCCGGAAGATGCCCGGCTCTGCCTGCCGGAAGCGGTAGATGCTCTGCTTTAAGTCGCCCACAAGGAAAAGGTTATCTCCCGCCGGGGCGGCAAGGCAGCGGTAAAGCGCATCCTGCAGGGCGTTCGTGTCCTGATATTCGTCCACCATCACGGCGGCGTAGTCCTGCCGGATGTTCTCGCACAGGGGGGTGGGCGTGCCCTCCGGGGTGCGCAGCAGCCGCAGGGCAAGGTGCTCAAAATCGCTGAATTCCAGCAGCTTGCGCTCCCTTTTTCTGGCTGTGAACCGGGCATCGAAGTCCCGCACGGCGGCAAACAGCGCCCGCAGCCGGGGCAAGGTGATCTGCCGGTCGGTCTCGGCTTCGGCTTCGGAACAGCAGATGAGCTGGGTCATCTGCTCAAACAAAGCGGCGGCTTCGTCCGAGCGTGTCTTGATCTCCGCCTTGTGGTCGCCGCCCAGACGCTTTTTCATGCCTTTCAGGCCGGGCGCTTCCTCCATGCCCAGCACATAGGGGGTGAGCAGATCATACAGCGGGTCCCACTGTCCGGCAGCAGCCAGCTGCTCTGCCTGCGCAAAGAGGGCGGCGGCTTTTTCCAGCCTTGTACCGGCTTCCTCGTATTTTTCTGCCACCGCGGCCTGTGCCTTTGCCCGGGCAGAAGGGGTCTTTTTTTCCTCAGCGGCTGCCTGCTCCTGTGCAAAATCTGCATGGCAATCGGCCAGTGCTGCCGTCAGCAGTTCCCGCGCAGCCTTGGCGCAGCGGGCAGCTTCGGCCAGCAGCAGGTCGTGCCAACAGGTGGAATCAAAGCCGTTCTCCTGCTCGTAAGGGGCAAGAAACTCATCCAGCTTGCGGTCGTAGTCCGGCAGTGCCCGCAGAAAATCGTAGATCTGCAAAATGGCATCGCCCGCCGGTTTATCCGTGCGTCCTTTGCCGTACAGGTCTGCAAAGGCGCAGAAATCCGGGTCGCGGTAGGCGTTTTCCAGCGTTTCAGCCAGTGCCGCCCCCCGCAGCAGCTGCACGGTACCGGGGTCTGCCGGGGCAAAATCCGGCGGGATATCCAGCGCCTGAAAGTGCTTGTGCAGCAGGTTCAGACAAAAAGCATCAATGGTGCAGATGGGCGCGCGCTGCAATAGCATCCGCTGACGGCGCAGTATGGCGTTGCCGGGCTGCAGCTGGCTGCGGTGCAGCAGCGCCTGCCCGATGCGGGCGCGCAGCTCTGCCGCCGCCGCGTTGGTAAAGGTGACGATGAGCAGCCGGTCGGCGTTTACCGGGTGCTCCGGGTCGGTGATCAGCTGCACCGCCCGCTCGGTCAGCACGGCGGTCTTGCCGCTGCCTGCGGCTGCGCTTACCAGCAGCGCACCGCCCCGGTCGGCAATGGCAGCCTGCTGCGCCGGGGTCCATTTGGGTCCGCTCACGGCTGTTCCTCCTTTTCTTCGGGTTCTTCCTCGGGTTCAAAGGGCTTTGCAGGGGCTTCCAGCGCGCGCTCGTGCAGCCCGGTCTCGTGGCAGCAGATAAAGCTGTAATCGCACCAAGTACAGGGGCTTTTGCTGCTGCTCACCACCAGCGGCTCGGCGTCGATCTGCCCGCCGTAAAGCTGCTCGCCCATCTGGGTAACAAGGTCGTCCAGATGCAGCTGGATGCGGCTGAGCTTGGCGCTGTCGGCCCGCTTGTCCTTCTGGTAGGGGCTGGGTTCGCCGTTGCGGTAGCCAAAGGGCAGGTACTTGCCGGTTTCGTCCGCATCCATTGCGTCAAAGATCTTCTGCTCGTCCCGCACAAGGCCGTCCAGCTGGTATTCCACCGCCCGGGCGGCCTGTCCGCGGGGCAGGGTCTGGGGGGCGGGGTCGGCCAGCAGATACAACACGCCCGCCGGCTGCGCACCGGTAAAGCGCCCGCCCGCATCCCGGGTCAGGCTGAACAGATACAGCAGCATCTGGCAGTCCAGCCCGCAGTAGACCTCCTTCAAGTCCAGCTTTTTGCTGCCGGTCTTGTAGTCCACCACCCGCACCCAGCGGGTGCCGTCCTCCTCGATCCACTCGTCCGCGCGGTCCACCGTACCCACCAGCTGCACCGTGCGCCCATCTGACAGGCGGTACACCTGCCCGGGCACGGCATCCTCAGCTCGGCCTATTTTCAGCTCACAGGCCACGGGCTTGAATTGGGACTGGTTCTGCTCGTCCCGCAGATAGCACAACAGGCTGGTCATGCTCTTTTTCAGCCGGGAGAGCAGGTAGGCAAAGCGTGCGGTATCCTCCGGCAGATAGCGCCGCGCATACTCATCCACCAGCGCGGCGGCAAGGTCAGCCATGGCGGCGTCGTCCAGTTCCAAAAAGGGGCGCAGCCCGGCACAGGGGTTGTCTGCCCCGGGGTGGGGGTCCAGTGCCATCTGCAGCACCCAGTGCATCAGGGTGCCGCTCTGGTCAGCCGAAAGCTCCGCACGGCGGCGGGGCTTGAGCCCCAGCACATACTGCAAAAAGTAGCCGTAGCGGCAGGTATAATATTTTTCCAGCTGGCTGGGCGAGATGTGCAGCCGCCTGCCCAGCAGCATTTCCAGCGTGGGCAGATCCTGCACCTGCCGGGGTGGGTCCTGCTCCATGCGCTGTAACAGTGCCAGCCCCCGGGGCGCCTGTACCCCTTCGCCGGGGGTGCGCAGCGCCTCGGTCAGGCTGGCGCGCTCCAGCTCGGTCAGCGGCCAGCCGCCGCCCAGCACGTCTAAGCCGTCTGCGGGGGTGGCGGCAAGATCGATCAGTTCCAGCTGCGGCGCGGCGGGCTGCAATGCCTCCACGATGGGTTCCAGCGCAGCGCACAGGGTCTGCCCCTGTCCTTTCGGCCAGCTCATCCACAGCCCCTTTGCCGGGGCGGTGAGGGCTTTGTAAAAACAGACCTGCTCACGCACCACCCGGTTCTCAAAGCAATCCGGCAGGTCGATCTGTTTTGCCATCAGCAGGTCACGGTCGGCGTGGGTCAGCAGGCCGCTTTCTGCGGGGGTACAGGGAAATTCCCCCTCCGCAAGCCCCAGCACGAACACATAGTCCGGCGCATCCAGACGCATTTTGCCGGCACTTGCCAGCACCACCGCATCCAGCGTCTGCGGGATGTGCCCAAGGTCGGAGGAGCGCAGCAGCAGGCTGAAAAGATCCTCGTACTCCGGCACAGTGATGCCCTGACTGCCCAGCAGCCGCGCCATCTCGTCCAGCAGCTGCATCACCACGTTCCACTCGCGGGCGGCTTCCTCTGCCGCCGGGATGCCCCGGGCAGTGCGGATATCCTCCACCTGCGCAGCCTGCTGTCCCTCTGCGCCCAGCTCCTTCAGGCAGAAATACAGCGCCCGGCTGATCTGCTCGGCGTTGGCACTGCGCACCTTGCCGCGCAAAGTATCCACCGCCGTCACCAGCTTTTTGCGGGCGTTCTCGGCACGGGTCAGGTTCAGCGTATCTTCCTCGGTCAGCTCGGCGTCACCGAAGCCCCGGGGGCTTTTGGTAAATTCTGCCCGCCACGCCGCAGCATTGGGCGACCACGTGTAGGCGTAGTTTTCCAGTGCACAGACTTCCGGCTCGGTCAGGTCGCACAGGCCGGTCTTGGCCAGCACGGTCAGCTGCTCGGTCATGTCCGCGCCCCGCAGCAGTGCCAGCAGCGCCCGCACCGCCGTGGCGGGTGCGCTGAATTCCGGGGTGGTGGGCTCGTCGCAGTACAACGGGATCTCTGCCATGCGGAACTCGTACCGCACCGCAGCCCGGTACAGACTGATATCGCGGCAGACCACCGCAATTTTTCCGCAGCGCACGCCCTGCCGCATCAGGCGGCGGATGGCGGCAGCGGCGCAGCGGGCTTCCTCTTCCCGGCTGGCGGCGGCAAACAGCCGCAGCTCCGGGGCGCTTTCCGGCGGGGTGCAGCTGCCGGTCTCCAGCAGCTCGGTCAAGGCGGCAAGGCCCGGGGCGTCTTTGTGGCGCAGGTCACGCCGCAGCAGCTCCGGCGCAGCCACCTGTGCGCCGTTTTTGCGCGCCAGCTGGCGCAGCTGCGCCGCCACCTGCTTTGCACCGGAGAACAGTTCCAAGTCTCCGGGCTGCATGGGTGCGCCGTCCTCACACAGCGCCACCGTCACGGCGGGCAGCGTGGCCAGCATGGCACCCATCAGCCGCTTTTTGGGCGCGTTGAAGGTGTCGAACTCGTCAATGAACACCTCGCGCTCGCGCAAAAAGTCCGGCAGTTCGTCCCGGGCAAGCGCGGCTTCCAGACGGTCAGCAGCCAGCTCCAGACGGTCGGCGGGATCCATGCCGGTGCCCGCCAGCAGGCTTTCGTAGCCCTGAAAAATGAGTGCCAGTTCGCCCAGCTTTGCGCTCTCGGAGCCGCAGTCCCGGGCAAGCTCCTGCAATTGCTGCCCGGAAAGCCCGGCGCTTTTCAGCTCATCAATGGTCTCGGCAGCCATCTGGCAAAAGGCCGCGCTGCGCCGGTGGCGGTAGTAGTAGTGCACGTTATCCTGCAATTCCTCCAGCGCACGGCGCACCAGCACCGCCCGCCCGGCATCGGTCAGGGTCTGCACCGCCGCGCCGCCCTCTACCGCAAGGATATGCTCGGCCAGACTGGTAAAGGAATAGCTTTCCACCATGCCGGAAAGGGCATCTCCCAGCTCCCGGTAGATGCGCGCTTCGGTGCTGGAAGTAAACTGCTCCGGCACCAGCAGGATGCTGCGCTTTCCCGCCTCGGCGCGGGCACGGATGCGGGCATACAGCAGGGTGGTTTTGCCGCTGCCGGAAGCGCCCAGAACCAGTTTCAGCATTTCGGTTTCCTCCCGCTCGTTGATTTTTGCCTTTATTGTAACACGAAACCGGTGATAAAACCACAGCTTTTCTTTGCAATCCCCTGCCAGCTGTGGTACACTGAAAAAAACAGCCTGCACACCGGAAAGGGACTTTGTATGAAGATTTTAGCCGTTGACTACGGGGACAGCCGCACCGGCCTTGCCACCTGCGACCGCACCGAATTTCTTACCACCGCCATCACGCCCCAGATCACTTTAAAAGCCCGCAATAAGGTAGCCGCCCGGGTATGCGAGGTGGCGAAGGAGATCGAAGCCGAGATGATTTTGATCGGCCTGCCGCTGAATATGGACGGCACCGAGGGCGAACGCGCCGCCAAGAGCCGCAAGCTGGCAAAGACCGTGGAACTTTGGAGCAGCCTGCCGGTGCGGATGTGGGACGAGCGCCAGACCACCTGCGCTGCCGCCGACCTTCTGGACGAAAGCGGCACCTACGGCAGCCGCCGCAAGGAGATATTGGATTCGGTCAGCGCCACAGTGATTTTAGAGGACTACCTTGCATGGCGCAAGGAGCACCCCGGGGAGATATAAAAAATGATGCCTGTGCTCACGCACAGGCATCATTTACTATTTATCCCTGATAGGTCTCGATGCTCACGCTGTTGATGGTGATATCGGCGGTGGGCTTCTGGTTTTCGTCCACGGCGGTCTGGGCGATGGTGTCCACGATGTCCATGCCCTCGTACACCTGCCCGAACACGGTATCGGTGTAGTCCAGATAAGGCGCACCGCCCGCCGTCTGGTAAGCGGATACCACCTCGGCGCGGTAACCGGCAGCATTCATCTGATCCACCAGTTCCTGCGTTACCGACTGCTCTCCCGGCAGCGATTCCACCACGTAGAACACGCTGGCGCACTCGCCGGAAGCGTCCACGCCCATGCACAGCGCCCCGGCGTAGTGGTGCAGGCTGTCCGATGCCTCCACCGGGTAGCGGCTGCCCTTCCAGATGGTAGAGCCCTTGCCGTCTGCGCCCTGCCCTGCTTCCACCACGAACTGATTCTCCACCCGGCTTACGGTAAGGCCGTTGTAGTAGCTCTGCTGCACAAGGCCGATAAAGTTATCGCAGGCCTGCGGAGCCTTTTCCGGGAAGAGCACCGCCCGGAAAACACCCGCCGAGGTATCGAACACCGCAACCGTGTCCCCCGCTGCCGGGTGGGTGAACTGCAGCTCGGCGGATTCCACCGCCGGGCGGCTGATGCTCTGGACTTTGCTGCCGTTTTCCTGCGGCCGCAGCGTGCAGCCGGTAAGCAGCAGCACCGCCGCAAGACAGACTGCCCCGAATTTTTTCAACATATTCCCGCTCCCTGTTCCATATACTGTACTGCACGCTGCACGGTGCAGCGCAAAAGATTCAACCAGTAGTATACCATATTCTGCGCGGCAGTGCGAGAGGAAAATGCGTGAAAATTTATCCAATGATTTCTGTGCGAAAAAGCATCTTGACGAACTGCACAAAACACGCTACACTATAAGCAGACCAAGCGGGGTGCAGCCCGCAGCATCAACTGCTTTTTGTGATAAAGCAATACAGGAGCGTATTATGTCTGACGAGATCAAGAACCCTAATACTGAGGAAGAATATCAGCCTGACCTGATGACCCTTGAGGACGAGGACGGCAACGAGGTCACCTTTGAGGTGATCGACGCGCTGGACCACAAGGGTGTGCATTATCTGGCTGTTGTGGAATACGCCGAGAACGAAGAGGACCTGAACGAGGACGCCCAGCTGGTGATCCTGAGTGTCGGGGAGGACGATGAAGGCGAATATCTGGACGTTGTAGAGGATGACGAGGTGCTGATGGAAGTCAGCAAGCTGTTCGAGCAGCGTCTGAGCGAGGACTACGATATCGAGTAAGTCCTTTGACGGATTGACCCGTGCAAGACTTCCTGCCCGGCTCGATTTGTTGCGGTTTGTATGATCCTACTAATCATTCAACGGGAGCCCGGAGTTCTCCGGTGGATTGCAGACCTCCCCGCCATGGGTCGACCATGGAGGCTCGATGAGGAAGCGTGATTCCGGAGACAGGGCACCCACCTGTCCGTAAGGGTAGGTTTGATTGACCGCAGACGACCGGGCGGGATCTTTATAGTAATCCAATCCACCGCTTGTGCCCCTGCAAACACAGGGCACGGCTGTGGATTTTTTTATCACCACTTGAAAGGATGTGCAATTGCGGCATGAGTTCTGAGCATCTGGTTGGTACTTCCATTCCCCGGTTCACCTTTGACACCCCCACCACCCCGGGCAACGATTTTTACGCCCTGTGTGCGGGCACCGAGCCCCTGTGCATGATCTTTCTGCCCGGGTTCGACCACCCGGTCACCCGGGAATACCTGACCCGCTACTTAAAGACCCTGCCGCGGCTGCGGGGTGTGCGGCTGGCGTGTGTGGTGCGCTCAGCGCCCCGTGCGGTGGCCGAGGCTACACAGGGGAAGGAGTTTCCCTTCCCCATCATCTGCGATGCGCCGGGTGTGCTGTACAGTTATCTGGGGGTGGAGCAGGCGCGCGGGCTTTTGAGCTGGAGCTTTTCTGCCCAGCGCATCTACAAAAGTGCCCGGGATGCCGGCTATCATTACGACCGCAATGCCCCGCAGATCCTGCCCATGACCCTGATCGTAGGGCACGAGGGAAAAATTTTATTCACCCACTCCGGCCGCAGCCAGACCGACCTGCCGGAGGACTGCATTGCCATCCGGGAGCTCGCTCGCGAGGTGGTGCACACCAAGGCCGCCGACCAGCGCCGCACAAGCCATCACTGCTCGGACGAAACGCTGACCCTGCCCGACCTTATCGGCTGGGATGATGTGGATAACGACAAGTAATCCACGCAGAAAACGTTTTTTATTTTCCAGACCTGCTTTTTTACCGGAAGCGCTGCAATGCGCAAACGGCTGCTGCACGCTTTTGTGCAGCAGCCGTTTTTGTTATTCTTCCTCCGGTTCCTCGCTGAACAGATTCGGAATGCAGCCAAGAGCAGCCAAGCCCACCAGCGCAAACACGATGCGGGACCACACCGAGGTGCTGCCGCCCAGCAGCCAGCCCACAAGGTCGAACTGGAACAAGCCCACAAGCCCCCAGTTCACACCGCCCACGATGAGCAGCAGCAGGCAGATTTTGTAAAAGGTCTGCACTAAAAAGACCTCCTTCCTTTGGGGCCAGTATGCCCTGCGGGAAGGAGGTTTATGCTTTTTAGCGGATCACCCGGGCACCGCCGCGGTCGGGCTGCGCCACATACACCTGCGGCCACTGCCGCTTTGCCGCCGCTGCGGCGGCTCTGGCGGCAGCTTCGTCCCGGAACACGCCGAACACTGCCGCGCCGCTGCCGGTCATCAGCGCGGTGACAGCGCCGTGCGCCCGGAGCAGAGCCTTGATTGCTTCGTTATCCTTTGCGCCGCTGCACTCTTCCAGCGCATTGCCGGCGGCAGCACATACGGCGCCCAGATCTCCGGCGCGGATGGCTGCTTCCTGCGCTTCACAGTCCGGGTGGGTGCTGCTGCCCACGGTATCGTAGGCGGCAAAGGCCTCCGGGGTGGACACGCCGTAGTCCGGCATCACCACCGTGAACCAGCAGTCCGGCACGGGCGGCAGCGCCTTGATCACATCGCCCACACCCTGCACCCGGCAGGTGCCGCCCATCAGGGCAAAGGGCACGTCCGCACCAATGCCCGCGCCCAGCGCACACAGCTCGCTCATGGAAAGCTTTGCGCCGTACAAGGCGTTCAGTCCCACCAGCACGGCGGCGGCGTCCGCGCTGCCGCCGGCCATACCAGCCCGCACCGGGGTGTTTTTGTGGATGATGATATCCACCCCCGCCAGCAGCCCGGTGTAGTGAAAAAACGCCAGCGCTGCCTTGATGGCGGTGTTTTTATCGTTGGGCTGCACAGGGCTGCCCGGCAGCTGCAGGCTGAGCCCGGCGCTGCGGCGCAGCACCACACGCTCGTATAGAGTGATGGTCTGCATGGTCATGTCCAGCGCATGGTAGCCGTTTGGCAGCAGCCCTACCACGTCCAGTGCCAGATTGAGCTTGGCCGGGGCCAGCACCGTCACTGCATTTCTCCGCTCTCGCCGTTCCATCTGTGTTCCTCCTCAGTTGCCGTGGTAAATGTTGTTTTCCACCAGAAATTCCCGGATGCGCTTCAGCGCTTCGGTCAGGTGCTCCACGCTGTACGCGTAGGAAACGCGGCAGTAGCCATCACCGGAAGCGCCAAAGGCATCGCCGGGGATGATGGCAACGTGCTTTTGCTCCAAAAGCTTTGTGCAGAACTCCTGACTGCTCATGCCAGTGCTCTTGATGCAGGGGAAGGCGTAGAATGCACCCCGGGGCTCAAAGCAGGTCAAGCCCATGTCGTTGAAACTGCGCACCACCAAGCGGCGGCGCATATTGTACTCGTCCCGCATCCGGTCGATCTCGCCGTCACACTCTTTCAGGGCGGTGATGGCGGCGTACTGGCTGGTGGTGGGAGCGCTCATGATGGCGCTCTGGTGGATCTTGGTCATGATTTTAATGACAGCCTCCGGGCCGCAGGCATAGCCCAGCCGCCAGCCGGTCATGGCGTAGCTCTTGGAAAAGCCGTTCACCACAATGGTGCGCTCTGCCATACCGGGCAGGGTGGCAATGGAAACGTGCGGCCGCAGACCGTAGTTCAGCTCGGCGTAGATCTCGTCGGACAGCACCATGATATCGGTGCCGCGCAGTACCTCGGCCACCGCTTCCAGATCTTCCCGCTCCATCACCGCACCGGTTGGGTTGTTGGGGAAGGGCATGATGACCAGCTTGGTCTTGGGGGTGATGGCAGCCTTCAGCGCATCGGCACGCAGACGGAACTCGTCCTCCTGACGGCAGGCAACGTGCACCGGCACGCCGCCGGACAGGGTGGTGATGGGTTCGTAGCACACAAAGCAGGGCTCCGGGATGATCACCTCGTCCCCGGGCTTGACCAGCGTGCGGATGCACATATCAATGGCCTCGCTGCCGCCTACGGTCACTAAGATCTGCCGCATGGGGTCGTAGCGCAGGTTCATGCGCCGCTCCAGATACCGGCTGATCTCGGCGCGCAGTTCTTTTAAGCCGGCGTTGGAGGTATAGCGGGTGCGGCCATGCTCAAGGCTTTCGATGCCGGCTTCGCGCACAGCCCACGGGGTCTTGAAGTCCGGCTCGCCCACGCCAAGGCTGATGCAATCGGGCATTTCGGCGGCCAGATCGAAAAATTTGCGGATGCCGGAGGGGCGCATGGCCTTGGCGGCAGGCGCGATCAGTTTATCATAATCCATCACAGCACCGTGCACTCTCTTTCATCAATTTCTTCATCCTGATACAGCCGCCCCTCTTTTTTGTAGGTGCGCAGCACAAAATGGGTGGCGGTGGACAGCACATCGTCCAGCGGCGAGAGCCGCTTTGCCACAAACAGGGCGATCTCCTGGAAGGTCTGACCCTTGATCACCAGCTGCAGGTCGTACCCGCCGCTCATCAGCAGCACGCTCTCCACCTCGTCAAAGGCGGCAATGGTGGCAGCGATCTCGTCAAAGCCGCGGCTCTTTTTGGGGCTGACGTTCAGCTCGATGACCGCCTCCACGCGGTTCACCTTGGCCTTTTCCCAGTCCACAAGGGTCTTATAGCCCTTGATGATGCCCTGTGCCCGGGCAAGGTCCATCATCGCCGCCACCTCGGCGGGGGATTTGTTCAGCATGGTGGCAATGTCCTCCACGGGCAGCCGGGCGTTGTTTTCCAGAATCTTCAAAAGCTGTTCCATTGTCATATACTCCTTATCAACCCTCTACACGGAAATCCGCGGGAAATTAAGTATAAGTATAGCACAAGCCCCGGCAGATTGCACTTGATTTTTATATAGAATGTCTTTTACCCCTGTATTCTGCTCTTTTTTACAAAAAGTGTGTTCAAAATTTGCTAAATCTGCTATACTGGAAGGGTAAGCGTGTGCCGGGTCTTTGGCGGCACCAATCACTATAAGGAAAACGAGGGTGGAAACCATGAAAGCTTTCATTACCGTCATTGGACACGATACCGTGGGCGTTGTCGCAAAGGTGGCCGGTCTGTGCACCGAGTTGAACATCAATATCGAGGATGTGACCCAGAGCATCCTGCAGGGGATGTTTGCCATGATCATGCTGGTGGACCTTTCCAACTGCAATGTTGACCACGACCAGTTGCACAAGCGCACCGATGCGCTTGCCGCCGAGATGGGGATGCAGATCAACGTGACCCGTCAGGAAGTTTTTGACGCCATGCACACCATCTGAGCCGGAAAGGAGCCCGCAACCGCTATGAGTATGTTTAACACCGGGGATATCCTGGAGACCATCGAGATGTTCACGCAGGACAATCTGGACGTGCGCACCGTGACCATGGGCATCAGCCTGCTGGACTGCATCGACCCGGACCCCAAAAAGGCCTGCGAGAACATCTACAACAAGATCACCACCAAGGCTGCGAATCTTGTCTCCACCGTGGAGCACATCAGCGCCGAGTACGGTATCCCCATCATCAACAAGCGCATCAGCGTCACCCCTATTGCCATGCTGCTGGGTGCCTGCCCGGAGGCAGACCCCGTGGACTTTGCAAAAACGCTGGACGCCGCCGGCAAAAAGGTGGGCGTCAACTTTGTGGGCGGCTACAGCGCACTGGTGCACAAGGGCTTTTCTGCCGGTGACCGCCGCCTGATCGAGTCCATCCCCCGCGCACTGGCCGAGACCGACATCGTGTGCAGCTCGGTGAACATCGGCGCCACCAAGGCCGGTCTGAACATGGACGCCATCAAGCTGATGGGCGAGGCCGTGAAGAAGGCCAGCGAGCTGACCGCCGACCGTCAGTGCATCGGCGCTGCCAAGCTGGTGGTGTTCTGCAACGCCCCGGAGGATAACCCCTTCATGGCCGGTGCCTTCCACGGCCCCGGCGAGCCGGACTGCGAGATCCATGTAGGCGTTTCCGGCCCGGGCGCTGTGCGCGCCGCGCTGGCACGCCTGCCCAAGGACGCCCCCATTGACGAGGTGGCAGAGCTGGTCAAGCGCACCGCCTTCAAGATCACCCGCGTAGGCCAGCTGGTGGCAAACCTTGCCTCCAAGGCACTGGGCGTGCCTGCCGGTATCATCGACCTTTCGCTGGCTCCCACCCCTGCCATCGGCGACAGCGTGGCCAACATTCTGGAAGAGATGGGTCTGGAGACCTGCGGCTGCTGCGGCACCACCGCCTGCCTTGCCCTGCTGAACGATGCTGTGAAGAAGGGCGGCGTGATGGCCTCCAACCACGTTGGCGGCCTGTCCGGTGCCTTTATCCCGGTCAGCGAGGATGCCGGCATGATCCACGCTGCCGAGATCGGCTGCCTGACCATTGAAAAGCTGGAAGCCATGACCGCCGTCTGCTCTGTGGGCATCGATATGGTCATCATCCCCGGCGACACCACCCCCGCCGTCATCAGCGCCCTGATCGCGGACGAAGCCGCCATTGGCATGGTGAACAGCAAGACCACCGCTGTGCGCGTCATCCCCGCCATCGGCCGCAAGGCCGGTGAGGTGCTGGACTTCGGCGGTTTGCTGGGCTACGGTCCCATCATGCCGGTGAATAGCCACGACCCCTCGGTGTTCATCAACCGCGGCGGCCGCCTGCCCGCTCCCATGCAGTCGTTGAAGAACTAAAAAAAAATCGTATAACCCCGCTGCAACAGACCCATCCTCTGGTTATCATTTCCAGAAGAGGGGTCTGTTTTTTATGGTGCGTTTTTTCTTAAAGCCGCTTTCCGTCCGGCAGATGCGGCTGCTGTGCGCCAGCTTGCTGGCGGGCTTTGTGCTGTGCGGCGCTTTGCAGGGGCTGTACTGGGGGCGCACCCAGCTGGATGCCGGGGCAGCACTGTGCACCGACACACTGCGGCTGCACATCAGGGCGGCCAGCGATGCCGTAGCTGACCAGAGCGCCAAGCTCCGGGTGCGGGATGCAGTGCTGGCCGTGATGCAGCAGTGCCCGGCGCAAAGTGCATCGGAGGCGCGGGCGTGGGTTGCAGGGCAGCTTTTGCAGTTTCAGCTGGCGGCGCAGCGGGCGCTGGCCGCGCAGGGCATCCGCGCCCCGGTGCGGGTATATCTTGTGAATATGTACTTCCCCGCCCGGCGCTACCCCACCGGTCAGCTGCCTGCCGGGCGGTACGATGCCGTGCGCATCGACATCGGCAGCGGCGGCGGGCGCAACTGGTGGTGTGTGCTGTACCCGGGGCTGTGCAGCTTTGCGCAGGGCGGCTACGCCCTGCCTGCGGAAAACGACCTTGTCTGCGGGCAGTACATCCTGCGGTTCCGGCTGGTGGACTGGGCGCACCGGCTGACCGCCCGGCGGCAGACGGTGCTGCTGGCGGGGTGACGCCGCATCCCGCCGGAGCATAGCATGGAGGGAAAGGAGGGATCCCTCTATGGCGATTCCCGGTTATTATTCCCTGCTCCAGCGCGGCTCCTCCGGGCCGGACGTGGCACTTGTACAGACGTGGCTCAACGGCGTGCGCGATGCGTGCACATGGTACGATGCGCTGAAGGCGGACGGCAAATTCGGCGCAAGCACCCAGCGCGCCGTACAGGAGTTCCAGCTGAAGAACAAGATGAACATGGACGGTAAGGTGGGGCAGAACACATGGAACGTGCTCTATACCCGCTACACCGCCAAGCACGGGCTGAAGGTGCCCTACCCCGGCATCGTGCTGCACACCGGCTCCTCCGGCGGCACGGTGCGTCTGGTGCAGCAAAAGCTCAACTCTCTGGGCGAGCGGCTGAAGGATGACGGCAAGTACGGTGCGTCCACCGCTGCCGCCGTGCAGCGGTTCCAGCGGCGCAACGGTCTGACGGCAGACGGCAGCGTGGGCTACGCCACTTGGGAAAAGATGTTCTGATTGCTTGCAAAGGGTACTACGCAAGGTCAGCGTCCTCGCCCTCTCAGTCATCGCTATGCGATGCCAGCTCCCCCAAAGTGGGAGCCCTTGGCAATCCACGCAAAGTTCATCTCTTTGCCAAGGCCTCTCCCTTTGAGGAAAGACTTCCCCCGCGCCGGGGGAAGATGTCGCGCAGCGACAAAAGGGGGAGTGTGGATGCGAACAAAGTGAGCAGACGGAGAGGGCGAGCCCGCTAAAGGCAAGAGCACCTGCATTGTTTCCAGACATTGCAGGTGCTTTTTCTGTTCTCCTTGGTTGCGCCCGCAGCGGCGGCTGCGTTATAATAGGACAAAGCGTTTTTTGAAAGGCGGTGTTCCTGTTTGCGTTTTCTGCATTTGTCCGACCTGCATCTGGGCAAGCGGGTGTGCGAGTTTTCCATGCTGGAGGATCAGCGGTATATTCTGGAACAAATTCTAGCCCTGCTGGATGAGACCCCTGTGGACGGCGTGCTGCTGGCAGGCGACCTTTACGACAAGCCCGTTCCCCCTGCCGAAGCGGTGCGGCTGCTGGACTGGTTTTTGACCCAACTGGCGGCGCGGAAGCTGCCGGTGTTCGCCATCAGCGGCAACCACGATTCCGCTGACCGGGTGGCCTTTGGCTCTGCCCTGCTGGCCGACAGCCGGGTCTACGTCAGCCCGGTGTTCACCGGTGCGCCGCAGCCCATCCCCTTGCAGGATGCCCACGGCACGGTGGATGTGTACTTACTGCCCTTTTTGAAGCCCGCCATGGTGCGGCACGTCTGGCCGGACGAGCCTATTGAAAGCTACAATGATGCCCTTGCCTGCGTGCTGCGGCACTGTGTCCCCGACCCCGGCCACCGAAGCGTGCTGGTAGCGCATCAGTTTGTGGCGGGTGCTGCCGCCTGCGAGAGCGAAGAACCCTCGGTGGGCGGGGTGGACAGCGTGGACGCCGCCCTGTTCGATGCCTTTGATTATGTGGCACTGGGGCATCTGCACAGCCCGCAGAAGGTAGGGCGAGAGACTTTGCGCTACTGCGGCACCCCGCTGAAATATTCCTTCTCGGAGGCGGGGCAGCACAAAAGCGCCACCTTTGTGGAGCTGGGTGCAAAGGGCGAGGTGCACATCACCACCGCGCCCCTGACCCCCCGGCACGACCTGCGCGGGCTGCGGGGCAGCTACATGGAACTGACCGACCGCAGCCGCTACGAGGGCACCGCCGTGGACGATTACCTGCACATCACCCTGACCGACGAGCAGGACGTGCCGGACGCGCTGGCGCGGCTGCGGGTCATCTACCCCAACCTGATGCAGCTGGACTACGATAACCAGCGCACCCGCCAGCAGCAGGAGATCTGCGCCCCGGAGCGCACCGAGAGCATCTCCCCGCTGGAGCATCTGGCAGCCTTCTACCAGCTGCAGAATAACCAGTCCCTGACCGCCGAGCAGACGGCGTTCTGCCAAGCGCTGATCGAGGAGATCTGGAAGGAGGGCGACACCCTATGAGACCGCTGCGACTGACTCTTTCGGCCTTTGGCCCCTATGCCGCCCAGACTACCCTTGACCTTGAAAAGCTGGGCAAAGGCGGGCTGTATCTCATTACCGGCGACACCGGCGCGGGCAAGACCACTATTTTTGACGCCATCACCTACGCGCTGTACGACCATTCCAGCAGCGGCATCCGGGAGGGCTCCATGCTGCGCTGCAAGTACGCGGATGACAAAACCCCCACCTTTGTGGAGCTGGAATTTGAGGTGCACGGCGTGCGCTACATGGTGCGCCGCAACCCGGAGTATCAGCGTCCCAAAACCCGGGGCGAGGGCATGACCACCGAAAAGGCAGATGCCACCCTGACCTACCCGGACGACCGCCCGCCGGTGACCAAGGCAAAGGACGTGACCGCTGCCGTGCAGGAGATCATCGGGCTGGACTACAACCAGTTTTCCCAGATCGTACTCATTGCGCAGGGGCAGTTCACAAAGCTGCTCAACGCTTCTACGGAGGAGCGCAGCCGCATCTTCCGCAAGCTGTTCCGCACCCAGCGCTATGCCCAACTGCAGGAGCGTTTGCAGGCAGAAGCCGCCGCGCTGAACCAGCAGCGCACTGCCCAGAACGCCAAACTGGACAGCCTGCTGGGCGGGCTGCAATTTGCTCCAGACGACCCGGATGCCGAAGCGCTGCGCGCCCTGTGCGCCCAGACCGTGCCGGAAACGGCGCTTGCTTTACTGGACGCCCTGACCGCACGGCAGGCTGCGGCGCTGGAAGAAGCCGGCACCGCCCTGCAAACCACCGAAGCACAGCTGGACACGGTGCAGCGGCAGCTGGGTGCAGCCGCACAGGCACAGCGGCTGGCGCAGCAGCTGACCGCACAGCAGGCAGAGCTTGCCGCCGCAAGGCCCGCACTGGACGCTGCCCGCGCCGAAGCCGACCGCCACGCCGGGGACGCTGCGCAGCTGGATGCCCTCACCGCGCAGGTGACGCAGGCGCAGGGCGCCCTTGCGGCCTATAACGCACTGGACACCCTCTGCCGCCAGCAGACCGAAGCGCGGGACGCCGCCCGGCTGGCGGCAGCACAGGCGCACAAGCGGCGCACCCAGCTGGACAGCCTGAACGCCGCCCTTGCCGCCGCTGAGACCGAACTTTCCGCACTGGCAGACGCGGACACCCGGCTGCTGGCGCTGCAAACCCGCAGCGCCCAGCTGGCACAGCGCGGCGAAGCACTGACAAAGCTGGAACAGCGCCTTGCGGAATGCCAGCATCAGGCCAAACGCGCCCACAAGGCGCAGGAGAGCTACCGCGCCGCTGCCGCCGCACAGGATGAAGCCCGCACCCGGCAGAATACACTGGAACGGGCATTCTTGGACGCACAGGCCGGACTGCTGGCCGAGAGCCTGACCGAGGGCGCACCCTGCCCGGTGTGCGGCAGTACCCATCACCCTGCCCGCGCCCTGCTGCCCCATACCGCGCCCACGCAGGCGCAGGTGGAAGCTGCACGGCAGGCTGCTGCCGCGGCTGACCGGCAGGCACAGACTGCCAGCGCTGCCGCCCAGAGCGCCCTTGCCGCTGCCAACGAAGCAAAAATCTCTCTCCGGCGGGACGCCGAGACCCTGCTGCCGGAGCGCTTTACCGCCCCGGAGGGCACGGTGCCCCTCACCTTTGCCCTGATGACCAACGTTCTGGCCGAGGAAAATACCACTTTGCAGACGGAACAGGCAGACTGTACCGCCCAGTGCCGACAGGCAGATGCCGACTGCCGCCGCAAGGCGCAGTTGGAAGCCGACCGGCAGGCCAAGACCCGCCAGCGCCCGGCACTGGAACAGGCCGCTGCCGAAGCTGACCGCAGCGCCGCCGCCCAGAATGCCAGCGCAGACGCGTTGGAAGGGCAGATCGCAGAGCGGCGCGCCGCCCTGCCCTACCCCCGGCGCGCGGACGCGCAGGCGGCACTGGACAAGCTGGAAACCGACCGCAGTGCCCTGCGCACCGGCATGGACACGGCACAGCGCCGCCTGAAGCAGGCCGAGCAGACCGTTGCCGCCGCCGAAGCCGCCGTGGATGCACTGACCGCACAGCAGACCGCCGCCCAAAAGGAGCTGCCCGCCCGCAGCGCCGAGGAGCTTACCGCACAGCAGACCGAACTGACCGCTGCGCGGGAGACTTTGCGCAGCCGGGAAAAGCAGCTTTCGGCACAATTGCTGCCCAACCGCAAAACGGCGGCGCAGTACCGCGCGGCCGCCGCAGCGCGGCAGACGCTGGAAAGCCGGTGGCAGTGGGTCAGCACGCTGGCTGCCACGGCGGGCGGCACTTTGACCAGCAAGCAGAAGATCAAACTGGAAGCCTACATCCAGATGAACTATCTGGACCGCATTCTGCGCTACGCCAACACCCGGCTGATGCAGATGACCGCCGGGCAGTACGAGCTGGAGCGCATCGGTGCAGAGAACCAGCGCAGCCAGTCCGGGCTGGACCTTGGCGTCATCGACCACTACAACGGCACCCGCCGCAGCGTAAAGACCCTTTCCGGCGGTGAGAGCTTCAAGGCTTCGCTGGCACTGGCGCTTGGCCTTTCGGACGAGGTGCAGAGCAGCGCCGGCGGCATCCGGCTGGATACTTTGTTCTTGGACGAGGGCTTCGGCTCGCTGGACGAGGAATCGCTGGAGCTGGCCATCCGGGTGCTTTCCGGCCTGACCGAGGGCGACCGGCTGGTGGGCATCATCTCCCATGTGGGGGCGCTGAAGGACCGCATCGACCGGCAGGTAGTGGTGCACAAAGCCCGCACCGGCGGCTCCACCGTAGAGCTGCGGGTGTAAAACGCTTCTGGCGGGGCACACTAGGGGCGGAGGTGATTTTGATGAACTCTCTGGAGCCCTTCATCCGACACGAACTGGAAAACCAGCCCGGCACCGCTGCCGCCCCGCAGGCAAACAGCACCCGCATCGCCCCGCCGCTGGGCAGTATGCCCCTGCAGCCCCCGGCTGCGCCGGACGCACCCGGCACCCAGCTGCCCCCGCCGGAACTGCCGCAGCCGGAAAAGCCCGGCGTCCCCATGACTGACGGCACCCCCATGGCCTGCCGCCAGAAAAACGCCGCCGCCTTTCTGGCCGGGGACGTGCAGACCAGCGTGATGGCGCACTACGCGCCCGGGCTGTTCAGCACAAAGCAAAAGCTGCACAGCCGTCACCCTGCCCCGGACGAGGACACCGCCGCCGTTTTGGAGCTGGTGGAATGGCGCGAGGACGCCCCTTACGGTTGAGCGTAACAAAAATTTTTTAAAATATTTCAGTTTACCTGTTGAAATCTCGCCGCACTTCCCTTATTATGGTAGCATACAAACATAAAGGCAGGTTTTGCAATATGGCAGAGATCAAATACGAAGTTGTCCAGCGTGTAGCCGTGCTGAGCCAGCGCCCCCGCGGCTGGGAGCGTCAGCTGAACCTTATCAGCTGGAACGACGGCGAGCCCAAGTACGACATCCGCGACTGGTCCCCGGACGGCACCCGCATGGGCAAGGGTATCTCCCTGAGCCACGACGAGCTGGCCATCCTCAAGGGCATTCTGGAGGATATGGAGCTGTGAGCGGGGGCGACCGCGCAGAGTTTCTGGACATCTGGCAGCAGCACGTCACCCGTCCGGGCAGCGAAAAGCTGCTGGACTGGCTGGACAAAAAGACGGATTTTTTCACCGCACCGGCATCCACCCGTTTTCACGGGGCCTGTGAGGGCGGGCTGTGTATGCACAGCCTGAACGTCTACCATGCGCTGCACGACAGCTTTTTTACCGAGGGTGAAAGCGAGGAGAGCTACGCCATCTGTGCCCTGCTGCACGATCTGTGCAAGGCCAACTACTACAAGCTGGGCACCCGCAACGTGAAGAATGAAGCCACCGGACAGTGGGAGAAAGCGCCTTTTTACAGTGTAGAGGACCTGTTTCCCTACGGTCACGGCGAAAAGAGCGTGTTCCTCATCGAGCGGTTCATGAAGCTGAAGGTGGAAGAAGCAGTTGCCATCCGCTGGCACATGGGCGGCTTTGATGATGCTGCCCGGGGCGGCTGCTTTGCCATCTCGGAAGCCTACGACAAGTACCCGCTGGCGGTCAAGCTGCACATCGCAGACCTGCAGGCTACCTACCTGATGGAGCACCGCACCAGTAATATGCGCTAGAGAACAAAAAAGCGTTGCACAGTGTTTTGTGCAACGCTTTTTGTTATCCGTTTTCTTTATTGCGGTACATCCGGACGTCCGCCTGACGGATGGCTTCGGTCAAGGGCTGCACATCGCATACCCCGCCAATGCTTACCGAAAGCCGGAGCTCTGGGTGGCTGGGCACCCGTGCCGCCTGCACAGCGTCCTGCACACGCCGGATGACGCTTTCCACCCCGTTGGGGCGGCTCTGGGGCATCAGCAGCAAAAATTCATCGCCGCCGTAGCGGATCAGGATATCGGTCTGGCGCAGGCAGTTCTGCATGGCTTCCGCCACCGTTTTCAGTGCTTCATCTCCCACCAGATGCCCAAAGCTGTCGTTGACCGACTTGAACTGATCCACGTCGATCATTGCCACGCCGCCGCTCATCTCGCCGCTGGCAAGGAACTTATCAAAATAGCGGCGGGTGTAGGCCCCGGTCAGGGGGTCTACGAAGGCGCTGCGCTCCATTCCGTCGCAGCGGTCCAGCAGCAGCCGGTGGCCGCCCATGTCCAGCCAGCGGCCGTCCGTCAGCCGGGTGACCATTTCCAGCATACAGCCCCTGCCGCCTACCTCGATGTACTTGGAGATGACAAAGTAGGCTTCCTCGTCCTTGAACTCGATCTTATTCAGGATGGTCTTGCGGGCGTAGGCTTTGGCCGAGATGCAGTTCTCGCACCGGGTATCCCGGTTCCATACCATGTGGCAGCTGCCGGGCTTTTCGGTCAGGATGCCGTCACTGTCCAGCGTAAGCACCTTGCGGTGCCCCGGGTCTACCAGACGCACCACGTCAAAGATGCCCTGCAGCCGCCGCAGGAAGTGGGCAGGGTCCTCTTCCGGGTCAAGTGCGGTCAGCAGTTCGGCCTGATGCTCCACGCGGTGCTGCTCGTCGGTGAGCTGACCCAGCACATTCACGCAGCGGCGCACCCCGGCACCGCTCCAGATAGTATGCAGCGCCATCCGGTGCAGGTGCGGCTTCCCATCTCGCTGCACCATGACCGGCAGCACCACGTCCGGCGCTTCCGGCGTGGCGCGGCTTATGGCCTTGGAAAGCTTGCGCCGATCCTGCTCGTTCAAAAAGCCAAGTCCCCTGCCCTGTGCAAAATCCGTCACCGTTTTTTGCTGCATCGGCTCGGCGTGGTAGTCATACACCGTCACGCTGCCAGCCAGCAGGTCGTAGTCGAACCGGATGCCGCCGCACTGGGCGGCGTAGAAATCCGTGCGCTCTTTTTCCTGTTCCAGCAGCAGCTGGGAGTGGTTCTCCCGGGGCAGCGCCTCCCGGTGCAGGATCTCCTCGGAAAGGCGGTGGGTCTCCTGCCGGAAGCCCCGGTCCCACTCCGAGAGGTTCAGCTCGGCACGCAGCTGCTCCGAGGACTCCTGCAGGCAATCCAGCAGCAGCGGGTTGAAGGCACCGCACTCGCCGTTCAATATCATGCGCAGCGCGGTGTCGTGGTCGTAGGCGTGCTTATAGCAGCGCTCGCTGGTCAGGGCGTCGTACACGTCTGCCAGCGCCACCACCTGCGCCGCAATGGGGATTTCGTCCCCTTTCAGCCGGTCAGGGTAGCCATTGCCGTCCCAGCGCTCATGGTGCCAGCGGCAAATGGCGTGCGCCACCTGCAAAAGCGGCTCGTCCTGCGCAATAGCCTGTCCCAGATCCTGCAGCATCTGCGCACCCGCCACGGTATGGTTCTTGATAATGGCAAACTCTTCGGCGGTCAGGCGTCCGGGCTTGTTCAGGATCTCCTCCGGGATGACGATCTTGCCGATATCGTGCAGCGCCGAGGCCGTGCTGATGCGGGCGATATCGCTTTCGTCCAGCTGATAGCGGTCGGTCTTTTGCACCAGCCGGTGCAAAAGCAGGTCGGTCAGAGTGCGGATGTGCAGGACATGAAGCCCGCTTTCGCTGTTGCGGAACTCCACCACATGGCTCAGGATGCTGATCATCAGCACGCTGTTGTGCTCTTTTTCGTACACCTGATCAGTGACAAGGCGGGTGAGCCGCTTTTGCTTAGCGTACAGCATGAGGACATTCTTCACCCGGCGCAGGATCATGATGCGCTCGAAAGGGCGGCGGATGTAGTCCGTTACGCCCAGATCGTAGGCGCGCTCAATGTTGGCGGTGTCCTCTGTCGCCGAAATGACGATGACCGGGATCTCGTCCAGCCATGCGTGGTACTTCATCACCCGCAGCACGTCAAAGCCATCCATGCCCGGCATCATCAGGTCCAGCAGCAGCAGGGAGATATCCGTGCGCTGCCGCATCAGCTCCACCGCCGCTGCGCCGTCCTCGGCTTCCAGATAGTCATAGCCATCGCCCAGTATCTCCTTGAGCAGGGCACGGTTGATCTCGGAATCATCCGTGATCAGGATCTTCGGTTTCTCGTTCATGGCCATGTCTCTCCTTTTGCGGTGCATCCTTCTGCCCCGGCTTTGTTCCGGGTACGCTGCTTGCACTGACCGGATGCAGCGGGCTTTCCCCGGCATCCGCTTTTTTACATTCATTTATACTTTACTGGATTTTACAGCAAAATGCAAGGCTGCGTGCAACATTTCTGCCATTTTCCGGTATTTTCTGCAAACGTTTTCATCCATGAGCGTATAAATACAGCTTAACCTGTATAGCAAAAAGGACCGCTGCGCAAAACACGCAGCAGTCCTTTCTAGGTTCACTCTTGGGGCATCATGGCATCGAACCAGCCCATCAGCTCCGCAGCCATCTGCTCCAGCCGGGTCTCCGGCTGCCATGCAGGCTGTGCGGGCTCCGGGGGCAGTGCCTGTTCCGGGGCGCAGAGCAGTTCTTCCGTTTCCGGTGCAGGCTGTTCCTCCACCGCTTCGCACTGCGGCACAGCCTCGGGGATTGTGTCCGGCTGTGCGGGTGTTTCCGGGGCAGTCTGCTGCATGGCAGCAAGGGCAGCTTCCGCTCTGCGGCAGGCGGCTTCGGCCTGTTCTGCCCGGGCGTTGGCCTGTTCCAGCTGCTCCCGCGCCTGCTCACAGGCGGCTTCCAGTTCTGCATTATCGTGCTTGAGGGCAAGCAGAGTGCGCTCAAAGGCGAACATCCGGGTCTGATATCGGCGCACCTCGGCGCGTGCCGCAGCCAGCTTGCGGCTCAGCTGCTCTGCCTGCGCCCGGGCGCTTTCCGCCTGAGCTGCGGCAGATGCCTGTACAGTGACCTGCCGGGCAAATTGTCCGCGCAAGGCACCGGTCTCCCGCTCTGTCTGCACCATGATGCCCTCCCATGCACACCTTGCATGGAACCGGCGCTGACCGCATGGGCGCAGCTGCCAGCCCCATTGTAGCCTGATCTTACTTACGCTTGTTCAGGATGGCCAGCAGCTCGTCGTAGTAACGGTTGTCGCTGCTTTCCTCCTCCACGGCCTTCTTTTCAGCCGGAGCAGCAGCCGGGGCGGTATTGCCTGCCGGGGCTGCTGCTGCACCGGTGTCGCTGCTGAACACCGCAGACGGCACAGACTGTGCACCGCCCATGGCGTTGTTGATGCTGTTGCGCAGGTCGCTGGCGCTCTTGTTGTCGAAACCGGTGGCCACAACGGTCACGCGCATCTCATCGGACAGGTTCTCATCAAATGCAGTACCCCAGATGATGTTTGCATCGGGATGTGCGCTCTGGGTGATAAGACCTGCGGCGGTCTCCACGTCCTCCAGACCGATGTCCGGGCTGGAAGTGATGTTGATGATAACGCCGTGTGCACCGGCAATGCTGGTCTCCAGCAGCGGGCTGGAGATAGCAGCCTTGGCGGCGTTCTCGGCCTTGCCTGCACCCTTGGCGCTGCCCACGCCCATGTGGGCGTAGCCGGCATCCTTCATGATGGAGCGCACATCGGCGAAGTCCAGATTGATGAAGGCGGGCACGTTGATCAGGGCAGAGATGGACTCCACGCCCTGACGCAGCACGTTGTCGGCGGCCTGGAAGGCGTTCATCAGGGTGATCTTTTCCTGACTGATCATCTTCAGGCGCTCGTTGGGGATGACGATCAGGCTGTCAACGTGCATCAGCAGGTTGGCAATGCCCTGCTCGGCCAGACCCATCTTGCGCTTGCCCTCAAAGGAGAAGGGCTTGGTAACGATGCCAACAGTCAGGATGCCCAGATCATGTGCCACCTCGGCCACAACGGGTGCTGCACCGGTGCCGGTGCCGCCGCCCATACCGGCGGTGATAAAGACCATCTGGGAGCCCTTGAGGGCATTGGCGATCTCGTCCTTGCTTTCTTCAGCGGCGCGCTGGCCGATCTCCGGGTCTGCACCCGCACCACGACCCTTGGTCAGCTTGGAACCCAGCTGCACCTTGACCGAGGCATGGTTCTTGGCCAGTGCCTGCTGGTCGGTATTCATGGCGATGAACTCCACGCCCTGCAGGCCGTCGCTCACCATGCGGTTCACGGCGTTGCCGCCGCCGCCGCCTACACCGATCACCTTGATCGTCGTAACGTTTTCGTCCAGTTCTTCGTCGAGCATCAATGCCATAACTTTGTCCTCCATCGGATTTTTATGTGGAACTGCGCAAAAGCCGCACAGAAACTATCATACGATACTTATATAACTGTATCGTATCATTTTTTTGCTCCGATTGCAAGACAAAATTGCTTTTTCATGGGTGTTTTTTTCGCAAGCCCTCTCCGGGCGGGAATTTCCTGCCAAATCTGTGCGCCCAGCCCCGCCAAAAGCCGGTCAAACTCCGCATAGCCGCGCCGGACAAGTTCCACCCCGTCAAGGCGGCTGCTGCCCCGGGCAGCCAGCGCTGCAACCACCAGCGCCGCCCCGCCGCGCAGGTCCGGTGCGGTCAGCTTTGCCCCGTGCAGCGCCCCGGCAGGCTGCACATACAACGTGCGCTCTGCCACCCGGACGTTAGCCCCCAGCGCCGCAAAGCCATCGGCGCAGGCAAAACGGTTTTCAAACACCCTGTCCTGCAGGCTGCTTTCGCCCTGTGCGCAGAGCATCACCGCCGCCAGCAGCGGGGCGGCGTCCGTGGCAAGACCGGGATAGGGTGCGGTGTGCACATTTCCCGCGCCGCGCAGCGCCCCGAACCGTGAAATGGCGGCAGCATCGTGTGCCCGCTCTACGGTGCAGCCCATTTGTTCCAGAATTTCCAGCAGCGGCGCATACAGCCCGGGTGCGCAGCCCGCCAGTTCCACCCGGCCGCCCGCCGCTGCCACTGCGCAGGCCAGCGTAGAGGCGATGATACGGTCTGCCATCGGCGCAAAGGTGCAGCCCGCAAGGCAGCGCCTTCCCTGCACCCGGATGGTGTCGGTGCCCGCACCCTCCACGCAGCCGCCGCAGGCGTTGAGGAAGGCGGCAAGATCCACGATCTCCGGTTCCTTTGCGGCACCATGCAGCACGGTCTGCCCCTGCGCTGTGGCAGCGGCCAGCAGCAGCGTCTCGGTTGCGCCCACGCTGGGGAAAGCTAGACAGATCTCTGCACCCCGCAGCCCCGCCGGGGCGTACAGCGTAAGCTGTCCGGGCGCAGCGGGCAGCTGCCGCACGCCCATCTGCGCCAGCCCCTGCAAATGCAGATCGATGGGTCTTGCCCCAATGCGGCAGCCCCCGGGCAGCACGGTGCTCACCCGCCCCAGCCGCGCCAGCAGCGGGGCGCAGAACAGGATAGACGCCCGCATCCGGCCTGCGGCCTCCGGTGCAAGGTCGGTGCGCATGGGCTGCCCCTGCACCGCCAGCGCTGCGCCCTGCCAGCCTGCTGTGCAGCCCACGCCCCGCAGCAGGGCAAGACAATCCTCCACGTCGGTCAGGCGCGGCACATTTTGCAGCCGCACCGGCCCGCTGCACAGCAGTGCTGCTGCCAGCAACGGCAGCGCACTGTTTTTGGCCGCAGGCACTTCCACCCTGCCCTGCAAAGGCCGTCCACCCGTAATGATCCAATCCCCAGCCATGCCAAGACCCCCGTTCTGCAAAAGATACCCCATGGTATGCAAAACGAGGGTCTTTGGTCAAAGAAATGCACCGGAAACGGCTTTCCCGCTGTCTGCGGGATTTGTCCGGTCATTTGTCCGCTTTTTTCGGCTTTCCTGCACCGATATTTCCCCTTTGCGGCTGGAAATGCCGGTCTATATCAGCTTTCGCCCCGGGAGACGGAGAGCACGATGCCCATCTCGCCCAGAAGCATCATCAGGCTGGTGCCGCCGGAGGAGAAAAAGGGCAGGCTGATGCCGGTGTTTGGGATGGTGTTAGTAACTACCGCAATATTCAGCACCGCCTGCAGCGCCACCTGCACCACAAAACCCACCACCAGCAGTGCCCCGAAGCGGTCCGGCGCGTGCGCCGCCAGCGTGATGCCCCGCCACAGCAGCGCACTGAACAACAGGATGACCGCACACGCGCCCAGAAAGCCCAGTTCCTCGCAGAGGATGGAAAAGATGAAGTCGTTCTGCGGCTCGGGCACGAACAGATGTTTCTGGCGGCTGTTGCCCAGCCCCAGCCCTGCCGCCCCGCCGGAACCGATGGCATATAGGCTCTGGATGGTCTGGTGTCCGTTGCCCAGCGGGTCGGCAAAGGGGTCGAGCCAAGAGTTGAGCCGGTCGGCGGCATAGGGCACCAGCTCCGGCATGAGCACGATGGCCGTGCCAATGGCGGCAGCGCCGCCCGCCCCCGCCAGCATGAACCACCGCAGCCCGGTGCCGCCCACAAACATAAGCACCGCGCCGATGCTTAAAATCAGCACCGTGCCGGAAAGGTGGGGTTCCAGCAGCATGAGAACCGCCACCACCCCCAGCACCAGCGCAAAGGGTACTACCCCCACCGCAAAGCTACCCATGCGGTCGTGGTTCAGGGCGATGATATGGGCAAATACCAGCACCACCGCAAATTTGGCGATCTCGCTGGGCTGTAATGTGCCCAGCCCCGGCAGCACCAGCCAACGCTTACAGCCGTTATACTCCGGCATGAACAGCACCGCCGTCAGCAGCACCAGCGAGAGTGCCAGCAGCGGCCACGCCAGTTTGTGATAGATGTGGTAGTCCACCCGGCTGGCCATCCACATCGCCGCCAGACCCATGGCGGCATACAGCAGCTGCGGCCGCACATAGGCAAAGGCGTCCTGCCGCCGGTACAGTGCCACCGCGCTGCTGGCGCTGCACAGCATCACCAGCCCAAAGGCTACCAGCGTGAGCACCAGCACCAGAAAGGGCAGGTCCATGGGCGGCAGCGGCCGCAGCAGCCCTTTGCGGGCAGCAGTTCTGTGCAATCCCGGTCACCTCCGTTTCTGTTATTGTACGCGGGTGCAGGGGCGGTTAGTCATACACGCTGCTGCCGGGCGCATAAACTGCCCGCAAAGGGGGTGCTGCCATGCGCGGCTCAAAACCCACGGACGCCCTGCGCACTTTACCGGAGCGGGCGTTCCGTCTGCGGGCGCGGCTCATTGCGGTGGGGCTGTGCGCCGTCTGCTTTGCAGGGCTCATCGGGCGGCTGTTCTGGCTGCAATTATGCACCGGCGGCTGGTACACCCAGCGGGCGCTAGGACAGCAGCTGCGGGACACCGTTGTGCCCGCTGACCGGGGCAAAATATACAGCGCCGATGGTGCGCTGCTTGCTGCCAACAGCAGCTGCTGGACCCTGCGCGCCAGCCCCCGGGAGATGCCGGAGGAGAAGCTTGCCCTTGCCGCCAAAGGGCTTGCGGAGATACTGGAATTGGACGAGGCAAAACTGCTGGAAAAGTTCAGCGACCGGCGCTCCAACGATTGCCTTCTGCGCTACCGGGTGGAGCGGGAAATTGCTGATGCCGTGCGGGATTTCTGCGCGGCGAACGGCATTACCGGCGTGCGCATCAATCAGGATTCCAAGCGCTGGTACCCGCAGGGGGAGTTTCTGGCCTCGGTGCTTGGGTTTACCAATGTGGACAACGCCGGGGTCAGCGGGCTGGAGCTGAAATATAACGACACCCTTACCGGGCAGAATGGGGTGGTGCTGACTGCGGTGAATGCTTGGGGCTACACGCTGGCGCAGAGCTACGAGACGGAACTTACACCCGTGGAGGGCAGCGGGCTGCGGCTGACCATCGATGCAAATATTCAACATTACCTTGAAAATGCGTTGAATTATGCGGTGCAAGAGCATCATGTAGCCGCCCGCAGCGTGGGCATCGTGATGGAGGTGAACACCGGGGCAGTGCTGGCCATGGCCACCACCCCGGCCTACGACCCCAACCAGCCCCGGGTGATCGCCGACAAAGCCGCACGCGCCGCCGTGGACGCCCTTTCCGGTAAAGAACGCGCCGCCGCTTTGCAGCTGGCGCAGCAGACCCAGTGGCGCAACAAGGCGGTAAGCGACTTATACGAGCCGGGCAGTGTGTTCAAACTCATCACCTGCGCGGCGGCGCTGGATGCCGGTGCCATCACTCGGCACTCCACCTTTTACTGCGGAGACTCCATCTCGGTGGCAGGCACGCGGTTCCACTGCGCCAACCACAAACGCCACGGTAGCCAGACCGTGACACAGGCGCTGGAAAACTCCTGCAATCAGAGCTTCATCCAGATCGGGGCGCGGCTGGGCAAGCAGGCTTTCTGCGATTATTTTGCCGCTTTCGGCCTACGGGAGCCCACCGGCATCGACCTGCCCGCCGAACCGAAAAAGAGCCTGTACTACACCGCCGACCGCATGGGGCCGGTAGAGCTGGCGTCCTGTGCCTTCGGGCAGAGCAGCAAAATTTCCTATCTGGAAATGGCTGCTGCCGTCTGCGCGGTGGTAAACGGCGGGCGTCTGATGCAGCCGTATCTGGTATCGGACATCCTAGCGCCGGACGGCAGCGTTTTGCAGCACAATGCCCCGGTGTGCAAACGGCAGGTGATCCAGCCCACAACTTCCGCCACCATGCGGGAGATGATGGAAGCAGTTGTGCTGTACGGCGGCGGACGCAACGCACAGATCGCGGGCTACCGGGTGGGCGGCAAAAGCGGCACCAGCCAAAAGCTGGACAGCGCCGACGAGAAGGCCCGCATTGCCAGCTTTGTGGCGGTAGCTCCCATTGATGATCCGCAGTTTTTGTGTCTGGTCTGTCTGGATGAGCCCCACAGCTGGACCACCGCCGGCGGCAGTCTTTCAGCACCGGTCTGCGCCGAAGTGCTGGAGCAGACGCTGGTGTACAAGGGCGTCCCCCGGGCAGCGGACACCGGCAGCGCAGACGCGCCGACTGCCGCCCTGCCCGCCGATGGGGACAGCTTTGATGGGGCGTAGAAAGAAAAAAGGCTGCTGCACAGTGCCTGTGCAGCAGCCTTTGAAAAATCGATTTAGTTCTGGTTCGGCTGGGGGCGGAAGGTGATCTCGCCGGTGGTGCTGTCCATGGCGTCCACGATGGCAAGGCTCTCCAGCTGGATGCCCTTGCTGCGGATCAGCTCGCCGCCCTGCTGGAAGCCCTTTTCCACGGCGATGCCGATGCCCTCTACGGTGGCACCGGCTTCCTCGGCCAGTTCCAGCAGACCCATCAGGGCGCAGCCGTTGGCCAGAAAATCGTCGATGATCAGCACATGATCCTCCGGGGTGAGGAACTTTTTAGAGACGATGACGTTGTAGATCTTTTTGTGGGTGAAGGACTGGATCTGGGTCTTGTAGTTGTCGTAGTCCAGATTGATGCTCATGGATTTTTTTGCAAACACCACCGGCACGTTCAGCTCGCTGGCCACCACAGCCGCAATGCCGATGCCGCTGGCTTCGATGGTGAGCACCTTGTTGATGGGCTTGCCCGCAAACAGGCGCTTCCACTCCCGTGCCATCTCGCGGAACAGCGGGATGTCCATCTGGTGGTTGATAAAGCTGTCCACCTTGAGCACGTTGCCTTCGCGCACAATGCCGTCCTTGCGGATACGATCTTCCAGCATCTTCATAAAGTATATCCTCCAACCCTTGCAGGTGCGTTTTCTGTCTCCGGCTCGCCCGCCGCGAAAAGCGCCCGCCTGTTTTCCATTCCCGGGCGCGCGCCACACGCACCCATCATATAATGTTTCACCTAGTATACCGGAAGCATCCCGCTTTGACAAGGGGTTTTCTTGCCAAAATTCGTAAAAATACGGCACCAAACCTCTTCGTTTTTTCTAAAAGTATGACCTTGTCCAAAAATACCGAAACTTCGCGAGGTTGTCAGGTCATTTTTGGCTTATCCTCCCTTGTTCTTTCGCGGTTTTCGAGTATACTATTCTTGTAGGAGAAGGGTAATATCCGGGATTTTTGACCGGACGAGGAGGAAAATGGTATGAAAACAGGACTTGTGCTGGAAGGCGGCGCTATGCGCGGAATGTTCACCGCTGGCGTACTGGATGTGCTGATGGAGCATAACATCCAGTTGGACGGTGCCATTGGTGTGTCGGCGGGGGCAGTGTTCGGCTGCAACTACAAGTCGCACCAGATCGGGCGCACCATCCGCTACAACACGGAATACTGTAATGACAAGCGCTACGCCGGCTTTGGCAATCTGCTGCGCACCGGCAACCTGTATAGCGAGCAGTTCTGCTACCATACCGTGCCGGAAAAGCTGGATCCCTTTGATACCAAGGCTTTCCGGGAGAACCCCATGGACTTTTTTGTGGTGTGCACCGATGTGCGTACCGGTGAGCCCATCTACCACAAGTGCCGCACCGGCGACGCCGAGGATATCCGGTGGATGCAGGCATCGGCATCCATGCCGCTGGCGGCAAAGATCGTAAAGATCGGCCACTATCAGCTGCTGGACGGCGGTGTGGCAGATTCCATTCCTGTGCGCTTTTTCGAGTCCATCGGCTACAAGCGCAATCTGATCATCCTGACCCAGCCCAAGGGTTTTGTAAAGCAGAAAAACAAGATGCTGCCCCTTATCCGGGCAAGGTATGTGCGCTATCCCGCTTTTGTGGAGGCCGTGGCAGACCGGCACCAGCGCTACAATGAGACGCTGGCCTATATTTCCATGCTGGAGCAGTCCGGCCGGGCCTTCGTCATCCGCCCGCCCATCCCGCTGGAGATTCCCTCTATGGAGCGCGACCCCGCCCAGCTGCGCCGCGTTTACGAGACCGGCCGTGCCGTGGCACAGATCCAGATCGACAAGATTGCAGCCTATGTGGAAGAGTGCAAGGCTGCACCGGAAGAATAACACGAAAGGCTGCTGCACAGGTTTGTGCGGCAGCCTTTTTTGATAAGAGAACGATCGGGAATGTCCTCCGCTTTGCTTTGGGCATATTCAGCGGAAAAATATTTTTATTGAGCGATCCCGGAAAGTCTGCGGACTTTCCGGGATTGCATTTTCACGGGATAAAAAAGAGGCCTGCACCTTGCGGTGCAGACCTCTTGATGTTCAAGAAAGAACGGTAAGAGAAGGGGTTAAATTACTTAACCTCAACCTTAGCGCCAGCCTCTTCCAGCTTCTTCTTGATGTCGTCAGCCTCAGCCTGGGAGACCTTCTCCTTGACAGCCTTGGGAGCGCCATCAACGATAGCCTTAGCCTCCTTCAGGCCCAGACCGGTGATTTCCTTAACGACCTTGATGACCTGCATCTTGGTAGCGCCAGCCTCAGCCAGGATGACGTCGAACTCGGTCTTCTCTTCCTCAGCGGCAGCAGCAGCGCCAGCAGCAGCGGGAGCAGCAGCAGCAACAGCAGAAACACCGAACTCCTCGCAGTAGGTGTCGATCAGTTCCTTCAGCTCCAGAACGGTCAGGCCCTTGACGGACTCGATGATGGCAGTAATCTTCTCAGAAGCCATGGTAATAACCCTCCAATATCAATGGTTTTAGTTTGTTTCAGTTTTTTGTTAAGCGGCGGTCACGCAGCCATTAGGCAGCGGGCTCCTCCTGCTTGTCGGCATAAGCCTGCATTGCAACGGCCAGACCAGACAGAGTGCTGGTGAGGGCGCCTGCGAACATGGACAGCATGCCTTCGCGGTTGGGCAGCTTTGCGATTGCGTTGGTCTCGGCAGCGTCCATAACCTTGCCTTCCATGAAGCCAGCCTTCACGACGAACTTCTTGGACTTATCGCCATCCTGATACTTGCACAGGATGCGGGCAGCAGCCATGGGGTCACTCTCGTGAGCAAAAGCGACAGCGGTGTCGCCCTTGAAGTTCTCAGCCAGACCCTCCAGAGCGGTACCCTTAACTGCCAGACGCAGCATGGTGTTCTTCACGACCATGTAATCAACGCCTGCCTCACGCAGCTCCTTACGGAGCTTGGTGTCGTTCTCGACGTTAATGCCGCCGTAAGCGACGACGCAGCCGGAAACCGCACTCTCAAACTTTGCCTTCAGATCAGCGACGTAAGCCTGCTTTTCAGAAAGAATCTTTGCACTGGGCATTCGGTTTCACCTCGTTTCAAAAACTTGTATCGAAAGCCGGAGCAATGAAAAAAGCCTCTCTCCCGCGCACTGCGCCGAGAGAGAGGCATAAAGCAACTTTACGCACGTTTCTCGGCAGGCGGTCAAACTTTACACTGGACTCCAGCGCCTGCTGTCTTAAAAACAGCATGATTATAATACCGCAAACGTGCGGCGTTGTCAAGTACTTTTTTCAATTTCCGACAAAATTTTTCTGCCATTCCGCAGAACGGCAGAAAAACATCAGAAATTCAAATTAGACACCGTACTTCAGGGTGTTCAGACGGATGCCAGGGCCCATGGTGGTGGCGATGGTAGCGCTCTTGAAGTAGGTACCCTTTGCTGCAGCGGGCTTTGCCTTGGCAATAGCCTCCATCACAGTGTCCAGGTTGGTGTACAGCTTCTCTGCACCGAAAGAAGCCTTGCCCACGGGCACATGGATGATGTTCTGCTTGTCCAGACGGTACTCGATCTTACCAGCCTTAGCCTCGCTGACAGCCTTGCCCAGATCGGGAGCCACAGTGCCGGCCTTGGGGTTGGGCATCAGGCCACGGGGGCCCAGAACTTTACCCAGACGGCCAACGCGGCCCATCATATCGGGGGTAGTCACGACGACGTCAAAATCCATGAAGCCGCCGGCGATCTTTGCGATCAGCTCGTCATCGCCAACGATATCAGCGCCAGCAGCCTCGGCAGCAGCAGCTGCGGGGCCCTTAGCAATGGCGCAGACGCGGACGGTCTTGCCGGTGCCGTTGGGCAGAACGACAGCGCCGCGGACCTGCTGGTCAGCGTGACGGCCATCAACGCCCAGACGGACGTGCAGCTCGACGGTCTCGTCGAACTTGGCGGAAGCGGTCTTACAAGCCAGCTCCAGAGCCTCGTTCACATCGTATGCCTTAGTAGAATCGACCAGCTTTGCAGCGTCGACATAGTGCTTGCCATGTTTCATTGTATATCCTCCTGTGTGGTCATGCGGGCAGTGTTATGCCCTCCCACTGTTTATGTCTCAGCCCTCGACGGTGACGCCCATGGAACGGCAGGTGCCGCGAACCATGCTGCAGGCAGCTTCCAGAGAAGCAGCGTTCAGGTCGGGCATCTTGGTCTTGGCGATCTCCTCCACCTGAGCGGCGGTCAGAGAAGCAACCTTTTCCTTGTTGGGCTTGCCGGAAGCGGTGTTGATGCCAGCGGCCTTCTTGATCAGAACGGCTGCCGGAGGAGTCTTGGTGATGAAGCTGAAGGAGCGGTCAGCATACACAGTGATGACGACGGGGATCACATAACCCATCTGGTTCTTGGTACGCTCGTTGAACTCCTTGGTGAACGCCATGATGTTGACGCCCTTCTGACCCAGAGCAGGGCCAACAGGGGGAGCCGGAGTCGCCTTGCCGGCCTCGATCTGCAGCTTAATGTAGCCAGTAACTTTCTGTGCCATGATAAATGCACCTCCAAAAATCTGTGGTGAGTTGCGGCGCAGTGTCTCTGCGCCTCCCACGAGCGCGTGCACGCTGCACACGCTCTATAAGAACCGCACTGCGGTCTTACCTTGGTAAACGGAACTTGCCGGTTGGTTACGGCAGCTCGACCTGACCGATCTCCACCTCTGCGGGGGTCTCGCGGCCGAACATATTGACCTTGAGCTTTACCTTGAAGCTCTCGGTGTCGATCTCTTCCACAAGGCCCATAAAGCCTTCCAGAGGACCGGCGGTGATCTGCACGGTATCGCCGACAGCAAAATCGACGCTCAGCGGTGCAGCCTTCTCCACGCCCATCTTCTCCACTTCCTCAGCGGTCAGCGGAACGGGCTTGGAGGCGGGGCCGACAAAGCCGGTGCAGCCGCGCGTATTGCGCACGACATACCAGGTATCGTCGTTCATCACCATTTTGACCAGAACGTAGCCGGGGAACAGCTTGTGCTCCACCATCTTCTGCTTACCGTTCTTGTCGATCTCAGGAACCATCTCGACGGGAACCTTGATATCGCAGATCAGCTCCTGCAGGTGACGGTTCTCCACCATGGTCTGCAGGTCGTTGGCGACCTTGTTCTCGTAACCGGAATAGGTATGCACAACATACCAAAGAGCCTCAGTGGACTCATCTACCAGCTTGGTTGATTCTTCCATTTTGGTTGACCCTCCGTTTCAAGATGATTCTCAGGCGCCGATGATCAGGCCCAGAATACCACCGAAGATGGCATCCAGCAGGATCATCACAACCGCTGCAATAGCGACGGTCACGAGCACGACGATGGTGTTGGTCTTGACGTCCTGCTTGGACGGCCAGACCACCTTCTTCAGCTCGCTCTTGGTATCGCGGAAGAACTTTGCGACCCGTGCGCAGAAGCCCTTCACAGCGGCTTTAGCTTTGGCCACAAAGCCCGGCTTTTTCTCGGTTTTGTCTGCCATTATGCTCCGCCTTTCTTTTACTTGGTTTCGCGATGAACGGTGTGCTTCTTGCAGAAACGGCAATACTTCTTCATCTCGAGACGATCGGGGTTGTTCTTCTTGTTCTTCGTGGTGTTGTAGTTGCGCTGCTTGCACTCGGTGCAGGCCAGAGTGATTTTAACGGTCATTTGTTGACACCTCCATTATAACGGTTGTTTTGAACCTCCCTCGGGTGCGGGTGGCAGCTGTAAAAACAGGCGCACTTAATAACCCCGCAAAAGAGGTGATATCATTGTACCACGCGTTTTTCAATCCGTCAAGCAGAAAAAAGCGATTTTGAGAAACTTTTTTTGCAGCCTGTGTCTTTTTGTCCCAAAGCGGCTTTTTTGCATTCTGCTTGCATCGCGGGCGTAGATATTGTATAATGAATCGAAACGGCATTTTACCGGTTTGAAGCCGCCCCTTTACCGGGGCTTTATAAATAGGAGTGAGATATCATGCAGTCTGCAAATAAAATGTGCGTGGCGCTGCTGTTTGGCGGTATGTCCAGCGAACATGAGGTCAGCTGTGTCTCTGTGGGCAACTTTGTCCGCAACATCGACCGCAGCAAATACGAGGTGCTCACCGTGGGCATCACCAAGGAGGGCCGCTGGCTCTACACCGAGGCCACGGCGGAGCAGATGGCCGACGGCAGCTGGGAAGAGCTGCCCGGCAATATGCCCTGCGTGATCAGCCCGGACCGCGCCGACCACGGCATGATCCTGTTCACCCCGGACGGCCGGGTGGAAAAGATGCACCTTGACGTGGTGATCCCGGTGCTCCACGGCCTGTGGGGCGAGGACGGCACCGTGCAGGGCCTGCTGGAGCTGGCAGGCATCGCCTATGTGGGCTGCGGCGTGCTGGCAAGCTCCGTGTGCATGGACAAAGCTGTGGCCAACGCCCTGTTTGAAGCCAACGGTGTGCCCCACACCAAGTGGGTGGCTGCCAACCGCTGGGAGATCGAGAAGGATCTGGAGGGCGTGTGCGCCGGCGTTGAAGAAAAGCTGGGCTGGCCGGTATTCGTCAAGCCCGCCAACGCAGGCTCCAGTGTGGGCATCTCTAAGGTGTCCAGTCAGGAGGAGCTGAAGGCTGCCATCGCCCTTGCGCTGGAAAACGACCGCAAGGTGGTATTTGAAGCCTTTGTGGACGGACAGGAAGTGGAGTGCGCCGTCATCGGCTCTGATCCCGCTGTTGCCACCCGTCCCGGTGAGATCCTTGCCGGTGCAGAGTTCTACACCTATGATGATAAGTACAAGAACGGCGTGAGCCAGACCGTCATCCCGGCACATCTGCCGGAAGCCAAGCTGGACGAGGTAAAGACCTACGCCGCCATGGCCTACACCGCACTGAACTGCGAAGGTCTGGCACGGTGCGATTTCTTTGTGGAAAAGAACACCGGCCGGGTGCTCATCAACGAGATCAACACCTTCCCCGGCTTTACCGCCATCAGTATGTACCCCAAGCTCATGGAGCACGAGGGTCTGCCGGTGCCGCAGCTCATCGACCGCCTGATCGCACTGGCGGTGGAAAGGACGGAAAAGCAGCATGGATAATCGCCCCATCGGTGTGTTCGACAGCGGTCTGGGCGGTCTGACCGGCGTGCGGGAGCTGCGCAAGCGCCTGCCCCATGAGGATATCATCTACTTCGGCGATACCGGTCGGGTGCCCTACGGCAGCCGCAGCCCGGAGACCATTTTGCAGTACGCCCGGCAGGACGTGGCCTTTCTGCTTTCCAAAAACGTCAAGTGCATCATGGCGGCCTGCGGCACGGTGAGCAGCACCTACCCGGCTGCGGAAGCAGCCCAGCTGCCGGTGCCCTACCTTGGCGTAGTGGATGCCGCCGCCCGGGAAGCAGCCTTTGTCACCCGCAACCGCCGCATCGGCGTCATTGGCACAGCCGCCACCATCCGCTCCCGCAGCTACGAAAAGCTGCTGCGGCAGCTGGTGCCCGGGGTGGAGATCACTGCCCGCCCCTGCCCGCTGTTCGTACCGCTGGTGGAGGCCGGGTATGTGGATCACAGCGAAGCCGGAAAGCAGCAGATCACAAAGCTGGTCATTGCCCAGTACCTGACCGAGGTGCGCGAAGCCGGGGTGGACACCCTGATCTTGGGCTGCACCCACTACCCGCTGCTGAAAAGCATGATCGGGGAGTTTATGGGCCCGGGCGTCACGCTGGTGGACCCCGCCATGACCGCCGCCCATCATCTGGAGCGGATGCTCGCCGAGCGCGGGCTGCGCGCCGACCACGAAAACGGGCAGGCACACTTTTACGTCAGCGATGTGCCGGACTGCTTTGTGCAGACGGCAGACCTGTTTCTGGGTGAGTACAAAGGCGGCCCGGTGGAACAGATCGCCATTGATAAATATTGATAAGGAAATACAACGTGAGCAAGCCACTGAAGGAAGACTATATCATCCGCATCAAAAGCCGCATTGAGCAGCGGCTGGACGAACCGGCTGCGGAGGAAGAAAAAGAAGAGTTTGTGGAGCTGATGACCCGGGGCAGTTTTGTGCTGAAGGGCGGCAGCTACTATGTGACCTACCGCGAGACCGAGACCACCGGCTACGAGGGCTGCACCACCACCCTGAAGATCGCCGCAGACGGCAGCCGGGTAGCGATGCTGCGGTTCGGCAAGGGCGGCGGGGCCGGCACCCAGCTGCTGATCGAAAAAGGCCGCCGCAACCTGTGCCACTACGAGACCGGCTTCGGCTCCATGACCTTGGGCGTGACCGCGGACGAGATCGACTGTCAGCTGACCGAAAAGGGCGGCACCGCCCGGTTTGCCTACCTGCTGGATGCCGACAGCGCCGAGCTGGTAAGCCGCAACCGTCTGGAAGTTACCGTGACCCATGTGAATTGATGAAGTTCCCTGAGACTGTGAAAGGAATCCGACCCATGACTGATTTTGAAAAGACCTACCAGAACTACAACCCCCGGCAGGCTGCGCTGGACGAGGCACGCGCTCTGCTGACCGCAGCCGCCAAGGCTGCTATGGCAGACGGCACCCTGCCCGAGGCAGAGCTGCCCGCCTTTATCGTGGAGATCCCCGCCGACGTGAAGAACGGCGACATCGCCTCCAACATCGCCATGGCGGGTGCACGCACCTGGCGCAAGGCGCCCAAGATGATCGCAGATGCCCTGCTGGCACATCTGCCCTCCATTGAGAACAGCGTGTTCTCCAAAGTGGAGGTTGCCGGTCCTGGCTTCATCAACCTGTTCCTGTCCCAGAGCTTCTGGGCAGGCGTGGTGCTGGGTGCCTGCGCCAACAAGGAGTATGGCCGCACCGACCACGGCAAGGGCGCAAAGTACAACGTGGAGTTCGTTTCTGCCAACCCCACCGGCCCCATGCACATGGGCAACGCCCGCGGCGGCGCGCTTGGCGACTGTCTGGCCGCTGTGCTGGACTGGTCCGGCTACGATGTGACCCGCGAGTTCTATATCAACGATGCCGGCAACCAGATCCAGAAGTTCGGCAAAAGTCTGGCGGTGCGCTACCTGCAGCAGTTCTGCGGCGAGGAAGCCTATCCCCTGCCCAAGGAGTGCTATCAGGGCGGCGATATCAAGGTGTTGGCCGGTGAGTTTGCCGAGCTGAACGGCGACAAGTACGTTGCCGCCTGCAAGGGTATGGACGAGGAAGCTCTGTTTGAGAGCGAGGCCTTTGCCGCTTTGAAGGACGCACTGGTGGCCTACGCCCTGCCCAAGAACATCGCTGCCCTGAAGCGTGACCTCGGCAAGTACCGCATTGATTACGATGTCTGGTTCCACGAGAGCACCCTGCACGAGTCCGGCGCAGTTCTGGCTGTGGTGGACAAGCTGCTGGAACTGGGTGCCTGCTACAAGGCCGAGGACGGTGCTATCATGTACCGCAGCGCCCAGTACGCTGCCAAGTACGGCACCGTGAACAAGAAAAAGACCGAGGACGGCACCGAGGAAGAAGCCAAGGACGAGGTGCTCGTCCGTGCCAACGGCATCCCCACTTACTTTGCCGCCGATATCGCCTACCACTATAACAAGCTGGCCACCCGCGGCTTTGCCAAGGCCATCGATGTGTGGGGCGCAGACCACCACGGCCATGTGGCCCGCATGAAGGGCGCCATGGACGCCATCGGCCTGCACGGCGAGGATCTGGACGTTGTGCTGATGCAGATGGTCAACCTGATGCGGGACGGCCAGCCTGTTCGTATGTCCAAGCGCACCGGCAATGCCATCACCCTGACCGACCTGCTGGAAGAGGTGC